>Ga0194125_10002602_pt1 | contig 29658 bp, 34 predicted proteins | sample TA2KigC250mmetaG_FD_148626 | JGI IMG/M metagenome (GOLD analysis project Ga0194125, IMG submission 148626) | Freshwater microbial communities from Lake Tanganyika, Tanzania - TA2015034 Kigoma Deep Cast 250m | ecosystem: Environmental > Aquatic > Freshwater > Lake | place: Tanzania: Lake...
TTCTCTGATGAATTTGTAGATGCAATTTTGATTGTCCCTCATCCCTAAAACAGGACTCGGGACGATTTTTCAAAAAACGAAAAATCGGAAGGTTGGCAGAGCGGTTGAATGCGGCGGTCTTGAAAACCGTTAGGCTCGCAAGGGTCTCGGGGGTTCGAATCCTCCACCTTCCGCCAGTTTTGTTTTTTGAAAACTGTCCCGAACAAAGTGAGGGGCAACTTCCTTATATAAGGATTCGAAGCGAGCAACAAGAAAATAGGAGGAGAAACTATGGTAAAAAAAATTTTAATTTGTATTAGCTCTTTTGTTTTATTTTTTACATTGAGCTATTATTCTTTTTCTCAAGAGGAGTTGCCAGTTGAAGAAAAGGTTATAGATGTATCGGCACAAGAAAGCACGCCTGTGGAAATTCAAACAGATATTGATACATCTTCTAAAAAGGATTTGCCGAGCGAAATAAAAATTAGACTTGATGCTTTCTTTGCTCAGCTACAAAGTTCAAATATGGAACCCGCGGTGATGGATTTGGTTAAAGGCACCCTTATTGAGAACAAGACCCAGGAGTTAAATTTAGTAATAGGTCAGCTTAGAAACCTCCCGATAATTTATGGTCCAATTTTAAACGTTGAACAATTAGACACAAAATATGTGGGTGATAGTCTTCTAATGGTAAAATATTTGGTCAAACTGAGAGACCATCCTGCAATATTTGAATTTTACTATTACAAGGTGCAAGACAACTGGATGCTGCTTAAATTTTGGTTTAACGATCAAATTCAGAACTTATTTTGATTACCCCTCATCCCTAAAACAGGACTCGGGACGATTTTTCAAAAAACGAAAAATCGGAAGGATGCCAGAGCGGTTGAATGGGGCGGTCTCGAAAACCGTTATCCCGCAAGGGATCGGAGGTTCAAATCCTCCTCCTTCCGCCAGTTTTGTTTTTTGAAAACTGTCCCGAATAAAGTGAGAGACAACTTCCTTATATAAGGATTTGAAGCGAGTAAGCGCCAAACGGGGTTTACTAAGATTAGAAGTCAGTCATAAGGAGAGGTGCGAGAGCTGGTTGAATCGGCACGACTGGAAATCGTGTAAGCATCCAAAAGGTGCTTCCAGGGTTCGAATCCCTGCCTCTCCGCCATGTTGGAAACGGGGCGTCAAGAAAGAGCCCCCTATAGGGGGCGGCCGACGAGAAAACGAGGCGGCGCTCTTTCTGCCGAACGAGAGTGAGGCGTCCCGAGCGAAAGCGAGGGATAAAATAGAGTTCGAACCAATCTTTTTATCTTTCAGTCTTGAGTTATATCGATAGAAAATAGTTAAAGGAACTGGCCCAGATACAAATAAATAGTATCTGATGTCTCTATTTTCCTCTTTATGGTTGGGAGTATAATCTCTCTCATTCCCCATCTCGCCTAAGCGAAAAATATCTCCTTGATTTTTTAGTTTGCATAAGGTATCCTAAGAACAAGTTCTTTAATGTTTTTTAAAATAATAAATAAAGAATCAATTATTACTTAAGTATAAACGAAAAAAATATTACAAAATTGCTATCTTTTTTAATTTCATAGTGTTGTGATGCCTTCTTGATTAACCAATTTTTATAAACTATTCTCACCATGAGGAATTTTAAACCAAATTAAACCTTCTCATAGACGAATGGCAGGATAAAATGAAAAAGCTGCATTTTAGTGTATTAATCTTATGGATTTTTTTAGTAGTTATGAACGTAGGTGAATTATTTTGCTATGCTTCTACATTAATGTTCTTTGAAGAGGGAGGTTTGCTATCTGGCACACCAGACTACGACTGGTGGTATGGATGTTCGCCAACCTCAGCCGGCATGATGATGGGATATTATGATATTTACGGTTATGGTGGGTTAGTCTATGATAATATTGTGCCTGGTGGAGTTGCAGAACTCAATACCTTTGGCAGTTCTCCTCCAGGAGGATTTTTAGTGAACAATATAATTGCTAGCCAGGGGCATATTGCAGACTTTTATGGTAAAGGATATGGTGCTTTCGGAGACGATAATTATACTGGTAGACCATTTGATTGCCTGGCTGATTTTATGGGAACTAGCCAGGATTCTGTAGGTAATTCAAACGGAACCACCCGATTCTGGTATTATGCTGATGGCGCCCCACTTTATATTACAGATATCTATGCAGCAGGTAAGGCTGTCTATAATAGTTCTGGACTTTTCGGCATGTGGGAATATTTTAACTACGTTGGCTATGGTAGTGGCGATCCTTCAACGGATTACAACGCCTTCAATCAGCCAGTTGATACATTAGGACTAACCTATGGATTTACTTTTGAAGATTATATGAATGAGATAGACATGGGCAGGGTAGTAATGATTGGTATTGAAGGTCATTCTATGTTGGGTTATGGTTATAGCGAAGCGACTAACGAAGTCTATTTTCACGATACTTGGAATCCAGGGCAACACTCTATGAAGTGGGGCGGATATTACCTTGGCTCAAAGATGCTGAGAGTTACTTGTTTTACACCAACCGGGAGCGATGTTCCTATTCCTGAACCCCTCACATTGTTTCTTTTTAGTATCGGTCTAATTGGTATTATGGGATTGGACTTTGTAAAAAACAAAAAAGGGGGTAGCGGCGTTTTAATCTTACGACAACTTCGAAAAGCCATGTTCTTTTAAATATTATAGTTGGGTTTACCCCGCACCTCATAAAGCCCCCCTGCTTGCTTTCGTAAAAAAGCAGGGGGATGAAGGGAGTAATTGATAAATTTTTTCCCAAAGCCTCGTCTTAAAAAGAAGAGGTACGGGGTTTTACATAAATAGGAAAACAGGTTTATATCTGACCAGACTAAGTTAATATTTTAATACGACAGCAACATAATACTTCTCCTGAATAATCCTCCTTTATTTTTTCAATATTTTTAAAGATAAATCAAAGTTTATCCTTCCTGCCCTTCATTTACATTGTTCCTGTTAAAAATTTGACACCTCCGTGACAAGTCCTGATGCTTAGCGTCAAAGAACATTCGCACTTTACAGAACCTCTGAGCACTAACTTACAAATTAAATAGAAGTAAAAAATGTTTAACATTAATTTATACTTTGGTATAATTTGTAGGAACTCATAAATAGTGGATTCTTTGAGACAAAAATATGGACAGATTCTATTTTGTTAGAAAAGGTTAATTTAGTGGGAAATCCCGCCTTTATATGCGGAGATAAAGCTATTTCCTGTATCTTCTGTTTGTGATATACTGGATGTATACAATTAATCAAGTCAGCATAGACAGTATACAGGACATAATACCATATAGCCGGCAACAAAACCAGGAGGACAGGTATGAAAACAATTGAATTAAAATATATTGGTATAATATCGGTTTTTAAATTGTTTACTGGAATGTTTATTATTATAGGACTCACGGTTGGCATATTAAGCGGGATGACCAAACAGATCATACCCTTTAAACTACCATTTATAGAACGTATAGGTTCAGGTGTCATCGGAAGACTGATTCTTGTTTTTTTGCATGGTCTGACAGTTGGCATGCTTACAGCAATTATAGCGTTAAGTTATAATTTTTTTGCATGGATATTGGGTGGTATAAAATTTGAGATAGAAGATTAAAAATCTTTGTGCCCGTAGCTCAGCTGGATAGAGCACTGGTCTACGAAACCAGGTGTCGCGCGTTCAAATCGCGCCGGGCACGCTACCCTTAATAACAAAGAGAACGCAAAAAGGAGATATTAAGAGGAAGAGGCATCTTTTCCTCTTATCGGCGCACAGATACCTCTATGCGGAAGGAAAAGGAACAATCCGCCACAATTTTGGCGGACGTTAGGGAAAAACTATTAGAGTTTTTCCCTAAGGAGCAAAGCGACGCGTTCAAATCGCGCCGGGCACGCCAAGTTTAGTTCACAGTTCACAGTTGACAGATTTAGAGCTATGAAAATAGATAAAATCTATATGCAAGAGGCGTTAAAAGAAGCGCGAAAGGCATTTGAAGAAGATGAAGTGCCGATAGGAGCGGTTATTGTTTATAATAGAAAGATAATCGCACGTGCCCACAATCAGGTAAAAAGATTGCATGACCCTACAGCCCATGCGGAGATGCTTGCAATTACCCAGGCAGCGGATTATTTAAGGAATGAGCGGTTGATAAACGCCTCAATATATGTTACTATTGAACCCTGCATAATGTGCATAGGCGCTATGGTTCTTGGCAGGATAAACAGACTTATTTATGGCACTCCTGAGCCTAAAACAGGCGCCTGCGGTTCTACCTTGGATATTCCTTCTCTTGGAAAGTTGAACCACCATTTAAAGATTACCAGAGACATTTTACCTGATGAGTGTAGCCATTTTCTGAAGGAGTTCTTCAAAAAGAAAAGGAGCTATAAACCATAGGCTATTTGTCCCGTTAGAGAAAACCGTCGATTTTAATCAGCGGTCATTACCTTTTAAGGATGACTGTGGTTCAAAGACTATCGTCAGCATATACCGTTAGAGAATGTAGCTCTCTAACGGGGTTTGCTATAAGCTAATATGGGAGAGGTGGCTGAGTGGCCGAAAGCAGACGCCTGCTAAGCGTTTGAGCCTCCAAAAGGGGCTCCCTGGGTTCAAATCCCAGCCTCTCCGCTTGAACTTCTCTGAAGGGATTTGAAGCTGACCCGAACGCCACTGGTCCAAGTGAGGGCAGCCGGCTCCGGAGGAGACTCAACGAATGTTGAGGCGGGGGAGGAGAAATCCCAGCCTCTCCGCTGAATCTTTTGAAGAAAGATTCATACTGAAATAGCGTTAAGCAATATGACAAGTAGAAGTATTGTAGCTATTGAAGTGCGTCCTTAGTTTAGGGATTTGAAGCTTATATAAATTTCATTTTTAAATAAGGATTGATGATGACCTATAGGGTATACGCAAGGAGATTTAGACCAAGGAGTTTTGATGAGGTAGTTGGACAGTCTCATATAACGACCACCCTGAAAAACGCAATCTCAATGGATAAACTAGCCCATGCCTATTTATTTACAGGACCGAGAGGGACCGGTAAGACCTCAACTGCGAGGATATTTGCTATGTGTCTAAACTGTAAGAATGGCCCAACCCCAAACCCCTGTAATAAGTGTTCTTCCTGTAGCGAGATAAAAAGTGGCACAAATCTTGACCTTATAGAGATAGATGGAGCATCAAATAGGGGGATAGATGATATAAGGAACCTAAGAGAGAATATAAAGTTTCAACCCACATCTGGAAAATTTAAAATTTATATAATAGACGAATCTCATATGCTCACCCAGGAGGCTTTTAATGCTCTGCTAAAGACACTTGAAGAACCACCTCCTCATGTGAAGATTATACTTGCCACAACGCAGCCTCATAGAATACCCCTAACTATAGCATCTCGTTGTCAGAGATTTGACTTTAGAAAAATTTCAACAAAAGATATAATATTAAAATTAAAGACTATTGTAGAGGAAGAACGTCTAAATATTCAAGAGGATGCATTTTTTGAAATAGCAAAAATATCCGATGGTAGTTTACGAGACGCAGAGTCCATACTTGAACAAATAGGGGTTTTCTCAAATGGAGAAATAAAATTTGAGGATATAACCACTGTTTTGGGGATTGTGCCTCAGGAGATAGTTTTTGATGTAACAGAAAGCCTTATAAATAAAGACTCAAAAAAAGCACTTTTACTTATTGACAGACTAATAGAGGAAGGAAAGGATATATCCCAGTTTGTATCAGTACTTATAGAGCACTTTAGAAATCTACTTATTGCTAAAATTGCACAGAAGGGCTCTTTAGATAGTCTTATTGAGCTTTCAAAAGAACATATTAATTTTATTATTAAACAATCAGAATCCTTTTCCCTGCAGGATATATTCTATATAATAAACGTACTTTTAAATACACAGGAACTAATAAGGAGGCATCCGTACGATAAAATCCTATTGGAGATTTCTATGGTTAAGTTAACCCAGAGGGAAAACCTGGTTAAACTTGATAAGATATTAAATAAACTTTCAGAACTTACCACCCAAAATGAAAAGACTATCTTAAGTATTCAAGATATGCCAGAAAAAAATAACTTTCCCAAAGGGACCGGGGAAATAGAAAACACCTCTTCTTTTATAACCAAAAAACCCCAAGCAGGAGAGAAAAATGGCAAAAAGCAAATTAGATTAGAGACGGTTCAATCCTGCTGGAGCCAGCTTATAGAGACGCTTAAGGATGAGAAGATGTCAGTCGCCACATTTTTGCTTGAGGCAAAACCTCTTGAGGTAAATGACGGCTCACTTATAGTGGGCATTCCCGATGGGCTTACCTTTCACAGGGAGAGCCTTGAACGGCCTGAGAATAAAAGATTGATTGAGGAAATCTTAGCCAGATTTATAGGTTATGATTTAAAGCTTGTATTTACAACTTTTACAAAAGATATAGAGAGTAATATTGAGATAGAAGAAATTGAAGGAGAAACAGTTGAAGATACAGAACTTGAATTAACCTCCAAAGAAGAGATAATAGAGGAACCTCCCGTAGAAAAGAATACCCCTCAAGATGATTCTATTATAAAATTAACGCTTAAGCTTTTTGGCGGAAGGATTGTTAAGGAAGACAAAAGCGAAAGGGGACTTTAATTGGAATTTTACTCAAAGGGCTACACAAAATCAATGGAGGACTTGATAAATGAACTTGTAAAGATGCCCGGCATTGGTCCTAGGACTGCAGAGAGACTTGCTTTTTATATCCTCAAGATATCAAAAGAACAGGCAAGGGCTCTCTCAGATTCTATACTTGCTCTAAAAGATAAAGTAGTTTTATGTAAGAATTGTTTTAATTTATCAGAAGATGAAACTTGCAGAATTTGTAAAGACCCAACAAGAGATGCCTCTATCTTATGCGTTGTTGAAGAGTCCAAAGACATCATAGCGATAGAAAAGACTCAAGGATACAAGGGATTATACCATGTGCTCTTGGGAGTATTATCCCCACTTGATGGCATAGGTCCCGATGATTTAAAGATAAAGGAATTAATCCCAAGAATCAAATCTTCTATAATAAAAGAACTCATTATAGCCACAAGCTCAAGCACCGAAGGGGAGGCAACTGCATTATATCTTACAAAGCTTATAAAACCCTTGGGAGTAAAACTTACAAGAATAGCCTATGGTATACCCGTTGGAACCAACCTTGACTACACGGACCAGGCAACCCTTGCAAGGGCACTGGAAGGTAGAACGGAGCTTTAGTAGCTTGACAACATTGAATTCTCTCTTTAATATATATTAGAATGGATTTTTTAAAAAGGGGGAGAAAAATATGGTTACAAAGCCAATAGATAAAAGGACAAGATACCTTATTCATAATGAATTCCAGATGGATTCAGTAAGGATAGTATTATTTTTTACGATATTTGTTGCAATTATTGGTATGGGATTAGCTTACCGTGGAGTCTGGTTGACTGTTCAGAAATTAGGTCTGGAGAAATACGATGTCCTTGAGCTATTTCTTCAGACAGTTAGTTTTTTGATTCTATTTGAACTTTTGATTCTTCTTCCAGTTGTAGTAGTATCAGTAATATATCTAACCCACAGAATAGTAGGGCCTCTCGTAAGGATAGAGAAGGAGTTGCATCACTTAGCAGAAGGCAATTTTGATATCAAATTGAGCTTAAGAAAAAGCGATGAATTGAAGACCCTTGCTAGTGTTATTAACCGGATAGCAGAGGGTCTTAGAAAACTCACCAAGGAGAGTAAACTTTTAAAATAAGATTTCTCGCTCCTTGAAAAGTTTGTCCACTCCCCCCTAGCTCAGCAGGTAGAGCAGATGGCTGTTCCGAGGCACGAAGCGCAATGAGCAGCTCCTGCAGGAAACTGCAGGATGAAAAAGCGCCCGCCATAATAAAAGGTGGGCTCGCCACGATTTGTGGCGAGGGCTAATTCAGGGAAACCCCTGTCGTTTTGCCTCGCAAAAGCGAGGCAAAACGAAACAGCAGGGGTAATCCTGAGCTATCCGTTTAATTCGGAGAGTGCAGAGACTATACACCCGCTACCTAAATCCTGAACGAAGTCAAAGGATATGGTAAAGAGATAGTCCGAGTCCGATAGTAATATCGGGATACTTGTAACCATCGTGTCGCAAGTTCGAGTCTTGCGGGGGGAGCCAAAAATTGGGGCCGATTTATTTGGCCCCGTTTTTATTTTTGGCGACACCCAAAAGACGAAAACTTAAGGGATGTGGGGAGATTGTCCCCACGCTGTCGGGGTGACAGTCCCGAGACTTCGGGACGCCAAAGGGGCAGAGCCCCTATGGGGAGGAGTCCCAATTTATTGGGACGATGACAAGTTCTAGGCCAAAGGCCGGAGTCTTGCGGGGGGGGAGGGGGACCATGTTTGATGAGCCCTTACTCCTAGGAGTAAGGGCTTTTTCTTTAAAAATCGCAGGGCTTGCGGCTGGGCGACAGCAACGCCAATTTTAGAAAAGGTTGGATAAGCCCTATTTGGTATTACTATATTAAAATGTAGAAAAAAAAATATTTGACATACCTTTGTTTATATGTTATACTTTTTGCAGAAAGGGGGGATAAGATATGACTACTGCAGTTGTAACCACAAAGGGACAAATTGTAATACCTTCAAAGATTCGCCGAAGGCTCAATATAAAAAGAGGAACAAAGCTATATATTGAAGAAAGAGGCGATGAGTTAATTCTTAAAGCAGTTACTCCAGGATATTTTGAAAAAATCGCTGGAGTATTACAGACTAAAGGGAAATTGTCAAAGGCACTACTTGAAGAACGTGCTAAAGACAAAGAAAGAGAGGCTTAAGCTATGATAAGAGTTCTTGATGCCCATGGCCTCTTAGTTTTTTTAGAAAAAGAGGCTGGATTTGAAAAGGTTGAGTCTTTTTTTGTTAATGCCGTAGAAAAAGATAATTATTTGTTAATGACATCGGTGAATTATGGAGAAGTATACTATATTGTTTTACGTGAATGCGGACAAGAGAAAGCAAATGAAATTGAAAAAATAATTCGGACCCTCCCCATAGAAATAGTTAATGTAGATATACATATTGCCAAAGAATCCGCCCGTTTTAAAGCCACAAAGAAAATTTCTTATGCCGATTGTTTTGCTGCTGCTCTAGCAAAACTTCGTAAAGGAGAAGTTATAACTGGTGATAAAGAATTTAAAATGTTTGAGAACGAGGTAAAGATAGCGTGGATAATTTAGATTTATTACTGAAATTAGTAAGAGCCGAGGACGAAGAAGCAGTTAGTAAAATAATTTCTAACCATCCCATATTAAAGAAAGATGAAAATTGGAAACCACTTGCAGGAGAACATTCAAACATTGGTCTTGCGCATGCTCAACAGGCAAGTCCTATTCCTGCTTTAATAGAAAAACCAGTCAACTCGATAGATGCTCTTTTAACAAAAGAATGTATACTAAAAGGCATCGATCCTGAAGGACAGAACGCGCCATCTAGTATCCAAGAAGCTGGGGAGAATTTTTTTGGCATAGAAAGAGGAAATTTTACTGAAATTACAGAGAAGCGATTACGTGAAATTGCAGAGAATATCCAGATAATTGCTGAAGGTACCAGACAAAATCCAAATATAATAATTTATGATAATGGAGAAGGACAGCATCCATCTGATTTTGAAAAAACCTTTCTATATCGTTCAAGAGAGAATAAAATCAAAATAAAATTTGTCCAGGGTAAATTTAATATGGGCGGCACAGGTGCATTATGTTTCTGTGGGTCAAACAAATATCAACTCATATTATCTCGTCGCCACCTTTCGTTATTAAATGGAAAACAAGACTTTTATGGTTTTACATTAGTTAGACTTCATCAGGTATGGAGTATCGGTGAATATAAAACTCCATGGTATGAATATTGTATTGATAAGAATGGAGAGATTTTTTCTTTTTCAGCCAAAGAGTTAGATTTAGGATTATTTAGAAGAAAATTCCAAACAGGAACATATATAAAGCTTTTCAATTACGATTTGCCAGACCGCTCTGATATAACACTCGGGCTTTGGAGGGCTCTAAATAGATATTTATATTATCCGGCTTTACCGGTTCTTTTATATGAAAAGAGAAATTATAGAGGTCATGCAGAAACAAAACTAATGCTTGGAAATAAAATGAGAGTTATGAAAGATGAAAGGGAACAAAAAGAAACCTCATTTCCTTTAGAAATAAATTTTAAAGGTCTAAAATTTCCTGGAGAAGTTACGGTTTTTAAAGACGAGGTGGACAAAAATGAATTTGTAGAAAAACTTGCTGTAATATTTACAATAAATGGTCAGGTACACGATTATCTTAGTAGTTCTTTTATTGCTTCAAAGAATGGCGCAAATTTACCGTATCTTAGTGGTTCTCTTTTAGTTAACATTGATTGTAGCAATATTTCTCCTTCTGCCCACTATGATTTATTTATGTCTTCAAGAGATAGAAGGCGTGATACTGAAATGAAACGTGAGTTAGACGATGAAATTGCAAAAGAACTAAGAGACCTCGATATTTTACGTCAGCTTAATGAAAAGAGACGCGACGAGAAAATATTTAAGAATCCGAAAGATGAAAATTTCTTAAAAAGGGTTATGGGTAGACTGATCAGGAAGAATGAAGAAATTAGTAAATTATTAGGGCTTAATGGAGAAATAGCTAGCAATATTATTAAAAAAACACTTGAGAGGAGAATTAAGAAAGAAGGCTCGATATTCAAACCAAAACGTTATCCCTCTTTTGTGCGGTTTAAAAAGATAGCACCGGGTAATATTAAAATGTTGCCTCAAAATGGAGAGTGTAAGTTATTTTTAGAGACAGATGTAGAAGATGAATATCTTATAAGGCCAAGGGATCAAGGTGAGTTAAAAATTACTTTTGAAAAGCCGCATTTAGGCGGTGGTGGAGAGAAAGAGGATAAAGAGGGTTCCGATGAAGATGTCTTTGATGTAAATGTTGTTGGACCTACACAAGGAGAAATAAAATTAAGAATAAAAACAAAAAAAGAGTTGCCGGTAGGTACAACTGTTACGGTTAATATTGAATTATCTTCTCCAGGGGGACCACACACATTGACTGCTTTTGTAAAAATTGATAATCCGATTAAAGAGGCAAAAGAAGAAGAAATTGAATCTCGCTTGACATATCGACTCCCTGAAATTATAGAAATATACAGAGAAAAGAAAGAAGACAGAGATACGCCAACGTGGAATGATAAAGATTATAATTGGTGTGGTGAGGATATATGTAAAATTTGGCAATCAAGCGATGAAAAAAGCCTTGTCGATGCGGTGGCAATTAATATGGATGCAGATGCGCTTCATGATTACATTCGCAAAAGAAAACTAACAGACCGACAAATTGAGAATACAACAAGATTATACAGAATCGGCGTTTATTTAATTTCTTTAATAATATATTTTCAAATTTCGCATAGGGAGGATATAGAAAATAAAGAGGAATTGGTATCATATTTGATGAAAGGAGTCGGTAAGATAATAATTCATGTTGTTATTAATGAGGAAATAATTAAAGAGATAGAAAAAGAGGAAATTTAGTCTTGTCCGACCTATCCTAAAATCGGCTCTACCACCACCCAGCGCCGATTTTGTAAATGGGATGGTTCTAATTTTTTGAATCGGTCGCTTCTAATTTTTGTCGCGCTGTATAAGATCCGCCAGGCTTTGCGGTGGGAAAAATAGAAACATTCCATTTTTAGTGTTATTAAAAAATAGATAAAGAAGCGTGACCCTTTTTTCTCTCTAATTTAAGTAAGTAAGAAAAGAGAATTCTGAGGAAATAAGAAATAAGTATTGTGTCCCCGATTTGACCTCGAAGAGGGGGCATAAAGCGAGCCTCTATTTATGGATTAGCCGAGCGCTATAACACGCACTGCGCGGGAAAAAAGCAAGAACTTCTCGGCTCAAGCACTGGGCGGGGCACTTATAAATCTTTTCTCTTGCAACCATGTATAGTATTAGGTAAAATTATAGGGAAAGTTTGAGAATTAAACGAAGGGGGAGCCAATTTAGACAATATCCGAACTTTTTCGGATATGGACGAAATCCCTCAATCTGAAAAGATTGAGGGATTTATGGTTAGAGGGTAACAAAAATTACTTAAAAAGGGGCGCTGTTCCCATTTTCAAAATAGGTATTGTGTCCCCTAATTTCTTTATTAGGAGGAATATGAATCAATCACAATTTATGGAGATTACTTTTTAAAAGATCAAACAAAAAGAGCCTTAACCTTACTAAAGGAAAAAGCACCAGAAGCGCTTGAATTGATTAAAAAAGGAATAGACGATATTATACAGGGTGGTTCAAATTTTGTAACTACAAGAGGCATTGAACTGTTTGGAAAGGCTACCTGCTATGTCAGAAAGGAAGATGTAGCAAGATTAAAAGACTTAATAAGGTATGCAGGTGGCTTAGCACACGAATCATATCATTGTAAACTTTATATGGATTATCAAAAAGAACACCCAGAGACCAAAAAAGTTCCAAAATCTGCGCATTCTGGAGAAGATGCAGAAAGACAATGTTTGAAATACGAAATAGAGGTTTTAAAGAAACTTGGAGCAGATAAAAAGTTAATAGATTATCTTGAAAATAGAGCAATGAAAACAAGGTGGTGGGAAGTTCCATCTGAGTTGCGGGAGGATGATGTACTTAGACAGCTCTGAAGAGAGGTAAAAACAGGGACAGCGATATTTTGGAAGTTTTTAAAAGGAGATGGTTTTATTTTTATTCTTTATGGAGGTAAAATATGTTTAGAAAATTCAGGGGCACAATACCCAATTAAGTGTGGCGTAGAAGAAATAAGTGTTGTGTCCCCGAATTAGTCTTGTGTCCCCGAATTAGTCCCTTGCATTTTAGCCTCCTTCAGGTTAAAATATCAATACACTGTAAGCAATATAATATAAGAATTTATCTTATAATATAATATTAGCAATATATTATGACTATGTCAAGGAGAAAAAATTGCTAGCTCAGAATATTAAGAAATTAAGAAAACAGCATAAACTTTCTCAAGAGAACCTTGCTAAGAAAGCAGGGATTACTTATAGCACCCTTATAAAAATTGAATCTGGAGCAAATAAAAACCCAACTTTAGATACACTTAAGAAGATTTCTTCAGCTTTAGATGTTACTATTGATTCACTTTTGAAACAATAAATCTAAAAATGTCGGAGGAATAAAATGAAAGGCGATAAAATAATATCTAGGCAGATTTTTGAACTTAGATATAAAGCGGTAGCAAAAGTCCTTGATTTAAGAGGGGCTCTTGTTGACGATCTCAGCAAGGAATGTAGTTTTGAACACTGGAAGGTATCGAGAAATAGAATTGAACTAAAATTAAGTGAAGATGATACTGAAAAAGGGTTCGTTAGCTACTATAACTGTGGTTATGTTATATACAATGCTTCTACCAAAAATTATTTCTCAGATAAAGCAATAAAATTTACAAAAGCACTTCTAAATAATATCAACTTTACTGCGGATTACTTTCTAAGGTTTGGAGTGCGATCAACTTTTTGTAGAGAGGTAAAAAGTGAATTTAAAGATTTGGTTGAAAAATTTGCTCAGAAAACAAACATAAAGAATACCGAACTATTAAAAATCTATAAAGGCAAACTTGTTGATATAGGGTTTCCATTGAATTTTGAAGAAGGAGATAAGAGTTATAATACGATGTGTGGTCCTATGGATAAAGAACAAATGCCACAGTTTATTATCGAACCCGGAACTGTTATAGAAAAAATAGATTTTCCAGAACTTGCCTTATTTTTTGATATAGACATTTTTAGAAAGGAAATCGGGAAAATAAAAACGAAAGATGATATTCTAAACCTAATTTCTTCTTATTCCAAAGAGAGTTGGAAATATTTTGAACATGTCTATAATCATTTCTTAGGATAAAATGTCCAAAAAGAACAAAAGTAATAAAGATAATACAACATCTTCAATCTCTACCGAAGAAGTTGAGGTTTTAAAAACAGCACCCAAGAATAAGATCTTATCTACCTCGACTACTGGAACAGATATAAGCGAAATCGAAGACAAGGATCAAATTGGAAAAGAAGTAATAAAAACAGTTGGAAAGACTTGGCCGGATATAGCAGATAAATTATTCCCAACAATACTAAGTTACAGGTGGGTATCTATTGCAATTTTAATATATTTACCAGCGCTTCTGGCAGGAAGAATAAAGAATATTGAAGAACTGAAAATTGCTTCTTTGGTCGTTTGTATTTTATATTTTATTGTTTTTATAATTTTTATCTTAAATAAAATCATCGGCTTCACTAAAAGAAAGAATCCATCCAAATAAATATGCTTTGCCAACCACTTTCCGACGAGAAGCAAAGCATTAAAAATCCCGCCCCTCTTTTAAATGTTCAGGCTTGCGGCTGGGTGGGGGCAGCCGCAAGCCCCGCAATTTTTGAAAAATCTCAAGAAAAAAGCCTTGCTACTAGTAGCAAGGCTCTGTCAAAGATGGCTCCCCTCGGTTTAACTCTCAAACTTTCCCTATAATTCTACCAAACACCATCCACGGTTGCAAGAAGAAAGATTTGTAGGGGCCCCGCTCAGCGCTTGTGCCAAAAGTTTATACTTTTCTCCCGAGCAGTGCATGTTATAGCGCTCGGATAGTCTCTAAATAGAGGCTCGCTTTATGCCCTCCCTTTCGCCGTCCTTGACACTTCGTGTCAAGGAACGCCCTCCCAGAGAGGGCTCGGCGACTCTTGCGGAGGGCTTTTAAACCTCTCCCCATTAATGTCCCCCTCTCCTTATACAACAGGTGATATAAACGAATAAGGAGAGGGGGAGAAGAAAAACAATAAAAATTTTTGTTAGAAAATCTTATTTCTTAGGAATAAATGGGACGGGAATAAATGGGACGGGACGGGAATAAATGGGACGGGAATAAATGGGGCGGTTCTAATTTTTTGAATCTGTCACTTCTAATTTTTGTCGCGCTGTATAAGATCCACCAGGCTTTACGGTGGGAAAAATAGAAACACCCCATTTTTAGTGTTATTAAAAAATGGATAAAGAAGTGTGGCCCTTTTTTTCCAAAGTGAAATAAGTATTGTGTCCCCGAATTGACCGAATTGACCTCCCGAATTGACCTCCCGAACTTTTTCGGATGACAAAACCCTTTGTGACAATATTTGTTGCAGAGGGTTTTTGTTTGGGGTACAATAACGCAACTATAGAAGAAAGAGACATGTATAATACAAAGGTTTGGTTACCTTTATTGTTAGCTTTTTTAGCCGGTCTCTTTACATTATTCGGCAGTTTTGTTTCTTTTTTTATAAAAGACCTTAAGAAAAGTTACCTCCAATTTTCTCTAGGATTGTCGGCTGGGGTAATGATTTATATTTCTTTTGTAGAAATTTTAACATCAGCCATTAAAAACATCGGTTTCTTAAAAGCAAACATGGCGTTCTTTGGAGGCATTATTTTAATGATGCTTCTTGATTTTGTCATTCCTCATGAATATATTGAGGAACATATTGAGAGGACAGTTTGTGATAAGAAAATAATGAGGGCCGGAATATTTACAGCTTTAGGTCTGGCAATTCATAATTTTCCAGAAGGTCTCGCAGTTTTTATGAGCTCTATAGTAAATATTAAATTGGGCATCTCTTTGGCTGTTGCAATCGCATTACATAATATCCCTGAAGGCGTTGCTGTAGCAATGCCAATTTTTTATGCCACCAAAAGCAGAAGAAAGGCATGCTGGTATTCTTTCTTATCAGGAGTTGCAGAACCCGCTGGGGCAATTGTAGGCATGTTAGTATTGATGCCATTTCTTAAGCCAGTTGTCCTGTCTTGTTCTCTTGCTGCTGTTGCGGGGATAATGATTTTTATTAGTTTTGACGAGCTCTTACCATTGTCATGCGAAAGTAAGGGCTCGCACGTAGCTATCTTAGGTATTATGGCGGGGATGTTAATAATTGCTTTGAGTCTACATTTGCTTTAGTAAATTATATGCCATCGACCACTGTTTCCAGTCTTATTAAGTCCGAGAATTAGCTCCACCAAGAAGTTTGGATATTTACACCTATCGTGGAGCCAATTTGAACGAGAGAGCCCTTTATATAAATAGTCTGTCCATATTTAAAGCCGTAGCGATAAAGGAGGTAGAAAATGTCAGAGTTTAAAGATTTATTTCAAGGAGCGGATTGGAAGAAAGAAAAACATGTTCCTGTAATTGAGGCACCGGATAAAGTCAAAAAAGGAGAACCTTTCAAATTTAACGTAGCCGTTGGTAAGGAGATAGCCCATCCCAATACTACTGAGCATCATATAAGATGGATAGAGGTTTATTTTATGCCAGATGGAGAGAAATTTCCTTATCAGATAGGAAAGTTTGAATTTGCCTCCCATGGAGAGTCAACTCAGGGACCGAATACAAGCACAATTTATACAAATTCAGAGGTAGTCTGCAGTATTAGGACCGAAAAAACTGGGACAATCTTTGCATCTTCTTATTGCAACATCCATGGTTTATGGCAGACTTCTAAAAAAATAGAAGTGGAATAGGTAAACCCCGCACCTCCTCCTAAAGGAGGAGGCTTTTGGGAAAAATTTATCAACTGCATCCTTCATCCACCTGCTTTCTTACGAAAGCAAGAAGATGGAGTATTACGAGGTGCGGGGTAAATCTATTGACTTTAGGCTATAATAAACTTATAATGCTCAAACAAAATGTATATGAAATAGATTTTTATTATTTCTAATAACTTATCTGCTTGGAAGTGCTTTAGGATTAAGCGGCTATGCCACAAGAAATGGATTTAAAAATAGCAAAAGAACTTGGAAAAAGAATAACCAAGCTTGCTAAGGGATTATCAGAAATTTAGCTTAGTATTTATTCTATGAAAAAAGGAGACGAGGTGAGATGTCAACAATAAAAATAACTTCTGATATATTTTGGGTAGGAGTAATTGATTGGAATGTGAGGAATTTTCATGGCTACACCTATACTACAAAGAGAGGAACTACATATAATGCCTATCTAATTTTAGATGATAAGATTACTTTAGTGGATACGGTATATGGACCTTTTAGCGATGAGATGATTAAAAATATAAGACAGGTTGTCCCGCCAGAGAAAGTAGATTATATTATTGCCAATCATGTAGAGATAGACCACTCTGGTGCGCTTCCTGAAATACTTAGGTTATGCCCAAAGGCAAAGGTCTTTGGCACAGCTAAATGTAAAGAGGGTCTGAGCAAACATTATTATGGTAATTGGGACTTTCAGACTGTAAAGACAGGTGATATATTAAAATTAGGCAAGAGAACGCTGAGTTTTATTGAAGCGCCTATGATTCATTGGCCAGATAGCATGTTTACCTATTGCCCTGAAGAAGAATTACTTTTACCTAATGATGCCTTTGGTCAACATTATGCAACAGGCAAAAGATTTGATGACGAGGTTGATGAAGCCGAACTTATGGATGAGGCTATAAAATATTATGCGAATATTCTTTGGCCATTGAGCCCTTTGATTTTGAAGAAGATTGAAGAAGTTCAAAAGTCAAATATTTCAATAAGAATGATAGCACCTAGTCACGGAATTATTTGGCGTAAAGACCCCATGAAAATTATAAATGCCTATCTATCATGGGCGAAAAATGAAACAACGCAAAAGGTTATAGTTGTTTATGAGACAATGTGGGGCGCAACAGAAAAGATGGCAAGAAAAATAACTGAAGGATTAATTGATGGAGGGATAAGCGCAAGGCTTTTTAATATAAACCAGTCTGACCGCACAGAGGTAATTAAAGAGATGTTTGATGCAAAAGGCTACATAATTGGTTCCTCAACTCATGACATTGGTATGTTGCCTACCATAGCAGGATTTTTAGAGTTCCTTAAAGGATTAAGGCCTAAAAATAGGGTTGCAACGGCATTTGGCTCCTACGGATGGGCAGGTGGAGCGGTAAATTCTATAGAAAATATTCTTAAGGAAACTGGAATAGAAATTATTCAACCTTCTCTTTCTGTAAGATATGTTCCAGATGAAGAGGGGTTGGCCAAATGTTATGAGTTGGGAATGAATTTTGCAAAAATGATATATAAAAAGGGGTAAAGCAATGGCAAGATATCGTTGCACAATTTGTGGTTATATATATGACCCAAAATTAGGCGATCCTGATAATGGAGTAAATCCCGGGACAGCTTTTGAGGCTTTGCCTGATAATTGGGTGTGTCCTGAATGCGGTGCGCCTAAGGAGAGTTTTGAAAAAATTTAAAAAAATCTAAAAATGGAGGTGTTACTATGGGAAAGAAAGCAAGAGAAATAGCAGGTGTTAACTTAAAGGAATTGATTAAAGATTTAGACAGGGCTTACTGCGATGAATGGCTCGCATTTTATGCTTACTGGTATATGGCGCAGGCAGTTGAAGGTAAGGGCTATGAAGATATGCAGGAGTTCTTAAATAAGATTGCAAAGGATGAGCTTGAACATGCCGGAGAACTTGCGGAAAGGATTATTGAATTAGGAGGTTTACCCACAAACAATCCTTTAAGGTTAGGGGAGAATGCCAATGCGCCGTATCCCGGAGTTATGAAGAACCTTTCTGATTATGATGAGATTATAAAAATAGTTACTAATGCAGAAGCAGGCGCAATAGAGGTTTATAATAAGATAGCAAAAAAGACTTTCGGCAAAGACCATGATACCTATCAACTTAGCACTCATATTCTGGGCGAAGAGATAACCCATGAGGAGATGTTTGAGAATCTGAAGGGATAAAAACAAGGTTTACCTCGTTAGGAAATTACCTTTCCGATATATCCCGATAATTCATTATAGATTTTTTGCGATTCGTTGTTTGTCTTACTAATAACTTTTTCTAACGGGGTTTAACTTGAGAATTATTTGATTCTTAACCTCAACCTGAAATAATTATATTTAATACATGCAAAGATTGACAAACGAGATAATTCAGTTTTTTCAGAGCCACAATTTCGTTATCGTTTCCACTATAGACCCAGATGGAACCCCTCATAGTTCCTGTAAGGGAATAGTAGAGATAACCCCAAAAGGTCGTATCTATCTACTTGACCTTTACAGAGGGAAGACATTTGAAAACCTAAAGCAAAATCCTAATATCAGCATTACAGCGGTAGATGAACACAAATTTAAGGGATATTGTCTGAAAGGCAGGGCAAGGATAGCCCAAAAGGATAGACTTAACCCGCGTATCATAGGGATATGGGAAAATAAACTTACAAGCAGAATAACCCACAGGTTTCTGAAAAATATCCGCGGAGAAAAGGGACATCCCTTACATCCTGAAGCCCTTCTGCCAAAACCTACATATCTGATTGTAATGGAGGCAGAGAAGATAGTTGACCTCACCCCAAAACATCTGAAATAAAATTTATGCTCATCAATCCCCACCCTCTTAAACAACCATATCTTTTTTTAAATTTTCTCTATTATTATCTCTCAAGCGATATAGTTATTAATAACGGAAAGGAGAATTTTATATGTTCTGGAAGATATTTTTTATAACCTTTAGCTCTGTATTTCTGGCAGAATTAGCAGATAAAACACAGTTGGTAGGCATAAGTCTTTCTGCAAGATCCGGAAGACCTATTATGGTATTTTTGGGCTCAATATCCGCCTATATCATTGTTACCGCAGTCTCAGTTTTGATAGGCGCAATTTTAGGAAAATATTTAAAGCCGGAGTTTATACGAATTATTGGAGCATTGGTATTTATAATGGTGGGCATATTGATGTTTTTAGATAAAATCTAAACGTTAACGTTATGCTTAAAAGACTTTATAATTGGGTTATCCATTGGTCTAAAAGTGCTTATGCGTTATTCGCTTTATTTGCCATTGCTTTTAGCGAGTCCTCTTTTTTCCCTATTCCACCAGACGCATTGCTTATAGCAATATTACTAGGAAACCATAGGAGATGGGTTAAAGCCGCAACAGTATGTATGGTTGGCTCAGTTCTGGGTGGGATATGTGGTTATCTTATCGGAAAGGTTGTATGGGATATTGTAAATCCTTTCTTTTTTAGGTATGTTTTCAGTGAATCCGCTTTTAATGCGGTCAAAGGGTTATATCATAGATATGAGTTCTGGGCGGTATTTACTGCAGGTTTTACTCCTATCCCCTATAAGGTATTTACCATAGCAGGCGGTGTTTGTAGGATTAATTTTTTTGTGTTTGTTGTCGCATCCGTATTAAGCAGGGGCGCTAGATTTTTTATTGTTGCTATTTTACTTAGGACATTTGGAGAGAAAATAAAAGTTTTTATAGAAAAGTATTTTAATCTTATAACTATACTTTTTACAGCGGCTTTAGTTGGAGGATTTCTTATAATTAGGTATCTTGTAAGACATTAAAGGGTGGGATTGAAATAAAGAACTGCGTTATCAAATAATATGTCTCTCTTCCCAGTATATTTTTGGAAACCAACCAGACTCCTTCATTAGTTGTGTTGGCGTTATCCCCTTTATCCTGCCCAATAGTTTGCTTACTGTATAAGTTTGAGGAAAGACTATCACTAAATGTGCAAGCCCCCCAAAGAGTTCGTATCCCATAATCTCAGAACCTGGTGCACTATTCCTTGTTGCATCTAAAAGGAGTTTTTGTAAGCTTCCACCTGTTTTTCTATTTAAGAAGAAATCTCTTTTCATTTTCTCGTACTCCCTTGCTTTAGTTATTTTTCTTAACAAAATTTATAAAGATTTTAGTTTGAACTCAAAAAAAATTTTTCCCCTCACTTTTTATAACAAAATTTTTTGAAAATTATTACAAAAATTATTCAGAGAGCCTTTTAAGGGCCTCCTTAGCCTCAGAGACCTCAAGACTTTTCTGATATTCAGATAAAACCTTTTGATAGAATTTAATTGCCTCCTTAGGATTGTTTAGTTTTTCCTCATAGATAATCCCTATTGCACAACAGGCAATACTGGATAGCTCTGAGTTAGGATATTTATCTATAAGCCTTTCAAAATATTGAACAGCCTCTTTGTGAAGACCAAGGAATTCATAACAGGAGCCTATAAAAATAAGAAATTGCGGATTGTGCCCTGGGGAGGGATATCTTTCTATCGCTTCCTTTAAGGTCTCTATACCCTGTAAAAATATATCCTGCTCCTTTTTCTTAATGGCCTTATCCATTAGATTTTTGGCCCTCATTACAAGCTTTTTAAGTTCCCTTGGCTCGTCCCCATAGACATAGCAACGTAGGGGTCCAAATAACTCCCTAACCCTTTTTGGGCCCTTAGAGAATGAGATATAAAACGAGAGCTTTCCTATATTGTTTATCTCTTCAAGCATCCTGTATTCTGAGGCGATTAATGGCACAGGCCCCTCTGGTATTTCATTGGGTTTTATCAACATCTTTTGATTTGGCATAACAAAAAGGGCAATCTCCTTTTCTTTATAGCCAAAATAATTGGTTACCATAACCCTCCCATCTAAGACGCCAAGCCAGGTTATATTATCTTCAGGATTAATGTGTACCATAAATCCCGTCCCCTTATCCACAAGAAGGGCTGAGGGTGTTTTAATCTTAAGGGTAGAGTCCTTAAGTTTTCTCTCTGTGCCTACGAGCATTGTCCCATTAATAAGCCCAAATTCTGAGTTAACCTTTCCCCAGGAGGTATTAAACCTTGCTATAATAAATTCAGTATTTTGCTTAGCCCTTATCTTAAAATAATCCTTAAACCTCAGGTCTAACATACCATCTTTCTCTATCTTAACGACATCCCCCTGCTTTAATTTCATACCACTTTTGGCCAAGAGCCATTTGTTAGCCCTTGGTTTAAAAACCCGGACATCCCCTCTTAAGGCTATAAAACTCGGCAGATACATTTGTCTAAGACTAGAAAGGGTGGTTAAAAACACAATAGAGATTAGAGCTATTATACCAACCTTTACAGGAATTAATCTTGGAGAAAGTATTTCCCTTATAATATCTATGGTGTGATCATAAATCTCCTGGGCATTATAGCTAATCAAAGGGGGTTTCTTAAGGCTTAACCTTTCATTTAGTTTCTCCTCAAATTTAGCCTCATAGGCTTGGGATACCTTTAATGTCCTTAAATTACCAAGAAGCACAGAGAGCCTCTCAAGCTCAACAACCTCCTGCGAACAAATCCTGCAGGTGTTTAGATGAAATTTTATCCTATTAGATTTGTTTTGGGAGAGTCTTCCATCAATGTATAGCGGGATTGATTTTTTGTAAACACAGCTCATCTTGTTTATCCTATTTTTCAAAATATAAATCTAACTTAATTAGCCTACGTAACATCTGTCTTGCCCTGTTTAATCTTATACCCACAACCCTAATGCTACATCTTAAAATCTCCGCTACCTCTTTATACGGAATATCCTGAATACAACAGAGGATTAAGGCCTCTCTATACTTTGGCGGGAGTTTTTCTATTGCTTTTTGGATATCTTTTTCAAACTCTTTCTGTAAGACCCCCGTATCAGGCCTTGATTTAGTATCCCTTAATTCAAACTCAACCTCTTCCTCATCCTCTAATAATATATGTTTATCAATAGATACTGTAGTATACGCCTTATCTTTTTTCTTAACATTTTTTGCAAGATTTGTAGCAATTGTATAAATCCAACTTGATACCCTTCCCCTTAATGTAAAATCCTTAAGATGGGTAAAAACCCTGATAAATGTCTCTTGGGTTACCTCCTCTGCTAACTGGTAATCACCAAGAAAGCGGAATATATAGTTAAGTATCCTTTCCCTATATCTCTTATGCAGGATATCAAAGGCTGTTCTATCATTCTCTCTTGCCTTTAAAATCAGCTCTTCGTCTGAAGGAAACGCTTTCTCGACTGTTACCAATTTCCCTTCCTATTTAAATAACAATTTTTTGATAAAAATATTACAATTTTTTTATAATTATAATATAAACTTTAAAATTCTACAATTTAAAGTTTAAAATTTTGCTTTTTTCCTTGCATAAAAGGTGCCTCGCTTATATAATAATATAAAGTGCCTGCTTAGGATAGTTAGTAGACATTTATGTCCTAAGGTAGGGACGAAAGAATTAAGAAAGTAGAGGATTATTTACGGGCTTTTGGAATATATAAAGCAGAGCAACTGCCAGAGGATTTCTATGGTAGCCAAAAGCGAAGAAATCTATAAAAAGGGGGGTGGAAGATGAGCGATGAGATAAGAGGAATAAAATCATTTTCTCTCAAATATCAGGGCATCCGCAGAAAGATTATGACAACGTTTGCGCTTGTATCCGTTCTTCCTATGCTGACAGCATTCTATATGATTGGCGAAACGATACTTTCTTTAGAGGGTGGTCGCTTATTCAGGTTAATATTCTTTCTTACAGTTATAATAAGCGTGCTAGGGCTTTTGCTTCTTATGGATATCTTTAGAAGGATAATCGCTCTTAACGAGGAGCTATCAAGGCGCTTGGCAGAGAACATAACAGAGCAGATTAAGGTTATGAAAAGGGATGAGATAGAAAAGATTAGGGATGTAGTAAATTTATTATTAAACAGGTAACGCTATTTTTCTATTTGGATAGTTTATGCAGGTTGCAATGTATTACAGTAACAACGATGTGCGCTTGGAAGAGAGGCCAATTCCAAAGATAGCCGATAATGAACTTCTAATAAAGGTAGAGGCAAGTGGGATATGCGGCACAGATGTTATGGAGTGGTATCGTGTAAATAGGGTGCCATTGGTGTTAGGCCATGAGATTGCAGGTGTAATTGAGGAGACCGGGGAAGATATAACACGCTATAAAATAGGCGACAGGGTTTCTGCTAGCCACCATGTGCCTTGCGGTAATTGCCATTATTGTTTAAATGGACATCCGACTGTATGTGAGACCTTGCGAAGGACTAATTTTGACCCAGGTGGTTTTGCCCAATATATCAGACTTCCTGCCATCAATGTGGAATATGGTGTCTATCCTTTACCTGATGGGATTTCCTTTGAAGAAGCTACTTTTATTGAACCCCTTGCCTGTGTTTTACGGAGTCAGAGATTGGCAGGCATAAAAAAAGGACAGAATATACTTATTATTGGAAGCGGAATCTCTGGACTTCTTCATATACAGATGGCGCGTGTTAATGGGGCTAAAAGAATAATTACGACTGATATTGTTCCCTATAGGCTTGATGTAGCAAGGAGGTTTGGCGCTGACTTTGTGTTTAATGCTAAGGAATATACGCCTGAACTTCTTCGTAAAATTAATAATGGATTTTTGGCAGATTTAGTAGTTTTATGCACAGGCGCAAAACAGGCAATTGAACAGGCGCTACGCTCGGTTGGGAGGGGAGGAACTATTTTATTTTTTGCCGCAAGCGAGAAAGATATTAGTATTCCGCTGTCAATAAATGAGGTATTCTGGAGAAATGAGATTACCCTTACCAGTTCCTATGCAGGGACTCCTAAAGAGCATCTTGAGGCTCTGGAGTTAATTCGGACTCATAAGATAAATGTTAAGGATATGATTACCCACAGACTGCCACTTGCAAAGACAGGATTAGGTTTTAAGCTTGTATCAGAGGCAAGAGAGTCTTTAAAGGTAATTATTGAACCACAGAAATAAATCAAATGAAATCCAAACTTATGGAACGCCTGCCTGACGGTAGGCAGGAAGTGAACATAAGTATGATGGTTGAATTTGACCCTTGACATTTTGCTATGGATGCAACTTCTCTAAGACAAAATGTCAAGGGTTTAATTCACAGACGCTTCGCTATAACTTACGTCTCTTCGCTCCGTAAGTTATCTGTTCATTAAAGGAGGTTTATAGATGGACTGGGGTATGAAGAATAGATTAGGTAGGATTATAAAATCAGACGGAAGAACGGTTATGCTTGCAGTTGACCATGGATATTTTTTAGGTCCTATAAGTAAACTTGAAGAACCACATAAAACAATAGCCCCGCTTATCCCTTATACAGATGCCCTTATGCTAACACGAGGGGTCCTACGTAATTGTGTAGATGCCACAAATGATATTCCTATTGTTCTAAGGGTTTCTGGAGGAAACAGCATTATTGGAAAGGATTTATCTAATGAGGGGATAACAGTTTCAATAGAAGATGCAATTCGTCTAAATGTATGCGCAGTAGCCCTTTCTATTTATGTGGGCTCAGATTACGAACATCAAACTCTTATAAATCTCGCTAAACTTATTGATGAAGCGCAGGAATATGGCATTCCGGTTTTAGCAGTCACCGCCGTAGGGAAAGAATTAGAAAAACGAGATGCGAGATACCTTTCTCTATCCTGCAGAATAGCCGCAGAATTGGGAGCAAATTTCGTCAAGACCTATTACTGCGAGGATTTTGAAAAGGTGGTAAAGAGCTCGCCTGTTCCACTCGTTATTGCAGGTGGACCGAAACTGAAAACAGAATTAGATGCATTAAAACTTGCTCACGATGCTATTAAAAAAGGCGCCTGCGGAGTGGATATGGGAAGAAACATCTGGCAGTCAACGCGCCCTATAGGTATGATTAAAGCAATACGCGCAATTGTCCATGAAAACGCCTCATTGAAGAGGGTGCAAGAGATATTTAAAGGTTAAGTTAATAATTTTCTTACTTAGGTCCGTCTTATAACCCTATAATAACTCAATAACTTTTTTAAAAAAAATTTTGCTAAGGGACTATTTTGAATACAATAAGAATAAAGAAGTGGATATAAAATACTTACAAGATGTTTGAGGATACGCGGGAAATTAAATATTTTTCAAATAACGCTTAATATCGTTATAGTCGCCAGCAAGCACAAATTCCACTAATTCGCCTTGCCAGCGGAAGAGAATTCTCGCCTTTAAACCTTTCCTTATCTCCCAAAAATCACCCTTGAGATGCTTTAGACCGATACCTCTATGAATGAGCCTATCATGGGATAATATATCTATGGCACAAATGGCAGCTTGTTTTATTTCTTCTTTCTCTCTGCTATGGAGGGATTTAACTGACCTGTCAAAAGAGGGCTTAAATCCAAATCTCATAGCGTCTCAATATGCCTTTTTGCCCTTTTTACGTTTTTATAAACCTTTCCTTTGGCAGAAGCTAACTTTTCAATCTTTGCCCATTCAGCTGTGGTGTAGGGAGACTCCACAGTAACCTTACAAGGCAATAAAACTACTCCTTCTCTGCTTAAACCAAAAGCAATGGAAGAACCAGATGAGATATGTAAAAGTTTCCTGATGCGATTAGGGATGGTCACTTGACCCTTTGAAGTTATCTTAGCAGTTTCAATCACAGTCATTTCAATCACTCCTTTCTTACTTCCTTACATCCTTACTTTCAACAAAAGTATAGCCTAAGAAAGTGACTCTGTCAAGTATTTTCTGCTTGACATTTTAGAAAATGAATGCTATATTTAAATTATGAACAATTGTTCATAAAGTGAATATAAATTCAATATTAGGAGGTTTTGGATGGTAATTTTAGATAGGAAACAAAGGGATAAGCTTTTACGAAAGGCAGACATATTAAAGGCAGCCGAAAGGGTATTTGCCCAGAAGGGATATCATAATACGACGGTAGATGATATATCAAAAGAGGCACAGTATGCTGTTGGCACGCTCTATTTATACTTTAAGAATAAACAGGATATCTACCTGACCTTGATAGAGGAAAAGATGGATAAGATTTTTCAGAATGTCAGGGAAGTGGTTTCTAAGGCTAAGACAGGTCCTGAAAAGCTAAGGGCTTTGGTGGAAACTCACTTAACGAGCTTTGAAGAAAATGAGGATTTTTTCAGGATATATTTTTCAGAGAGACCGGATTCACGCTGGATAATCAGAGACAGGATGTCAAAGACTATAATGGAAAAATTTATGAGATATGCCACTTTTGTCAGCGAACTTATCAAAGATGCGCAAAGAGATAATTCTATAAAAAGGGAATTTGACCCTAAAAGGATAGCATTTCTCCTAATCGGAATGATGAACGCAACTATATTTCCTTGGCTTCGCGATATATCAGAAAAAAAAGAAAGTTTAAAAACCTTTGCCCCGATTATCTGCGAGGTCTTTTTTAAGGGAGTTACAAGGTAGGTATGATGCTTTGTCGAATAAATAGAACTATGATTACACAGGTTATGCCGAATATAGTTTCTCTTTTCCCGAATGTTGTTATTCTTCAAAGCGTCACTTCGGCATCCCGAAGTATAACCAGAGAAGTTTCTGCATTCGGGAAAAGAATAATATTTTTTTTGTTTATTCCGATTCTTATTATTCCATATGTCTGTTTTTGCGAAGAGCTAGAGGTTTCAAAGAAGAATGAATATATAGCTTCAAGCCAGGAAGATAAAATACTTAGAATAGGCCTTGTAGACTGCATAGCCTACGCCTTAAAGAATAATTCTGAAATAAAACTTAAAAGGATAGAACCTATTATCCAGGATAAGGAAATAAACAAGGCAGGGGTAAAATTTGAGCCTTATTTAACGTTAGAAACTGCTCTTGAAGATACAAAAGAGCAATCCTCATCCTCTACGTTATTTAGCCCCGCTATATCCACTTCTACCACAGCTAAGGTAAATGCCGCCTTAGAAGGAAGGTTACCGACTGGGACAGAATATAGTATAGATTTTGAAAATAAAAAGTATAAAAGCAGCGCTTCCTACCAGGTGATTAACCCCTATTATAAGACAGATGCAACGATTACTATTACCCAGCCCTTGTTAAAAGGTGCAGGTCTTTTGGTAAATAGGGCGGATATAATTATTGCTCAAAATAGTAAAAGCATCTCTCAGGAGGATTTTAGAAAAGAGGTATCAGACATTTTGAGTAAGACAAAAACTGCGTACTATGATTTCATTTTCTCTCTCGGTGCACATAAAATAGCAAATCTATTTTACGAATATAATAAAAAATTATATGAGATTAACAAGAAACGTTATGGAGCCGGTCTTATCAGCTCAGTCGGCCTTTTAGAGACGGAATCAGCCTTTATTAAGAGAGAAAAGATTCTGCTTGAATCAAGTTCGAAAATAAGGCAAGCCGAGGATAACTTAAAACTCATTACAAATTTGATAGATGACCCCAAGCTATGGAATGCCCGGATTGAACCAATAGGAGAGCCTGTCTACAATCCCCAGCGATTTGAGTTATCAGAATCCTTAAAGAGTGCCTTTGAAAATAGACCAGATTATAAAAAGTCAAAGATTGATTTATCCACAAAAGACATAAGAATAAAATTGGCTAAAAATTCTATCTATCCAGAGGTGGACCTTGTAGGCAGTTTTGGGTTAAACGGTCTAAATGGGACATATCCGGGCGCTCTGGATAATCTAAAAGATGACTACAGGGATTATAGCATAGGTCTTGAGGTAAAAATTCCCCTCGGCAATGCCTATGCAACCTCTGATTATGAGAAAAGAAATTTAGAGAAGACGCAGGCACTGATAACATTTAAAAGGCTTGAAGAAAATATTGTCTTAGAGGTAAGAGATAGCATAAGGCAACTGGAGCTTCAACAAAAACAGATAGAGGTTGCTAAAAAGCGAAAAGAGATGGAAACCAAAAGCTATTTAGCCCAGGAGAGCCGCTTTAAAGAAGGTTTGATAAGCACCCATGATTTGCTTGATTTTCAGGAGAGACTGGCACAGTCAGAACTTGAATATGTAAGGGCATTGATAGATTATGAATTAGCTTTAATAAGGTTGGATGAGGTAACAGGATTAACCCTGACAAAAAATAATGTGAGAATTGAGGATCAAATGAAGCCATAACTTAGCGAACGTTAGTGAAGCTAAGTTGTTCGGTTGAATTTGACCCTTGACATTTTGTTATAGATGCAACTTTTCTAAGGCAAAATGTCAAGGGTTTAATTCGCTGACGCTTCGCTATAACTTATGTCGCTCTAATGAGCTCCATAAGTTATCTGCTCATTAAAGGAGTAAACAAATGAAGAAACTTATAATAGTTTGGTTGGTTTTTAGCATTGGCATATTTTCTGGTTGCGCTAAAAAAGAAAAAACTAAAAAATCACAAGAAGCCGCTATACCTGTAAGTGTAGTTGAGGTAAAGAGAGAAACTATTTTAGATACTGTATCTTTTGTTGGAGATATTGAGGCATTTGACGAAGCTAAGGTGTTTGCGAGAGCAGGGGGCAAGGTAAAGGAGAAATTAAAGCAGGAGGGAGATTTTGTTAAAAAGGGCGATATCCTGATGTATATAGACCGAGATGAGATAGGTTTTGAGTATGAAATCTCACCGGTTAACTCTCCATTAGATGGATATGTAGGCAGAATCTATGTTGACAAGGCTGATACAGTAACAACCCAAACGCCGCTTGCCAATGTAATTAATATAGATGCTATAAAAATAAAAGTTAACATAACAGAGAAATACCTGCCTTTTATTGTTGTTGGCCAATTAGCAAAGCTTAAGGTTGATGTTTACCCCGATAGAGAATTTGATGCGAGGATTTCTATGGTTAGTCCGCAGTTAGATGTTGAAACACGCACATTTCCAATTGAGGTAACCCTAGACAATAAAGATTATTTACTTAAACCGGGGATGTTTGCTAAGGTGAGCTTGATTATTAAAGAACATAAAGATGTGCCGGTTATTTTAAAAGATGCGATTATGGGCAAGGAGCCCAATTGCTACATTTATGTTATAGAGAGTGAAAA
>Ga0194125_10002623_pt1 | contig 29520 bp, 28 predicted proteins | sample TA2KigC250mmetaG_FD_148626 | JGI IMG/M metagenome (GOLD analysis project Ga0194125, IMG submission 148626) | Freshwater microbial communities from Lake Tanganyika, Tanzania - TA2015034 Kigoma Deep Cast 250m | ecosystem: Environmental > Aquatic > Freshwater > Lake | place: Tanzania: Lake...
GGTGACGGCACCTAGTCCTGCAAACGATACGGCTACCGCCTTGGCGAACGTACCGAAGACGGGCAACCTGTCTACCAACGATACCAACCCAGCAGGCTCTACCTACGGGCAGCCAGCCCAGCAGACGGGTGCTACGATTACCGTCAATGCAGACGGTACGTATAGCTTCACCGCTACGGCAGCAGGTACCTACACCTACACGGTTCCGGTATGTGCTCCAGGCCAGACGACGAACTGTCCTACGCAGTTGCTAGTCATAACTGTGGCTAAGAATACCTTAGCTGCGAACTTAGACAACTTTCAATCAAACCAAGTGGATGGAAACCTAGGGGGTATTGCAGGTAATGTGCTTTCCAATGATTTGGTCAATGGCAAGCCCTTAAATGCCAATGAGGTAGTGATTTCAGTAAAAGATAATGGAGGGCTTGCTGGCGTGAGCATAGATAAAAATGGCAACCTGATAGTACCTGCAGGAACCACTCAGGGCACGTATCTGATTACCTATACCATTTGTGATGTCAAGGACCCAAATAATTGCGAACAAGCGCTGGTAGTAGTGGAAGTATTTCAAGGGGTAAATCTTAAAATAAGCAAATACGTGGATGGCCCCGTGTGGTTTGAAGGAGATGAATTTACCTACACCCTAAGGGTGGAAAACAATGGAAATACTGCAGCCACTGGTATTTCGGTGGTAGATAAACTTCCAAATGAATTGCGGTATGTTTCATCCGTATCTAGTCCAGTTCCTGCCAATGTTACCATCAAGGGTCAGGAAATTTCTTGGAGTATGGCTCGGTTAAATCAAGGGGAAGTGGCTGAAATAAAATTAAAGGTGAAAGCAGCCCCACTTCTTGAGGGTAAAGAGCTCACTTTGCTCAATACAGCCAGTATATCTGCCTTACAACGTGAATTGAGCCCATCAGACAATACCTCTACTGTCCCTGTGACTTTAAAGGTTTTCTTTATTCCAAACACCATCACACCGAATGGGGAGGGGGTCAACGAAACCTTTGAAATCCCTGGCTTGGGTAGATACGTGAGTAATGAACTCTTGATTATCAATCGATGGGGGGATGAGGTATTTCAACGTAAAAATTACCGCAACGATTGGGGTGCAGAAGGATTGGTTTCAGGTACTTACTTCTACATCTTAAAAGTGACTGATGAAAGTGGAGTGAAGACGGAGTTTAAAGGGTTTGTAGAAGTAGTAAAAAATAGCATAAGATAAACTTTTGAAAAGCCCTGCATTTAGACTTGGCGTGTCAAAAAAATAAGAATCAGGTGATACAAAAAAACAAATTACTCTTGCTTTTTTTCCTTTGGGGATCTGGTGGGCTGTTTGTTCAAGCCCAACAATTGCCCCAGTTTAGCCAGTACATATTCAATGGCTTGCACATCAATCCAGCCTATGCGGGGTACAAGGGAGATGGATACATCCAAACCACCTACCGAAGTCAATGGGTTAATTTTCCTGGCGCCCCAAAAACCTTGTCTGTAACAGCTGACGCCAGCGCCAATGAGGGGAGGATGGGCTTTGGTGTCACTTATGTGAGAGATAAAATTGGATTAACCGAGAGCAATTTAGCGATGCTAACGTATGCTTACAGGATATCCACCGGGGATAAAAGTATGTTGTCTCTTGGAGTGAGCAGTGGTATTTCTGAATATGCTTTTGATCCTACGGGAATGGTAACTGTAAATCCAGATCCATTTCTTCCAGCTAGTAGAGTTGCGGCCGTGACTCCCAACCTCAATACGGGGCTGTTTTTCCACAATGACAACTTTTATGCGGGAATTTCTGCCTACAATCTGATTGGACGTAGGGCTTTGCTTCGGCAAGACCTAGCCGTAGCATTCCATGATTTCCATTACTATCTCACGGTTGGAGGATTGCTTCGACTGCAAGAGGGCTTGCAATTCAAGCCATCCATTTTAGTAAAACACGTAAAGGGATCCCCTACCAGCTATGACTTGAACGCCATGTTCTTGTTTCGGGAGCGATTCTGGCTAGGTGGATCCTTTCGGTCCAATGTGCGGATTTTCGAGGATCAACTTCAGGAAGACTTGAGCAAGCGTAATGCGGTAGCTTTGGTGATGGAATACTTTGTGTTGCCAAGTATGCGGATAGGTTATGCTTACGATTATAACCTGAATGCGCTCAATAGCTACCGAACGGAATCCCACGAGTTGTCCGTTGGGGTGTATTTAAACCGTCAGCGAAAGATTATTTACAACCCTAGATGGTTTTGATGATGAAGAAAAACATAAAAATGGGTCTAGTGGCAGGCTTCTTCCTGCTGGTTTCCTCCCCCTTATTTTGTCAGCAAAATATCTTGAATTATGCCGATCAAGAATTTGCTTTGAAGCGGTACGAACATGCTGCTTCCCAGTACGAGCAAGCCTTTGACCAACGAGAGTCCTATTATTCGGCTAAGCGTGCTGCAGAGAGTTATGGATTGATTCGCAGCTATGAAAAGGCATTTTACTGGTGGACCAAGGCGGTGGCATTTGAAGAGTCCAATCGAAACGATAGCCTGCGCTATGCCAATGCGGGGGTACAGGCAGGAAAAGCGCTGGAGGGTTTAGGAATAAAATTGACGGATACCGAAGCTGCGAAGGTTTTCGGTCAACGGGCAGTTTCAGACAATCCAAGGTTGGAATTTGTCCCCTTAGAAAAATACAACAGTTCGGGTACAGACTACGGATTGAGGACTGACGAGACAGGAACGAAGTACTTGGTCACTGATAGAGGATTGGAGCAGGAGGAGGAGAAAAAATACCTGCGTTTTGACCTTAGAAGAGCGCTTTCAGAAAAGGAAATTGACGGCTTGAATGACCGGGGCTATCACCTGATATTGGTTGAAAAAGACGGGGAACTCAAGCCGGCTGTCCAAGACGCTGAGGAGTTTTACCATGTAAGTATGCCCGCCTTTTTTAAGGTGGGTGCGAGGCAAGAAGTGATTTTTACGGGAGTGCTGCGGGAGAAGGAGAAAAAGTTAGGTCTGGGTAAAACCACAGAATCCTTTCCAGGGCTTTACCGGGCAGAGGTTCAGTCAGATGGTAGCTTTATTAACATCCAAGCTCTGCCTTTCAACGAGACGAGTTCTTACAGTGTCATGCATGCCTTTGTGGACAACAACACCTTGTATTTCAGTTCGGACGGGCAGGGAGGCTTTGGTGGATTTGACATCTACCAAGTGCAAATCCTTGAAAATGGATATGGATCGGTATTCAACCTTGGATCCAACGTGAATGGACCGCAGGACGAAGTCTTTCCTTTCGTGAAGGATGGGATCGTTTATTTCTCATCCAATCGGTATGAGGGCCTTGGGGGATTGGATATCTATAGGACAGGTCAATTGGGGAAAGGGAGAACCATGAATTTAGGCAAGGTGTACAATACGCCCCAGGATGATTTTGGGTATTTTATGGACGAGAAGGGCAACCAATTTTTGAGCTCAGACAGAGGGATGTCTGAAAGCAGGGATGACATTTATGCAGGCAAGTATTTGTATGATTATTTCACCTTCCGGATTCTTGGAAAAGACAGTGTCCGATTGGATAGAAATCGAGAATTGGTCGTGGAGCTGAAAAATATAAGCGGGGAAAAGGTAAATCTAGAAAAGGCGAATGATGGCTTGGTCGCGGAACTGAGTCAAGGAGAATATTTCCTTGAAATCAGCAGAGAAGGCTACTTACCCACTCGGGTGCCTTTCGTGACAACTGATCCTGATGGAATAGCAAAAATCAAAGACATTTCCCTAGAGCCTATCGCAGTAGTCGAGGAAAATGAGGAGGTATGGTCATCCACTTCTGTATTGCTGGCGGAGGACCAGGTGTACTTTGATTTGGATGCCTTCGACATACGAAAAGATGGCAAAAAGATACTGGACCAGGCCGCGGAGCTGCTCAAAAAATATCCCTTCCTGAGGTTGCAAATCGACTCGGATACGGATTCAAGAGGATCCACCAACTACAACGATCGATTGAGTAAGAACCGCTCCATGGAAGTGTTCTTCTACTTGAAAAATCAAGGAATAGCAGCAGATCGAATGGAGATCTACTGGCACGAAGAATCCCGAATTACCAATCGCTGCGGGGATGGAGAAGCTTGTTCGGATGCCCAGCATCAGGAGAATCGGCGCTCTGTCTTGACGCTATTGATTCAGGAAAAAGACATTGCGAAGTTGCCTAAGGCCTGGAATCGTAAAAAAATGAGCTTCCAAAAGTTGTTGGAAAAGTAAGAGTTGTACCAGGTACTAGGTACCAAGTACGAAGTAGGAATTCGTAGTAGGACATGAATTCTACTAAGAAAGTATCTTGGTACATTGTACTTGGTACTTTGTACAACTTAAACCCTACTTTTTAAAGAAATAATTGTCCAACTTCTGTTTATAACATTTTTAGTGACAGTTCTTTTTTTTCTTTTTGATTTCATTTAACTGAAAGACTGTTCAGAGCATGATTCTGTTGGCTTGTTCTCAGGACATTGGAAGGTCTCACAAAGTATTGCTCTTGAATGAAAATAGGGAAGGAGATGGAATTAAAAGAGGCTGTAAAAGTCGCTAGACACACCGCCAATCAAAAGGTAGGTCTAGGGTGGTTGGTAAAAAAACTCGAATGAATCCACAACTAGTAGTTTCGAAGAATACCACCCTGATCAGCCAAGGTTTTGCCCCTGGGGATAAGGCTTTTTTCAATGGGGTAGACTACGAGGTGGTAGATAATGCCTTGCTACGAGAGCGAGTGGCCCAAAAAGCCGATCTCACCAAGCTCTGTACGTCCTTGGTGACGGACATGTCTGGACTGTTTTTCAACACCAAAATCAGCCAGCCCATTCACTATTGGGATGTGAGTCAGGTGGTGGACATGAGCCGCATGTTTGCACAATCCACCTTCAATCATCCCATTGGCAATTGGGACCTGAGCAAGGTGAAAACCATGCGGAGCATGTTCCAAGATTCGTGTTTCAACCAGCCCATCGGGGATTGGGATGTATCCCAGGTGCAGGACATGGGCTATTTGTTTTTCAATTCCTTTTTCAATCAGCCCATAGGGCAGTGGAAGGTCTCCAAGGTCAAGGACATGAGTTTTATGTTTTCCAAATCCCTATTCAACCAGAATATTGAGAATTGGGATGTGAGTCGAGTGACGACCATGAAGGGCATGTTTAAGGACTTCAATGACAGACTGCCTTTTGGTTCCAAGAATCCCTTTAACCAACCCATTGGGAGCTGGAATGTGGGAAGGGTCAAGGACATGAGCATGCTCTTTTTTAACTCCCTATTCAACCAAGCGATTGGGGATTGGGACGTACGAAATGTGCGGCGCTTCACCCGAATGTTTAAAAACTCCCTCTTTAACCAGCCTTTGGGTGATTGGCAGCCCATCAAGGCTGAGGATATGGAGGAACTGTTTTGCAATTCAAAGTTCAACCAAGACCTGTCCGCTTGGTCGCTGCTACAGCTCTCCAAACCCATAAATTTTGATTCCAACTGCCCACTTTGGCATCTACCTAAGCCACATTGGGAAGGAGAGCTCACTCACTTAGAAACAGAATCAAAGCCGAATTAAACCCAATGGATCAACCTATAGTAAAGACGATCAAAAAAACTTCGGTATTGACGATTTTCAAAAGGATAATCCTCATCTCTATGGTTGTACACATCAAAAAGAAGAGCTAGTTGCCTGGTGGGGCTTTTGCCTAGTACCCGGCAGGGTGTTTTTTAATGAGTGTCGCCATTACCATGGCTGCCCCGTCCTCCTTATTTCTTTCCCATAAATTGATTGACATCTAGCCAATGGACAAAGGTATCAAACCAGCGGTTGCTTGTCCGATTGGGATTGCCAAGTCCAAAACCATGTCCCCCATTTTGGTAGAGGTGGAGTTCTACAGGCCGTCCTGCCTTGTGCCAGGATTGGATGATTCCAAATTGCCCTTGGTATAGAAAATCATCGGTTGCGATCACATTAAACATGGGTGGGGCATCCTGGGGCACTTCCACAGGTCCCATCCCTCCGTAGATGGGGCCGATAAATGCCAATTTCATGGTGGTGGAGTGAAGGGTAGCATGCATGGTCAATCCCGCACCTGCAGAGAATCCGATCATGCCAATCCTTGTGGTATCAATGCCCCATTCCTTGGCGTTTTTGACCATCAAGGCATACGCAGCCTGTGCATCTTCCAGTTGATTGCTGAGGTCTTGCTGAGGGGGTGCAGGAGCGGGTGTGGTAGATCCTGTGCTGGGTGCAGCCGGGGCAGTTCGAGGACGATTCATCCAAGCTGAAAAATCTTCTAGGGATGGAGAGGTGGGATACAATCGGTACTTCAGCACAAAGGCGGCAATTCCCTGTTTGGCGAGTGCTTCAGCCACTTCCCAGCCTTCATTCCCCATAGAAAGCCAGCTGAATCCTCCTCCAGGAGCTACGATGACTGCGGTTCCATTGGCTTTTCCGGGGTATGGGTAGGAATGGGGTCAAGGTAGCTGTGGAGATATTTCTTGCCATAGGATCTCCCCATTGCCGAAACCAAGTTTCTGGAGCGGGTTGATTTTCTACTCCCCCTGTACCTAATAAAATCGCTCTTGGTTCCAGAGGAGCTTCCATGGGATAGATGGTGCCATCTTGAGCAAATGCAGTTCCGGCATAGAGAATAAGCCAACCTAAGAGGCAAGGAATGAGCAGGTTTTTCATGGGTATAGGTATTTGATTTTGAATGAAGAAGCTCTTGACTTCTGGATTAAAACCCTAACGATTTTATACCAATGGAGAATTTGAGAGGAATTTGTGAAGGATTGAAGTGACCTTACTTGAGTAGTAAAAAATAAATCCCTCCAGCGCACTTTGCTGAAGGGACTAATTCACTTAAGATTTGGGTGGAGCTGGCGAGAGTCGAACTCGCGTCCAGATAAGGAAACAACGTACCGTCTACATGCTTAGTCACCGGTTGGATTTTCGACCAATCTATGCTGGGTGACACACCTGAGCTTGGCTTAGCGATTGGTCTTAGACTTGCTTAATCGCATCACAAGCCGCATCCCGATCAAGTCGACACCCCAAACCCGCGCCGATCAGGCAAAACACGGTGGGATGTGGCCGGGGAGTCACTCTCGTCACTCAACCCTTTAAGCGGTCTATCCTACTAGGAGAGATTAGGCAGCCATGGCGTAAGAAGTTTCGCCATTTATCTTTCGTATGAATCTTTTAAGGCCGTACATACTCCAGCCTGCATGCGAGCCCGATGATTACACCTACTGTCAAAACCGGTCAGCCCCATAGAATAAATACAAAGGTAGGGGGAAAATAGTTCATTTTACAATTGTACAACAATTGTACAATGTACCAAGTACGAAGTACAAAGTACGGTATTCTGCAATTAGGATGCTTGTACTGATATCTTAAAGAATAATTCTCATTTCGATCACAACATGCATTCAGAGGACACTTGGTACATGGTACTTTATACCTTTTTTTGAAGGCAAATGCAACTTTGTACTTTTTTAATATCGAATGCTGAATGAGGAAGAATTGAACCTGCACCTGCATTTTGCTTTAGAAGGATCCTGGTACTTCCAACAACTTTTTCTTGATACTCTTACTACTTCTCCAATATTGAATGTCGAACGCCAAGTGGAGAATTTCGAAGTAGGGATTCGAATTAGGATCTGCATTTTGCTTTAGAAGGATCTTGGTACTTGGTACTTTGTACTTCGTACAATGATTACCACCAACTCCTTTCCAAAAGAAAATCTCCATTGTATCCCCAATCCCCTATCCAAGAATAACTACTTTTTTATATCTTTCGGTGATGGAAAATTTCGTCGTTTCGGCAAGAAAATATAGACCTGCGGATTTCAAAAGTGTGGTGGGACAAGAGCACATTACCACTACCCTTCAAAATGCAATAAAGAACAGTCACCTCGCCCAAGCCTTTCTTTTTTGTGGTCCTAGGGGAGTAGGTAAAACAACTTGTGCTAGGATCCTGGCTAAAACCATCAACTGCGAGGCTATCAGCAGTGACTTTGAGGCTTGTGGGAGTTGCAATTCCTGCATCTCTTTTCAAAACAACGCCTCTTTCAATAGCTACGAATTGGATGCCGCCTCCAACAATTCGGTAGACGATATCCGAAATCTGGTAGAGCAAGTAAGGTATGCCCCTCAAAAAGGATCATATAAAATCTATATCATCGATGAGGTGCACATGCTATCTACAGCCGCCTTCAATGCGTTTTTGAAGACGCTGGAAGAGCCGCCTAAGTACGCCATCTTTATTTTGGCGACTACCGAAAAGCATAAAATTATACCTACCATTCTTTCCAGATGTCAGATTTTTGACTTCAGCAGAATTCAAATCAAGCACATCGCCGAACACCTGAAGTATATTGCGGAAAAGGAGCAGGTAGCCTACGAGGAAGAAGCCCTACGCTTAATTGCGACCAAGGCAGATGGAGCATTGCGGGATGCCTTATCCATGTTTGACTTGATAGTTACCTATTCGGCGGGTAAAAAGGTGACTTATCTTGATACCATTGCCAACCTCAACATCCTAGATTACGATTATTATTTTAAAGTGGTAGATGCGCTAGTGGAAGAAGATATTTCTGACACGCTGTTGATCTTTGATGAAATTCTCAAAAAAGGCTTTGATGGGCATAACTTTATCGTAGGATTAAGCGAGCATTTACGTGACCTTTTGGTAGTCAAAGATGAGTCTACCGTGCATCTTCTTCAAGTATCGGACTCTGCTAAGCAGCGTTACCTAGACCAATCCAAGCAAGCTTCTGTATCGTTTCTTTTGTCAGCTCTGAATCTTGCCAATCTCTGCGATATCCATTACAAAACCAGTAAAAACCAGCGATTGCATGTGGAACTAGCCCTGATGAAGATGACCAAGCTTTCCCATGCGTTTAGACTGGCGGCTTTACCGGATGTAGAAATAAAAAAAAAAGCCTGATTAAGGAGGACTCCCCTCAACTAGTGGAAACTCTTCAACCTGAGGAACTTCCTGCCCCAAGCTTACCTCCATCCCCTTCACTTCCTGCTGTAGTCCTTGATCGCCCCATTTCTCCTTCCAAGGGAGGGGGCTTAAAAAGTACTTTTTCTATACCCAAGAGTCTAAGCCAGACCCAAAAGCTGGTAGAAGAACAGGCTTTGCCTGTAGTAGAGGAACCCTCTTCGGTAGAAGATGAGCCTCAAGCTATTTCCAACAATGCCCCTTTGCCAGAACTTACACAAAGCCTCTTGGACCAAGCTATGCCCTTGGTGATGGAAGTTTATCGAGAGGCCAATAAAGGCCTTGAGCTTGCCTTGCTCACCCAAGCTCTCCAAGTAATAAATGGGGAGGTTCATTTGGCTGTGACAGGGGCTGTTCAAGAAGATATAGCCACGACCATGAAACCTGACTTGATCGCATTACTGCAAAAGCATACAGGATTGCGATCCGTGTCCGTCCTTGTCGTTCAACAAGAAGAACTTCCCGAACAGAGCGGAAAGTTGTATACCAGCACGGAAAAATTACGCTACCTTCTTGAAAAGTATCCTGTAATTCGCGAGCTACAGCAAAAATTTGACTTAGACGTAGATTTTTAAAAATCGAGGGAAATCCCAAAATTGATTAGGTTTTGGAATTGAATGGCTCGTTTGCTCCGTCCATTGTCTTGTTTGATCCAGACGTTTTCATCGTAAATCAAAACCGTCTCCATTCGGGTAGAGATAAATTTATTGACCTTCATTCGGATCAAAGAATTGAAGTTGACCACCATATTGCCGAAGCGCTCGTAGTTTGAAAATAGGTTGAGGTCAGCTTTCCAAGTGACATTTTCCATTAGCGCTATATCTACTCCACCTACAGCTACGGACATTCCTGCTTCTGCCCTTACGTTTTCTCCAGGATTTACCCCAAAGGTCCCGGCTTGGCTTAAAGAATCGTTCATCACCAAGGTAAATCTACCAGTGAATGGGGAGAGGATAAATGAAAGACGAGATTTGTCTGCATAGGTCACCCGGTAGTTGATACCGGTAGAGGATTGGAGATATCCAGGAGAGAGTAAATCAGAAATTTTGGTTCTAGATTCAGCATCTAATCCGCTACCCTTGCTGTATTTATATCCTGCCATCAATTGCGTCCTGGCATCTAGCTGGGTAGTAAGGAAGATTTTCTCCGAAAGTTGCCTGCCGTAATTGCTTACAAAGATGAAATTATCGTTGGTTTTCTGCGTTTTGAAGGCTCGCTCATTTTGTCTGTTAAATCCTAAGTTAACGGTGAGCTGCGTGTCCCAGACCTTGCTGTCTTTTTTAAAATTGGCATACAAGTTTACCCCCGTGTTGAGGGCAAAGGAACCAGATCCACCTGCAGCCCAATTGCTTAGGGTGACCTGTTGCGCGTTGAGGGTATAGGTACCTCCAGTTTTCCAGAAAGTTTCCTTGGCAGGATTTTCCAAGAGTAAAGAATCTCCTAGCATGATCAAGGTGTCTTGCTCGATGATTACCGTATCAGGAATAATTTTTTTTTCTTGTGCCCAGGCAAATGAGACATAAGAATAAGCGAAGAGTAATCCCAACAAAAGGAGAAGTTGGCGCATGAACGGCTGCGTTGAGGTCAGTTTAGGGCTTCAAAATACGTAATTTTTGACCTACTGTAATCAAGTTTTGACTTCCAATCCCATTCTGGCTTTTGAGCTGTTCCACAGTTAACCCATATTTTTTAGAAATAGAAAATAGGGTCTCACCAGCACTTACCGTATGGTAGGTAGGCAAAGATGAACTTTTATCCTCCACTACCACCGGTTCGGACACCGGTTTTTCAAGCACTGGTGTTGAAACGAATGAATTAGAGGGTTCTGGATCAGGATCAGTAAGGGTGACCATAGGAATATCTTCTCCTCGTCTTCTTGGTTCTATCAAATTGAGGACCATGCCAGGCTTGAGATCGGCGTCCCTCCTGATTTTATTTTTCGATTTCAAGGAGGAAAGTCGTATACCATACTTTTGGGAAATGGTCCAAAGGGTTTCACCAGGCTCCACGATATGGGTATCAATGGCAGCAGAGGGCCGTTTTTTCTGGGTGTAATAATAAGCCCCTTGAACGACCTGTTCTTGGGATTCCATATCGTTGACTTTGACAAATTTCCTTTCCTTCATTCCTATCTCTTCAGAAAATTTACTTGTGGAAGCAGTTTCTGAGGCTTGAACGCCTTCCAGTTCGTTGACTTGGATTTGATTAGGTTGAGATGATTTAGTGGTATTTCCTGATATTCTTGGGAAGGAATCAGCGCGCTTGTAGGAAGGAGTACTACTAGAGGCAATTGGAGTTGTACTGGCTAGATTTGGGGACGCTTGGGGAGTGCTTTGTTGAAGAACTGGTCCCATTCCTTCTTTGATATAAAATAGGGTAAAGGTTCCGGAAGGAATTTTTCCTTGGATAGCCCATTTATTAAAATCCAGGAGGTGTTGTTCACTTACTCCATATTGCTTGGCTAGCTGGGCCATTGAGGTGGGGCCTTGGATTTGTACTTCGATCAAGCGGGAAGTGGATGAAGTCAATTTTCCGATTGGAGCTTCGTAGGCTACTTTATGAGCTAAAAATTTTTTGAAATACCAATGGGTATTTCTATCGATTTCTACTACTTTTTTACCAGAATATTGAGTTCCAAAATAGGCTTTGGCTCCTCCTAATCCCATTTGATAAGATACCAGCGCAGTCATCCAATTGTTAAGTACTCCTTGGTGTTTTTTCAAGTACAAGGCTGCCCCCCTGGAAGAGGCGGTGATACTTTTTCTTTCATCAATTTGGGAGTCAACACGCAGTCCAACCTCCTCCGCTGTTCCTTGCTTGAACTGCCAAAAACCCACCGCATTTGAAGTCGAAATGGCGTCTGGAACAAGACCGCTTTCCTGTATGACAAGGAATTTAAGTGCTAAGGGTACCCCTTGGTTTTTAAATTCTCGCTCTACCAAGGGGAGGTAAAGGCTTGCGCGCTCTTGCTTGAGTTTGAAATAGTTTGGATTTCGGTAGAGGGCATCTACATCCAATTGGATTTCGCGTTGGGCTTGGGGATGTATGCGCAGGGTAAGGTCTGCAAATTCCATTTCCAAGGGAACTTGGGGGATTTGTGCAAGTAGCCCTTGAGTACCTACAAAAAAGGTTAAAAAAAGGAAGATGCAATAGTTCAGCGATTTCATCAGCGGATGCAAAGTTTTTTTCTGCCCTAATAAATAGCAAAAATGATTCCCTTTTTTTCAGTTCACCTTTTTATAGCCATTAAAATCCCATCCCTGATAGGAAGAAGAAGGGTTTGAACCCTTGGATCATGCGCCAAGCGACTATTAAAGTCAAGCAAGGCCTGGGTGTCTTTGTCCACTTTTTGACCCTCTTCCACCAATATTTTACCTGACCAGAGCACGTTGTCTGCCAGGAGAACACCTCCTGGTCTTAGCTTATCGATGACTAAATCGTAATAGGCCAAGTAATGGGCCTTATCTGCATCTATAAAAACTAAATCAAAAGGCCCTGGAAGGGTAGGGAGGAGTTCGCGGGCGTTTCCAAGCCTATAATCGATTTGAGAGGATAGGCCACTTTCTTTAAAAAATCCACGGACCATGCTTTCCAGTTCGTCGTTGATATCTAGGGTGGTGAGTTGGCCTCCAGTTTGCAGTCCTCTGGCCAAGCAGATGGCCGAATATCCGGTAAAGGTTCCTATTTCTAAGATGGATTTGGCCTGAAGCATTTTTGCAAAAAATTCTAGGACTTTCCCTTGCAAATGCCCTGAGAGCATTCTCGGTAGAAGCACCTTTGCTTGGGTCTCTCGAGTAATTTTTTTTAATAAAGCATCTTCTTCTTGGGTATGTGCTTCGCAGTACGCAAGGAGGGCTGAGGAAATAAACTCCATATCAAGCTGGGGTATACATGAGGCAACTTAAAGACTCAGGATGAAAAATTTCTTGGGCAATTTCTTGCAAATCTATGGCGGAGGTTTGTCGAATTTGCTCAAAAATACACTCAAGAGGATCAATTTTCCCGTGATCAAGCAGTGTTTTCCCATACACTAGCATAAGGCTAGCATAGTTTTCCTCTGCCATGGCCATTTGCCCTATGGCCTGCACTTTTGCGGTATGAAGCTGAAGAGTCCCTAATTTTTTCTTCCTTAATTTTTCCATTTCCCGATATACGATCTCTATGGATTTTTTTAAGGTTTTTTCTTCTGTGCCAAAATAAATCCCAAAAAATCCTGTGTCAGAAAAAGGTTGATAGGTAGATTCTACACTGTAAACGTAACCGTAGGTTTCTCGCAAGGACAAGTTGAGACGACTATTCATGCTGGGTCCACCAAGAATATTGTTCAATAGAAAAAGTTGGTATCGCTTGGGATCGTGCAGGGAGTAGGCAGGCCTACCTATGGCGCATAGGGATTGAGTAACCTCCCGAGGTAGGGAAGATTGTTTGGCATGATAGTGATGAAATCCCCCTCGGGTATACAAGGTTCTTTTGCTTGGAATTTCACGCAAGGGGCCCTCGATCTGTTTTAATACTTTCTCAAAAGGGAGGTTGCCCACAACGGAAAATACAATGTGATGGGTGTCCAGTCGAGAGGAAATAAAATTAAAAAAATCTTGCTGATGAAAATTGCTTACCGTTTTTTCTGTCCCCAAAATATTTCTTCCTAAGGCATGTTGGTCGAATACTAAGGCATCCAGTTCATCTTGGATGGCATCCTCTGGGGAGTCTCGGTACATGGCCATTTCTTCAAGGATTACCTGACGCTCTTTTTCAATTTGTTTTTCAGGAAATGTAGAATGAAAGGTGATGTCAAAGAGGAGTTCTGCCGCCTTGGCGTAGTGCTCCTTCAAAATGGAAGCATAAAAGCAAATTTTTTCCTTAGTGGTGTAGGCATTTAATTCCCCACCTAAAGATTCCAAGCGATTGATGATGTGAAAGCTTTTTCTTTTCTGCGTCCCCTTGAAGGCCATATGTTCCCAAAAATGAGCCAAGCCTTCTTGCTCTTGATCCTCATCCCTACTGCCTATGTTGAGAATAAAACCACAGTGCACTAAACGGGTATGGTTGATCTCTTGATGTACAATTCGAATTCCGTTGGGAAGCTCTTTACAATTTATCCGCATGCGATGCTATTCCTTTTTGGAAAATACACATTTAAACTTGAAACCCCTGTGCATAAAATAGATTCCTTTGGACGCCACGATTTAGTATCTTGGCAAGACTATTGGAATGTCTATGAAATATACTCCGTTATCCAAGGACCTATACCGACGAAATAGGGCAAAATTTGCAGCAAAAATGGCAAAAAATTCGGTGGCAATCTTTAATGCCAATGATATTTTGCCTACCAATGCAGACGGGACCATGAAGTTCCGTCAGAATAACGATTTATTTTACCTCTGTGGAATTGATCAGGAGGAGACGGTGCTCCTTCTGGCACCAGATTGTCCCAATCCTGCTTGGAGAGAGGTTTTGTTTTTGAGAGAGACCAACGAGCACATTGCCATTTGGGAAGGGCACAAGTATACTAAAGAAGAGGCGGAGGCTGCCTCTGGTATTTCTTCCATACAGTGGCTTTCTGCCTTTGAATTGATATTCAATTCGGTAGTCAATCTTTCGGAACGGATTTACCTTAACACCAACGAACACCTTCGCGCAGGGGTAGTGGTGGAGACCCGCGATGCTCGTTTTATAAAGGCCTGTAAGGAAAAATATCCCCTGCATAGCTATGAACGATCTGCTCCTTTGATGCACGCTTTGAGGGCTATGAAGGAAGCAGAAGAGATTCAGCAACTTCAAATTGCCTGTGATATTACGGAGAAAGGATTCCGTAGGGTCTTGGGAATGGTAAAGCCAGGGGTAACCGAATACGAAGTAGAGGCTGAATTTATCCATGAGTTTATCAAAAATAGAAGTAAGGGATTTGCCTACGAACCCATTATCGCTTCTGGATCGTCTGCCTGTGTGTTACACTATATTGAAAATAATAAGGCCTGCAAGGATGGGGAATTACTTTTATTGGACGTGGCAGCTGAATATGGCAATTACAATGCAGACATGACGCGGACTATTCCTGTGAACGGAAGATTTACCCAAAGGCAGCGACAAGTATACGATGCGGTGCTCCGAGTAAAAAATGAGGCTTCTTCTCTGTTGCGGCCGGGCATTACCATTCAAGACTATCACAAGGAGGTAGGGAGCATCATGCAGGCTGAATTGCTGGGCTTGGGATTACTTGATCAAACCGATATCAAAAATCAAGATCCCAATTGGCCAGCTTATAAAAAATATTTTATGCACGGCACTTCCCACCACTTGGGTTTGGATGTGCACGACGTGGGCACCATGCATTATCCCATTGCTGCAGGCATGGTCTTTACTGTGGAGCCTGGAATTTACATTCCAGAGGAGGGATTTGCGGTGCGCTTGGAAAACAATATTGTAGTACAAGAGCAAGGGTACCTAGATTTGATGCGCAACATCCCCATAGAGGCAGAAGAGATTGAAGAGCTGATGAACCGATAATATTTTCAAAAAAGCCAAAGCCCGTCCCGAAATTCTGCGGGAAGGGCTTTTTTGAAGGGAATAAAAAAGGCTGTTACCTGTTTGGTAACAGCCTTTATAAATAATCAATAGAAAATTAACCGATAGAAATTCTTTTGAAGGTATTCACCGTTAGTCCCTTACTCACCCCATCCAGGTATTGAGCAATGGTCTTGGAGTTGTCCTTCACGAATTGCTGGCTAAGCAAAGTGCTTTCCTTGTAGAATTTCTGAAGTTTGCCTAAGGCAATTTTCTCCAACATATCTTCAGGTTTGCCCTCGGCACGAGCTTGTTCCTTACCGATTTCGATTTCTCTTTCGATCAAGGAAGCATCTACTCCATCTTTATCTACGGCCACTGGGTTCATGGCGGCAATTTGCATAGCCACGTCCTTGCCTGCTTCTTCAACATTCTTACCAGAGGTAGAAACTAAACCTACCAACACGCCTAATTTTCCGTTGGAGTGGATGTAGGATACTACTTGATCGGCAGAGATAACTTCAAAATGAGAGATTTCGATTTTTTCTCCGATTTTTCCAGTCATTTCCACAATTTTTTCTGCCACCGTAATGTTGCCTAGGGGAAGAGCCAAGACTTGCTCTGAAGTCGTACACCCATTGGCTACAGCCAAATCAATTAAGGTATTGGCAAAGGAACCAAACTCTTCATTCTTTGCCACGAAATCAGTTTCGCAGGTGAGTGAAAGGAGAGTTCCTTTTGCATGGTTGTTGGACAAGCGGGTCACGACCACTCCTTCTTTAGTTTCTCTATCCGCTCTAGAAGCAGATACTTTTTGGCCTTTTTTTCTCAGGATGTCAACTGCTTTTTCGAAGTCACCTTCAGCCTCTGTAAGGGCTTTCTTGCAGTCCATCATGCCTGCTCCGGTCATTTGTCTCAGTTTGTTTACGTCTTGTGCAGTAATTGCCATGGTAAAGTTCGTTTAGTTTATTCTGTAAGGACTTAGTTCCTTTTTAAGGAGAAGGATGACCTAATGTTTGTTTTTGGATAGGTCACCGAGATAAAACAAAAAATTGAACATAGACTTACGCCTGATGTTCAATTTTTTTCAACTATAATATTGCTAATTTATTCTTGTGTTTCAGCGTCTACGGCTCTTTTTGCCTCTTCCTCTTCCGAAAGTTTAGCATCGTCCTTGTCTTTCTTACGCTCAGAAAGGCCTTCTTCAATGGCTTCGCCAAAAGCTTTTACTAGAAGAGAAACAGACTTAAATGCATCATCGTTAGCTGGAATAGGGAAGTCTACCTCGTTTGGATTGGAGTTGGTATCTACCAAAGCAAAAACGGGAATTCCTAGTTTTTGAGCTTCCGCTATGGCAATGTGTTCTCTTTTGATATCCACCACAAATAGCGCTGCAGGAAGTCGGCTCAAGTCGGCAATACCTCCTAAAACTACCTCCATTTTATCTTTTTGACGGCTCACCATCAAACGCTCTTTTTTCGCCAAGTTTTTGTAAGAATCCTCTTTCATTAATTTTTCAAGAGAAGACATTTTCTTCAGCGACTTTCTAATGGTGGCAAAATTGGTCAACATACCACCCAACCACCTTTCGGTGACGTAAGGCATATTGAGACGCTGCGCTTCTGCAGCAACAAGGTCTTTTGCCTGTTTTTTCGTAGCGACAAACATGATTTTTTTGCCAGAACGAACGATTTGCTTGATTGCGTTGGATGCTTCTTCGAGGCAAGCAAGCGTTTTATTAAGGTCGATAATATGGATACCATTTTTCTCCATAAAAATGTATGGAGCCATTCTTGGATCCCACTTTCTCGTCAAGTGTCCAAAGTGAACACCAGCATCCAGTAAGTCTTTGTATTCTATTTTTGACATGAATGAAATTGGTTTCTATGAGGGAAAGAAATTTCCGATTAACGCTTAGAGAATTGGAATCTTCTTCTTGCTTTTCTTCTTCCTGGCTTCTTACGTTCTACCATTCTTGGGTCACGGGTAAGAAATCCTTCTTTTTTCAATGGAGATCTATGCTCTGCATCAAATTCACACAAGGCACGTGAAATGGCCATGCGTGCTGCTTCAGCTTGTCCTTTGATACCTCCTCCGTCTACGTTGATTTGAACATCGTAGGTACCTTCTACTCCGACCAAGGCCAATGGCTGTTTCACCACAATTTGGTGCAATTCAAATGGGAAATATTCTTCAATTGCCTTGCTGTTTACGGTGATGGCGCCTTTACCAGGGGTCATGTAAATCCGGGCAACTGAAGTTTTTCTTCTCCCGATGGTGTTAATTATTTCCATGCGTTAGCAATTATATAGTGATGGATTTGGGCTGCTGTGCTGCATGAGGATGTTCAGGTCCTTCGTATACATACAGGTTGCCGTACAATTTGCTTCCTAATCTGTTTTTTGGCAACATGCCTCGGACAGCTTTTTCCACAAGGATGGAAGAAGATTTTTGCTTCAACAATCTAGGTGTAGAAATGCGCTGACCTCCTGGATATCCAGTGTGGCGCACATATACTTTAGCGTCCATTTTGTCACCTGTCAATCTAACCTTGTCTGCGTTGATAACGATGACATTGTCTCCGCAATCTACGTTAGGAGTGAAGCTAGGCTTCGTTTTTCCTCTCAAGATTTTTGCAACCTCACTCGCCAAGCGGCCTAAAATGGCAGACTGGGCGTCTACGACCACCCATTGCTTTTCTACGGTAGAACTGTTGGCTGAGATGGTCTTATAGCTCAGAGTATCCACTTTGTAACTGTTTAATTTTTAGCGTATTATTTAATAATCGACCCCAAAAAGGGACACAAAGATAGAAGCATTTATTTTTCTATGCAAACTATTTTCAATCCTAAACCTTAATTTTCATGGAATTTGGATTATTTTTTTTTGTTGACTTGATTTTATCTCCCAAATGGGCGGGGATGTTTTACCTATTTTTTTCAAGCTGCTGCACCAAAACATTAAAATCCTTGGGATAGGGTGCATTTACGCTGATTTCCTTCCCATCTACACCTAAAAATCGTATGGAGTAGGCATGCAAGGATACCCGCTGCATGATGGGGAGTTCCTCGGTTTGTTTTTTAAGGTTAAATCTCCGCTTCAGCGCCGAGAGGTAGACGGGCTTTCCACCATAGAGGACGTCCCCGCTAATGGGAGCTGACAGATAGGCCAGATGCACTCGAATTTGATGGAGTCTTCCCGTGATGGGTTTGCATTCTACCAAGGAATGGATCAAGTAGGTGGTCAGGGTAGTCAAGACGGTTTGTGCAGGTTTTCCTTCTTTGGAAATCTTGGCGATTCCTTTGGCAGAAGTTAAGATATTTCTATCTACCAGGGTACCGTGAAAATCATGAATACCTTCTACTACAGCATGGTAGGTTTTTTCTACTTCCCTATTTTCAAACTGCATGGCAAGGTGTCGGTAGGCCAAGGCATGTTTGGCTATGACCAAGCATCCGGAGGTTTCCTTATCCAAGCGATGGCAGAGTTGGGCCGATTCCCAGTAATTTTTAGCTAAATCCAAAATATTTTTAGCCTCGTGCCTATCGTCAAGGCTGGAAAGGTAGGGCGGCTTGTTGATGACTAAGTAATCTGAATTTTCAAATAAGATTAGGTCACTGAAGGAAAATTTAGTCATGAAGTTTCTGCCCTGATCAAAGTCTGCAAAACTAGGCAATCCTTGGCGTTGACAAAAAGATCAAGTCAATTTGTTTGCGTATTCCTGGGCCAATGATGCGCTGAAGGAGCAGAAAATGGTAGTTCTATGTAAAATGGGGTCAACCTTGAGTAGGAGATATTATTAACTCAGTTTGTTTAGCTGGCACTAATTTCCGATGAATTTGGGATTTCTTCTGCCTTTTTGGCTTTTTCCAAAGGGAGTTGAAAACTAAAGATAGAACCTTTGCCAAGGGTAGAACTCACGGCGATTTTGCTTTTGTGGCCCTCCAGGATATGTTTGACTATAGCAAGACCTAAACCTGTTCCCCCCTTACCCTTAGATCTGCTTTTTTCCACTCGATAAAATCGTTCAAAAATTCTTTTTAAATCTTCTGCAGGGATACCTGGACCATTGTCTTTTACTTCTACCTGCACTTGATTTTTGCTGGCTTTCAGGCTAACAATCACCTCTCCCCCCTGATGATTGTACTTTACGGCATTAAAAATTAGGTTTTGGCAAACGCGGTAAATTTTTTGGCGATCTGCCAAGGTCGAGTAACTTTTTTCTTGGTCAACTTCCAACAAGAGTTTTACATCCCGTTTGGAAGCTTTGTGTTCCAATTCTTCAATTACTTCCTGTACTACTTCTTTCAGGTCAAATTCAGTCAAATTGAATTTGATTACTCCACTTTCCATTTGGTTGAGGGTGAGGAGGTCCTGCACCAAATGGTCTAGGGCATCTAGACTTTTCCCTGCTTTCTTCAAAAACTTCATCCTCACCTGCTTGTCGTCTATGGCACCATCGAGCAGGGTGTGGATATAGCCTTGAGTGGCAAAAATGGGAGTTTTCAATTCGTGGGAAATATCTGCAATGAACTCCCTTCTGAATTCTTCATTTTTTTGAAGGGTTTCTATTTCTCGTTGTCTAGCAATGGCATAGGCATTGATGTCCGAATTGATTTTCTTTAAGGGAGAAAGGGAAGAACGGAAAGACTTGTCCTGAATTTTATTCAGGTCTTTCTTTTGAATTTTCTCCATGAGGGTATAGATATTTCCGATTTCTTTAAAAATCAAAAATTCCATAGTAATGCTAATCAGCAAATAGGAAATAGAAAAAGACAACAAAAACGCTGCCCAAAGGGTGGGGGTAGTGGTAGAGGGGATGAGGTATAAAAATGCGGCGACCAGGCCAGAAATAGAAATGGCTAGGAGTAGGGACAATCCTCTTGATCCGGTAGGCATAGCTTAGCCTAGCTCAAATTTATACCCCACCCCTTTGATGGTGGTAATGTATTTTTCCCCCACTTTTTCTCGGACTTTTCGGATGTGAACATCTACCGTACGGGCTAGGACAAATACGTCAGTTCCCCAAATATGATGGAGCAATTCGTCTCTATTGTAAACCACATTGGGATGATTGGCTAAAAAATAAAGCAGTTCAAATTCTTTTTTGGGGAGGGTTATGGTTTTATCCCCTTTGACGATGGTATAGCTGCTTCGGTCAATTTGCAAATCTCGAATTTTGATATGGCCCTTTTCCTGATCTTTTTTGGAATCCCTTCTAAACAGTGCAGCAATTCTGCTCATGAGCGCCCTAGGCTTGATGGGCTTGGTGATGTAATCGTCAGCGCCTACATCAAAAGCGGCTACCTCGGAATATTCTTCCATGCGGGCTGTTAAGAAAATGATGAAGGCGTTTTTTACCTCTGGAAGCTGCCGAAGTTGAAGGCAAGTTTCCACCCCGTCCTGATGAGGCATCATGATGTCCAGGAGGATCACATCGGGAATAAACTTAGCTGCCACTTTCACCGCTTTGAGGCCATCTTCTGCTGTGGCGACGTCATAGCCTTCCTTTTGGAGATTGTATTTTAGAATTTCTACGATGCTGGGCTCGTCATCTACTACCAGCACTTTGATTTTCTTTTTGTCTGCCATGAGGAGTATTCCTTATTTAATGGGGAAAATTACTAAATATTTTATGTACCTATCAACTACTTCAATTCCTACTAGGAAAAAACTTTCTAGACCAAAGTACTTGTAATTTTTAAAGAAGGCGTTAAGCTAGTGTTAAGCTACGGTGAATCAATTGTTTTTCAATCCTTTAGCAGAAGTAATATCAATGTTTAAGGAGCCAATAAACAGGTCTGCCTTGATCTTAACAGGTATTTTTTGTGCATCTTTTGTGATCCAAACTTTGACGGGATACTCTCCGCGGAAGAGGGAATTTTTTGGAAGTTGGGGCGAAAAAATATAGGTTTCTTTAGTGCCTAAGTTGGTTTGAAGGGTTTCATTTCCTTCAAAAATTAATTTTAGGTTATAAATTTTTTTATCAAAAAAACCGGTGATGCGTACTTCTTGACCTTTTCTAAGTTTGCTCAAGTCTATGGTTCTTAAATAATAAAATCCACTCACCAAATCTTGCACCTGCGAGCTTAGTTTATATTCTTTGACTTCTTTGATCACCTTATTTTCCCGATCATAAATTTCCATGGTAGCTTTCTTATTGACTTGATCGAAATGTACCTTCTCATTTTTTCGATACCCCCCTTCTTCTAGGTATCGGTAAGATAGACTAGGAAGTAGGGTATTGGTATCCATGTGTGTTCCCCAATTGTCATTTACTCTTCCGAATAAAGTAGCAGCACCTTTGGTTGTTCCAAAGGCATCAATTTTATAAAAGGTCTTCGAATTTTCTTGAATGGCCCTTGGGTTCACCTTTAGCTTAGCATCGGCGAGGTCTATCCATCCGTAGCTAACCGAAAAAAGCAACTCCTCTCCGAATGTGAAGGGAATCGTGGAGGGTGTGGGTTGGGCAAGTAAAGAAATTTTGGGAATACACAGGGCAACTGCTATTCCAAGGAGTAAACGAAATGGATATTTGACAATTAGTGACAAAAAACTTCTAATAATTCAATATTTATGAAGGAAAGCTATGTAATTGCTTCATAAAAGTACAAATTTGAAGCTCGAAAACAAGAGCGGGTGAAGGCTTGTTTCTTCCTTTAAAAATTATTAACTTAAATCTTTTATCTACCTCAACTCTCCAACGCATGAGTGCTACGAATTCAGAAAAATTGAAAGCCTTACAGCTTACCATTGACAAGCTTGAAAAAACTTACGGAAAGGGCGCCGTGATGAAGTTAAGTGATAACAAGGTTTTAGACATTCCTGCCATTTCTACAGGTTCTCTGGGTTTGGACATGGCCTTGGGAATTGGAGGGATTCCTAGAGGAAGGGTAATTGAAATATATGGTCCAGAATCCTCAGGGAAGACTACCCTGACCATGCATTGCATCGCTGAGGCGCAGAAGGCAGGAGGCATGGCAGCTTTCATCGATGCAGAACATGCCTTCGATAAGAATTATGCCGAAAAATTGGGAATCGATACCGAAAACTTACTCATTTCCCAACCTGACAATGGAGAGCAAGCCTTAGAGATTGCAGAGCATTTGATTCGCTCCGGAGCCATTGACATCATAGTCATCGATTCAGTGGCTGCGTTGGTACCTAAGGGGGAGCTAGAAGGAGAGATGGGAGAAAGTAAAATGGGACTGCAGGCGAGGCTGATGTCACAGGCATTGCGTAAGCTTACAGGAGCCATCAATAAAACTGGCTGCGCCTGTATTTTTATCAACCAGCTTCGTGAAAAAATAGGAGTGATGTTTGGTAATCCAGAGACCACCACCGGCGGTAATGCACTCAAATTTTATGCCTCTGTACGCTTGGACATTCGACGAGTAGGACAGATCAAAGAAGGAGCAGACAGTGTTCTTGGCAATAGGACTAGGGTAAAGGTGGTTAAAAATAAGGTAGCCCCTCCCTTCAAAGTGGTGGAGTTTGATATCATGTATGGACAAGGTATCTCCAAAGTGGGTGAAATCATTGACCTTGGAGTAGAATTGGATATTATAAAAAAGGCTGGATCTTGGTTTTCATATAATGGAGAAAAACTGGGACAAGGCAGGGATGCTGTAAAAAGCGTGCTTTTGGACAATCCAGAACTGATGGAAGAATTGGAGGCAAAAATAAAAGCAGCCTCTGGTTCACTACCTACCGAGCCTTCCCTAGAGGAGGAAGATTAAAAAAGGGAGGCGATTGCCTCCCTTTTTTTTAATTGGTTCGAATAGCTTCTACTGGATCCATTCGTGCTGCTAGGGAAGCAGGTACAATTCCTGCTACTACACCTATGGCAGAGGACACCCCTAATCCGAGGATGATATTATTTAAGGAAAGAATTAGGTCCAAGCTACCCAAAGGAACAAAGCTAAAGGCATAGACCAGCAAGATCCCAGAACCTCCTCCTATCAAACTGAGGCAAACTGCTTCAAATAAAAATTGAAATAGGATAAAGTAATTTTTTGCTCCTAAGGATTTTTGAATCCCTATGATGTTGGTTCTTTCCCTAACCGAAACAAACATGATATTGGCAATGCCAAAGCCGCCTACCAAAATAGAAAATCCTCCGATGACCCATCCCGCTACGGAAATGACATCGAAAATGGACCCAATAGCATTTTGTATAAACTCTGTTTTATTCAAGGCAAAATTATCTTCTTGGGTAGGCTTTAAGCCTCTTTTGGCACGCATGAGACCTGCCATCTCATTTTCAAGAGCCACCAATCCCACATCGCTGTCTTTGCCCTTGGCTGCAATGGTCGGTTCTAGTCCATTTTTACCCGTATAATACATTTTTGTAAAGGCCCCATAAGGAATAAGGCAGGCATCGTCCTTGGAGGGAAGTTCTAAAAATCCTTCTCCTTCTTCTTCAAAAATGCCAATAACCACAAACTTCATCCCTTTTATTTTCACTTCTTTACCCAGGGCTTCTTGGTTGGGAAAAAGGGTGTTGGCAATTCTTTTCCCGATGATGATCAAACTTCTAGAGGCATTAATTTCTGCTTCAGAAAAATACCTTCCCTCTTCTAAAGCCACATCAAAAACATTCTGATAAGTGTAGGCTACCCCTGAGAGGGAAATCCCTTCAAAGGAATTGCTTCCTGCCTGAATGGTAGCCGAGGAGGAAGCCGAGATAGTCACTCCATCGGCATTTGTCAAACGCTCTTCTAAAAATTTGTATTCTGCATAGGTGCCAGGAGGCCGTTGGAAATACTTCCACCAAGGATAGTCTTGCGGTCCAGAAGCAAAGGGAAATCGGTCTACCCGCATGACGTTGGTTCCTAAAAATGCAAAGGAAGATTTGATTTTTTCTTCCAGAGAATCAACCAAGGTGAAAACGGCAATGATGGCAAAAATGCCTATAGTAACTCCCAAAAGGGATAGAATCGTACGCGTCAAATTGGATTTGAGTGCCGATGCGGCAAATTTTAAACTTTCCCAAGAAAGCTTTAAAAACAACATAACTGGAAGGATTGGTAAAACAATTTGTCAAGTTAGCTGAATTTGGGCACTTTTGTTATTATCTTTACATTTTTTAAACCAATTTAACGAGTTCGAATAGTGCATCTTACTCCTCCTAGCTCCTTATGAAATTATCAGATTTCAAGTTTGAAGTTCCCAAAAAACTTATTGCCCTTTATCCTACAGAAAATCGAGACGAATCCAGATTGATGGTGGTTCACCGGAAAACCGGTGAAATCGAACACCGGACTTTCAAAGATATTTTAGAATACTTTGAGGACGGGGACGTTCTAGTGACCAACGATACCAAAGTCTTTCCTGCACGCTTGTATGGCAATAAGGAAAAAACAGGCGCTAAAATCGAAGTTTTTTTGCTTCGAGAGCTAAACGCAGAGTTTAAGCTTTGGGATGTTTTGGTAGATCCTGCTAGAAAAATTAGGGTTGGGAATAAGTTGTATTTTGGAGATAGCGATTTGGTAGCTGAGGTCATTGACAATACCACCTCTAGGGGTAGAACCATTCGTTTTTTGTTTGACGGCACGGAAGAAGAGTTTCAAAAAACGATTGATTCTTTGGGAGAGACCCCCATACTGAAGGAATATATCGAAAGAGCCGTAGAGCCCGAAGATAGGGATCGCTACCAAACCGTCTTTGCCAAACATGTAGGGGCCGTTGCTGCTCCGACAGCGGGATTACATTTTACTCCACAATTGTTAAAGAGATTGGAATTAAAAGGAGTGGATATTGCTCCTATTACCTTGCATATTGGACTTGGTACTTTCAGACAGGTTGATGTCGAGGATCTTACCAAGCATAAAATGGATTCTGAGAATTATTTTATTCCTGCCAAGACGGCGGAATTGGTCAATCAAGCACTCGATGCTAAAAAGCGTGTTGTTGCGGTTGGCACCACCTCTTTAAAAACCATTGAATCCTCTGTGACGGCTGGGGGAAGGCTAAAGGAAAGTAGTGGATGGACAGATAAGTTCATCATTCCTCCCTACGATTTCAAAATTGCCAATGCTTTAATTACCAACTTCCACCTTCCAGAGTCTACCTTATTGATGACTACTGCAGCTTTTGGGGGATATCCTTTGATCATGAAAGCCTATAAGGAAGCGGTTAAGGAAAAGTATCGATTCTTCTCTTACGGAGATGCCATGTTGATTTTGTGATTTTAATCAGTCCTGCACCTGCAGGACTTTTTTTTCCCTTTTCTGAATTCTTCCACCAAAACGCACAACACCTTAGGGAGTAGAAATATGATCAAAGAGGTGGCGCGTTTCGAATGGAACTTTATTTTTGTACCAATTCAACGCACATGAACAAAGCAGCAATACTCGTCGCCGGTGGGAAAGGAATGCGGATGGGGACCTCACTTTCCAAACAATACCTTCCCTTAGCAGGTAAGCCTGTATTGATGCATACCCTAGAGCGCTTTTTTCAGGCTGATCCCAGTTTGCGCTTGATTCTAGTTTTGCCCCAGGAGGACTTCGAGTACTGGAATAGTTTGTGTGCCTCTCAGGGCTTCGTGATTCCGCATCAATTGGTTGCAGGTGGAGCGAGCCGCTTCCAATCTGTAAAAAATGGCTTGTTGGCACTGCCTTTTCAAGAGGGTCTCGTGGCGATTCACGATGGAGTTCGTCCCTTTGTCAGTGAAGAAGTAATTCAAAACAGTTTTGAACTAGCAGCGGAAAAAGGAAGTGCGATTCCAGTGGTAGCCTTAAAGGATTCCTTGCGGAAGGTGGGTGCTGCTGGTGAAAGTAGTTTCCAAGATCGAACCCATTTCCGATTGGTACAAACCCCACAAACCTTTCAATTGAAGCCGATCTTGCAAGCCTTCGCGGTGGAGGAGTTGGCTATTTTTACGGATGATGCTACGGTCTACGAGCACCAAGGATGGGAAATTAGCCTGATGGAGGGAAATTCAGAAAACATTAAATTGACCACACCCGAGGACCTAGCCTTTGCTGAATTTTTGATGTCTACTCGTTGAGTGGAGAGGGCGAATCTTTTTACCGACTAGTTTAGGGCCTTTACCGATTTTCGGCAGGACTTCATCGAATACCACAAGGTAGGTAAGGATTGGAGCACTAGTTTTGTTTCACTAAATTCAAATCACATGAACAACTACACCAAACCACGAAATGACGGGAGTATTGCTTTTGGAGTGATTATCCTGGGGATAGGCCTTGTCCTTCTTTTTAGAAAATTCGGACTATTTATTCCGGATTGGGTACTGACTTGGCCGATGATTCTGATTGCAGTAGGTACCTACACGCTCATCAGTCAGCAGTTCAAAAGTTTTTTTGGCTCGGTGGTACTCTTTATTGGAGTTTACTTTTTACTGAAAAGAGAATTTGACCTAGACCTAGGCCTGGACCAATTTATCTGGCCAGTTGGCTTGATCGCACTTGGCATTTATTTGATCACCTATAAAAAACAGGAATACAAAGTCATTGATGAGGCACGAAAAAATTGGGAGACCTCCAGAAAAAACAAAAAAGAAGCGTCCAATGCGGAAAAAGTCGAATCTGCCGAAGTAGTGGAGGATACTACATCCTCGAAGGAAGAGCCCGCTAAGGCTTCAGATTCAGGCTTTGTCCGTGCTACGGGTACGGCCTTTATGGATCGAATCCATGAGAGTGTCATCTTTAGCGGAGTAAATCGCAAGTTGATGACCAAAAATTTCCTAGGCGGTAAGGCCACGGTGCTATTTGGAGGGCTAGACTTAGACTTGACACAAGTGGATTTTTCAGGTATCGCTACCTTGGATTTGGAAGTTGGCTTTGGTGGGGTCAAGTTGCTCGTCCCTCCACATTGGGATGTGCGTACGGAAGTGTCTAACATTGCTGCAAGTCTGGAAGACAAGCGCATGTTCCGAGAAGGAGGTGTGGATACCAACAAGGTCTTGATCCTGAAAGGAACCCTTTTGTTTAGCGGATTGGAAATCAAATCCTTTTAATTCATTCTAAAACCTACCCCAGCCCTTGTATTTAACTGCTTTTTCAAGTTCAAGTTTTGGGAAATGGATCTTCCCAGGAATCGGATGTATCTGGTTTCTGGGAGCCTATTTTTTACTGCTCCACCAAGGAATGAAAGAAGAGCAAGCCTTGGTGGACGCCTTCTTTTTTGCCCTCTTTTTTTTGGGAGGGATGCTGCTCTTGGATCGGGTGTTTCGGCATTTCACACCCAATCGCAAAAATGGGCCTCTTCTTGTTCTTTTTCCACTCCTGCTCAGCGGGGGCCTGGTATGGGCTCATGGACAACTCCTTACTTGGTGGTTTGACAAAGAGACGGACTACCAGGAGCTAGTGTCCACAAGTTTTTTTTACCGCTGGGTCGTTTTTGCATTGGCATTTCAACTGCTGGCCCTGTTGGCGGTGGTGATTTCCAAGTTGGCCGGACAGGAGGAACTCAGCCGTCGTGAAGGGCAGCTGCTTCAACTTTCTAAAGAGGCAGAACTTGCCCAATTGCGTCAGCAACTTCGGCCCCACTTCTTATTCAATAGCCTCAATTCCATTCATGCCTTGGTGCTTGCAAGTCCTCAGCGGGCCCGAGACATGGTCTTATTGCTTTCCGATTTTTTGAGAGGTACCCTCCGCACAGAGGGCCAATCTTGGATCAGTATGGCCGATGAAATCAAGTACCTGAGCATGTACTTTGACATTGAGCGGGTGCGTTTTGGACATCGCTTGCTAGTTGACCTAGAGGTAGAAGAAGGCGTTGAAGCATTGAAAATCCCTGCTTTGCTCATTCAGCCGCTGGTAGAAAATGCGATCAAATACGGGTTGTATGGAACCCTAGGTGAGGTGAAAATAAGTCTTCGCTTTCGAAAAGAAGGCAACTACTTTCAGGTGAGCGTGGAAAATCCTTTTGATGGCCAAGTTTCAGTTCCAGCCGGAACAGGCTTTGGGCTGAGTTCTGTGGAGCGCCGGCTTTTCCTTATTTTTGGGCGAACGGATCTTTTGGAAAAAAGTGCAGCCAAAGACCTATTTCGCGTTCACTTAAAAATCCCTGTTGCCGGATGATCAAGACCCTAATCGTAGATGACGAACCGCTCGCGGCAGGGCTCATCAAAGAATTTTTGGCCCCTTACCCCCAATTTGAGGTGGTGGCTACCTGTCAGGATGGGTTTGAGGCCTTCAAAGCAATTCAGTACCATCAGCCTGACCTTATTTTTTTAGACATTCAAATGCCCAAGATTACGGGATTTGAATTGCTCGAATTGTTGGAAAATCCTCCTGCAGTGCTTTTTACTACTGCTTTTGAACAGTATGCGGTCCAAGCCTTCGATGCCAAGGGATTGGATTATTTGGTGAAGCCTTTTTCTGAGGCACGATTTGCGCAAGCCATCGCTCGTTTTTTGATTCAGCACCAAAATGCAGCCGGGTACAGTGCTCCTTCAGCGGGGAATTCCCCTCTTCTTCCAGGAAAAAGCAGCCGTCTGGTGGTCCGAGTGAAAAATGAACTGAAAGTGATTCAAGTGCAAGAGGTACGTTATGTGGAGGCAGATGACGATTACATTTCCATCCATACGGGGGAAGGAAAATTTTTGAAAAAGATGACCTTAAAGCAATTGGAAGAAAGCCTTGATCCAGAAAAATTTGCCCGAGTACACCGCTCTTTTTTGGTCAACCTGCAGGAGGTAGCAGGGATAGAGCCTTACGAAAAGGAGTCCTACTTGCTCCGACTGCGGAGCGGGCAGAAAATTCCTGTAAGCAAGTCGGGCTATGCTCGATTAAGGCAAGTATTGGGGCTCTGAAGGCCTGTTCAAAAATTGCTGCCTCACAAAAAAAAGTCCCGCAAACGCGGGACTTTTCATTAATATTCGTCTTCGTTAAAAAAGAAATCGTCTTTAGTTGGATAGTCCGGCCATATTTCTTCGATGGTCTCGTAGGGTTCGCCATCGTCTTCTAATTCTTGAAGGTTTTCGACCACTTCAAGAGGAGCGCCTGAGCGAATGGCATAATCAATAAGTTCGTCCT
>Ga0194125_10002629_pt1 | contig 29465 bp, 29 predicted proteins | sample TA2KigC250mmetaG_FD_148626 | JGI IMG/M metagenome (GOLD analysis project Ga0194125, IMG submission 148626) | Freshwater microbial communities from Lake Tanganyika, Tanzania - TA2015034 Kigoma Deep Cast 250m | ecosystem: Environmental > Aquatic > Freshwater > Lake | place: Tanzania: Lake...
GCCTCCTCCCTCTTGCCACCACCAGAGCGGGACGAGAATGGCCAGCGCGCCGAGGCCGCGCAGAACGGAGGTCTCAACGACCGAGAAAGAAGCGAGGGCCAGCTTCTGGCCCACGATCGAGCCACCCCACACGACTGCCGCCGTCGTGAGCGCGCCGTAGGCGGCGACCTCAGAAGGTTGCCTCATCGGTCGCTCAGCCCTTGCGTTATGACAGCAGGCATTATCCTTCGTTCCAACCTTGTTTAGGTTTCACGACGAGGACTCCGTCCCGGATCGTCACCAGCACGCTTGTCACGCGCGGGTCTGACGCCACCGTCCGGTTGAGTTCTTGGATCACGGCGGTCCTCTGGTCCGGAGGAGGCTGAATCAGCACATCACCGGACCAGAGGACGTTGTCGATCAGGATCACGCCTTGGGGCGAGACCAGTTCCAGCGCTCTCCGGTAATAGTTGAGATAGTTGGCCTTGTCCGCATCGATGAAGATCAGATCGAAGAGACCAGTCAACTCCCGCAAGGTTTCCAGCGCCGGCCCCATCCTGATCTCTATTTTGCGTCCATTCGCGCTCTTGGCAAAATATTTTCTGGCCAGCGCCGCTGAGACCTGGTCGACTTCGCAGGTGATGAGGGTGCCGTCATCGGGCAGTACCTCGGCCATACACAGCGCGCTGTATCCGGTGAACATGCCGATCTCCAGAACGCGCCTCGCATCCACCAGTTGGGCCATCATCTTGAGGAACGCTCCTTCCAACGGCCCGACCACCATGTGGGGAATTTCCATCGTCCGATAGGTCTCCTCCCTCAGCGCTCGGCAGACTTCCGACTCAGCGGCTGAGTGGGCCTCGGCATAGGCTTCGATGTCCGGCTCGACTAAATTTTCCATGCTGACGCCTCCCAAAATACTAATGGCGGAAAGTGAGGCTGGAAAGAAGGTGCTCCCCTTGCTAAGGGGAGGGATGGGGAGGGGTCGGCACGGGCTGGTCCGGGATCAGGGTGGTGCGCTCTTCGGCTTCCCGCCTCAACAGCGGGATGAGCCGGGGATCGGTCTGGACGCCCGCATGACACACTCCGGGCCTCCCCCATGGAGAACCGGACTCTGGCCACCGGGCAAGCGTCTTGGGCGCATCGGAACCCGTTGTTGTTGTTCCTGTTCGAGGGATTGTTCCTGTTCCGATTCGCAGATCGTACGTTCCTCGCATTATTGTTCCACGACCCGCCGCGCAGACAAAAGGGAACCGACCCCCTTGCAGCCTGGTTCAGCGAGCCAGGCCACATCCGAGAAGAGCCGTTGTCGTGACCAGCGCCGGCTCTGCCGGCGCTGGAGCCGCAGATTCGGGCTCAACCCTCACAGAGTCACAGTCCCACAGAGCACAGGGTTAGCGGGCGTCCTGGGCGCAGCGGAACCCGAGGTCGTTGGCCCTGCCCGAGGGATAGGCCCAGAACCGAGTCGCAGATCGTACGTGGCCTCGCATAATCGAACCACGACCCGCCGCGCAGGACCTTACTTGAAATGTCGTAATCCGAACTGGTCCACTCCCAGACATTGCCGGCCATGTGGTAGAGGCCATAGGGACTCTTGCCCGCCTCGTAGCTCTCCACGGTGGCCAGGGTCCCGTAGCCGTGCTACTCCGTGTTAAACAGGGCATGCCGGCTGCTGGGCTCCTCGTTGCCCCAGGGATATTTGCGGCCGTCCGTCCCCCGCGCGGCCTTCTCCCACTCCTGTTCCGTCGGGAGCCGCTTCCCATAGTGGCGGCAATAGGCGTCGGCATCATGCCAGGTGACATTGACGACCGGCCGGTCGCCGCTCCCCACGAGCGCCACCTGCTGCGACCAATCGGACGGCTGCGCCCGTCTGGTGTCCCGGATGAACGCGGCATACAGCCTCGTCGAGACCTCGTACTTGTCGATGTAGAAGGCGGGCAATGACAACCGTTGATTATTGTCACCGTACAGGAACTCCCCCGCCGGCACCAGCACCATCGGCGCGCCGTCCTTGCCGGTAACCTCCCGACCTGTCTGCCGTGGCACTTTGCCTCCAGTGAACTATCAATCACGACTCTATGGTGGAGAAGACGATGATGCCGGGCGGACGAACGTGAAGACTGCGACACGGAATGAAGACACCCTATGCTATGCCGAGAGCCCGGAACAGTCAAGCGTCGGGGAAAGACTCAGTAGCCCATCGCGGCATTGAGACTCGCCGCCATGCGCGGAGACACAGTGAACTCGCCCTGCACTTCGATCCGGGACGGTACCAGGAGGGTGGAATGAAATGAGATGTCCCGGATAGCCAGTTTCAGCTCAGGCTGCTCAGGCGCGCTGATCTCCACCGCCTCCACCGATTGCATGATCGCGCTGCTGTCTTGGGGCGCATAGGTGGCCGCCACCGCCTGCACAATGTCGATCACGCGCCGGTTGGTTTCGTTCTCCTCCGCCGCTTCCGGCAGAATCTTGAGGACCTCCTCCGCCTTGTCGGTCAGGCTGAAATTCTCGATCCGCTCCTTGCGCCGGAGCGACAGGAGATCGTTGTCCAGGTCTTTGCTGAAAGCCCCGTACGCGTACCGGAAGAACTCGAAGTGCAAGCCCTTGAGCCCCTTGCCGAACAGTTGCAGCTCGCAGAGAAAGGCCAGTTGCTGCAGCTTCACATCGGTCATGAACCCGTGGGGCTCGGCCAGATGCAACAGGTACACCAGCAACGCCCGATCGACGGTCATGTCATGCGGTTTGCGCATCTATCTCTCAGCGTCGTTCGTATCTCGTCGTGAGTAACAAGTTGCAAGTGGCCACGCGGCCAAGTTGGACTTGCCACTTGCCCGCCTGGTCACTTGTCAGCTTGCTCTATTTGTCATTGGCACGCTTCACGTCACTTGATCTCCGCACTCAACCCCTGGGCCATCACGATCGTACGGTCCAGATTGTAGGTGACGGCCTTGGGATGGGTGAGGACCGGAATCAGCCCGGCGGCCGAGGGGATCAGGTTGCCCGACTGCTTGACCCCGCCGAACGGCAATCGTACGCCGGCGCCGATGCAGGGCAGGTTCCAGTAAAAAATCCCGCACTGCATGTGCTCTTCGGCATACTTGGCCTTGCGGTAGTCCTCGGTGATGATGGAGCCGGACAGGCCGTACTTCGTGTCGTTGTAGACAGCCACTGCCTCCTCTACGCCACGCACCGGCACGATCCCGACATGGGGACTGAAAGCTTCCTCGGTCAGGCAGACGCTGTCGTTCCGCCAGGGTCCGGCATAGACAAAGGGCCTCAGCCAGTAGCCATCCGGCGTCGGCAGCGGCTCATCGTTCCGATCCAACAGCACGTCAAACCCCTCCTTTCGTGTCAGCTCGTTGAACCGCCGCCCCTTCTCCACCCCCTGCTGGTTGATCATGGTGCCGTAGAAACAGCTCTCGTCCATCGGGTTGCCGACCTTTACCCGCTTGGCGGAGGCGACGAACCGCTCCGTGAAGCGGCCTGCAACCCGGCTGTCCACGAGCAGGCGGCCGGCCGTCACGCAGCGCTGGCCGGCCGTTTTGAAGGCGGAGAGGAGGCCAGCCGTCACCGCCATTTCAAGGTCCGCGTCCTCCATAACCAACACGGCGTTCTTTCCGCCGGTCTCGATCGTGCAAACCTTGTGCGCATGCTTGGCCACTTCCTGCTTGATCCTGAGGCCGACCTCGTAGCTGCCGGTGAAGAGCACCACATGGGTCTTGGGGTGGGCTACCAGGGGTGCGCCGGCCGTCTCTCCTGCCCCATGGATAACCTGAAAGACCCCCGGCGGAATCCCGGCCTGCTCGAAGTACCCGGCGATCCTGGTTCCGCAGAGGGGCGTATATTCGCTGGGCTTTAGGATGACGCAGTTGCCCAGGACGAGCGACAGGCCGGTCAGCCAGAAGGGCAGCGCCACGGGAAAGTTCCAGGGAGTAATCGCCACGACCACCCCGCGCGGCTCCAGGACCTCATAGCAGCGCTTCGTCGGCACCTCATCGCCCAGCACCCGCCCGTACTGGCCCAGATGTCCGAACGAGAAGGCGTACTGGGCCGTGTGGATGGCCTCGACCGCATCGGCCCGAGCCTCGTTGATCTGCTTGCCGGCCTCCTGGGCGATGATGCGCGCCAGCGGCTCCAGATCCTCTTCCATCAAGCGGGAGACCCGCAGCAGGTATTCCGCTCGCTTGACCAACCCGAGCGACCGCCAGCCCTCCTGCGCGCGGTCAGCCGCAGAGACCGCCTCCTCGATGTCGGCAGTTCCCGACTGGGGGAAGAGCCCGATCACCTCGCCCGGGTGGGCGGGATCGCGGCTTTCGAACCAGTCGCCGCCCTGGGACGGGCACCAAACCCCATTCATAAAATTGTGCATCCGTATGGCAGCCATGTGAAGTCCCTTCACAAACCTTTCGGTCAGCGAGATGCGCCACCTACAAAACTATATGCTGTACAGAGGGGACCCGTCAACGCAGTCTTTGTCCACTTGCGCATTGTCGCCGAACACACGAGAGCCAGCGTCTTCGGCACATCAAACTCACGCTTGACCTGCCAGGCCATTTAGTTTTTAATATTCATTATCAACTGGACTGGCCGGCATGAGTAAAGCCCTCAAAGAAATCAGCGCCCTGAAAGACCACCTCGCGAAGCATCAGCTCAAGCTGACCCGCCAGCGCGAGCTGATCCTCGCCATGTTCCTGAAGATGGAACATATCTCCGCGGAGCAGATGTACCGGCTGCTGGCCAAGAAAGACCCCCACATCGGCTTGGCCACCATCTACCGGACACTGAATCTGTTCTGCGAGGCTGGGCTGGCCCAGGCACGCCACTTTGGGACCCAGACCCAGTTCGACAATGTCTCGCACAAGGGGCACCACGATCACCTCATCTGCACGGGCTGCGGCAAGATCGTGGAGTTTGAGAATTGCGACATCGAACGGCTGCAGGAAGAAGTGGCCAAGCGAAACGGCTTTACGATTAAAACCCACAAACTGGAACTCTACGGCCTCTGCGCAGCCTGTCACCATTGACGGCGCGCATTTTTTTAGGTATCATATTGAGATGATGAATCAATTTCATTTTCATCATCCTGCAAGCGATCGGCTTTGCCAGCCCGGAGCACGGACGGCCATTGGCCCGATCAACCATCACCGACTATTCTCCCGAAGCTTCTGGCTCCCCCTGTTCCTGCTATTCTTCGCGACGATAACCCCCGCCCAGATCCCGGAGGCCGGTAGCGCCGACGGAGACCGGCTGGTGGTCTACTCGGGACGCGCCGAGCGTCTCATCAAGCCGGTCCTGGATTTATTTCAGGCCAAGACCGGCATTCGGGTGGATCTGCTCTCGTCGGGCACCACAGAGCTGGTCAATCGGCTGCAAGCCGAAGAGGAGCGGACGCCAGCCGACCTGCTGATCACCAACGATGCCGGCAGCCTGGAACGGGCGCGTGAGCTGGGCCTGCTGCTGCCGCTGGGCATGAAGACCGTCGAGCAGGCCATTCCTCCTTCCTTCAGGGCCTCCGACAACAGTTGGGTCGGTCTCTCCGGACGGTTCTGGGTCCTGGTCTACAACACCACCCTGCTCAAGCCGACCGAGGTCACGTCGATCTTGGACCTGGCCGAACCGCGCTGGAAGGGAAAGGTCGCCATCCCGAACGCCGGCAGCGAGTATCTCCAGGCCGGGGTCTCGGTCATCAAAGCGATCTACGGCGACGACCGGACGCAGCAATACCTCAAGGGGCTCAAGGCCAATGCGGGCACCGATGTCTTCGGAAAGAGCTCACAGATCGTCGATGCGATCGCCAAGGGGCAAGTCGCGATGGGGCTCGTGAACCACTACTATCTCTATCGGTACCTGGCCGACCATCCAGGCGCCCCGCTCGCACTCCTCATGCTGGACCAGCAAGAGGGGGGCATGGGCGCGATCATGAACGTGGCCGGCGTCGGGATCATCAAACACAGCCGCCGCCTGAATGCCGCCAAGCGGCTGGTGGAATTCCTGACTGCGCAGGAGGGGCAGAAACTGTTCGCGGACCTCAACAAGGAGTACCCCCTGCGCCCTGACGTTCTCGCCGACCCTTCCTTGCCTCAGCGAGGCACCTTTCGCGTGGCAACGGTACCCCTCGCCAAGCTGGGCGAGTTGCGGGAACCGACCATGGCGCTCATCGAGCAAGCAGGTCTCCGGTAATCCCTCAAGGCGTTCTTATGTATCAGGCAGCCAGGCAGTCCCTTCCCTTATCGCTCTCGCTGGTGTCGCTGGCCACCGCCGCCGCCATCTGTCTCCCTCTCCTGTTTGTCTGCTCCATGGCCCTGACGGCCGACGCCTCAGTCTGGAGCCGGCTCTGGAACACGCGGATCCCTGAGCTGCTCTGGAACACGAGCACCTTGGCGCTCAGCGTCTCGGTCGGCACCTTGCTGCTCGGCGTGTCGCTGGCCTGGTTTGTGACCCGTTACGAGTTCCCAGGCCGGACCGTTTGGGAGTGGGCCCTGGTTCTTCCCTTGGCCATGCCGACCTATGTCCTCGCCTACATCTACACCTATCTCCTCGGCGTCGGCGGCCCGGTTGAGCAGGCCTGGCAATGGGTGGCCGGGCCGGAGGCGCGGGTTTTCTCCCCGCACAGCTTCGTAGGCGCCACATTGGTGATGACGCTGGATACCTTCCCCTTTGTCTACCTGCTCACCAGGGCCGCGCTGCTCAACTTCAACGTGTCGTACGAAGAAGCGGCCAGAGCCTGCGGGGCCTCCCGGGTCGACGTGTGGCTGCGGGTCACCCTGCCTCTCCTGAGACCCGCCATCGTAGCCGGCCTCTCGCTGGTGATTCTCTACGTGGTGTCCGACTTCGGCGCCGTGTCTTTGCTGCGCTACCAGACCTTCACCTACGCCGTCTACCAACAGGTGACGGGTCGGTACGACCAGGCGGCGGGCTCCGTGTTGAGCCTGCTCCTCGTTCTGTTCGCGCTGATTTTTCTGCTGACCGAACGGTGGTTCCGGCGGCGAAGCCGGTTTTACCAGACCACGGGGCGCTATCGGACCCCGGCCAGAAAGACAGGGGGAGCGTTCGGCTCCCTGCTGATCACCGGCTATCTGGGGCTGGTGCTCGGCGCCTCCTTCGGCTTGCCGGCGCTGTTGCTCCTGCAATGGACGGTTTCGGCCACGGCGGAAGGAACGGTCGATCTCCGGTTCGCCGGCTTTATCTGGAACAGCGTCCTGCTCTCCGGGTTGGCGGCCTCGGCAGCCGTCCTGCTCGGCGCCCCTCTGGCCTATCTGGCCGGCCGATGGCCGTCGAAGTTGACTGTCCTCTGTTTCCAGGCCGCCTATGCCGGCTACGTGCTGCCGGGTCCCGTAGGAGCCTTGGCCCTCCTGGTCCTCTTCTCCCACCTGGCGCCCTTCTGGTACGGCACGATCCTGGTGCTGATCTTCGCCTATATCGTCCATTTCCTCCCCGCCGGCTTGCAGACGATGGAGCCGGCGCTGCAACAGGTGACGCCGAACCTGGAAGAAGCGGCAAGGAGCCTGGGACTCACGACCCTGGGAACCCTCCAGAAGGTGACGTTGCCGCTTGTGCGGGGCGGGTTCGTCGCGGCCTGGGTGCTGATCTTCCTGCAATGTATGAAGGAGCTGCCGGCCACGTTGCTTCTCCGTCCGGTGGGCTTCGACACGCTGGCTGTCCGGGTCTGGCTGGAAGCCAGCGAGGAATATTTTCAATTGGCGGCGCCAGCGGCGCTCTTAATCGTGGTCATGACGCTGCCGGCTCTGCTGCTGCTTGTCTCAAAGGACTGGCGCGCGGCGTAAGGTTGCATGATGTCCATCGGTCAACGCCATAGAGCTGATCCCATGTTGACGGCGCGCCTGTCGAGCAACGCGGATCGTCCAACGGTGTTGGAACTCCGCAAAGTCACCTGCGTCTACGAGAAGGGGCAGTCAGCGATTGCAGACATCTCCCTCTCCGCCCGCGAGGGGGAAATTCTCTGCCTGCTCGGCCCGTCGGGATGCGGGAAAACGACGACGCTGCGGGTGATCGCGGGGTTTGAGCCGGTGGCGGCGGGAGAAGTCTACCTCGGAGGCCGGTTGGTCTCATCACCGGATCTGCTCATGCCCACCGAAGCGCGGCGCGTCGGCATGGTCTTCCAGGAGTATGCGTTGTTCCCTCATCTGCGCGTCACGGAGAACATCGCCTTCGGCCTGCACCATCTCCCCGCGGACCAGCGCCATGCGCAGGTCCAGACCATGCTCTCGATGATCGGCCTGACCGGTCTCGAGCGGCGGTTTCCCCACGAGCTTTCGGGCGGGCAACAGCAGCGGGTCGCGCTCGCGCGGGCCTTGGCGCAAAAACCCGTGATCCTCTTGCTGGATGAACCCTTCAGCAACCTCGACCCGGACATGACCGGCAGGATGCGGGAGGATCTGCACAACCTGCTCATGCACACCAAGACCACGGCCGTCCTCGTCACCCACGACCATGACGAAGCCTTCGCGATGGCCGACCGCATCGCGGTCCTGAACAACGGCCGGATCGAGCAGTTTGACACGCCGGAAGCCATCTACCATACGCCCGCCACGCCGTTCGTGGCTGATTTCGTCGGCCAAGCCGATTTCATTCCCGGTCTGGTCCAGAACGGGAAGGTGGTGACCGAGATCGGGGAATTCCCGAACCAGGCCGGCTATCAAGGGGGAACCAAGGTCGTGGTGATGATCCGCCCGGATGACGTCCACATTGTGCCGCAGGAAGAGTGCTCCGCCCGCATCCTTGCCCGGCAGTTCCGCGGATCGGAAAATCTCTACACGATCGGCCTCCCTTCCGGGCACATCGTCCACAGCAGCGAAACCTCCACCAGCGTCTATCCCGTGGGTACCCCCGTGGAGATCCAGGTCGTCGCCACCCACACGGTCCTCTTCGAGCAACCAGAGAGCCCACGCGGGCCAGAAGGGCCTTAGGTCTTCAACACCGGGGAGAGCGCCACACTAGTATCCAAACTTCCCGCTGGCTGCCGTTCCGGATCCAAGGCCATAGCCGGTGACGGATTCTTTGGGGGGACTCACATGGATTTGATAGGCGCTCGACTGGGTGATGGCCGTATTGCCTGGGGCCAATTCGCCAGCCCGCTTGAAATAGCCCCTGGCTTTCGCATGATCGCCGAGCTTATCCAGCGCCAGCGCCATATTATAGTGCGCCTCAGCCGACTTGGGATCGGACTTTATCGCCGCCTCAAAGTGCCGTTTCGCCTCGTCCCAATGGGCCATGTTGTAGTGATCGATGCCCTCGACGTTGTGTGTGACGGCGGACGGATCGGCTCCGGTCGAGACGGGTAAAGGCGGACTCGCAGTTGTGCAGGCAAACAGGAGAACCGGCGATATCAGAACGGCTATGTTCCTGACTGATCGCATAGAGACTCCTCTTGAGATGTTGGGATTGACGGTCCATTTGACCGGGAGTGAGCCTAGCTCGATGCACAGAGGCAGTCAAGTCGGCACAGGGGCCCGGCGGTCGCCAGCGTAAGGGAAGCCAAGAAGGACGCATGCCGCTTTCGCAATACAATCGAAACCTGCCGCCTTTCTTCATGTGCCTCGCCTACGCGCTCCTCGTGGGCTGCGTGACTGCCCCGGTCCGCGAGACGACAATTCACGAGAGCCAGCGGGGCTGGGTGTACCTTGCCAAGGCAACCGATTCCGGCTTTCGGGCCTCCCATCCCCTCTCCCTCGATCACGCTTTAACTGCCCGCATCCTGCAAGGCATCCGCGTCCAGCCCAGGCAGGGCAAGCCTACGACGCTGATGTTCGGCCCTGCTGCCCGGGCCAAGGCCTTTTCGGATGAAGAGGCAGAGTTTCTTGCTCCTTTCATCGCCACGGCCCTTGGCGGAGCCACGGCTCGTCAGGTCGTAGCCTTCGGCGTCATTGCCCCCCTGCCTCCCGGTCCCCTCAGCACCGCCGGTGTCCTGTACGTTCAGGGGCCATCCCTCTACCTGACCCTGACACGCTATCGCTCCGGATCGGAACCGGCTGCTCGCGCGGACTTTCCGGACTTTACCAGACTGTATCAGCTCGAAATCCAGTTCACGCCCGAAAGCGTCCTGTCTACCGACCGCCCTCCCCGTCCTAGCCCTCCCGGTCTGGGGGAATTAGCTACCCTAGCCATTGACTACAGACGGCTGGCCGCGCTGCCGGAGCCAAAGCCCGATCATTCCTCGGCAGTGAGCCCGTCACAGTCCTCGGCTTCAGCGAAGCCACGGGGGACGGACCAACGGGAGGCCGAGGTTGAACAGTTGAGAGAGGAAAACCGCTCGCTGAAACGCAGGCTCGCGGAGGTGGAATCAGAAGTCAGCCGTCTCAAGAAAGACCGCAGGGACCGTCGTGACGGCCGCTGAGTCTCTCAGAAGCCCAGGCGCCTGAGCAAAAACATCGCCCCTTCACTCATACATAGTCGGGGGTGATTTCCGGTCCGCTTCTATCTCCTACCAGGTCGGCCTGTCTTTTGGCCGGACCATGCATATAGCCCGTTGTCAAACCGGATGACCTCATGCCTTGCTTCCGACACATTCTTGGGCTTGACAGGCGCCTACCTTTTCTGGTATTGATATTCATAGTCAAAATCAACTGTGCTGGACTTCCGCTGTATGCCCGTGTTATTGTGCACCCCCATTTACGAGGTGTGTCATGGACGCTCTGAAGGAAACCGTGGATTATGGAGTGATCGGGCTGCTGCTTGCCCTCAGCGTCTGGTCGGTCGCCGTCGCGGTGGAACGTTGGCTGTTTTACCGCCGTATCAACTTAGCCCAGTTCCCTAACCAGCAAGTGTTCGAAATCGCCTTGACCAAGCGCCTAGTGATCATCGGGACGGTCGCCGCAAACGCCCCCTACATCGGCTTGCTGGGGACGGTGCTGGGCATCATGCTGACGTTCCACACGATGGGCACGTCCGGGCAAATGGCGGTCAGCACGATCATGATCGGGCTCAGCCTCGCCTTGAAGGCCACGGCAGTTGGGTTGCTCGTTGCCATTCCCTGCGTGGTCATGAACAACGTGCTCCGGCGGCGGGTCACCGAGCTTATCACGCTGTACAAGGTTCAGCATGGAACGTGAATTGAACCAGATCAACGTCATCCCGCTGGTGGACGTGATGTTGGTGTTGCTGGTCATCGTCCTGACCACCGCCACCTTCATCACAACCGGCCAGATTCCCGTGGACCTCGCCAAGGCCAAGGAGGCCGGGGATCGGAAAGACGTACCGCTGGTCATCACGCTGACCGCGGACGGACGGCTGTACATGAACGACCAGCCGGTGACGCAGGAGGGGCTGAAAATCGCGCTGAATCCACACCCCAGGGAATCTCTGGTGGTTGTCCGCGCCGATCGCGTAACCATGCTGGAACGGTTCGTCGGGGTGGTGGATGAGGTCCGTGGCCTTGGGTTTAAACAGGTCAGTCTGGAGGTTGTCCGGTCGTGAACACGTTGTCGATCCGCCATCCAGGCGAGATCCGCTCCTATGCTCAGAGCTTAGCCCTGTCCGTGCTTATTCACGGTCTGATCATCACCTTCGCCGTGACGGTGCTGTCGGACCTCAAGCTTGCCCCGGAACCGGAGCCTTTCAAGTGGGATGTCGCGATGGTTGATCGGCCTGTTCCGAAACAGGTCGAGACACCTTCCGAGGCCAACGTGGCAACACCGGCTCCTCCCCCACCGAAGCCGGCCCCGGCCCAACCGGTAACCGAGGCCGTCCAGACCGTACAAACAGTCCAGCAGGTCGTCCACCAAGAAGTGCGGGAGGTTAGACGAGTCGTACAGACCTCCGCCCAGCCGACTCAGGTGGTCAGTCGTGCCGTTCAGCCCGTCCAAGCGCTGCAGCAGGTTGCGGCCCCCACGGAAGCCGTTGCCCCAGAGGGAGCGCGTCCGGCAGCGAGCGAGTCCTCGGCAGGACCGGCGGCTCAAGCCGTCGAAACAGCTCAGACTCCAACCGTGGCCCAGGCAGTGGCGGCAAGACCGACTGCCCCTGCTGTGGTCCAACAGGCTTCGATCAAGGAGCTTCCTGTACGATCAGTGCCTGAGACGAAGGCGGACTACGGTTGGCTGGCTGAGGCCCTGTGGCATAGGGTCGAACAGTTAAAGCGGTATCCGCACCTCGCCAGGATGAACCGGTGGGAAGGGAAAGTTATCTTGCGCGCAGTGATCAAAGAAGATGGCCAGCTCGTCGATCTGGAGGTTGCGGAAACCTCAGGATATGCGGTGTTGGATCACGATGCTCTGGAGGTTATGAGACAGGCCTCTCCGTTGAAGCTGAAGCACCCCCTGGGAAAACCCCAGGTGGTCGTACAGGTGCCGATCAGTTACAAGCTTCATTAGACAGAGAGAATACAGGGGCTACCCTATGAGGCGCTTAATGAGAGGTCTGACCATAGTTTCCCTGCTGATGTTTGCCTGGCCGACTCCTATCGTTCTCGCAGATGAAAAAGGCATGAGCGAGCTCGAGCTGCACAACATCAGCGACGCCGAGAAGGTGACGTGGGCGAGGGCAGCCAAGGTTCTCATCACCGACGCCATTAGGACTGCGACGGCCCACATCCATGGACAGGTGGTCCAAGCCACACTCGAGTCGCTGAATGGCCGGCTGTTATATGAAATCGAGGTCGTGACCGGTGAGGGAAAGGTGGTCGAGCTGTTCATCGACCCTCAGACTGGGAACTTGATCGAGCCCGGAGGCAAGAAGTGAGACATCCATCGCAACTCTGGAAGACGGCACTCCTGATAAGTGGGCTTGCGATCATCCTGTGTGCGGAGCCACAAGCCTGGGCCCAAGCCAAGGCCGAGAAGGTCTTCACGGCCATCGTGACCGACGCGCAGGGTGTGGAGACGGAAGTGAAGAACGCCCTCTTCTACTGGGAAGAAAAGGTCAGCGAGACCGCTTTTGTCCCTCATGAGGTGAAAGAAGTGCCGGTGAAACGCGGCGCTGCCACGGTCAAGGTCAAGTTCGACACCATCAAGCAGATTGACGTGAAACCTTCCCCTGATGGTGGACTGCCAACCCTGAGCATTACGCTCACGAACGGCAAAACAGGGGAATTTGCTCTCGCCATTAGCGGGAGCTTCCGAGGGGTATCCGATTTCGGCGACGTGGAACTCCCGGCCAGCGGCCTGAAGAAGATCGTATTCAAATGACACGTGAGCCCTTCCCGACAGACCTGCTCGGGCAACTGAGGGGCAATCCTCCCCACAAGCCGAATGGGTCATTGATGCTCGCCAACCTTAACCCGCAGTAACTAAACAAGGAGGGCCGGCAGGATGGATGTCTTTCTAGAAATATTGAGAACGAGAATCAGAACTATAACCATTTATATTGCCCTATGGACATGGCTTGTTCCGGGAAGCCCTCCCCCGGCGGCTTATGGGGCGGAGTCGGCTGGAGGCTCACCACCGTTAGTCGCGCAGGCGCCAGCCTCCTCAGAAAGCTCCCAGGAGACGACTGGCACTGAGGCTCCTAAAGAGAAGGAAAAACCAGTCAAGGTTCCCCTGACCGAGGTGATCGGGATCGGCCCCAGCGCGCTGGAGCACATTCCTGGGTCCGGCCGGGTCATCACCCAGGAGCAACTCTTCGAGAACCACCGGTTCTCGATCAACGAGGCGCTACGCGAAGTGCCCGGTGTGAACGTACGGGATGAGGATGGGTTCGGCATCCGACCCAACATCGGGATCAGAGGCCTGGACCCCACCCGCAGCCGGAAGATCCACATCATGGAAGATGGCGTACCGATCATGATCATGCCCTACGGCGATCCATCCGCCTACTACTTCCCGCCGGTCTTCCGCTTTGACCGGATCGAGATTCTGAAGGGCAGCGGCCAGCTCTTGTACGGCCCGCAGAACATCGGCGGCGTCATGAACCTGATCACCCGCATGCCTCCGCGCACTCCGGGGGGTAACCTTGAACTCAGGGCCGGCAACCTCAGCTATATCAACACGCACTTGGATTATGGAGGCATGTGGGGCAAGAGCGGGTACCTGCTCGACGTGACCCATTACCAGGGTGAGACCCCTCGGTTCACCAACATCCGGGCCCAGGTGAATGATGCGACCTTCAAGACCGTTCAGGAATTGAATGACCGCAACACCCTGCTGGTCAAGTTCAACTACTACAAGGAAAACTCGGGGATCGGCTATCAGGGCCTGACTGAGAACGATTTTCAGAACAACCCGCGTTATACGCCGTTCACGAACGACAACTTTGATTTCAGGCGGATGGGACTGCACCTGGCACATCAGTACATGTTCAACGCGAGCCTGTCTGTGACGACCAACTACTTCGGCCACTACATCTCACGTGACTGGACCCGCCAGGAAACCGATCCCGGCACCTGCATTAACCAGACAACTTCCAACTTCTTCAACACCGGCAACGCCATCTGCGCGGAATCGACCAGCGCGACGCCGACAAGCGGACGCTTCACGAATGCGCGTGAGTACACGGTGTATGGGGTCGAACCCCGCTTTCACCTGACTCACAACCTGCTCGGCGTCAAGAGCGAGGCCGAGTTCGGCGGACGGTTCATGTATGAGGAATCGGACCGCCTGCAGACCCGCAACTTTTCATCCGGTCTCGGCCAAAGCTGTGCGGGCGGTACTTCCGGCTCAGCTTGCATCGGCGAAAACAACCTGCGCAAGACCAATGCCTTCGCACTCTTTTTCCAGAACCGATTCGAGGTGACCGACCAGATCACGATCACTCCCGGCCTCCGGCTTGAGAGCGTGATGTACTCTCAGCAGGACCGGACCGCGAACAGCGGCACCGGACAATTCAACAGCACTTCCATCTTCGCGCCGCTCCCCGGCATTGGCGCGACCTATTCACCGCTCAAAAACTACACCCTCTTCGCCGGGTTCCACCGTGGCTTCGCCCCACCGCAGATCTCGGACGCCATCCAGTCCAACGCCGTTGTGGACCTCAACGCCGAGCTGAGCTGGAACTACGAGCTGGGCCTGCGGAGCAATCCGACATACTGGCTGTGGAACGAGCTGACCTTCTGGCGTATGGACTTCCAGAACCAGATCATCTCGCAGTCCGCCGCGGGCGGCACCGGCGCCACCCTGACGAATGCCGGCCAGACCAGGCATCAGGGCATCGAGTTCGCGACCAAGCTGGACATGTTGGATATGGTGCGGGGACAAAACCCGAACGAAGACGTGTTCTTCCAGGTGAACTACACCTGGGTGGCCGACGCGGAATTCCGAGGGACGCGCAACAGTAACCTGGGCTGCATCTCGCTGACTCCATCGGAACGGACCGCCTACGGCTGTGCCTCAACCCCCTTTGGCCTGAGCGCAGCGCCGAGCGCTGCGCCGAGCGTCAAGGGTCACCGGCTGCCCTACGCGCCGAAACACATGCTTGAGGCCGCCATCGGCTACGTGAACCGTCCGTTCGGATTTGACGGTCGGGTGGAAACCCAGTGCATCAGCGATATGTTTGCCGATGACATCAACACCGTCACTCCCACGCCGAACGGCCAGCGTGGCACCATTAATGGCTGGTGCGCGATCAACCTGGCGGCCACTCAGTACGTCAAGCAGCTCAACGCGACCTTTTACTTCACCGGCAAGAACATTTTCGATCAGACTTACCTCGTAGACCGCTCCCGCGGCATGTATGCAGGTCTGCCGGCACTGTACCAGGCCGGCGTGAAGTGGTCGTTCTAGTCAATGCAATGTAGGGGACGAGGGGACTCTTCCTTCGCCTCATGTGCCGCCCCTGGCTTTCCAGCCAGGGGCGGATCACGCAGATGGAGATTTTCCAGGTGGGAGTTGATCGGGCAAGCCATACATCCGCTGCTGAAAACAGGCGGGCCGAAGAGGTTCGCTGCCAATGTCGGCAACTCCTGGCTCGGTGGCTCTCAAATGGCATCCAGATCAAGTGTAAGCGATGCTGTAGGCTCGTGACGATTCCGTTCTCGCGGATTACGGGTCCATTACCGATCAGAGGAGATTGCCTCGGCAGATTGTAACAAACGCTGTAGAAAGAGAGGCCAGAGGACGACCAGTCCAGAGCCCAAGGCCGCTACAACGGCCTTGGGCTCTGTTGTTTTGGGGGAACCCATATAAGTTGGAGGGATGCCGATGCCAGTCATGCCGAATCCATCAGGCCTGAGCAAGAAAATCGTCCCCGAGGCTTTTCGTCACCTTGCTGCGCTCATGGTCTCGCCGGCCTCCTCTTATAGCCAGACACAGCTTGAGGTCACGCTGCTGTTCTCACTCCTGCAGACAATGGCAACCCAGCAACCGTATTTGCTCGGGCATGGAGATCGGACTGCCTCCTATGCCCTGTTGCTAGGAAAGGCCGCCGGTCTCCAGGCAGCCGACCTGATCCATCTGCACTATGCCGCGCTACTGCACGACATCGGCCAACTCACCCTCCCCGACGAGTTGCTGAAGAAGGACGGCCCGCTCACCGATGACGAATACGAAATCGTCCAGTCCCACCCACGGGCCGGCGCTCAACTCCTCGAACCCATCTCATTCTTGCGAGTCCCAGCTCTGTGGATCGCGCACCATCACGAACGTTGGGACGGGTGCGGCTACCCCTATGGACTCAGGGGCCGACTCATCCCGCTTGGCTCCCGCATCCTGGCAGTTGCGGACACCTTCGATGCGTTCACGTCAGATCGTTCTTCCGGGGTCGCAAGGAATACGGAAACCGCCCTGGACTTGCTTCAAGTAGTTGCCGGCTCGCAGCTCGATCCGGAATTGGTCGAGGCCTTTATGCGGCTCACACCGGATTGACCACGATCACGGGCGGGCTGTGCCTCCCGCCCATCACCCGTTGCAGGCGGATCGGATTCACGGAACGACTCAGCCCGCTTCTTTGTAGCCGCAGTCCTCGTTCCGGCACTGAACGGTGACACCGGTCTGCTTGCTCAACTTCTCAACCAGGAAGGAGGCCTTGCAACTGGGGCAGGGCTTGTTGACCGGACGGTCCCAGATGGCAAATTCGCATTTGGGATAATTGGCGCAGGCGTAAAATGTGCGACCTTTCTTGGTCCGCTTCTGCGCCAGGTCCCCTCCGTCCTGCGGGCACTTGACGCCGAGTGGGATGGGTTTAGTGGTCTTGCAAGCCGGATAGGCGGAACAGGCGATGAATTTGCCGAACCGGCCGGTTTTGATGACCATCGGGGAGCCGCACTTCTCGCACTTCTCATCGGTCGTCATGTCCTGTTTGGCGACGACCTTGATGGTCCCGTCCTGGAGCTTCTCGAAGTTCTGCGTGTTCTTGCAGGGGGGATCCTCCTTGAAACCCGGACAGGCTAGAAATTTTCCATTCCGGCCCCACTTGATCTCCATCATGCGCCCGCACTTCTCGCAGGGAATGTTCGTCGGAGGCTCGACCACATCCTTCGGCCCGGGGATGTCCTGCGCCTTTTGCATATCCTTGCTGAAGGGCTGGTAGAAATCACGCACCGCGGTAACCCAGGGCTTCCCGCCCTCCTCTACCTCGTCCAACTCTTTCTCCATCAGCGAGGTAAAATCTACATTCAGGATGTCCGGAAAACCTTTCACGAGAAAGTCATTGACGGTCCGGCCTGTCTCGGTCGGCACGAAGCGGCCTTCCGTCTTCTCCACGTACTTGCGGTCTTGGATCGTGGAGATGATGCTGGCATAGGTGGAGGGGCGGCCAATGCCTTTTTCCTCTAGCTCACGGATCAGCAGGGCCTCGTTGTAGCGAGGAGGCGGCTGCGTGAAGTGTTGCTTCGGCATGAGGCCGGGCACGGGCTGGCCTTCCTGGGCGACCAGGTGCAGGCGTTCGCCTTCGGTCAAGGGCGGCAGCCGCCGCTCGGACTCATCTTCCACCTCCTGGTCCGCCATCTTGCTTGTGGCCGCGCTGTCCAGGTCGCGCCCTTCCAGATAGACCGCCTGGTGGCCTGAAAACTTCACCACGGTTCCGTTGGCGCGGAAGAGATACGTCTGGCTCGTCCCTTGAGGGACACTGTCCACCCGAGTGACCTCCAAGATCGCCGGCGCCATCTGGGAGGCAACAAAGCGGTTCCAGATCAACTTGTAGAGCTGGTACTGATCCCGCTCCAAAAACTGTTTGATGGCTTCAGGGTCGCGATGGGCCGAGGTCGGGCGGATGGCCTCGTGAGCCTCCTGCGCGGCTTTCTGGGTCTTGTAGACATTGGGCGTGGCCGGCACGTACTCATTGCCGAACCGCTCACGGATGACCTGCCTGGCTTCATCCGCCGCCTCGTTGGAAATGCGCGTGGAATCGGTCCGCATGTAGGTGATCAAGCCGACCGGCCCCTCCTTGCCGATCTCTAGTCCCTCGTAGAGCTGCTGGGCGAGCGCCATGGTCTTCTTGGGAGTGAACCGGAGCTTGCGCGCCGCTTCCTGCTGGAGCCGGCTGGTGATGAACGGCGCAGCCGGGTTGCGCCGCTTCTCCTTGCGCTCAATGGAGTACACGACGAAGTCTTTCCCCTGCACGGCGCCCACAATGCGCTCGGCCTCCTGCGCCGACGGGATGACGGCGTCCCGGCCGCTGATACTGTGGAGCCTGGCCTCGAAGGGCGGGGGATTGGTGCCGGCCAGGGTGGCCGTGATGGACCAGTATTCCTCAGAACGGAAGGCTTCCCGGTCGCGCTCCCGGTCGCAGATCAGCTTCACCGCCACCGACTGCACCCGGCCCATGCTGAGGCCCCGGCGCACCTTCTTCCACAGCAACTGGCTGCCCTGGTAGCCGACGATGCGGTCCAGTACGCGACGGGCCTGTTGAGCGTTGACCAGCTTGGAGTCGATCTGGCCGGGCGACTGCAACGCACGCTTAATTGCCGACTCGGTGATCTCATTGAACAGGACGCGAAAGACCTTGCGGTCCTTGCTCTTGCCGGTCGCAGATTTGCTGTCGATTTCCTGAGCGATGTGCCAGGCGATGGCCTCCCCTTCCCGGTCCGGGTCCGGCGCGAGGTAAACCTTGTCGGCCTCCTGGGCCTTCTTTTTGATCTCGGCCAGGACCTTCGCCTTGCCCTTGATGGTGACATACTGCGGGGTGAAATCATGCTCGATGTCCACGCCCAGCTTGCTGGTGGGCAGATCCTTGACGTGGCCGATCGAGGCCATCACGGTATAGCCGCGACCCAGGTATTTGGTGATGGTCCTGGCCTTGGCCGGAGACTCCACGATGATGAGCGATTTGGTCATGTTGCTCCTCAAACAGCACTCAGTCTTCAGCCATCAGCTTATCAGCAGACCAACCGTCTTTCAAAGCCGACTGCTGAAAACCGACGGCTCCCCAGCTTCGATAGGGGCCGTGATATATACCGACTTCGGCCTGCTTTGCAAGTTTCTTGAGTCAATCCTTCGACTACCCCGCCCTCCTAGCCCGTCGAGAGCCTCGAGGTCGAACGAGCAGGGCTTGCTCAGGATTGACGCTGAGCGGCCTGCGACGAGCTCAGTCGAGTCGGGCCCCGAGCCCGTCGAAGGGTCGAACCAGGCGCCGTCGAAGCGTCAAATGTCGGCGCGGACAAAGGAGCGGCCGGGCAATTGCCGCACCGCGCCTTTCAACTCCAGGGCCAGGAGCAGCCCGGCAACATCGGACGCGGGCAAGCCGGCCCTGGCGATCAGCTCGTCGATGTGCAGCGGTTCCGCCGTGAGCAGGGCATGGATCGCCGCTTCTCCCTTGCCCAGCTCGGGCTTTGCACCGGCCTGAGTTGGCGGACGGTTCTGCAAGCGCTCCCGAAAGGGGCCGTCAAGCTGGGGCAACAACTCGTCGATCACATCCGCGACATGCTCGACCAGCTTCGCCCCTTGCTTGATCAGACCGTTGGGTCCCCGACTGTTCTCAGCGGTGACCGCTCCCGGCACGGCAAAGACCTCGCGCCCTTGCTCGGCCGCCAGGCGGGCTGTGATGAGCGATCCGCTCTGCAGGGCCGCCTCGGTCACCACCACACCCAAGGACATCCCGCTGATGATGCGGTTCCGACGCGGGAAATGGTAGCCGTGCGGGTATGCTCCGAGCGGCAATTCGGCCACCACCGCCCCGCTCGCCTCGATCTGCTTCCGGAGAGCCTGGTGCTCGCTCGGATAGGTTCGATCCAGCCCGCAGCCCAACACGGCCACCGTCCGCCCGCCGGCTTCCAGCGCTCCCCGGTGGGCCGCTGCGTCCACTCCCCGCGCCAAGCCGCTGACGATCGTGAAGCCGGCTGCAGCCAGGTCTCGGCTCAGCCGCTCCGTCACCAACCGCCCGGCAACCGTCGCATGTCGGGACCCCACGATCGCCACGGCGTGACGATCCATCGACTCCAACGAACCGCTCACATACAGCAGGGGGGGAGGGTCCGGAATCAACTTGAGTCGGGGTGGATAAACGGCGTCAAGGAACGTGATCACCGAGAACCCCAACCGTCCCACGAGCGCTAGTTCGCGGTCGATCGCTCTTTCAGCCTTCTCATCCGGCCCCTGCCTGATCGCCTGTGCCGCCGAGAGAGTCACACACCCGGACGCCATAAGCGCGTCGACCGAGGCAGCCAGGACCGCGGCCGGCGAACCAAACGCGTGGATGAGCTGGCAGACCGCCGCATCGCCTACCCCCGGCACGGCGCGCAAGCGAAACCATGGCCGAAGCTGATCGACGCAGCCCACGGGCGCTCCCCTCATGCGCGGGCAACTCCTCAGAGGACGGCAATGTCGTACTGTTCCAGGTGGAGCAGCGGATCGGCCTTCACGATGATCCGGACGTTGCTGTTGCGTTCCAGGTCCTCCACCCCCTGCCGTTCCTCCTCATACAGAAGGTCGGCGACGCTGGGATTGACGCCCAGGATGATTTTCTGCTCCTCGGGCGCACGTCCGAGGCGGCGGATCTCACGGAAGATTTCATAGACCACCGTCGGCGGCGATTTGGTATAGCTCCGCCCTTCACAGTACCGGCAGGGTTCGGACAGGGTCCGCAGAAGGTCCTCCCGCACCCGCTCGCGGGAGATTTCGACCAAGCCCAAGTCCGAGATACGGGAAATCCTGGTACGGGCTTTGTCGCTGGCCATGGCATCCACGAGCGCCTGGTAGACCTTGTCGCGGTTCTTCTCGCGCTCCATATCGATGAAGTCAATAATGATGAGTCCTCCAATCCCGCGCAGCTTGACCTGGTACGCGATCTCCTTCACCGCCTCGAGGTTGTTCTTGAGGATGGTCTCTTCCTGGTCTCGCTTGCCGACGTACCGCCCCGTGTTGACGTCGATGACGGTCATCGCTTCCGTATGGTCTACGACGATGTGGCCGCCGGATTTCAGCCAGACCTTGCGGCTGAGCGCCCGCGCAATTTCCATCTCGATGCCCAGATGGTCGAAGAGGCTTTCCTCTTTGTCGTAGTAGTGAATGCGGGAGGTCTGCTCAGGCAGAAAGCGATGGACAAAGTCCTTGACCGCCTCGTACTCCGACTTGGAATCGACCAGCAGGCGGTCCACCTTTTTGGTAAACAGATCCCGGACCACCCGGAACGTCAACGTCAGGTCCGTGTGCAGGAGAGCCGGCGCCGGCAACTGTTCGCGCTTCTTCAGCACGTCCTGCCAGAGGACGTGCAAGAACTCCACGTCCGACCGCAACTCCTCTTCCTTCACGCCTTCGCTCACCGTCCGGACGATGTAGCCGCAGCCGGGCCGGCGGACCCGCTTCATGATCTCCTTCAGCCTAGCCCGCTCTTCGTCCCGGGGAATCCGCCGCGAGACGCCGATGTGCTCGACGTTCGGCATGAACACCAAGTACCGGCCCGGGAGCGACACGTAGGTCGTGACCCGAGGTCCCTTGGTCCCGATCGGCCCCTTGGAAATCTGCACCATCAGCTCCTGGCCTTCGTGTAGCAATTGCTCGATGGGCCGCGTCGTCTGACGGCGGGGCCGCGGCATCTCGGGACCTTTGTCGTCCTCCTCGTTCTCCACCAGCGTATCCCCGGGCTCCGTATCGGTCGAGAGGTCCGACACGTGCACGAAAGCCGCCTTCTCCATTCCGATATCGATGAACGCCGCCTGCATGCCCGGCAGCACCTTCACCACCCGTCCCTTGTAGATATTCCCGACGAAATCCTTGTTCTTGGTCCGGTCGATGTAGAGATCCGTGACGACGCGGTTATCGAGCACCGCCGCCCGGGTCTCTTCACGCGTGACCGAGATCGCAATTTCAAGTCCCATGTCTGCTCCTTCAATCGTAAGGCAAGAGGACCGGGGCAACATAGCGACACGGCGAAGGGGTGACACGGCGATGTCGCCGCGTCCCCGTGTCTCCGCGTCTCCCCCTCGCCTCGCGCCGAATGAATCAATAGAACAACGTCAGGCGCCGGCGCTTCACGTTCAACAGGAGGCCCAGGGCCGCCATCGTCGTCACCACCGCGCTTCCGCCGTAGCTCATCAGCGGCAACGGGATGCCGACGATCGGCAAGAGGCCGACCGTCATCCCGATGTTGATCACGAGGCAGAAGCCGAGCATGGCGATCACGCCGGCCGCCAGGAGCGCTCCCAAGACATCCTTGGCTTTTGCCGCAATTTCCAACGAAAACATGATCAGGCCGAGGAAGAGGGCCAGAAGCACCAGGACGCCCACAAATCCCCACTCTTCGGCGAAGACTGCGAAGACAAAATCCGTATGCCCCTCCGGCAAGAACTTGAGCTGACTCTGGGTCCCCCCGTACAGCCCCTTACCCAACAGCTCCCCGGACCCGACGGCGATGCGTGATTGCAAGGCATGGTACCCCTTCCCACCCGTGTCGTAGGCGGGATCGACGAACGTCATGACCCGTTCGCGCTGGTAATCATGCAACGACCCCCAGAGCATCTCCCACGCGAAGGGGAAGAGCATCAGGGCAAAGAGCAGCAGGATGCCGAGCGCCTTGGAGCGCATCCCCACCACCAGCAACATGGCGGCGTAAATCGCCAGAAAACTCAACCCGCTGCCCAGGTCCGGCTGTTTGAGAATCAGCAGGAGGCCCGGCATCATGATCAAGGCCGGCAGTACCACGCGCTGGAGCCACCCTTCGCGCGGCGCATTGGCATAGTACGAGGCCAGCACGAGGATCAGGACCAGCTTGGCGAATTCAGACGGCTGAAAGGCGAATGGCCCGATCGGAATCCAGCGCTGCGCGCCGCGGCTGGTTTTCCCCGCCACCAGGACCACCACCAACAACACCAACACGATCGCATAGAGAACGTACGCCAGCCTGGAAATTTTGTGATAGTCGACGGCGAGCATGGTGATAAAGGCGCCGGCCCCGACCAGGATCCAGATAATCTGCTTCATGTAGAGCGGGAACCGGCCGCCCGGCTGGGCGTGGGTGACGCTGTAAATGGACAGGACACCGATCGACAGGATGGCTCCCATCAGCGCCAGGAACTGCCAGTCAAAACTGTCCATCCGCCGGCTGTCGATGACCCGGTCAATCATGGGGCACCTGCATGGCCAGCTCCACCTCGCCCGGCGGACCCGGTGCCGGCCCCTCGGCCGTCCGTGAGGCAGGGGCTTGGCTCTTCACATAGGCCTCGATGATCTGTTTGGCCAGCGGAGCCGCGGCCGATCCCCCGTGTCCCATGTGCTCGACGAGGACCGCCACGGCGATCCGCGGCTTCTCCACAGGGGCATAGGACACAAACCACGCATGGTCCCGCAGCTTCTTCGGAACATCTTTCTCCGGCCCCGTGCGGAGCGCGGCTGTCTGCGCAGTCCCCGTTTTACCCGCAATGGACACGAGGGACGATTTGGCTCTCGCGGCCGTGCCTCGGGTGACGACCCCGGCCAGCGCTTCCTGGATGAGCACGAGCGTCTCGGGTTTGATCGACAGCCTCCTGTTGGCGACTGCGGGAATTTCTTGGATGCGGCCCGACGCGCGCTCCATGACCGCCTTGACGAGTCGGGGACGGAACGAGACCCCGTCATTGGCGACGGTGGCGATCAGATGAGCCATCTGCAGCGGCGTCACAATCACGTATCCCTGGCCGATGGAGGCGGAAATCGTCTCCCCCGGCAGCCAGGGTTGGCCCTTGGCCTTCTCCTTCCAAGCCGTGGACGGCACGATGCCCACTCGCTCGGACGGCAGCTCGATACCGGTCTCTTGCCCCAAACCGAACTGCTGCGCGAACGAGGCGATCGTATCGATGCCCATCCGCTGCCCCACCGTATAAAAAAACACGTCGCACGAGTCCACGAGAGCCTGACTCACATCCATCAGCCCGTGCCCGCCTGCTTTCCAGTCCCGGTACACACGGTTGCCGAATGGAAAGCCGCCCATGCAGCGGATCTTCGTCGCGGGCCCGATCGTGTTAGATTCGAGCGCCGCCGCGGCCATGACGACCTTGAAGGTCGATCCCGGCGGGTACTGGCCCTGGACCGCTCGATTCGTCAGGGGGTGGGTCTCGTTCTGAACGATGGCCTCCCATTGCTTGGCGGTCAGCTCGCGCGAGAGGAGATTGGGATCGAACGCCGGGCGGCTGGCCAGCGCCAGCACCTCACCCGTGGTCGGATCCAGCGCCACGATGGCGCCGGCCTCGCCGCCGAGCAGCTCCTCGGCCAGCGTTTGCAGGCGAAGATCGATCGTGACGTACAGATCGTCTCCGGCCTCCGGTCGCTGGACCGTGACCGTCTGTTTCTCATGGCCCAGCGCATCCACCTCGACCACCTTCTGTCCGGCTCTTCCCCTGAGGAAGCGATCGTAGGCCTTTTCCACTCCGTACTGACCCACGAGGTTGCCTTGATGCAGATCCGCCGATTCGTCTTTCTCTAATTGATCCGCCGAGACCTCTCCGACGTAGCCGAGCAGGTGAGCCGCGGCCATACCGGCCGGATAGTTTCTCCGGGAATCAGCCTGGACCATCACGCCCGGCAGGTCCAACCGGTGCGATTCAATGATCGCCGCTTCCCGCAGCGTCAGGCTGCCCTTTAGCTTTCTCGGGACCAGCCTGCTGCCGCGCTCCGAGAGCTTCTTGCGAAGCACGGCCTCATCCAGGCCGATCAGATTGACCAGACGTTCCACCAACTGATTGCGATCCTTGACGTCCTCCAAGGTCGCGTAGAGGCCAAAGCTCGGCACGTTGTTCGCCAACAACACCCCATTCCTGTCATAGATCAAGCCGCGTGCCGGATCGAGGACAACCGAGCGGGTCCGGTTATTTTCGGACAGATCGCGATAGTAGGCGCCGTCACGGACCTGGAGGTGCCAGAGGCGAAGCGCCAACAGCCCTACAACCAGCAGCAGCGCCACCTTCAGGATCAGCAACCGCCGCTGCAGCTCACGCAGTTCGTCGTGCCTTGTCCCAAGCTCCTGCATGACTCCTCGCTCGCACGCCGTCTCATCCAGCCGGCAGAGATCGCCGACCGTCACCCGATCAGCCCCGCCGGCCCCCTCGGGATCGCCTCCTGCCTCCGCACCCGCCTTGCGATCAGCCAGTACAGGCCCGTTCCGACCGCCGCGTTCAGGACGACCTCCGGCACCAGCACGGAGCGCACGGCCGCCAGAAATGCCACAAGGCCTGCTCCGGACCGAATGGCAACAAGAACGATGATCCCGGACAGGACGGACAGCCCAGCGAGCACGGCCAGCATGGACACAGTGGTGGGATTCGTCACGTGCCTGCCCGCCAACCCGGCCAGCAGCCCGGCGCCCCCCTTGGTAATCACGTTGAGCCAGAGGTCCCCAGCCGAGAAGAGCCCCTGCACCAACCCCAATGCAAGGCCGATCAGCAGTCCTTCAAGCTCGCCGGCCAGGAAGCCCGCCAAGCAGGCGGCAACCAAGCAAAGATCCGGCCGGATGCCGACAAACTCGATATGCTGGAGCAGCGCGGCCTGGACCGGAACGAGCCCGAGCAGGAGTCCCGCATACAGCGCTGGCTTCACGGCTTCGGCCCCTTGGAAAAGTCAGTCGGCAGGGCGGGCTCTTCATGCGACTCCCCGGACGGACGCGGATCGGTAATCACCAGCACTTCTTCGTACTTCAGAAAATCCACCTCCGGAGCGATTTCGGCCGACTGGAACAGATCCCCCTCCGCCTTGTCGATGCGCGTGATCGTCCCGACGGCCAATCCTCGCGGAAACCCGCCGGTGAGCCCCGACGTCACCACGACGTCCCCGATCCGCACGGTGGAGAGGAGGGGAATATATTTCAGGCGCGCGCGGCCCTGGGCCGTTCCTTCCACGATGCCCTCCTCTCTGGTCCGCTGAATCAATCCCGTGACCGCGTTGTTGGGATCGATGATCAGCAGCACGACGGAGGAGAACGGTGTGGTTTTCACCACCCGCCCCACCACCCCATCCGGAGTCATCACCCCCATCTCGACACGAATGCCATCCCGTTCCCCCTTGTCCAACACGACGCTCCGATACCAGTTGGTGGCATCCCGGCCGACGACCTGCGCCGCCACCGTCCGAGGTGCGAACTTCTTTTTCAACTCGAGCAGGCCGGCCAGGCGTTGGCTGGCTGCCACCATCTCCTGCAGCTCGACGTTCCGCCCCCGCAATTGCTGGACCTCCCGCCGCAGGCGTCGGTTCTCTTCGGCCTCGCGATGTAAGGCCACGTACCCGTCCCAGAAGTCCCGCAGGCTGTGATCCAGCGCGGAGAAGGCCTCAAGAGGAAAGGACGCGAGTTGGGCGATCGGCTGGCCGATATTCTGCAGCAGACCACGACTCTGTTGGGGGAGCAGGAAGACGACCGACAGCAGCAGGACAAACAGAAACAGCGCCGCCCGCCTGGTTCCGGAAGTCGTACGAAACATGGCCATCCACGCGCGGGATGGGAAGCGTCAGCGGGAGCTGCTGTACTGTGACATCACCGAAACCTTGCGGAGTAGTTCCAGTTCGTCAAGGATTTTGCCGACCCCCAACACCACGGAGGTGAGCGGATCATCCACCGTAATGATCGGCAGATTCGTCTCCTCTCGAAACCGCGTGTCCATGCCCTTCAGCAGCGACCCGCCTCCGGTCAGCACGATGCCACGGTCGATCACGTCGCTAGCCAGCTCCGGGGGGGTGTTCTCCAGCGCCACCTTGATCGCATTCACGATCGTGCCGATAGGCTCCTGGAGCGCTTCCCGAATCTCGGCATCATCCACCACGAGGGTGCGTGGGATGCCCGAGATCAGATCCCGCCCTTTGATCGTCATCGTCTTTTTCTCCTCGAACGGATAGGCCGACCCGATCTCCACCTTGATCCGCTCAGCCATGTGCTCCCCGATCAGGAGGTTGTATTTCTTTTTCACGTAATTCATGATCGCGTCGTCCATGCGATCGCCCGCCACCTTGACGGATTCGCTGTAGACGATCCCGCCCAGCGAGATGACCGCAATATCGGTGGTCCCGCCTCCGACATCCACCACCATGTTGCCCGAAGGCTCCGTGATCGGCAGGCCGGCCCCGATCGCCGCCGCCACCGGCTCTTCGATCAGGTAGACCTCGCGAGCGCCGGCCAGCTCCGCCGAGTCCCGGACCGCCCGCTGTTCCACCTGCGTAATGCGGGACGGCACCCCGATAACGATGCGCGGCCGCACGAAGGTGCTCCGGTTGTGCGCCTTGGTGATGAAATACTTCAGCATGCGCTCAGCCATCTCGAAGTCCGCGATCACGCCCTCTTTCATTGGCCGGATAGCCGTGATGTTGCCGGGGGTGCGACCGAGCATTTTCTTGGCTTCGGCGCCGACCGCCAAGACCTTCTCGCTCTTCCTCTCGACCGCCACCACGGAGGGCTCGTTCAAAACGATGCCCTTGCCCCTCACATAGACCAGAGTGGTCGCAGTCCCCAGGTCGATCGCGAGATCGTTGGAGAACCAGCCGAGGACGTCAGCCGTCACTCCCACCGTCGACTCCCTCCCTCACGCACGGCCTTGCCTGTACCGCATCACAGGCTCAGTCCCGCACGTCCAATTGGCCCGCGCCCAGCACCTGCGTATGCGCAATCTCATCGCCCAGCCGAATGCCCTGCTCGTTGCCGATGATCAACAGCGCCTCAAGCCCCGTAATCGCCATCGCCAAGAGCCACCCGATGTAGGGCAGGGGAAACAGCAGGTAGGCCAGCGCGAGAGGTACGTTCCGAACGATGGACTCCTTGAAGCCGGCCACCTCGCGGGTACGCGGAATGACCGTCTGCAAGCCGATCAAGCGCTTCCCGACACTCTGCCCGCCGGACAATCCGTCGGCGATCAAGACATAACCCAATCCCGCTAACCAACCCACCGGAGGAACGAGCCGGTCGGCAGCGGCGACAAGAATAAAGTCCACGAACTTGGCGATGAACCGATTGAGAATATGCGCCTTGGGGTAGACGCCCAGCCCAAACGGGCTCGTTCCCTGCCCTTCCTCCGCCAAGCGTCCTCCCCACAATTGTGCGGTCAGTATAGCAAAATTCGTGCTGGATCACAAATTTGCTTCTCCTTTCCTGCCTTTCTCTACTCCCTACTCCCTTTGAGGGGTGGCTGGGCTGTTCTTAACTGCGTGCGTCATCACCCGTTGCATTTTCAAAGAGCAACGGGTACCCGGCATTTTCCGAAGTGCGCGATGCGCGAGCACAAAGAACAGTCCGACCACCCCTCCCTGCCCCTTGCCTTTTGGGATCGCTGCTCAGTACAATCCAACCGATACGGGAGACCTAGCATGATCAAGTTGATGCGCGACAGCGCCCATAAGTATCCCTGGCTGCTGAAATCCATCATGGGGGCCTTGGCTATCGCATTCGTGATCACCATGGGCTGGTGGGGCTTCGAGGAACAAGAATCGAACGCCGTCGCCTCGGTCGGAGACATGGCAATCACCCGGGACGAATACCGGCGCAGCTTCGAGAGCACCTACCGTTTCTACAAGGAGAACGTCCAGGGGGATTTCAAGGAGGAAACGCTGAAGCAGTTCGTCATCGACGGGTTGATTGAAAACAAGATATGGCTGCTGGCCGCCAAGGACATGGGCTTGACCGTCAGCCCCGGCGAGCTGCGCGACAGTATCCTACAGCGCAAGGACTTCCAGCGGAACGGCAAGTTTGACCCGGACCTCTACCGCCGCGTCCTCGCCGCCAATCGCCTTACTCCGTCGCTCTTTGAATCACTTTACACCGTGGAGCTGCTGAGCCAAAAGGCCATGACCGTGGTCCGGGATTCCGTCGCCCTCACCCCGGCTGAGATCGCGGAGGCGCAAAGCCTCACAGCCCGCCAGACCGAGGCCCAGCCCGACGCGGGCCCTTCGGCCAGCGAACGAATTCTGCAGGACTTCCTGTTCCAGAAGCAGCAACGCGCCTTGATGGCCTACCGAGAATCGATGAAGAGTCGCGTCCCTATCCAGATCCACAAGGAACTGCTCTAACGGACGCTGAAAACGGCCTCCAGCGTCGTTCTCGCATCGTTCAAGACCTCAACGTACCGAGAAAAGTACGCCTCGGCCTTTCGCTCGCTGCGACCTTGCTGAACGGCCGTTTTGAGCGTCCTGTGGTGTACATCCATCACTGTTGAGCACGCTCGACGAGCCGTCCGCCTCCTTTCTTCAATAACTCCGGGTTGGCGAGCAGTTGCGGGGTTTGCTCGT
>Ga0194125_10002631_pt1 | contig 29457 bp, 27 predicted proteins | sample TA2KigC250mmetaG_FD_148626 | JGI IMG/M metagenome (GOLD analysis project Ga0194125, IMG submission 148626) | Freshwater microbial communities from Lake Tanganyika, Tanzania - TA2015034 Kigoma Deep Cast 250m | ecosystem: Environmental > Aquatic > Freshwater > Lake | place: Tanzania: Lake...
CCACTTCCTTCTCGCCATCGACGGCCCTGCGGGAACGGGAAAGACGACGAGCGCCCGACTCGTGGCGGAGAGACTCGGCTTCGCCTACATCGACTCCGGGGCGCTCTATCGGGCGATCGCGGTTGCGGCGCGCGCGCGCGGAATCGACAGTCCCGAGGACGGGCGGCTCCGGCCGCTCCTCATGAACCTGCCCCTGCGCGCGAAGGCCGCCCGGGACGGTTTCCGCGTCTATCTCGGGGGCGAGGAAGTCACGACGGAGCTGAGAGACCCCCGCGTCAGCGCGCTCGCATCGAAGCTGGCTGTCGATCCATCCGTCCGGGGGCGGGTCGAGGCTTGGCTCAAGGAGCTGGCGGGCCTCGGCCCCTCGGTCGTCGAGGGAAGGGACATCGGGACCGATGTGTTCCCCGGCGCGGACCTGAAGATCTTCCTCACCGCTTCCCTCGAGGCGAGGGCAGAGCGGAGGAGCCTCGAGCTCCGGGAGAAGGGTCTCGATGCCAGCGCGGAGGATGTGGCCGCGGCGATCGTCGAGCGCGACCGCAGGGACTCCGAGAGGAGCGTGGCGCCTCTCAGGCAGGCGCCTGACGCGGTCGTGATCGACACCACGGCGCTTGACGTGGAAGGCCAGATTCTGAGAATCCTCGGCGCCTGGGAGCGCTTCCGCCCGAGGCGACCGCGGTTCTTCTACCGGATCGAGCAATGGTCGATCCGGACCTTCGCCGGGCTCTTCTGGGGCCTTCGCGTGGAAGGGGCCGAGCGGGTTCCGCGCGGCGGACCGGTCATCCTGGCGGCGAACCACAAGTCCTATCTCGACCCTCCCTTGATCGGCGCGCTGCTGCCGAGAGAGATCCACTATCTCGCCAAGCGCCAGCTCTTCGACGTCCCTCTCTTCGGAGCGTGGGTCCGCGCGAGCAACGCGATCCCGATCGACCGCGAGGGGTTCGATCGGCGGGGGATCGAGCGGGCCCTCGAAACCATCAGGGCCGGCAACGCCCTGCTCGTTTTCCCGGAAGGGACAAGGATCCGCCGGGAGGGGTTGGGCCCGCCGAAGGAGGGAATCGCCATGCTCATCGCCAGAGCGGGATGCGCGGTGATTCCCGTGCGCCTGAAGGGGACATGGAAGGGAGAGAGAAGGGGCGCCGGCCGCCGGGGGATCACCGTCCGCTTCGGCGAACCCCTCCTTTTCCCCCCGGTGCCGCCCGGCCGGGAGGGACGCTCGCGATTCCCCGAGATCGCCGCCCGTGTGATGGAGTCGATCGCCGCCGCCGGCGCCGGTCGGGACGAAGGACCGGGGAGGGAGACCGGGGGCGGCTGACCCGAGGGGGTGGCGCCAGAGGGTGGCGCCAGAGGGGGCTTGATCCCCCGGGCCTTCATGGATAGACTGATCGATCTGCGGAGTGCCCATCCGGCCGCCGCACGGCCAAGCGCCGAATCCATGTTCCAAGGAGGTCAGCTTCACATGTATCACGATCCGGATGCTCCCGGACTGCAGGAAGGTACGCCCGCCTACAGGCCCCCCCCTCAGCGAGGGAAGGTGATCCGCCTCGTCAACATCGACGACGAGTCGGATCCAGGAGCGGAATCGCTCAAGGAGCTCATGAGTCTCTACGAGGACTCGCTCAGCCACGTCGAGGAAGGGGAGATCCTGAAGGGACGCATCCTCCGTGTGGACGAGAAGGAAGTGATGGTCGACATCGGGTTCAAGTCCGAAGGGGTCATCCCGATCGAGGAGTTCGCCGAGGTCGACCAGATCAAGGTCGGCGAGGAGATCGACGTCTTCCTGGAGAAGATGGAGGACCAGGATGGGCTCGTCGTTCTCTCGAAGCAGCGCGCCGACTTCGTGAAGGTGTGGGATCGGGTGCGCGATGCGGCCGAGAAGGGGGAAGTCGTCGAGGGGCGCCTCGTCCGCAAGATCAAGGGTGGGGCGGTCGTCGATCTCTACGGCGTCGAGGCGTTCCTGCCTGGAAGCCAGATCGCGCTTCGCCCGCCTCAGGCGATCGAGAGCCTGATGAACCAGACGCTCCAGTTCAAGATCATCAAGCTCAACAAGCGCCGCAGGAACATCGTCGTCTCGCGGCGGCTCGTTCTCGAGCAGGAGAGGGAGTCGGCGAAGGAGGAGATCATCCGCGATCTCGAGGCCGGCCAGATCCGCGAGGGGTACGTCAAGAACATCACCGATTTCGGCGCCTTCGTCGACCTCGGCGGAATCGACGGCCTTCTGCACATCACGGACATGTCCTGGGGCCGTGTGAAGCACCCCTCCGAGGTCGTCACCGTTGGCGACCAGATCAAGGTCAAGATCCTCTCCTTCGAGCCGGAGCGGGAACGAATCAGTCTCGGCCTGAAGCAGCTGATGGAGTATCCCTGGGAGCGGGTGCAGGAGAAGTACCCGGTCGGCGTCAAGGTGCAGGGCAAGGTGGTCTCGATCACCGAGTACGGCGCCTTCGTCGAGCTCGAGCGGGGCGTCGAGGGCCTGATCCACGTCTCCGAGATGTCCTGGACCAAGCATGTGAGGCATCCGAACAAGATCCTGACCGAGGGGCAGGACATCGAGTGCATGGTGCTCAAGGTCGACCGCGAGCACGAGAAGATCTCGCTTGGCCTCAAGCAGGTCGAGCCTGATCCCTGGCTCACCCTTGACGAGACCTACCCTCCGGGGGCGGTGGTCGAGGGGAAGGTCCGCAACCTGACGAACTTCGGGGCCTTCGTCGAGCTGATGGACGGGATCGATGGGCTCGTCCACATCTCCGACATGTCGTGGACCCGGCGCGTCGGCCATCCGAGCGAGGTCCTCAAGAAGGGCGACAAGGTCGACGTGAAGGTGCTGAACATCGACAAGGAGTCGCGCAGGATCAGCCTGGGCCTCAAGCAGGTGACCGACGATCCCTGGCCCGAGATCCAGTACCGCTACCCCGTCGGGATGACCGTCACGGGCAGGGTGGTGCGCGTGATCGACAGGGGGGCGATCGTCCTGATCGATGGCGAGGTCGAGGGATTCGTTCCCGCGATGCAGCTTGGCCTCGAGAGCTTCAGGCATCCCGGCGAGCACTTCCAGGCCGACGATGAGCTGGAGTTGAAGGTCATGCGGACCGATCTGGCCAATCACAGGATGGTCCTCTCGGCCAAGGCCTGGTTGCAGGAGCAGGATCCCGAGTCCCAGAAGGCCTATGTCGACAAGTACAGCCAGAAGAGAGCGACCGTGACCGAGTCGTCCGAGGAGGGCGCGGTGGAGATTCCGATGGACGACGTGCCGGAAGACGAGGTGTAGTCCGGCTCGCACGACGACCGATCGGGGGCGCCCGCGCTCGGGCGTCCCCGATCTCTTTGACGTCGGAGCGCTGCGGGCCCGTCGGCCTCTCGCGGCGCCCCTGCCCCCCTCTCAGGTGCAATCGATCGCGTCCGGGAGGCGCGGCCGGTCACCGGAAGCGCCTTGCCCCGCGCGAAGCGTGGATCGTAAGATGAAGCGGCGTGATCGCTGACGGAGGTGGCGCGTGTCCTTCCTCAAGATGCTGCTCGGGCTGGCCTTTCTGGTCGCGGTGCTCTTCTTCGCCGTCCTCAACCTGGAGGAGACGATCGATCTGAGGCTCTGGGCGGACGCGGCCCACACATACCGCGACGTCCCTCTTGTCCTTGCGGTGTTCTTCGCCTACCTGTTCGGGATCGTGACTCACTTCATTGTCTCGCTCGCCCGCGACATACGCCTGCGGACCGAGATCGGGAAGCTCCGGGGAGAGAACCGGTCGCTCCAGGATGAGATCCTCAAGCTCCGCGGTTCCGCCCTCGACGACCTGCCGATGACGGAGGCCGGGGACGGCGCGGCGCCGGGAGGGCGGGGCGCGTGAACCTCGGCCAGTTCTTGCTCCTGGTCGTGATCCTCGCCGCGATCCTCGCGTTCGTTGGGGCGCCGTGGTGGGCTGGGCGCAGGCGCGAGCCGGCCGCGCAGGACTCCTCGGGGAGCTACCTCGGGGCGATCGACGCTCTCATCCGCGGCGATCGTCCGGCGGGGCTCGCGCATCTGCGCGATCTCGCGCGGAGCGATCCCGGGAATCTGCGCGCCTACATCCGCCTCGGCGATCTGCTGCGGAGGATGGGGTACCCCGAGCGAGCCTACAGGATCCACGCCGATCTCCTCGCGCGGAGCATCCCCGAGGAGGCCGATCGCCGGCGCCTTTACGAGAGCGCCCTTGAGGATCTGCGGGCCCTCGATCGGCCCGACGAAGAGATGGGGATCGCGGAGAAGCTCCTGGCCATCGATCCTCGGAGCGCGGCGGCGCTGCGCTCGCTCGTTCGCCAGCACGAGCGCCGCGGGGACTGGGACAGGGCTCTCGCCTACTTGGACGATTGGGACCGCCTGGAGCCGCAGGAGACCCGTCCGAGCCCCGCGCAGATGCGGATCGAGATGGCGCGCGGGCACATGGAGGCGGGCCGGCTGAAGGAAGCGCGAAAGCTGCTCGACGAGGCCGCCGGCATGCCGAGGGACGGGGCGATCGCGAGGATCCTGATGGGCGACCTCCTCGCGCAGGAGGGGGATCTGGAGCGGGCCTGCGAGGAGTGGATCGCCTATCTCGGGGATCATGGTCATCAGGCCGATCAGGTTCTGGTCAGGCTCGAACGCGCCTACTTCGAGCTGGGGCGCTTCGGGGACCTGGCGCACGTCTACGAGACCCTTGCCGCCGGGCGGCAGGGGAATCCGCACGCGGCGATCGCGCTCGCGGAGATGCACCGTCGGAGGGGAAGGCTCGAAGAGGCGGCCCGCCAGCTCGAGGCGCTCCTCGAGCAGAGGCCCGGAGAGCGTCGAGCCCGGCGGCGGCTGGTCGGCGCCCTCCTTGCTCTGGGTCGCACGGAGCAGGCCATGCGGGAGCTGGACGGGCTCCTCGCTGAGATCGATCCGCCTTCCGCCGGCTCCGCCTGCGCGGCGTGCGGCGCCCCCATCGAGGATGTCTCGGTGCGGTGCCGGCGCTGCGCGAGCTGGCTGGAGCCGGCCCGAGGGGAGCGGCTTCCGGAGACGCGTCCCCGGATCGGCCCCCACGCGGACTAGGACCGTGCGCGCACTCCCTCGCGAGACAGCCGGCCGGTCTCGGCGGCGTCCGTCCCGGATCCTCGATCTGCGGCCGCCAAGCCGCGCTCAGCTCGCCATGGTCCTGACTCTGGCCTGCGCGCTGGGGTTCGCAAGTGGCGCGCGGGCAGAGAGGGAGGGGCCCGCGACGCTCCTCAAGGATCTCATCGATGGCATCGCGCCCGCCGACCGGGAGGATTCGGCCCTGGAGGCGCGGCAGACGAGGGACGGATCGGAGGCGCTGCGATTGCGCGGGGCTCTGCAGTCCCGCTTCGGACGGGAGCGGGAGGGGGTGGAGAGCGCTCTCTGGATCGGCCTCTATTACTACGGAGTCGGGCAGGAGGAGGAGGCGCTCGCCTACTTCGAGCGAGCCCGGCGCCACGCAGCCGATCCCGATCTCTTGGCTCGCGCGAGCTTCTGGTGCGAGCAGGCCCGCATGCGGACGGGACACGAGCCCCTTGGCGCGGAGGAAAGCGAGCCGGGCGTCGGGGTCTGGGCGACGCTGAGGAGGCTGGTGGGCGTGGATCGCGCGATCGCGAGCGGTCGCCGCGGACAGGCGGAGGAGGGGGTCCTCGCGCTCGAGGGGGAAATGCGGCGCGCAGGCATTTTGGGACTCGGTCTGGCGCGCTGGGGCGAGATCCTCCAGCTTCCGGGGACGGGGAGGCTCGCGAGAAGCGAGATCGCCCCGATGATCCGCGCCTGCGCGGCTCTGCCTGAGCGCCTCCACGCGCCAGCGATCTCCTCGGGTCCTCTCACGGAGCCAGGGGGATGGGCGGTGCAGTTCGGCGCGTTCCTCGAGCGCGAGAACGCGGAAGGGCAGGTGGCGGAGCTCGCTCGCCTAGGGCTCGAGGTGGGAATCGAGGAAACGAGGCAAGGAGGCCGCGTCTGGTACCGGACCCGCATCGGAGGGATCGACGGGAGGGACGCGGCGGACAGCGTCGCGGCCGCCGCGACGGAGCGGACGGGGCGCGCCTGCGAGGTCGTCCGCGCGCCATGAGGCGCCCGCGCTCGACGACCCCCATGATGGAGCAGTACCTCGGGGTGAAGGAGAAACACCCCGACACGGTGCTTCTCTACCGGATGGGTGACTTCTATGAGACCTTCTACGACGATGCCGTCACGCTCTCCCGGGTTCTCGGGATCGCGCTGACCTCCCGCAATCCCGGCGACGCCGAACCGATCCCGCTGGCCGGCATCCCCTGGCACAGCGCCGAGCCTCAAGTCGCGAAGCTCCTGCGTGCGGGGCACCGGGTCGCGATCTGCGAGCAGGTAGGCTCGGCCGAGGAGAGCAAGGGCCTGATCGAGCGACGCGTCATCGAGGTCATGAGTCCGGGAACGGCGGTGACCGATCCCCTCCTGACGGGCAACATGTTCAACTATCTGGCCGCGGTTCATGGGTCCGGGGACGGCGTGGGTCTCGCGGTCGCCGACATCTCGACCGGCGCATTCCTGGCGGGAGACCTCACGGAGGAGGAGGCGGAGGAGGAGCTGGCGCGACTCGCCCCGAGCGAGATCCTGCAGCCCGAGGGGTGGGCCTCTCCGCGCCTGGAGAAGTTCCTGGCAGAGCATCTCCCGGGGGCCTTCCGGACAAGCCTGGACGGCTGGCGCTTCAGTCCCTCGCGCGCCGATGGCATCCTGCGCGAGCAGTTCCGCGTGGCGACGCTCGAAGGATACGGTTTCCGGGAATCGACGCCGGCGCTCGGGGCCGCGGCGGCCCTCATCGAGTACGCGCGGGAGCAGAAGCAATCGACCCTGGCCCACCTTGGCGGCCTCCAGCGGATCCGACCCGCGGAATACCTCATCCTGGACGACGCCTCGATCCGTGGGCTCGAGATCCTCGAACCCCTCGCCATGGGAGGGCGGGAGGCGACCCTGGTCGCGGTCCTGGATCGGACCCGAACGGCGGCCGGAGGGAGGCGATTGCGCGAGGCGCTTGCCCGCCCCTTCCGCGCTCCCGAACCGGCGCGAGCGCGACAGGATCGGATCGCGTCGCTCCTAGAGGACGGGCAGGCCAGATCTGATCTCGCGCGCTCGCTCGAGCAGATGTCGGACATCGAGAGGATCCTCGGAAGGGTCCACTGCGAGCGGGCGACGCCGCGCGATCTGGCGGGTCTCAGGCGGACGCTCCTGGCCGCTCCGGCGCTCGATCGGATCCTCGCGGCGCGCCCCGCCTGGAGCGGCCTGCAGATTCCGGAGTCGTGCGAGGCGCTGGGTCGCGATCTGCATGCGGCGCTCGTCGAGCAGCCGGCCATCAGCCCGCGCGACGGGGAGGTCATCAAAGACGGCCACGATCGCGAGCTCGACGCCGCGCGCGACGCCGCCCGCGGAGGCAAGCGATGGATGGCCGATCTGGAGAGCAGGGAGCGCGAGGCGACGGGGATCGCGAACCTGAAGGTCGGCTACAACAGGGTCTTCGGATACTACATAGAGGTCACCCGATCGCAGATCTCCCGGGTGCCCGAGCGATACCTGCGCCGCCAGACGCTCTCCACGGGGGAGCGCTACGTGACCCCCGAGATCAAGGAGCAGGAGGAGTTGATCCTGGGCGCGGAAGCGGCGGTGTCGCGCCGGCAGGAAGAGCTCTTCGGATCTCTTTGCGGGCGGGTGGCCGGGGAGACCGCCGCTCTGCAGGATGCCGCGCGCGCCATCGCGGAGATCGACCTGGTTCTCTCTCTCGCGGAGGTCGCGATCGCGGGCAACTACGCGAAGCCGCAGCTTCAGATCTCCCGCGCCATCCACATCGAGGAGGGGAGGCATCCCGTCGTGGAACGGGCGGTCGGGATCGGATCGTTCGTTCCCAACGATCTCTCCCTCGACGGGGAAGAGCGCCAGATCGTCATCCTGACGGGCCCCAACATGGCAGGGAAGTCGACCTACCTGCGGCAGACCGGGCTGATCGTGCTGATGGCGCAGATCGGCTCGTATGTCCCCGCGCGAGCGGCCACGATCGGGATGGCCGACAGGATCTTCACGCGCGTGGGCGCCCACGATGTCCTGGCAAGAGGACAGTCGACCTTCCTTGTCGAGATGGTGGAGACGAGCAACATCCTGCGCCACGCGACCTCCGAGAGCCTGGTGCTGATGGATGAAGTGGGTCGCGGGACCTCGACCTACGACGGCGTCTCGATCGCCTGGTCCGTGGCGGAGGCCCTGCGGCAGGAGGCGCGGCGAAGGCCGCGCGTCATCTTCGCGACGCACTTCCACGAGCTGACGCGTCTCGGCCAGAGGGAAGGCTACGTCAACCTGAATGTCCTCGTCCGCGAATGGGGGGATGAAGTGATCTTCCTCAGGAAGGTGATTCCCGGGGGGGCGGACAGGAGCTACGGGATCGAGGTCGCCCGCCTCGCCGGGGTCCCCGAGACGGTGGTGCGACGCGCGGCGGAGATCCTGAGGGACCTCGAGCGGGGCGTCTCCCGCGGAATCGAGGGGGCCCAGGCGGCGCCCTCGGGAGGCGAGCCGGAGCAGCTGCCCCTCTTCGCCGGCGGCGAGTGGGACTGGCTGGTCGAGGATCTGGCCGGCCTCGATCCCTCGCGCCTCACCCCCCTGGACGCCCTCGAGAGGATCCACCGGTGGGTCGAGCGCGTTGACCGGCAGCGACGCGGATCCGTATAGTTGGTCTGGAGGAGCTAGCCGATGGACTCCCGCGTTCCGCTCTTGATCGCCCTGGCCCTGTTCTGTGGATGCTCCACCTACAAGGAGATCCCGCGCGCCGAGCTCGTCGCGGACGCCTCCCTGGGAAAGGTCCGAGTGGCGACGATCGATGGCTTCGAGTACCGCTTCGCGAAGGCGGAAGTCTACCCCGACACGCTCGTCGGATTCTACGAGGTGACCGAGGAGCGCACCGGGTCGGGGGGCGAGGTCTGGTTCGAGGATGTCCTGCGGAGGCAGGAGATCCCCCTCCCGCGCGTCGCGAGGGTGGAGCTTGTCAACAAGGATCCTGTGCGCACGGCCCTGTATGGGGCCACCATCGCGGCCGCCGGCTACTTTCTCGTGACGCTCGTTGACGAGAATCGCGTGAAGGGCGGCAGCGTCCCGGGCGGCGGCAAGGGCGGCATCGTCAATCCATGAGTCCGCCCGGGGCCGCGACCTCTCAGGAACGGCTCGCCTCCCTCTCCCTCTTCTATCCGATGTACAACGAGGAGGGCAACATCGAGCTTGCCGCTCAGCGCGCGCTCGAGATCCTCCCGGGCGTGGCGGAGGAGTTCGAGATCATCCTCGTCGATGACGGCTCGCGCGACGCTACCGGGGCGATCGCGGACCGTTTGGCGGCCGGCGATCCCCGGATCCGGGCCATCCATCATCCGACGAACCTCGGCTACGGCGCGGCCCTTACGAGCGGGATTCGGGCCTCCCGCTTCGAGTGGATCTTCTACACGGACGGCGACAATCAATTCGACCTCCGAGAGATCGACCTGCTCCTTCCCCTGCGGCACGGGCACGAGATCGTGAGCGGATTCCGGATCGACCGGCGCGATCCCGTGAACCGCAAGCTCAACGCGTGGCTGTTCAACTCGCTCGTCCGGCTCCTCTTCGGCTTCCGCCTGCGGGATGTCGACTGCGCGTTCAAGCTCTACCGCGCATCGATCTTCGAAGGGATGGATCTCGTGAGCCGGGGGGCGCTCATCGATGTGGAGATCATCGCCAGGGCCCGCAAGCGTGGGGCGCGTGTCGTGGAGATCGGGGTCCACCACTTCCCGAGGACCGTCGGCTCCCAGACAGGCGCGAAGCTCTCCGTCATTCTTCGCGCCTTTCGAGAGTTGCTCCGCCTCTGGGGAGAGCTGCGCTAGGTGATCGGGGGCGGCGCCGCGCCCGGACGGTCGATCCTCGCCCGCGCGCGCCTCCCCGCCGGGCTCCTGCTCGCCCTCCTGCTTGTGACTCTCGCGGCACCTCTCGCCCGCGGCGAGGATCTGCTTCTCGTCCTCCGGAAGCTCACCCTCTACCTGGGCCTCCTCTTCGCGGTGGCTGTCGCCTGGGCGCTGGCGCCCGCGCCGCTCGGCCGCCTGGCCCGGAGTCTGGACGGCGGGCTCGATCGCGCGGGCCGAGCGCTCGACAGACCTCATGCCGGCTGGATCCTCCTCCTTCCGATCTTCGCCTACGCGCTCGTCTGGGGGATCTTCTCGATCCTGAGGCACCAGGCTCTCAACTCCAGCGGCTTCGATCTCGCGATCCAGCACCAGGTCGTCTGGAATCTGGCCCATAGGAGGCCCTTCGAGAGCTCCATCGAGGTGGCCAACTACCTCGGCGACCACGTCGCCCTGACCCTGCCCGCATTCGCGCCCCTGCTCTGGATCTGGGATGACGTCAGGATCCTGCTCGTCGCGCAGGGCGTCGTCCTCGCGCTCGGGGCATGGCCCATCTACCGCCTCGCGGCCCGGCGGTCCGGCGGCCCTCTGACCGGTCTCGTCTGGGCCGCCGCCTATCTCGCGACACCGGCTGTCGGCTTCATGAACCGCTACGACTTCCACGATCTGGTCCTGGCGCTGCCTCTTCTGCTCGCCGCGATCGACGCGGTGGACGAGGGACGCTGGGGCAGGGCGACGGTCTGGATGATCCTCGCGGCGGCCACGAGGGAGGAGGTCGGGCTCGCGGTCGCCTTCCTCGGGCTCTGGAGCGCTCTGGCGCGCAGGCGCTTCCTGTGGGGCCTCTGCTTCTTCGTCGGAGGGATCGTCTGGTCGGCGGCCGCTCTCTATGTCGTGATTCCTCACTTCCGGGCAGGCGCGGCTTCCGACACGCTCGCGAGATACGGATGGCTGGGAGGCGGCCCGGGGGAGATCCTCGACACCCTGTTGACGGAGCCCTGGAGGCTCTTCACGAGCTCCTACCACCGCGTGCGCCGCGCTCTGTTTCCGGCGCAGCTCCTCTGGCCCTACGGCGGGCTCTCGCTCCTCTCCCTTGGCTGCCTCGCTCCGGGCCTGCCGAACCTCGCCCTCTCCCTGACTTCGAGCGCGGTGAGCCAGAACTCGATCTACTTCCAGTACAACGCGCCGATCCTCCCGTTCGTCATCTGGTCGGCGCTGCGCGGATGGACCCGCCTGCGGAGCGCGGGGCGGTCGCGGGGGATGCTCCTGCTTCTCCTCCTCTTCTCTCTCTTGGCGGCGAACTGGGCCGACCCCGCGCTGCTCAAGGATGTCGGGCGTCCCTACACGATCGTCGATGGGACGCGGCCACGCCACAATCTCGACGCTTTCCGGCAGGCAAGCCTCCTCATCCCCCGGGATGCCGACCTGCTTGCCTCCAACAACCTGGCGCCCCACTTCTCGGCCCGTCGAGATCTGTTCATCCTCCACACGAAGAGAGAGAATCGCCTCGCGAGCTGGGCGATGATCGATCTGAGCGATCGAAGGCATCTCGAGTCCCGCGCGGACGTGGATCGCCTCGTCGCGCGGTGGATCCAGGAAGGAACCTACGCGCCGCGCTTCCTCCGGGATGGAATCCTCGTTCTCGAGCGGGGAGGGACGGAAGACCCCGATGCGGCCGCCGCGCTCCGGCGCCACCTGGACGAGGTCCCGGCCGTCCCCGCCGCCCGCTGAGGGGTCGCCTCCGCGTCAGGTCGTTCTTCCCAGCGGCGCTCTCCCTCCGGTAGGATCGACCCGATGCGAGCGAAGGGTGGCGAGCAGGACTGGTTCGTCCAGGCTTTCGACGATCAGTACCCGAGCCTGTACGCGCACCGGGATCTGGCCGAAGCCCGCGCGATCCTCGAGCGCCTCTTCCCGCTCGCCGCGCTGGAAGGGGGGCGTCTCCTCGATCTCGGGTGCGGCGAGGGGCGCTTTCTGCAGGCCCTCGCCGGCCGCCGTGTCGTGTCGATCGGACTCGATCTGTCCGCGCCCCTCCTGAGAAGGGCCAGGAGCAGGACTCCCTCGATCCCGCTCGCGCGCGCCGACATGAGGAGCCTCCCGTTTCGACCCGGCTCCTTTCGCTGGGTGCTCCTGATGTTCACGACCTTCGGCTACTTCGCCGAGGACGGCGAGAACCTGCAGGTCATCAAGGGCATCGCTGAGATCCTCGAGCCCGGAGGAACGCTCTTGCTCGACACGATCAACGCGGCGTATGTGAGGAAGAATCTGATCCCCCGGTCCGTGCGGCTCGCCGGAAACCGCGAGATCAGGGAGAAGCGCTGGATCGATCCGGCGGGGCCGTACCTCTGGAAGGAGTCCGAGGTCCTGGCGGGGGAGGAGGAGCCTGCGCGGGTCTCGAGGGAGAGATTGCGTCTCTACGAGACGGAGGAGATCGATGCGATGCTCTCGCGCTCCGGGATGCGGGTAGAGCAGCGGTTGGGCGATTACGATGCCGGCAGATTCGATCCCGAGCGATCGCCGCGGCTCATCGTGTTGGCGAGATTGGAAGGAGGAAGGCCCTGAGGCTCCTGGGATGGCGGGAGGGGAGAGGCAGCGAGGGCCCCGCCGAATGGGGGACGGGCCGCGCCGGGATCCTGAGGGACGACGCGGGCGCCTACCGTTCCCTCATCGGGCGCCTCGCGCGTCAATCCGGAATCCCCGAGTGGGAGGAGCCGCTCGCGAGAGGGGAGGCGGCGGTCGTTCTCACCGGCCAGCAGCCCGCCCTCCTCGGCGGCCCGCTCTATACCCTCTACAAGACCTTCACGGCCATCGAGGCGGCCCGAAGGATGCGCGCCGCCGGGCGCCCGACGATCGCGGCCTTCTGGTGCGTCGGCGACGATACGGATCACGACGAAGTCTCTTCTTCGTCATGGCCGCTCGAGAACGGGGCTGTCAGGCGGGTCCGCGACGAAGTCCCGGCGGAGGGCCGGCGGATCGGGGGTCTGGAGGTCGCCAGGATGCTTCCCAGTCGCGCCCAGCTCGGCGCGGACTGGCCGGACTCGCGAGGAGGGCCGGAGGCGCTGGACGACGACCTGAGGCGACTGGGGAACGGCGGCTGGAGCGGCTTCCTCCGCGCGGCGCTGCTCCATCTGGCCTCCGGCGAGCCTCTTCTGTTCGTCGACGGAAACGACCCCGCTGTGATAGAAGCGTCCCAGCCCTTGCTGAGGCGGTTCGCGCCCGAGAGGCGCGCTCTCGCCTCGGAGATCGAGTCGGTCGCCCGAGGATGGAGCGCGCCGGGGGCGTCTCCGCCGCTCTCGGGAGAGGAAGCGCTCCGTTCCCTTTACCTCCTGGCCGGAAGCGGAAGGAGCATTCTCGATCCTGACACCCAGCCGCCGCGGGGCGGGACTCTCCTGCCGAACGTGGTCCTGCGTCCGGCGCTCCAGGAGCATCTTCTGCCGGTCGCGCGGGTCGTCTGCGGCGGGGCCGAGATCGCATACAGGTCGCTGCTCGGGCCGGTCTACGCGCGCGCCGGAATGGAATCGGCGCCGCTGATGCCCCGTTTCGCGGCGACCTTCTTCCCGCCGGCCTGGTCGAGCGGGGCGAAGGCGCCCGATCCGAGACTTGCGCTCGAGGATCCCGCGGGCGCTCTCGATCGCTGGGCGTGGGAAGGCCTCGAGCCGGGGCTCGCGGAACGCGTCCGCGACCTCCGGGAAACGACGCGCGGCCGGCTGGATGATCTGAGAGGTTCTCTCGCGCCGATCGACGCCAGCCTGGTGCAGACGATCGAGTCTGTCGGAGCCAAGATCGACTTCCAGGTCGGCCGTCTCGAAGAGGCGCTCCATGCGAAGGCCCGCCTGCTCCTCAGACGGAGCCACCCTGGACTGGCCGATCTCCGGGAGTTCCTCATCCCGCGAGGCAAGCCCCAGGAACGCTCCTTCACGCTCTGGACTCCCTTCCTCTGGGAAGGGCCGGAGGCGGCGGTCCAGCTGCGGGAGGCGGTCGCCGCGTGGTTCGACCGTGGTGAGCGCGGTCACGCCCTTCTCGCCCTCAACGACAGGGGGGCATCTTCATGACGGGGGAAGAGCTTCGCATCGGGGTCGCCTGCTATCCCAGCATGGGCGGGAGCGGGATTGTCGCGACCGAGCTTGGCCTGGCCCTGGCCTCGCGGGGTCACGAGATCCACTTCGTCAGCTATGCCCCGCCCGTGCGCCTGAAGGGATACATCGAGAACGTCCGCTTCCATCAGGTGATCACCGACAACTACCCCGTCTTTCACCATCCCCCCTACATGCTGAGCCTCGCGACCAAGCTCGTCGAGGTCGCCAGGGAGCACCGACTCGACCTGGTCCATGCCCACTACGCGATCCCCCACGCGACATGCGCGTTCCTGGCGCGGGAGATGCTTGCGGAGCGCGCGCTGCGGACAGTCACAACGCTCCACGGGACCGACATCACGCTCGTTGGAGTCCAGCCCTCCTTCCAAAGCGCGGTGCGGTTCAGCATCGAGCGGAGCGATGGCGTGACCGCCGTCTCGGATTGGCTTCGCGAGCGGACCCTCGCGGCCTTCGAGGTCTCCCGCCCGATCGAGGTGATTCCCAACTTCGTCGACACCGCGCGCTTCGCTCCGAGGAAGCCGCAGGAGGGCCGCGGTTTCTTCCGCTGTCCCGGCACGAAGATCGTGATGCACGCAAGCAACTTCAGGCCCGTGAAGAACATCCCGGGAGTGATCCGGACCTTCGCCGGGATCGTGAGCAGGATTCCGGCGAGCCTTGTTCTGATCGGGGAGGGGCCTGGGCTGACGGCCGCTCACGAGATGGTGCGATCGATGGGCCTGTCGGGCTCGGTCTTCTTCCTCGGGATGCAGGATGCGATGGACGAGCTGCTGCCCGAAGCCGATCTGCTCCTGCTTCCGAGCGAGCATGAGAGCTTCGGCCTGATCGCCCTGGAGGCGATGGCATGCGGCGTCCCGGTCATCGCGACCGACAGGGGAGGGACTTCGGAGTTGATCGACTCGGGAGTCACCGGCCTTCTGGCCGACCCCTTCGACGAGCGGAGCATGATCGAGTGGGGAGTCCGGGTGCTGAGCGATGCCGCGCTCTGGGAGAGAGTCTCGAGGGCGGCCCGGGAGCGCGCCAAGGAGCGCTTCGACCAGGATCGGATCGTCGACGCCTACGCCGCCTTCTACCGGAAAGTCCTGTCCGGAGGGTGAGGAATGAGCCGCGCGCTAGAGGGGTTTGGCTGCGTCCCAGACGCTCGCCTGGCGCATCCGCTCGACCCGGCTAGGTTCTGGGGGCGCCGGGCCTCGCGGCGCGCCTGCTCGCCTCTCGGATCCAGCCAAGTGCGTCTAGCTGTCGCGCCGCCAGATGACAGCCGCCATCCGCCCGCTCCGCGCTCCGTCCCTCCTGTAGGAGAAGAACATCTCGGCCTCGCAGGAGGTGCAGATCCCGCAGGCGTCGATACCATCTTCTGAGACGCCCGCCGCGGTGAGATCGGCTTCGATCGCCGCTCTGAGATCCAAGTGCCTGGCGCCGGAAGCGCCCCGGAGATGGTCGGGAGCGAAGAGAGCGGCGACCTCGTCACGGACCGGGTAGCAGCAGGGGCCGATGCCCGGGCCGATCCATGCGCGCAGTCGAGAGGCGGGGTTTCCGCCTGCGACCGAGACGGCCCCCGCCAGCGCCCCGACGATCCCCGCCCGGACTCCACGCCATCCGCAGTGTGCGAGACCGATGCAGTCGTCACCCGCGAGAAAGAGGGGATAGCAGTCGGCGACGGTCAGCCAGAGAGGGAGTTCAACGCTTCGCGTGAGAAGACCGTCGCAGCCGCGGTAGGTTCCGGGGGAGATCACGGCGACGCAATCCCGGCCGTGATCGAGTCGGGCCCGAGCGGCGCCGCCGGGAAGGCTGAGGGCCGAGGCCAGGAGGCGCTCGTTTTCCTCGACATCGGAGATCTCATCTCCTGCGCTCCGGCCGAGGTTCAGTGTGTCGAAGGGAGGATTGCTGACCCCGCCTGAGCGCAAGCTGACGGCCGCCAGGGTCCCCCGTAGCCAGTCCGCCGGAGGGGCGACCCAGCCAATCCCTTGTCTCTCTTGAAGTTGGTGTCCCACAGGTGGCGATTCTAGTGATCGAGGTTCCTTCAGTGAAGGGGGCAAGTTGCCGATCTTTGTTCTGTGTAAGACATGAGAGAGACGGAGTCCGAGGATCGCCCAGGAGGGGTAGGGAGCCGCCTCCTAGCCGGCTACGGGGGAAATCGTCCCCTGACGGGCTACGTGTTGCTCGTTGCCTCGCTCGGCGTCTCCCTCCTCCTTTTCCATGCCGGCACATCGACGCTCATCTCCTGGACCTTCCTCCTCTGGTTCCTCTTCAGCCTGGGAGCGGAGCTCCTGTGGCTCGACACCCCCACCGGAGAGGCGACGGACTCGATGGCCTCGACCTTCAATGTCGCGGTCCTCTACCTCTTTGGAAACTCCCTCTCCCTCTGGATCATCGGCCTCTCCGTCCTGGTCGCGACCCGCGCCATCCAGAAGCGCGACTGGACGCACTCCCTCTTCGGACTCGGCCAGATCGTCCTGACCGCCTATGTCGCCGGATCGGTCTTCCTCCACCTCGCGGGAGGAGAGGGGCGGATCGAGCACTTCCGCTCCGCGAGGGGGATCGGGGGGTTCGTCCTCGCGTGCCTCGCCTACTACGTCGTCAACACCTTCCTCGTCTCCGGGGCGATCGCCCTCGAGAAGAGGGCGCCCTTCATGGCGACGCTGCGGACGAACTACGTCTATCGCAACGCCGTCTTCTCGAATCTCGCCCTGTTCACCTTGAGCCCGATCCTGCTCCTCTCGTATCTCACCCTTGGATATCCGGGGGCCCTCCTCTTCTTCCTGCCCCTCGTGATCGTCAAGAAGCAGAACCGCGAGTACATCGAGCTCCAGAGGACGACGCAGGCGCTGATCTCCACGGAGAGGATGGCGGCCAAGGGAGAGATGGCAGCCGCCGTCGCCCACGAGATGAACAACTACCTGACCGTTCTCTCCGGCAAGGCGCAGCTTCTGCGGCGCAAGTTCGAGAAGGCCTCCCTGACCGAGTTCGTCAAGGACAGCGAGGCGATGTGGACGCAGGTGGAGCGGCTGACGCGACTGGCGAAGGGTCTTCTGGACTTCTCCCACCAGGAGCTCAAGATCAGCGTCTTCGACCTGAACGGACTCTGCCGAGAGACTGTCGATTTTCTGCAGCCACAGAACCAGTTCGACACGATCCGCCTCGAGGTGGAGCTCGAGCCGGACCTCGGCACCGTCGAAGGAGACGCGGGGCAGCTCCATCAGGTCCTCATGAACCTCTGCCGCAACGCCTCCGACGCGATCCGTGGCGCGGGCGGCAAGGAGGGGGAGATCCGCATCAAGACCCGGGCCGACCAGAAGGGATACGTGCGCGTCGAGGTGGAGGACACCGGCCCCGGCGTTCCTGCCAAGCTGAAGGCGCGGATCTTCGAGCCGGGGTTCACCACGAAGCCGGACGGGCACGGATTCGGCCTGGCGACGACGTTCCGCATAGTCGAAAACCACAAGGGAAGGATCTGGGTCGAGGATCGACCGGGCGGCGGGGCCAGGTTCATCTTCGTCTGGCCGCAGGGGAAGCCATCCGATAGGAGCGCTCTGGCAGCATAACATGTTGTATTGTACTGGAGTTATGCTATTCTTGAAAAACTGGGCCCGGTCGACCGGCGACCCGCCCCCATCCGGTCTTCGGGGCGCGCCGCCGCGCCGAAGCCGGCGGCCTTGATTCGACTTGACCGGTCTTGGGTCCGCCCGTTAGGCTCCCGCCGATTGCAGGCGGTCGCCGGGATGCGGCGCGTACCGGGCTTTCCCAGGGGAGGGGCATGACGCTCATCAGGATCCGGCGGTGGGGCGCGTGGCTCGCGAGCGGAGCGGCCGGCGCGCTCATCCTTCTGATTCTGCGGATCCACGGAGCGTCGCTGCCGGGGGGGCCGAAGCCCCTCGAGGAGGAATCGCTCTCCGAGCAGCTGCTTACCTATACCGAGGCCGACACTGTTCACCGCGGCGACACACTCTCGGGACTGCTCCTGAGGAATCGCGTCGACGTTCTGCAGATCCAGGAGATCCTGAGGGAGATCAGGACGCGCAACTACTTCTCGCCCCGCGCCCTTCGCAGGGGTCAGGTCCTGGAGTTCACCCGCGACGAGTGGGCCAACCTCGTGCGCCTCACGATCCGCCTTTCGCCGGAGGAGATCTTCGTCTTCGAGACGGGGGCGGATTCGCTCCGATCCTTCGCCCAGGCCGTAGACTCGGAGATGAGGGTGCGCAAGCTCTCGGGCACCGTCAAGTCGACCCTGGAGGAAGCGCTCTTGACGGCCGGTGGAGACTATGGCCTCTCGATCAAACTCGCGGACATCCTTGCCTGCGACATCGACTTCTGCACTGAAGTGCGCAAGGGCGATCGTTTCTCGCTCCTCGTCGAGGAGCGGTATGTCGACGGGACCTTCCTGAGTCACGGCGAGATCCTCTATGGATGGTACGAGGGAGAGGAGGCGAGCGGCAGCTGCGTCTACTTCCGTCCGACGGGCGGCAAAGGGGGCTACTACGACGCGGAGGGGAAGAGCCTCCAGCGGACGTTTCTGAAGAGCCCGCTCAACTACCGCCGCATCTCCTCGCACTTCTCCAAGAAGAGGTTCCATCCGATCCTCAAGAGATGGCGGCCCCATCACGGCGTCGACTACGCGGCGGCCGAGGGGACCCCGGTGGTCGCCGTCGCCGACGGCACCATCGAGTACGCCGGCTGGAAGGGCGGGTACGGCCGCTATGTGAAGATCCGGCACAACCGCGGTTACGCGACCTGCTACGGGCACTTGCGGAACGTCGCTTCAGGCGTCCGCGGGGGGGCTCGCATCAAGCAGGGGGACCGTGTCGGGACTGTGGGCAAGACCGGCCTGGCGACCGGACCTCATCTCCACTACGAGGTGATCGAGAACGGGAGGTCGGTCAATCCTCTTGCCCTCAAGACCTATCCGGCCGAGCCGATCGGTTCGGCGCAGCTGCCCGACTTCCAGAGGCTCGTGGCGGAGATGCAGGCCGCCGACGGGGACATGATCGCCGGCGCCGTCCTCTCCCCGAACGCATGGCAGGATCTGCTCGCCCAGAACAGCGCGTCCGACCTCCCCTCCGGCCCCAATTGACACTCTCGCGGATCGGATGCTAGCGTCTGTGTTCGGGGCTCGAGCCCCGGTGCCGCGTCCGCACGGGACTGTCGAGAGTGAAGGGGGAGGGGCGTGCCGAGTTCGAACCTGGAGACCTACTTGAGGTCCTTCCGGTCTGACCGCCAGCTCCGATCTTTCCAGGAACCGATTCAGGAAGATCTTGCGCGGATGCAGCATTCGCTCCGCGCCTTCTTCCGCTCCCGCGTCATGCTGATAGAGGAGGTGGGCGACCACCTTCTGGAGATGTCGGGCAAGCGCTTTCGCCCCGCCCTGACCCTCCTGATCTCGAGGCTCGGCGGGGAGCCCAGGCGCGATCCCGTGGCCGCGGCCTGTGTGATTGAGCTGATCCACACCGCCACGCTGGTCCACGATGACACGATCGACAAGAGCGCGCTGCGGCGCGGCATGCCGACGATCAACTCGCTCTACAACGACCTGGTCTCGACGATCTTCGGCGACTACATCTACACGAAGGCGCTCGTGGAGCTGATCGACCGCAACGACGACGACCTCTTCCGGGTCGTCACGCGCACGACCTATCAAATGTCGATCGGCGAGATGCTCCAGATCCAGCAGAAGCGATGCGCGTCGCTCAAGGAAGCCGAATACCTGGAGCTGGTCGACGCCAAGACCGCCTCGCTCATGGCCGCTTCATGCGAGGTCGGGGCGCTCATCGCCGACCTGTCCCCCGAACAGGTCGAGTCGCTTCGCGCCTTCGGGACCGATCTGGGCCGCGCCTACCAGATCACCGACGACATCTTCGACTACGTCGGCGACACAGGCGAGCTGGGAAAGTACGGGCTCTCCGATCTGGCGGAGGGGAAGGTCACGTTGCCGCTCATTCGCGCCCTCGGAGCCTGCGACGGCCGCGACCGTAGCCGCGTGGAGCAGATCCTCCGGAGTCCCGAGCTGAAAGGAGAGGATTGGCGTTTCGTCCTCGAGCTGCTGGCCTCGACGGGGGCGCTGGAGGAGTGCCGCCGCACGGCTCTCGATCTGGCGGGTCAGGCCGTTGGCCGCCTGGACGGATTCAACCCCTCGCCGTACCTCGACGGCCTTCGCGAGGCGGTCGAGTACGCAGTCAAGAGGAGCCATTGAAGCAGGGCCGTTCTCCTCGTCCCCTGGGGCAGAAAAGCCTGGCCAGGAAGATCGCCCGCCTGGCGCTCGAGAAGAAGGGGGAAGAGGTTCTGATCCTCGACCTCTCCGGTCTCTCCGCTGCATGCGACTACTTCGTGGTCTGTTCCGCCGGCTCCGAGCTGCAGGTCCAGGCGGTGGCCGATCACATAGAGAAGAAGCTGGCAGAGAGGGGGCAGCCCCCCTGGCATGTCGAGGGAAGGAGCCACCGGCGCTGGATCCTCCTCGATTTCGTCGACGTGGTCGTGCACGTCTTCCATAGAGAAACGAGGCAGTACTACCTGCTTGAGAAGCTCTGGGGCGACGCGGAGGTGACGGAGGTGCGGGAGCCGAAGAGGCGCGCGAGGGCGGAGGGGTGAGCGAGATCCTCGTCGTTGGATCAGTGGCCCTCGACACGATCCACACGCCGGGCGGAAGCGTCGCGGACGCGCTGGGCGGATCCGCGAGCTACTTCGCGCTGTCGGCGGCTCTCTATGTGCCGGTCCGCGTCGTCGCGGTCGTCGGCGACGACTTCTCCGAGGAGCACCGGGACGTGCTGGCATCGCGCTCGGTCGATCTGGCCGGGCTTCAGATCGCGAGCGGGAAGACCTTCCGTTGGGAGGGAATCTACGGCTCCGACATGAACGAGCGGACGACGGTGAGCACCGAGCTGAATGTCTTCGAGACGTTTCACCCCGTTCTGCCCGAGAGCTACAGGCAGGCCGGGGCCGTCTTCCTGGCGAACATCGACCCCCTCCTGCAGGAGGAGGTCCTCGATCAGCTCTCGTCTCCCTGGCTCGTCGTCCTGGATACGATGAACTACTGGATCGCCCATCGGAGGGCAGAGCTCCTGCGCGTGCTGCGTCGCGTGAACCTCTTCCTCATCAACGAAGGCGAGGCCAGGCAGCTGACGGGGGCCGACTCGATTCTCAGGGCCGCCGAGGGGATCAGGATGATGGGCCCCTCCACCGTCGTGATCAAGCGAGGGGAGTACGGCGCGCTCGCGAGGACGGAGCGGGGATGGTTTTCGCTCCCGGCCTATCCCGTTGAGACGCTCAAGGACCCCACTGGAGCCGGGGACAGCTTCGCGGGCGGAATGATCGGCCACATCGCCGAGAAGGGGACGGTGGACGAGGCCAGCATCCGCAGGGGCATGGCGCACGGGACGGCGGTCGCATCGTACGCGGTCGAGGAGTTCGGCGTCGGCGGCCTTCTCGAGATCCGCGAAGGGGCTCTGCGCGCGAGGGTGCGATCTCTCTCCGAGATGACGCGGTTCGATCCGGACTAGACGGCGTGGATTCGGCATGGGCGCGACTCGGGCGCGAGCGGCCCCGACCAGACCCTGAGGGACGGAGATGCTTGAGGAACGGGTTCACCGGATGGAGGCCGACCTCGAGCGGCTCGAGGGAGTGCGGCTGGCCCGCATGCGGGTCGCGGACGGCGAGATCATCGAGATCCACATCGTGGCCGACGCCGCCCGCAAGCCGAAGGGAATCGCGCGCGACGTGGTGACCGCCCTCTTCGCGCTCCACGGGATTCGGGTTCCGCATCAAAGAGTGAGCGTCGCCGCGACCCGCCCGGATTCGGGGGAGGGCTGTGGGAGCGCCGCGCCGGGCGTCGTCGTCTCGCTCGCGCAGCTCGCCAGCGCCGGCCAGACCTACCACTCCATCGTCGAGCTGCGCCGCGGAGGGCGCACCACGCGCGCGGGGGCCGACGCCCTCGCGACACGGGCGAACCGGAACAGGGTGGTCGCCCTTGCCGCGCTGCGCGCGGCCGGCGACATGGCCGGCGGAGCGCTTCCGCTCCATCTGGAGGATGTCAGGATCCTCCGCCTCGGGAGGACGCCGTTCGCCCTCGTCCATCTCGTCCACCTCTCCGGGGAAGAGGAGCGTCCGCTCGTCGGTTGCCGCGCGGCGGACACGGGGCTGCTGGAGGCGATCGCGGGGGCCGTTGTCGACGCGGTCGGGGCCATCGCCGAGTGGCCGGGCGTCGAGGAGGATCTGGAGTACGAAGTCCGGGAGGATCACCTGAGATGAATGGCCCTGAGAGAGAGGCGCCTCGTTACCAGGAATCGGGGGTTTCGCTCGAGAGCGGGATGGAATCGGTCCGCAGGATCCGTGAACGCGTCCGCACGACCTTCGGTCCCCGCGTCGAGAGCGAGATCGGCTCTTTCGCCGGCTTCTTCTCCTATCCGGAGCCCGGCTCGACCAGATTGCTGGTCAGCAGCATGGACGGCGTCGGCACGAAGCTGCGCGTCGCCGCGATGGCGGACCGCTGGGAGGGGGTCGGGTATGACATCGTCTCCCACTGCGTGAACGACATCCTGGTCCACGGCGCGCGTCCCCTCTTCTTCCTGGACTACATCGGCGCCGGGCGGCTCGATCCGGCCGTTGTGGATCGATTGGTCTCGGGCATGGTCGAGGCCTGCCGGCAGGCCCGATGCGCCCTCGTGGGAGGGGAGACGGCGGAGATGCCGGGAATGTATGCGCCCAGCGAGCTCGATCTCGTCGGGTGCATCGTGGGGGATGTGGCGCGCGCGGAGGTGATCGACGGCCGCGCGATCGCGCCCGGCGATCGCCTGCTGGGCCTCGCCTCCGACGGCCTCCACACCAACGGGTACTCGCTGGCGCGGAAGATCCTTTTCGATGAGGCCCGCCTCTCCGTCCACGATCCCTTCCCGGGGCTCGACTCCACCGTGGGCGATCTCCTCTTGAAGCGTCACCGGATGTACTTGCCCATCCTCGACGGAGCGCTTGGACGGCTGCCGCTGCGCGCCATGGCCCACATCACCGGCGGCGGGATCACCGACAATCTGCCGAGGGTCTTCCCTGCGGGGATGCGGGCCAGGATCGACCGCGGGTCATGGTCGGTTCCTCCCCTGTTCGAGGGGATCGCGCGGATCGGCCGCGTGGGCGAGGAGGAGATGCTGCGGGTCTTCAACATGGGGATCGGGATGATCCTCATAGTGCCCCGGGAGTCGGAGGGCGACTGGATGGAGTATATCGCCCGCCAGGGCGAGCGGGCCGCCCGGCTGGGACTCGTGGAACGCGGGAAGGGCGGGGTCGTCTGGCAGTGACCGGCAGGCCGCGCGCGATGGGCTTGCGGAGGGCGGCCGGCCGGCGCTCAGGGGGGCGGGGCGCCGCGCCCGGGCGGTTGACACGCCCCTCGAGCCGCCGGTAGAATGCGAACCTCAAGGGTGTGCGGGCGATTAGCTCAGCTGGTTAGAGTGCTTGCTTGACATGCAAGAGGTCAGTGGTTCAACTCCACTATCGCCCACCAGTTGCGGTCGAAGTAACTGCCGGCGGATGCCGGCGGTCAAGATGAGCGGCGACGCAAGTAGAAGAATGCTTCTCACCCGCCGGCCCCGGGGCCAGGCAGGGTTCGGATCGCCAGGGGCGGATTGCCGTCCCGGATTCCCAGGAGAGGCGACTCGCGTCGTCTCTCCTGATTTGTTTGGTCTCCCGTCGCGGGGAGGCCAGGAGGAAGGCGCCTATCACGAAGCAAGTTGAAGTCCGAATCAATGAGAGGATCCGGGTCCCGATGGTCCGGGTCATCTCTCCGGAGGGGAATCAGTTGGGCGTCATGGCGATCTCAGAGGCTCTGAAGCTCGCGCAGATGCAGAACTCCGATCTCGTCGAGGTCGCTCCGAAGGCGCGCCCCCCGGTCTGCAAGATCATGGATTTCGGGAAGTACAAGTACGAGATGTCGAAGCACGAACGCGAAGCGAAGAAGAAGCAGCACATCTATCAGATCAAGGAAATCAAGGTGCGTCCCAAGATCGAGGAGCATGACTACGAGTTCAAGCTGCGCAACGCGCGCAAGTTCCTGCTCGCCAGGGACAAGGTGAAACTGACTTGTCTCTTCCGCGGCAGGGAAATGACGCGCCAGGAGCTTGGGATGGCGCTGCTGGAGAAGGTGGTCGAGGATCTCGCCGATGTCGGATTCGTCGAGTCGAGACCCACGATGGAAGGTCGGGCGCTGATCATGATCTTGGCGCCCCGAAAGGACCTGAAGACCCCTGCAGGGAGCCGCGAGGAGGCGGCCGAGGGGGAATTCGAGGCCGACGGGGGCGGCAAGCCCACGGCAGGCGGTCCACCAGGGGCGTCCAAGAGCCTGTAGGGCTCCCCGCCACGATCGAAGCCTCCCCGCACGGGCGGACTGCGCCGAGGGGGAAGAAGAAGGAGTGAGCATGCCGAAACTGAAGACGCGGAAGGCGGCGGCCAAGAGATTCCGGGTCACCGGCGGCGGGGAGATCCGCCGACGCAAGGCCAACAAGGGACATCTCCTGACCGGCAAGAGCCGCAAGAGAAAGAGGCGACTGCGCAAGGGAGCGTTGGTCGCGATGTCCGACAAGGGAAGGATCGGTCGACAGATACTTGGTGCGTGAGGCCCGCATCGTCGGGTCGAGCGCGGAGGAAGCGATATGCCCAGAGCCACAGGTGTCGTGCCCGCCAAGGCGCGCCGGAAGAAGACGCTCAAGGCCGCGCGCGGCGGCGTTGGCGGGCGGAGCAAGCTCCATCAGATCGCGAAGGAGAATGTGCTCCGAGGACTGCAATACGCCTACCGGGACCGGAGGGTGCGCAAGCGGATGATGCGCAGGCTCTGGATCCAGAGGATCAACGCCGCCGTGCGCATGCACGGCCTTTCGTATAGCCAGTTCATAGCGGGATTGAAGTTGGGTTCGATCCTGGTCGATCGCAAGCAGCTCAGCGAGATGGCCCTGCGGGACGCCGATGGATTCCGCAAGGTGGTCGAGGAGGCCAAAGCGGGTCTTGCCGCCGCGCCTGGGCAGGCGAAGGGCGCATAGGGCGGGCGATGCTGCTTGAACTCGAGAAGCTGGAGGAGCGGATCGCCGAGGCCGCGGAAGCGGTTCGGGTCCTGCGCGAGCAGAACGGGGATCTCCTGGGTCGCATCGCGCACCTCGAGGAAGAGAGAGACAGGCTGCTCGAGGAGCGCGAGGATCTGGCCGAGAGGATCGGACGGCTGGTGCAGAAGATTGACGCTCTGAGGACGGAGCTCTAGACTGCCGGCGGCGGTCGAGATTCGATAGCGCGGCGTAGTTCGCGCAAGGTTGAGGAATGGCGGAGCAGGGAAGCACGATCACCGTGCAGGTTCTCGGTGAGAGCCTGAGGATCCGCGGGGGCAGCCCCGAGGAGGTCGAGGCCCTGGCGCGGTATGTGGATGAGCGGGTGGCGCAGATCCGGGCCCGCAACGAAGGAGTTCCTCTTCGAGGCCTGCTCCTTCTTACATCCCTCAATATCGCGGAGGAGCTGTTCCGCGAAAGGCGGGAGCACGAAAGGCTGGTGCGCAGCGTTGAGGAGAAGACGCGCCGGTTGAGGGAGTCGCTGGAAGCGCGGCTCGCTCCCGCGCCGTCGGCCCAAGCCGCGGCGCATCGCATCCCGATACAGTCGGACCTGCCAAGCGGTTGATGGGATCCCTGCCCTGCTCGTGAGGGCGACGGACGTCTTGAGCCAACAGTTTCTCGAAGGGAGTTGAGGGAAGGTCGGGAATGGGACCCCCGCGAGGGGGTGCAGGAACGGCCGGATCCGACGCCCACCTGGTCAAACCAGGTTCAAGGGTCCTACGTCACACGGCATGCTGGTGGGGATCTCCTCTTTCCCCGCCGCCGTGTGGAGATCGGGAGGCAAACCATGCAGAACCCATGGCCGACCTGGATCGGGGTGGGGCTGCTCTTCATAGCTGGCGGCTTCGTTTGCGGACTCTTGCTGCAGCGGCTCGCGGGTGCCCGTCGCCTGGCGGCGGCGCGCGAGAAAGCGAAAGCGGTCCTCGAGGAGGCCAGGCGCGAGGCGGATCTGTCCCGCAAGGCGGGCGCGCTGGAGGCCCGCGAGCAGTGGCTGCGCGAGAAGGAGCGCTTCGACACGGAGACCCGCCAGCAGAGGAGCGACATCGACGAGCTGCGGCGGGGCCAGGAGGAGAAGGAAACGTCGCTGCGCCGCGAGGCGGACGGGATCAAGACACTGCAGGCCCGGCTCACGGAGGAGCAGAGGAGTCTCGGTGCCCAGAAAGGCCGTCTCGAGGAGCGGGAGGGAGAGGTCAAGAAGATCCTCCTCGAGCAGACGGCCCGTCTCGAGAGGATCTCGGGACTGACCTCGGCGGAAGCCCGCAAGGAGCTCTGGAAGAACCTCGAGGACGAGGTCAAGGGCGAAGCGGCCCGCCTCGCGCAGAGGATCCGCGAACAGGCGGTCCGCGAGGCCGATCGGGAGGCGCGCCGGCACATCGTACTGGCCATCCAGCGCCTCGCCGCGGAGCAGTCGATGGAGTCGACGGTCACGGTCGTCGCCCTCCCCAACGACGAGATGAAGGGGCGAATCATCGGCCGCGAAGGGCGCAACATCCGCGCCTTCGAGATGGCCAGCGGGATCGATGTGATCATCGATGACACGCCGGAGGCCGTTCTCCTCTCGGGATTCGACCCGATGCGTCGGGAGATCGCGCGCATCGCCCTCGAACAGCTGATCGCGGACGGGAGGATCCACCCGGGACGCATCGAGGAGGTCGTGCAGAGGGTCGCCGAGGGGATTGACGGTGAGATCCAGGAGACGGGAGAGAAGGCGGCTGTCGAGAGCGGCGTGCACGGGCTCACGCCCGAAGTCGCCAGTCTCCTGGGGCGGCTTCGATTCCGCACGAGCTCCGGCCAGAACGTTCTGAAGCATTCGATGGAGGTCGCGCGGCTCTCGGGACTGATCGCGACCGAGATGGGGCTCGACGTGACGCTGGCCAAGCGCGCCGGCCTGCTCCATGACATCGGCAAGGCGATCGATCACGAACAGGAGGGCCCCCATGCCCTCGTGGGGATGGAGTTCCTGAAGCGGCACGGGGAGAGCCCGGCGGTCAGCGAAGCCGTCGGGGCGCACCATGGGGAGATTCCGAGCGAAGGCGTCTACGCGGTCCTGGTCGCGTCCGCGGACGCGATCTCGAGCGCGCGTCCCGGCGCGAGGCGGGAGAGCCTTGAAGCCTACATCCACCGCCTGCAGAATCTGGAGGAGCTGGCCGAGTCGTTCCCGGGAGTCGAGCGATCGTTCGCGATCCAGGCGGGCCGCGAGGTGAGGATCCTGGTCCAGCACAAGGCGGTCGGGGACGAGCAGGCGACGACGCTGGCGAGCGAGATCGCGCGCAGGATCGAGCGGGAACTGCAGTATCCGGGCCAGATCAAGGTGGTCGTGATCCGGGAGATGCGGGTCATCGACTACGCCCGCTAGGGGCCGAGCATGAACATCCTCTTCGTTGGCGATATCTTCGGCAAACCGGGTCGGCGGGCGATGGCGGGGCTGCTCCCGGGTCTGCGAAGGGAGCTCTCGATCGACTTCTGCATCGCCAACGGCGAGAATGCGGCGGGCGGGACGGGGATCACGACCGATGTGGTCGATGAGCTGCTGGCCTGTGGAGTCGATGTCCTGACCGGCGGCAACCACACCTGGGACAAGCGAGAGGGCATCGCCATCCTGGATCGCGAGCTTCGTTGCCTCCGCCCGGCGAACTACCCGGAGGGGGTTCCGGGACGGGGGGTCGGCCTCTACGATTGCGGCGCCGAGAAGATTGCGGTCGTCAACCTCGTGGGTCGGATCTTCCTCTCGAATGTCGATTGTCCGTTCGCGGCCGCTGACCGGGTTCTCGAGGACCTCGCGGCGGTCACGCCGCTGGTCTTCGTCGACATGCACGCCGAGGCGACCTCGGAGAAGCTGGGGATGGGGTGGTACCTCGACGGGAGGGTGACCGCGGTGATCGGAACCCACACGCACGTCCAGACCGCCGACGAGAGGATCCTCCCGCGCGGCACGGCCTACCTGACGGACGCGGGGATGACGGGGCCGCACGACTCGGTGATCGGCGTGCGGAAGGAGCTTGCCCTCGAGAGACTGCGCACCCAGCTTCCCGTGCGCTTCCAGCCGGCGGAGGAGGATATCCGCTTGATGGGCCTTGTCGTTCAGTGCGATCCATCGAGCGGACGCGCATTGAAGGTCGAGAGACTCGAAAGGACGCTGGACTGACGGATGAAGGCCAAGATCCTCGACGGCCGTTGGGCCGCTGGCGAGCTGCGAAGGGAGCTTGGGGCGAGGGTCGCGAAACTGAGGTCCTCGGGAGTGGCGCCCCGTCTCTGCATGATCCGGGTGGGAGAGGACCCCGCCTCGATCGTCTATGTGCGGAACAAGGCCAAAGCCTCCGCCGAGGTCGGCATCGACTCGGACATCGTCGCTCTCCCGGACGATGCGCCGCCCGCGGCGATCGCCGAGGCGATCGACCTCAAGGTCTCCGATCCGGGGACCCACGGCATTCTCCTTCAGCTTCCCCTTCCCCGCGGACTGGATCCTGTTCCGCTACTCGGCCGGATCGATCCCGCCAAGGATGTTGACGGCTTCCACCCCATCAACGTCGGGCGGCTTTGTCTCGGCGCCGACGGCTTCGTTCCCTGCACCCCCCTCGGGATTCTGGAGCTTCTGCGCCGCCACGGCATCGATCTGGCGGGCAGGCACGTGGCAGTCGTCGGCCGGAGCACGACGGTCGGCCGGCCTCTGGCGAATCTCCTCTCCCGAAAAGACAAGGGGTGCGACGCGACGGTCACGATGCTCCATACCGGAAGCCGCGAGCCCCGGCTCATCGCGCGGACGGCGGAGATCCTGATCGCGGCCGCGGGGAGGCGTGGCTTGATCGACGAGACCTGGGTGCGGCCCGGGGCGATCGTCGTCGATGTGGGGATCCACCGAACGGAGGACGGTCGCCTTGTCGGCGATGTCGATGCCTCGTCGGTCGGGGAGATCGCCTCCTGGCTCAGTCCCGTCCCGGGAGGCGTCGGGCCGATGACGGTCGCCTGTCTGATGGCCAACGCGGTTCGCGCGGCGGAGCTGCAGGGCGGAGCAGAGGGATGAGCGGCGAGGTCCTGAGCGTCTCTCAACTTCTCGCCCTGGCAAAGGACGCGATCGAGACCGGCACGGAGCCTGCCTGGGTGGCCGGCGAGATCACCGGCTGCAAGCGGCATCAACCGTCAGGACATCTCTACTTCGATCTAAAGGACTCGAAGACGCGGGTCTCATGCGTCATGTGGCGCGACGCGGCCCGGAAGCTCCGGTTCGAGCCCGCCGATGGGATCGAGGTCCGGGCCCACGGGAGCCTTGGGATCTACGAGGTGCAGGGCCGGTTGCAGCTCTATGTCGACGCGATCGAGCCGGCAGGACTCGGCGAGCTGCAGGCCGCCCTGGAAAAGCTGAAGGCCAGGCTGGCGGAGGAGGGGCTTTTCGCCCTCGAACGCAAGCGGCCGCTACCCCCCTTCCCGGAGAAGATCGGCGTCGTCACGTCTCCGAC
>Ga0194125_10002632_pt1 | contig 29450 bp, 33 predicted proteins | sample TA2KigC250mmetaG_FD_148626 | JGI IMG/M metagenome (GOLD analysis project Ga0194125, IMG submission 148626) | Freshwater microbial communities from Lake Tanganyika, Tanzania - TA2015034 Kigoma Deep Cast 250m | ecosystem: Environmental > Aquatic > Freshwater > Lake | place: Tanzania: Lake...
CAGCGATTGAACTGCCGCACAGCCCGATTCCCGAAGAAACACCGCATGTGAATCAACATTTCATTCATCGCCAGACGGCGCTAGTTCACGTGTAGACGACCTTCTCACAGGTTTAGTGATAGTACAGTTTTCCAACTTTTACCATCAAACCGACTGACGCCGCCGCCAGTCTCCCCAAAGATGTTAGAAGTCCCAATCCAAATCGCTCCTTCTTTGTCTTGCAGGATGGCACGAACCTTGTTGTTTGCCAATCCATCGTTTTGAGTGTAAGTTTTCCAACTTTTACCATCAAATCGGCTGACGCCGCCGCCAGAAGTTCCAATCCAAATCGCTCCTTCTTTGTCTTGAATGATAGAAAAAACAAAGTTGTTTGCCAACCCATCCTGTTGCGTGTAAGTTTTCCAACTTTTCCCATCATACCGACTAACGCCACCACCCTGTGTCCCAACCCAGATTGCTCCTTCTTTGTCTTGCATGATGGACAAAACAAAGTTGTTTGCCAATCCATCCTTTTGGGTGTAAGTTTTCCAGCTTTTCCCATCAAACCTACTGACGCCACCCCACGTCCCAAACCAAATCGCTCCATCTTTGTCTTGCATGATGGACAAAACATTGTTGTTTGCCAATCCATCGTTTTGAGTGTAAGTTTTCCAACTTTTCCCATCATATCGACTGACACCGCTGCCCACAAAAGCAGCAGTCAAGCCTCCTGTCCCAAACCAAATGGCTCCTTCTTTGTCTTGCATGATGGACAAAACACCGTCACTTGCCAATCCATCTTTTTGGGTGAAGGTTTTCCAGCTTTTCCCATCAAACCGACTGACGCCGCCAAATGCCGCGAACCAAATTGCTCCTTCTTTCTCTTGCAGGATAGAAAGAACAAAGTTGCTTGCCAATCCATCCACATATCGGTAGGTTTTCCAGACGCCTTCTGTGCCGGATTCGGAGGCTTCCCCTTGCGCGTCGGCGTCTTGCAGGGGCGAGCTCTGCGTTGCCCAGGCGAGCGCCAGTACGACAAGCAAAATCCCATACCGCCGGTGTTGTTGCGTTGCGTCAATTCTAATGGTTCCTTTCATAGTGTCACCTTTCCTTTCGACATCGGGTGAAAATTTTCCCCTATTTTGCACGCTTATATCCGATAACGTGTCTTATCGGACGTTCCACGTTTTATCACTCACAGGGGACGCAAGTCGTGTATAAACTCTTCAGGCGTAAGCAAACTTTTCTTTAAGAAAGAAAAGTCCCCCTTATCCACAACCCCCTGCCCCCTTTATTAAGGGGGATTAAGGAGGATGGGGGTAGGGGGGTTGTATCAAAAGAAATAAGAGGAAAAAAGTAACGATTTTTATTCTTTGGCTCTGGTATAGGTATTCTCTTAAATCCAAGAGGTCACGGTCGCGGCTCACAATGTAGTCAGCTTCGGCGGCGCAAGCGCAAGCAAGGATTTTATCATCTTTCCGGTCCCGTTCAATCACGTGAAGGTCTGGCAGTGGTGAAATGAAAGTGGACGTCTCACGGTGTCGAGAAACAAAAATCTCTACGTCCGAATCGGGGTATTTATAACGACTCCTGATATACTCTTTCTCTAAGAGAACACGGCGGACTTCCTGTAAAATTTCTTCCGTCATGTAAAGAATAGTCTTTTCCCGACACAGGGCAACGAGTTCGGCTGCTAAACCTTTGGTGACAAACGCACTCACCAGTACAACACTATCCAGGACTACCTTCAGTTTTCTTTTGTTGGGCATATTCTTCTTCTCTAAGTTCGGCGATTGCTTTTAAAACATCTTGGGTGACCTCCTCCTCGCTCACTCCTTCGTTCATTTTATGCACCCTCTCCAATCGCTATCTCGCCCCTCCAACTTCACCAGATACTGCATCTGGTGGGGCGGTGTCCGAAAACTCGGGGCGTTGTAGTGGACGACCACACGCTTTGCGGCGGCAGACACCTTCACTTCCTTTGGTTGCTGAACCGTCTGGTCGGCAAACACCACCTGTTCGATATGTACAGCCGGCGTCGTACTGGGCGTGTATCGTGTTAAGCCCTCGCGTGTGCCAAACCAGAGGTGTCCCGCCTTATCTTCGAGGAGACACCGGACTTCGTTGTGAGGCAAACCGTCTGCGGTCGTGAGAGTTCTCATCAAAGCGCCGCCGGATTCCGGTTGCCAGTCCGCGCCTATCTTCACCGCCCCTCCATTCGTAGCCAGCCAGGTGTTGCCCTGCCGGTCATGGAATAAGTCGTAAATGGTGCTGATTTGCCTTAATGTGGCCGGGGTGATGAAGCGTTTGCCATCGTAGACGTATACGCCCCCCAATAGCGTTCCCACCCAGATGCGGGACTGCAAATCCTGAGAAATTTTAGTAATGAACGTGCTGGGTGCCCCATCCTCGGCTGAAAACCGGGTGAACCTTTGACCATCGTATCGAAAGAGATAGCCTTTTCCACCGTTAAAAACCCCCAAACCCACCCAAAGATGCCCTGCCGCATCGACATAGAGTGCCGTGATAACGTCATCGCCTTCAACATGGAGTTCGGACCCACCCACCTGCGTAAAGGCGGGAAAACCCACCCCTAACCCCTCCCGGGAGGGGAATGTGGGAACGTAGCGGTATAAGCGGTTGCCCACTCCAATCCAGAGCGCCCCATCTTTATCCGCGGTGATTGCAAAGATGCGCTCACTTGGAATTCCATCTTCTTCTGTAAAGTGGGTCATCCCTTTTCCGTTGTAACGGTTCAATCCCTTCGCAGTGCCTATCCATACCGTCCCTTGTGAATCTTCATAGAGACCGAGAATGTGATTGATTAAAAGCCCATCCGTCCTCGTCCACGTCTGCATACGTCGGTCGCTTGCATCGTTGGCAGAGATGTCGAATCTCGCTAAACCACTGCCGACGGGCTGATTGAGTCCACCGGTGCCAATCCAGAGACCGCCCTCACGGTCTAAAAGAAGGACGGAGCTATTGTCCGCAGGAAGGCCATCCGAAATCGTAAAGGTCCTCATCGTTTCAGGGTCGAACATCGCGACCCCATACGCATTAAGTTAAGAGATAAGACGACGCAAATTCCGTCGCGGAGTGAGTTCGAGGGTTAAATGATGGAAAACGTGAACACGGGAAAACGCGAAGAAAAGTCTCGTTTTCACGTTTTCTCGTTTTCTCGTTTTCACCTTCGCTCTGTTGCAAACCGCTTTTCAGCTTGCCTTCTGTCGAATTTTAGCTTAACTTAATGCGTATGGATTGATGTTTGCCTCACCGCCCACATCGGCGAGGAAATCCTTCTCCAAATCGTCTGGGAAGAAAGGCCCCAATACAAGCCACTCTTGTATATATTCACCGTCAACGGGATGGGTGGGAACGGGGTTTTGGGCGTGTGCGGCAGAGGCGATAAAGCCGAATAAGATGAACCCTGAACAAAGCAACGGACAAAGTGTTTTCATGATAATCCTCCATGTTTCATGCAACCATTACCCGAGCTCTTGTGATAGGATTTTCGGGCATCCTGTAGTCTAGTGCTTTGTTACTTTTAGTTTGACGGATGTAGCCTTCCTTGCCAAAGTTCGGGCTTGCCATTGGCCCGAATTCTGGCGAATTCGGCTACACGTCATTTCAAGTGTCTAGCCCCTTGTGAGCGTCATTGTCCTACTCATGACGGTATCAATCGACGAATCAGATTTTCCATTTCCTGAGCTGTTGTATCTTCTACAAGCCAGGCCTTTATAAGAGCAGAAGCGACCTTCATAGATTCCTTTGAAAGGGCGCACACAATGACAAGCTCCTTAATGGAATCGTCAAAACCGTTGCCAGAGTCGCCATAAGTGTCCATCCAGGCGGAAATTTCAACCTCCTCTGTGGTTGGCTCTTCTTGTACAATGCGTAGTCCTTTTCGTTTCTCCTCGGAAATAAGGCTATAGATGGGATTGCCATCGAAAAATGACGTGCCATCTAAAAAATGGGTATTTAGCCAGGGCTTCCACTGATTCTGTTTTCCGTTCAGATGTAAAATTTGGCGACATCTATCACGCCAGTATTTTACCGCTAATTGGTACTCGTGCGGTTCTGACAGGAAATTTTTAAACATAAGTTTCACCATGTTGTCTCACCTCCCACAGGTCACCCCGTGAGATATATGCCATATACCCCCGTAAGACAACAGAACGATTATCTCACGGGGGTATTATTGAGGATTTATCTCACGGGGTCAATTTTAATCTGGAATAAAAGCTTGCCCCGCTTTGACCTCAATATCAACTCGAATATCCTTAGAACCTTTTTGCTTGAAAGTCTTCGACACTGGCGCATTGACTCCCCCCGCCAGAGCAGCTCTTTCAATCCACTCTCGAGTCTTTTCTAAAGGTTCCTGTCTATCTCTTAATTCCCTGGGGGTTAGTTGTGCTTGACGCTCATCGACCTTACCAAATCCTTGATTTCTTGTCAAGGGTTTTTCTTGAGCCCACGGAGCTGATTTTTCGGTTCCACCACCTTGAGCCTGTACCCGTCCTCTATGAGCTTCGCTACTACCGCCGGTGCCATTCCTTTTTATTGTCGGGTGCTGTTCTCCTTCGCGCATTCTATGGCTCCCTTTTTCCATTACCCATGTTTTTCCAGAAGAGTACGGCGCGTCGTGCCTCATACGGAGTCGCAAACGGTCATATTAGCATAAGTCGCTTATGAACGAAGTTCCGAGGCAAATAATCGTGCCGTCTCGTCCTTCATTAAAACCCAGATGGTGTAGATACCCACAACCGTTCCAAACGGAATATTGAGTAAGTTCAAAAAGCCGAGTATCAGCACCAGAATTCTGGCCCACGACTTTCGTTTGAGCATCCCAATACCACCAATAATTCCGGGAACAGAGATTAAAGCCAAGAAGCCAGCTATTGCGGAGCCGAAGGCGATTGCTTCCGGTTCTCCTGAAAGAAGCCCTCCACCGGCTATAGTCGTAAAAACGATAATAGCTGCTAAAATCCCCAAGCTACTAAGTGCGATGTAGAGCGCTCCTAGAATGGTAACATGTTTCTCCATTTTCTTCTCCTCCGTTCTCGGTCAATAGTTCGACAGACGCCTCAACTTGTTGAGGAATTTGGTCAATTTCCCTCCCACAACCCCCTACCCCCTTTAATAAGGGGGACGGGAGGGGTTAGGGGAGGGTGAGAGGGCGGTGTGAGCTTAAATTTGGACTTTGATGCTAAACCTTCATATCACCCCCACCTAACCTCCCCCGTCAAGGGGGAGGAACAACATCATATCTACGTGATTGCCCTTAACTTGATGCGCATGGGGGCACGGCATACCGCACGGCACACCGCACCCCATGCGTATGGGGCACGGCACGGCACACCGCGCCCCCATACGCAGCAGTTTAAGGAAAAAAGAGGTGATTGTCAAGGAAAAATTTAATCTCTCCCAACAGGGAAGTTCCTCTGGTAAAATTACTGAGATGATTAACAAGGAGGAACGTCCCAATGCACATAATAGCACCAATAGCAGAAGGGATGCAAACGGTGTTGACGACAATAGCGAAGGCCATAGGACGTGAGATTGGTTTTATCCAACGGGAGAGTTATTAATGGTTCAGGTTATGTCCAAACACTGGTATTGGGGTGGTTGGGAAAGCCTTCTGCGACCTGAGAAGAGTTGTGTCAAACAGCGGCTTGCTTGGGAATAGAGATTACACCACAAAGCATGGATGATAGATTCGGACCTAAATCAAGTGAATTGAGGTTAAAAGTATTGGCATCAGGTGTTGAGAAGATGATAACGTCAGACTCTGTAGGTATTCCACTCCTTCAGCGCTTCAACGGAGTGTATTTTCAAGACAGCAGCACGATAATGTTACCTGATGAACTAAAAGAGGTGTGGGAAGGATGTGGCAGAAGCAGTCCACAAAATACCTCAGCAAGCGTCAAACCTCAAGTTCAGCCAACCATGGCGTATCTTGACCGAAGTGTAGGCGAAATTACTGGGTATGATTATTCAGCACTGGAGATTTCTTACAAGCTGATTAACAACTGAATTGCGTTTAGTAGGATCTTACTATCTTTGGGATAACCAGTTAATCCCGATAGTTCCTCGATAGTAGGTACTGTCTTATCGGATATTTTGAGGTATAGATATTCCAATATTTGGGACTGTCAAAACGGTAATTTTTTCGTGTTCATATTGATAACTCTTTCGTTGTGTGCCTTGTTTTTACTACAAACATATTGATGAGTCCAACGCGCACAAATTAGGGAGTAGCGGGACTTGTTCAGCGTATGCGTTACTTTTTATTCCAATTATTTCTTTTGTGTAATGGTCAAAAACATTTTGCCAAAGATTATATTAAAAGTAGCGGCGTTGCTCCGTCTCGCCAGTTGTCGCCACAGAGGGACGACTCTACGAAACTTTTGCCGTGGGTGCGCAACATGTTATTGCCTAATACACAATTATTTCTTTTGATCAAACTTTTCTTTCTTAAAGAAAAGTTTGGTTACAAAACTGGCGGGAATCCAAGTTGCGTGAGGCGTATTCCCATTGCTTCAGCAGAGACGTCGAAGCGATGCGCCATTTTGGGAATGCTCGCTTTCCACCGCTGCGCTAATTGCTCAACAAGTCGTTCAGGCATCAATAACTCAGCGGCGAAACGATTTGCCTCAGATTCTTTGCCCCGTCTGTTTCGATTCGATACGGTGCTGTGAATGTCCTTCTCGCGGCAAGCGAAAAAAATTGAGGCTGAAGTTGATTCATCGCTATGGAGCAAGAAATGCCCCAGTTCATGCGCGATGGTGAAGCGCTCTCTTCCTTGACTTCGTTCCGCTTCCGCCGCTGACACCCAAATTTCCTTCACACTCGAACCTACCAGCAAAAGTCCCGAGAGCGACGCATTCATCCACCTCTTCTGGACTGAATCGGGAAGTTTTGCTGCGAGAGAATCGCTTCTTCCAACATAGATACGGTAATGAGAATCGGCAATATCTTTCACTGGAATCGACAAATGAGCAAGTGAAAGTTCCACAATATTGGAAAGTTTGAAATATTCCACGAGGGTTGTTTCGGCATATTGTTTAGATAGAGGCAATTTACTCGGCATTATCTTTCACCCCCGTGAAGAGTTGGTCGATTTCCTCAAATTGGTCGTCGGCCTGGAGTTGACGTGAACTCTCACGATATACCCCTTTTTCTTCAGCCACTCTTGCCGCAATTTTCATTTCCATCGGCTGCGCTGTTTTCATATAATGCGAGCGGCGTTGCGCATCTTCGAGATATCCTGCAGGGATTTGAAATACATACGCTGCCGCTTCTAAAAGGCGGCGCGATACCTGTTTAGGATTGATAAAGTTGTTTTCCAAGCGGTGATATTGCCAGTGAAATCTCTCTACCTTCGCTTGATTTTTCGGATCCAGCTTCAATCTCTTCATCAGCGCCTTGACAACCGTTTCTCGAGGCATTTCGCGTTGACGGCTAATAGAAATCAGTGCATCTCCTAAAGTCATGGACTCCAACTGCTGTAAGGAATCCATTTCGGCTGAAAAAAATGACTCCGAAAAAGAATGCCATGACTTATCTCGAACGTCGCCTGGCAAGTTATGTCTTGCCATAAAGAAGACGTCGATTAAACGCCGGAATTGATTTCCTTCAGAAGAACACCTGCGCAAATAATCCTCGACACGCGGTTCATTGCCGCAATTATATTCTTCAACAAATTTATCAAAAACTTCTGAGAATTCCATAAGTTATCACTCCAAACTATATCTCTTACGAATTTCCGCGATAAAAACTTTTGTTCCTCGCTTACCATAGCCTTTGACTTTTTCCAAATCCCATCCATACGCATCTGCTATTTCGGAATATGTCCAGCCCTCCAATTTATGAAGGCGGACAACACTCTTCCAATGTTCGTGCGGCAACGCTTCGAGCGCCTGATGACATATTTCCAGGAACTCGTTGCGTACAATTTGTGCTTCAATATCAGATTCCGCTTGATATTGTTGAAAAGCCGCTTCGATATTCTCTCCACCTGCGCGTCGGTCAGCGGCTTCGTCGTCGGTGCTGCTTGCGTCAAAAGGAGTTTCCTCAATATGTCGAAGGCTCCTATCTCTTTTTCTGAGTTTTTGTTGAATCTCATGCCTGGACAGATTAGGATTGAGTTGACGATAATGGAAGCGTTTTTCGTAGGCATCTGATATACAATTGCCGACAATTTGCTTCAAATACGCGCTGGGATTTGCAATCTGCCGTCCAGCTTTAATCTGTTTCCATAAGCCCTGAAAGGCTTCCTGCGCAATATCCTCGGCGTTTTGGTCAGGGATTACACTCTGCCCCAATTTATGGCGAATTAATGCCATAACGGAAACAATATGGCGTTTATAAAATTCTGCAAATAATAATTCAATATTTTCTGTAGCTCCTACCTGGCCAAAAAGATTTTGGATGCAAAGGATAATTTGATAATCTTCTAACGAACTTATGGGCATATTATAGTTTGCTTCACATCCGGGCTTTTGAGAATTCATAGATATTCTCCGAATGTCATAAATGTAGTCGTAAATAATTGAAATTTAGGGACGTATTATTTTGGTTCAGAAACCACTTAGGGGTGGTTGTTTGGGTTCTCCATGAGCAGTCCTTTTGTTTGCGCTGCTGCAGCGGTTCACGAAGTAACCGCTGAGCAAAGCGAACACAAGCTGTTATCTGCAGACACAAAAGTTAATCCTGGTTTCCCTGTTCGCTTTAGGTAAGCGTCCGTTATCATTGCGGATGCCAGTGGAATAGCATCATAATCTCGGAGCAGATGGCGTTGAGTCAAATCCATCGCCCAATCGACCAAGGTCCGATGGTATCTATCGCGTGTCTAATGTGAAAATATTACTCAACGCGGAGTGCGTCAGAGGAATTCGTTCCTCTTCGCGGGTGTCCAATGTGAAAATGTTGCTCAGTTCTGAGTGCGTATCCGCCTCGGCGATATAAATTGTAATGGCGGATAATATCAAAATCAAAAATGAGATGTAACGTTTTCGTTTCATGATATCTCCTTGTTTATTTAGAAGCATTGGCAGCACAGAGGCATGCCGCTACGATAATACCATAACGTCGTCCCTCAGTGGCGACACCATATCCCGTAGCGTCGTTCCTCTGTGACGACACTGACTTGACAATGGCAGCACGGAGGCGTGCCGCTACGTGGCGGGACAGAGCCGCGCCGCTACCATGGTAATGGGTCAACCATGTCAGAATAAGGCCAATCCTCGGTATGGTCAACTAACCCTTTACGCACAGGATTTGCCAAAATATATTGACAAATCGCCACTAAATCTTCTTCCTTTCCGCCACCCACTCCCAGATATTGCCAGCCACATCGTAAAGCCCGTATCCATTTGGCGGGTATTTGCCGACAGGGGTGGTAATCCCAATTTTATTGCCATAGTTGTTCGCATCGTTGTCCGAGATGTCATCTCCCCATGGGTATCGTTTGCCGACCAAACCACCTCGAGCGGCTTTTTCCCACTCCGCTTCAGTCGGTAAGCGTTTGCCCGCCCATTTTGCATAAGCTACTGCATCATCCCAAGTCACACCTACAACGGGTTGGTCAGGCTGATTGAAAGAGTGGTTGGTCCAATATGTAGGAGTTCGATGTCCTGTCGCTTTTATAAATTCCTCGTACAGCGCATTGGTCACTTCGTATTTATCGATGTAAAACGCATCTAAATAGACAGTATGGACTGGAAGTTCATCCGCATTCCCTTCATTAAAATTATCTCCCATCTGAAACTCACCTGCTGGAATCAGCGCCATCTCCGCGCCGTCTTTGTCGATGATAATTTCGCCGCCATTGCCGGTGGTAACTTCGGCGCCAGCCGCGTTAACTTTATATGCGACAGTTTTCGAGTTTAATGAACCATCTTCGTTTTTCCATATTATGCCGATTCCAGTTTTATCTGTAAGGTCACCCTTCCATTTCCATGATTTTCCAGAACCTGTAGCAGGAGTACCATTAACCATGACATCTGAAGCAGGATTGTCAAAGGTTATGGCTATCTCCTGGTCGGCTGGAATCTCGTTACCTTCAGGGGGAGTTACTGCTGTAACAGTAGCGCCAGTTTCTTTTTCTTCTTCAGCGCAACCTACTATCCAAATAACCGCTAACGTTATAGCTATCGTTAAGATAGCGATGTTATTGAGATGTGTTTGTTTGTTCATGATTTGTAACCTCCTATGGTTATTGAAAAGTTCAACACCGACCTGAAGATAAAGCCTGAAGGCAAGGTGTTGGTTGTATTCATCGAAGCCAAAATAGCCAGCACCGAAGCTTTAACTTATGTCTTTAGACCGGTGACTTAGGCTACGCATCACCCAAAAAGCTTAATGCAGGTAAGAATCCTGTGCTATTTGATATTATAAACCTTCTTCCAATGCGATGCAAGAACTTTTATTCTACTTGATTTCCAACAACGTAAATGGTATACTTAGGTACGTAAAGAACAATGATTAGAGGATTCAATTTTGGATATAGCAATTTCTGTCAATAATGTTCCTATTCGTTTGACAAGAGAACGATGGCGTCATATTATTGAAGAACACAATGATTTAGCGGGTTATTATGATGAAATCTTAGACATAATCGAGCAACCGGATTTAATAATTCGCGGTTACGGAGGCGCTCTTATTGCGATACGCGGCATTTCCAGAAATCGCTATCTTGCTGTTATTTATAAGGAAATTAGCTCTAATGATGGATTTGTTATTACAGCATATTTTACATCGAAAATTGACAGGAGGAAGATAATATGGCAAAACAATTAGTAAGCGCCGCACCAACGGAAATAGAAGAGATATATGTGGAAAATATAATTAAAATGATACCGTTCATGTTAAAACTTCCATCGAAGAGGATATATACCAATTATGATGATGAAGTTGATGTTTTGTATATTAGTTTTCAAAAACCGCAGGACGCAACAGACAGCGAAATGCGCGAGGATGGAATCCTGATGCGTTACCGAGACGATACCCTCGTTGGTATAACTATTCTTGACGCTTCGACACGTTGTGAAAAAATGGTAAATGTGGAGAAGAAGACTCGCTCCTATTTAAGTGGAATTTAACCACGCGGTAATAAATTCTCTTGCGGTGAGGAATGAGCGTTCAGCTAACTCAGCGAGCCATTGAGCATTCGCCTGGGTGCATAAATCGGTTGGCCAGCTTCTTGCTCCATCGTGTTCTCGGCGTCCATACGTAGATATTACATGCCATGGCGCGGCATCCGCCGCATCTTTAGCAAGCTGGATAAGGCGTTGAATCATTATTTCCCCAAATCGGGCGCGGATATCCGCATCATTTTCTTGAATCAGAGTCATCAATTGAGAGCCAGGGTTGTGTTCCCAGGCTGGGCGAGCAAAGCAGGAGATTACCGCTTTTGCGGAGTATTCCACGCATAGTTGTGCTCGTTGAGCGGTGTTCACCAAACGTCCCAAGGGCATATTTGTCCTAACATCGCCCAGCGCCTCCTCTACTTCTCGTAGCCAGTGAGAAGCATCCTGATTATTTAGCATTGTTCATCCTCCTCCTCGTCGGGCAATTCCACCCGAACAATAGTCCCAAATTTGACCGGGGGTTTAATTTGCCAGATAGGTTCACTATTGAATATAATTCTCTCCAAACCAGCCTTCTCCGCTTCTTCCACTACCCGCTGAAACAGCCGTTTAACCTTGCCCTTATCGTAGATTAACACACCATCGGAGGCTAAACTGAGCATGTACCAGTCGCAAACTTTGCGGATATGAATCAAATTAAAAAATAGCACATCCACATCTCGCTGGTATTTTACTAAAAGCAGGTTGGTGATGCGTTTTCGCCAACGCTCTTCTAACTCCCAGGTATCTTCCGGGCTGTCCTCGACGTCTGGAAGTATCACAAAAACGTCGATATCGCTATGCTTTGGATGAAATTTGCCCCAGACGAGTGAACCTAACAGCCCCACTGCCTCTACTTCCGAAAGTAACTCTTCGCCTAATGAAAGGATATCTTTCTTGACGGATTCTGCTATTATTTCAGGTTTTACTTCCATTGGTTTCAACTCCTATTGCGCAGGCAAGAATGCCTGCGCCACATTATACCGTCAATTTTTCTCTATCAATCTCATCCAGGTTATTCGTGCCCAACCCTAACCGCCAGGCTGTGGAAATATACTTTGCCAAAGAAGTCATAGATTCCAATTTTTCTTCCTTGCGTTTGGTGTCGATAATTTCTATGCCGACGCGGTCTATGGCTACGGGGTCAGCGCTGAATAGCAAACTGTTATATTGCCATATACCTTCTGGCTTGTATCCTGGGCCTCCATCGAAGCAACCGAGCAAGCCGTCAATGATATTCAATACAAGTTTATTTTTAATTGCTGATACTGCACAGATATCGGCAATCATCGGATTACAATTGATGGGGTTGGGATGAAATCTGGTGGTATTGTTCACAGACCCAAAAGCAAGATTTTTGAGGCTCAAACTTGTGCCGGCGACGGCATGTTGTTTAAGAACAGGTACGTTGATAATTTTGGTAACTTGCTCTGTTACGATTTTGCTGAAGAATGACCTCATCCCGTTTTCATCGCGCCTGTTTTTGGCATCTTCGTCGGTTTCGTAGAATACTTTCTTGTCGTAGCCAGGGCCTTGTCCGTCCGTTGCGTAATATCGAACGCCTGTCTCACCTACATTGATTTCATAGCCGGCGCGCTTGAGATGTTCCTCAAATCTATCCCAGACGATGATGTTGTTTTCTGGCACACCTGCGCTGATTAAGCCGGCGATGATTTCATCTACTACGGCGCGATGAGTCGATAGCACAGGTCCAGAAAGCGGATTAATTTTAATGCCCACAACATCGTCTGAGACTACAAATTCCTTCCATGCGTCTTCGACTTTATCTCGCCTGGTCAGCGATTGCATGCCTTTTGCCATCATACTCCGGACGATTTCAACATTAAGCGCCTCGCCTTCCCCCTTACCAAAGGGGGTTAGGGGGTTGTCTTTCCATACATTATCGCTTCGTACTTCGACAACTTTAGGTTGGCGTATTTGCCCAAAGGCTTGCTCAAACTGCGAACCGATAGCCCCTGCGCCGATTGCAACTCCGATAGCTCCCGTTGAGGTTCGACGTAGAAAAGTTCTACGACTTATTTTCGATTTGTGTGTTATTTTGTTTTCCAAGATTATATGTCCCTCTCTCAATGGTAAAAAACCCGTTTTCTCCGAGAAAACAGGTTTTTGGGCGAATCATTTTAATCGCAATATAGTTCCCGCGGAGCCAACTATCCAACCGTTTTTACCATGAAAATATATATCTAACAGATGTTCGGTAGTCCCACTGGTTTGCTTTTCCCAGTTCATACCGCCGTCGGAAGTGTGCAGAATTGTTCCTTCCTCGCCTACAGCCCAGCCATTTTTCGCGTTGACAAAAAAGACTCCGCGCAAGGCTTTTGTTATTCCACTCTTCTGCGAATTCCACTTTGCGCCTCCGTCGGTCGTGTGCAGGATAATCCCCTTTGCGCCGACAGCCCAGCCGTTCGTTTTATTCACAAAATGCACAGAGAACAACGCCCAATTAACATTGCTGTCCTGGGATTTCCATCGCGAACCGCCGTCGGATGTATGAAGAATTTCACCTTTCTCACCCACAGCCCAACCGTTCTTTGCGTCTGTGAAATATACACTCCAGAGGTGATTACTGCCAGAGTTCTGTGTTATCCACGCGCTCCCGCCATTATTGGTATATAATATTTTCCCATATCCACCAACTGCCCAACCTTCAGCATTATTGATAAAAAATACATCCAGTAGTCCTTCTTTAATGTTGCTACCTTGCTGATTCCAGGTATTTCCGCCGTTATCTGTGTAGAGTATTTGTCCTGCGGTTCCTACAACCCAGCCATCAGTTTTATTTGGGAAATAAACCGCGTTCAGCAATCCACCAGAACCGCTGTTATCCTCTTTTTGAACATTCCAGGTCATTCCTCCGTCTGTGGTACGAATAATTTTTTCATTGTCGCCAACCGCCCAGCCATTTTTGTCGTCGGCGAAAAAAACTCCGTATAGGTGAGTTTTAGAAGCCCCTTTCACAACTGTCCATGTATGGTTTGTTTCACTCGGCCCACATCCCGATAGAATAAGCAACCCAATAATTAGTCCATAAAATCGTTGAATGTGATACATTTATTATTCTCCTGAGTTAGCTAAATCAGAAACCGAGTTTTTCGGAAAAACTCGGTTTCTATGTATCCATGTTAATGCTTAAAATGCCTTACTCCAGTGAACACCATCGCCATTCCATGTTCATTGGCGGCGACGATAACCTCTTCATCCCGCATGGAACCTCCAGTCTGGATGATTGCGGCGACACCAGCCTGGGCGGCGGCGTCTACTCCATCTCTGAACGGAATCATGGCATCCGAAGCTAATACCGCACCTGTTGCTCTATCGCCCGCTTTGCGCGCGGCGATGATGCTGGAATCCACGCGGCTCATTTGTCCCGCGCCGATGCCGACGGTCTTTTTGCCCTGCGCTAATAAAATAGTATTGGATTTGACATGCTTGCATACCTTCCATGCGAACATCATCGCTTCAATTTGCTCTGGAGTCGGTTGCTTTGCCGTTACGACTTTCAGGTCACTCAGCTTTAATTCATGTAGGTCGCGTTCTTGCACTAATATTCCGCCAAGGACTGTTTTGATTTCTTTGACTTGGGGGTTGCGTGCGCCGAGTTTTCCTACCTCCATTAATCTTAAATCTCTACTACGTCTAAGACGTTTCAAAGCATCTTCAGTATATCCGGGCGCAATGATAGCTTCAGGGTGACTACCCGCTTGAGCTGCTTGACGAATTGCTTCAGCGGTCTCCAAATCGACTTCTCGGTTGAGCGCGACAATTGAACCGAAGGCGGAGAGTGGGTCACAATCAAGAGCATCGCGATACGCTTGCGTCAAACTATCATGGCTGGCGACACCGCATGGATTGTTGTGTTTAATGATAGCTACGGTGGGTTCAGCGAAATCCTTCACTAATTCGAGGGCAGCATGTAAGTCAAGGATGTTGTTGAACGACAATTCTTTACCGTGCAACTGGCGCGCGTTAGCGACAGATGGTTCGGACAACACAGGCCCACGATAGAAAGCCGCCTTCTGATGGGGATTCTCACCGTAGCGCAAATCCTGTGCTTTCTCATATTTTAACTCAAGCGCCAGAGGAAATTCCGTAGCGGATGGTTGGTCTAAACCGGCTAAATAGTTCGATATCACCGTATCATAATGCGCTGTGTGTGCAAAAGCCGCCTTTGCTAACTCGAATTTCGTTTCGCTTGACAACGCGCCAGCATTTTGTTTCAATTCTACTATCACAGATTCATACTGACCTGGATTGGTGACGACAGCGACATACCGATAATTTTTCGCCGCGGAACGTATCATCGTCGGCCCGCCGATGTCAATATTCTCAATCGCTTCCGATAATTCGACATTTGGTTTAGCAATTGTGGATTCAAATGGATACAAATTTACTACAACCATATCGATAAACTCTATGCCGTGTTCCTTCGCCTGATTGGTATGCTCAACGTTATCTCGTAGAGCCAACAAGCCGCCATGAATCTTGGGATGCAAAGTTTTCAAACGTCCATCCATCATTTCTGGAAAACCTGTATAATCAGAAACCTCTCGCACAGGAATACCGGATTCTGTCAACAACCGCGCTGTGCCGCCCGTGGATAGGATTTTTATATCTAATTGGGCTAATTCCTGCGCAAATTCGACGATGCCCGTTTTGTCCGATACGCTTACTAAAGCGAGTTTAATCTTATTCATATTGTGGCCTCCTTCGATGTCTAGCCGCTGAGTTCCAGACACCGCTGATTTTAGACGCTCTATAATCAGCGCGGTCTGAGCATCAACGGCTCTTATATCTAAACTAATTATAAAACTTTCCCCAAAATAAGTCAAGAGGGAATTTCTTGGCCTATAGTTGAGGAAATTTTCCCTTGACGTAGGGATGATAGAATTGTAAAATTTAATTGGGCAGGTTTGGCTCAAGTTTGTCAATTCTGAGTACTACCAAAAACAATAAAATGTGGAGTTTTCGAAAAGTCGGAAGCCAGAACTTGTTTGGGGTTAGTGGTAATTAGGTAATTGGGTCATAAGAATTAAGTTAAGGAATTTCTCGTTTCTCGACGCCTTCCCGATTCACTGCGTTCTTCCGTCTTCGTCGGGACAGGTCGGCTTACGGAATCTCGAACTATATTATACTTGGGTATACAAATTACACTTAATCGGAGGAAAATTCAAAATGCCAGAAGTAATACTTTCGATTATTCTATGCGCCTCTGCAATATACGAGTCGCGCACGTATCGCGACAGGGGTAGCTGGAAAAAGACGCTTCACGAGAAAGCCATCTTCTTTGAAAAAAACACTCAGAAACGGCATAACATCATGGGTTCTTATCCATCTTCAGTGAGATTAATTCCACCGAAACACTACGCGGGTTCCCAGGAGGGCGCCTGGGAGCAAATCGTCCAAACAGGCGAACTACCGCCTGGCTGGATCTTTGACCACGGTACTACTGGAATATCGAACGTGGCGCACACGAGTTCCTGGACGGGATGTCTGTTGACTTCGCAGGCTTTCCGCGTGGCTTTCCTGCGTGAACGCTATGGCGAGGACAGTTCTGAATACCGGGAAGCTTATGAGCGCGCGAATGAGATTATCCACTCAATCCGCATTCTCACTTTGGTGAGCGGCCAATCGGGCTATCTGGCTCGCGGTGTCGCTTTGGGACATGGTATTTCTTATGAAGAACGCGCCGGAGCAGGAACGCGGGATTTGTGGGCGCAGGGCGCTGGCGAATTCTCCCATCTCCGCTATCGAGGTGGCCCAAGCCACCACAATTACGACCATGTCTTTCGCGGATTGGGTATCTACTACTTCGTAGCAGCAGATGACGCACAGAAGGAAAAAATCCGAGACATCGTCGCCGATATGTCCAACTGGGCGCATCTGAGAAACAATATGGTGGTGATGCATGTGGACGGCGAACGAAGCAGCACCGAACTGATAGGCGGCTGGCAAGGGTTGGGAGGCAACGATAGACCCTCCGGTGGTTCAGTGATGGCGCTCACTGGTCTCAAAATCTCCTACCTCATCACCAGTAACGAACAGGTTAAAGCACTCTATGATACCTGGGTAGAAAGATTAGGGTTTCGTGATTCAGCACGCAACCAGGAAAGCATCATGGGACCGCCGCGAGGGAACTATGATGATACCGACCACCTTCTCGGCGATTTGTATCTCCTCAATATCATTGAGGAAGACCAAGAACTACGCGCCTTCTATCGCAAGTGCGTGAAGGACTCCTGGGAAGCGCATCGAGATGACAAGATGGCCTGGTTCAACTTCGTTTACCGCGCTGTGCTGGGAGATGAGTATGGCGATTTAGAAGGTTCACTCTGGAACCTGCAGACCTATCCTACATGCCGCGTGTTCCAGCCGCAGGTGAACAGCATCCGGACTGATATTGAGTTCTACATGAATAATGGAGAAAGGGAGGCGCTGCATCCTTTACCTGTGCATGAGCGCGCTTCCGACAATGAATACGAGTGGAAAGGTAGTCCCTATCGCTTAGATGGTTGGACTTCGCGAATAGTGTCGATACTTGAGATTTCACCTCATGACCCTTATGTACAATTTGCCGCAGACACATCTGGCTATTCCTATTGGAGTAACACCAGGGGAGAAATCTGGCATGCCATGGATGGATTGCCGCGTGTGCATGATTTCCTGTTTTCACCCGATTATCCCTGGCTTGCTTTCGCGGCGACCGATGGCGGCATTTATCGCACTTTGGATGGAGGGAATCATTGGAGCCTTGTGTTCGGTAAGCCCATCCAGCGAATCGAATTTAGTAACCATAATACACATATCCTGTATGCGGTAGGTAAAGATGGCGTTTACAAGAGTGAAGACCTGGGTGAGCGCGACATGGGAACGCAATGGCGTTGTATCAGCGGCGATATCCCCACGAACGTAAATCCTGTTTTTGCCGTTGAACTGCGTGGCGCCTCGCCGACAATCTACCTTCTGACACGACATGGATTCTACTCCAAAACCGAGAATGCGCCGGAATGGACGGTATTCCCACAGATTACACGCAGACGCGGGTTTAGCACGGTTGACCCAATCGGTGGCAACCCTCTCTGGCTACGCGTGTGCCCTTACATCCAGGGACGTCTATTCCGCGCCGTTGAAATGACACAACAGCGAGCCAACGAGATTATAGTCAGTGTGAGCGATGACGGCGGCCACTCCTGGTCACCTGTGCTGCGCGAACTGAAGCCCCTTGCCGACTGGTCAGTGGGTATTGGTGATGCACTGATAACAGGCGTCGAGTTGAGACGTCTGCGAGGTCGTATGCGGGAGTTTCCAATCCATGATATCCGCGTCGATAGAACAAACCCGGATATATGGTATGGGATTATGGAGACGGGTGTTGCTATTACAGAGGACGCAGGCAAAACCTGGCGTGTAAGTCGAGAGGGTCTGGACATTCCACGCGTACATGCCATCTGGACACCTCGTCATTTCAATCTGGTCATGGTTGGCACTCCCGCGGGGATGTACGTCAGCAATGACCAGGGCAAAAGTTGGGTTGATACTCCATTAATCCTTCAAGAGGAGGGGGCAATCCGGTCAGAAATCGGTGGGATTGGTTATTTGACCGCCTATTGGATGGGGCGTTACCATGGCTTCATTTCAGAGGAAAAAGCTCACGCGGAATGGTGGAAAGACTGATATTGAGATTTGTCTACCGGACTATCCACAAACCTCCTTTGCGGATTTGAGGAAACCGTAATTTTTCTCTTGATTGGAGAAAATCAATCATGATAAAATAATGACGGTCAAAAAGGAGGAAGTATGATGAAGGAAAAGCGATTAGGAGAACTTTCCGAACAGCAGTTAAAAGATATGATGGATTTTGTGCTCAGTGAAGAGTTCGACCAGATGTCCGCGTCCGAGTTCTTTTCCACTTTGAAGGCGATGGACACAGCGGACTCGCCAGAGCGCGTCGTGGTCAAAGGGCGCGTGGAAAATGGCGAATTTGTTCCGCATGCCGTCCAAGGAGCAACATTACTGGAAGACAAGCGCATCCGCGTCAACAAAAAAGCCATCATCGAAATCCACATCGAAGTCGCATGAGAGCATTAATCAGTAACTCCTGCGGGGATGTACGTCAGCAATGACCAGGGCAAAAGTTGGACTGAGCTCCATTAATCCTTCAGGAGGAAGGGGCAATCCGAACGGAAATCGGTGGGATTGGTTATTTGACCGCCTATGGAGTGCATCAGTCTTTGCTTCTGCACATGCATCAGCAGAGACTGATGCACTCCAAAACATATTTTACAATGCACTACGAGTCTGATAAAACTTATGGTCTACAAACGTATTCGCAATATTATCCAAAAAGAGTGGGAAATAACTTTTCACAACATAAATTCCGCGTTGTTCATTACGCTGCTTCCCCTTCTCATCACAGCGCAGACATTGGTGGTTATCTATCTTGTTATAAGGTTTGCGGGCGGAGATGCCTTGACAAGCACGATACTTCAAGCAGGGGTAGAGAAGTTAGTGAGAATGATGCCTGCATTATCAGACCTTCCTCCCATCGAAAAGTTCCAGGTGTTTTTCTACCTTCAATTTCCAATCTATCTTTTGCTCATTCCGACAATGATTGCGAATAGCGTTGCTACATTTAGCATTATTGAGGAGAAGCAAACGCATACGCTCGAACCGTTGTTGGCTACGCCTGTGAGGACATGGGAACTGCTGTTAAGCAAATCTTTGGCAGGTTCTATACCAGCAATCATTATAACATGGATTTGCACTGGAATTTTCTTATTTGGAGTAACCTGGATTGGGCCATCTTACCTGCTAAAATTTGTGCTGACATCATCCTGGTTTATCTCCATCTTCGTTCTAGTACCTTTAATCACAGTGTTGAGTTTCATGTTAGGAGTTATAGCTTCATCAAGGGCAAATGACCCCAAAAGCGCACAAAATATGGCAGTGGTCATTGTTATACCGGTTCTAATCATCGTTGGTATTCAACTCATTGGACTTACCGTGTTTACTCCGCTCAAACTGATTATTATGGCTATCGTAATCGGTGTATTGGACATCATTATTCTGCGAATCGCAATATCTCTGTTTCAACGTGAGTCTATCATAGTCAATTGGAGGTAACCAAACTTTTCTTTCAAAAAGAAAAGTTCCATCAAAAGAAATAAGAGGAATAAAGTAAGTTCATATTTAGACTTCCGAAGTCCTGGAGGCTTCGGAAGTCTGGACAGGCGAAAAAGGAGTATCTTCTTCTAATGAAAGCTATTGCAAATGTAAAACAACGAGCTAAAAAACTCAAAATGGAAACTTACGCCATCTACTTAGCTTATAGAGACCCTCGAGTTCCTTGGTACGCCAAGCTCTTCGCCGCTTGCGTAATTGGATATGCCCTTAGTCCTATAGACTTGATACCAGACTTCATCCCTGTTTTAGGATATTTAGATGACCTTATTTTGATTCCTTTAGGTATTGCCCTTGCGATGAAGATGATTCCTCAGACTGTTTTAGTCGAGTGTCGAGAGCAAGCCCGGACGACTATGAGCCAAAACAAACCAACAAACTGGGTAGCTACTGGTGTCATCGTCGCCATCTGGTTATTTTTGGCAGCATTGGCTATTATTCTAATAATGCGAGCTATGTGAAACACTTGATGTGGGTTAGCCGTGAATGGGTGGAGACGAAGAAGACGGGCGTGATTATATCTTTTCGTAAGCCGAATCCTGTAGCTCTTGCCTGGGACGTGTGGAATTAAGAGGAACAACAGAAACACCGAGGAAAAAAGTGATGCGTGTAAATTACGACCATATTGCCCAACGATACGATAAACAACCTTATTTATTCCTCAGTGTTTCTTTTGATTAAACTTTTCTTTCTAAAAGAAAAGTTTGGTTACCGCCAAAAGGAAGTTGACCCTAACTTGCTAACGTTCTTAAACGACCATCCCAACAGAACATTGTCTTCTTTATCAATACTTGATATATGTTGCGATACTGGCAATCAGTTGGTTGCTAATTATGCCGACGTTGCTGGAGCCATGTTAGTGGGTTTGGATTTGTCCTACGGTATGCTCCGCCAGGCTTGCACCAAATCTGATGACATCATTTGGGTGCAAGCTGACGGCGCCATGCCGCCTTTTCGAGATAATAGTAGTTACTCCTACTGAGAGAATAAAGGTGATAGAACAAGACCCTGACGATAATAGAATATTAGAATGCGCGGTAGAAGGAAATGTGAATTATATCGTTTCTGGTGACAGGCATCTGCTCAATTTAGGACGGTATCGGGGGATAGAAATTATTACAATAAGTGAGTTTTTATTACTAACTTTTGTATTGGGCAATAAGATGTTGCAAGTCAAAAACATTTTAACGCTTTAGGCTTTCTATACTTTGGCGAAAAGAAGCAGCAATCTCTGCGTTCTCAGCGCCTTCTCTGTTATCTCTGCGGTTAACAGGAAAACGAAAGACCGTTGTGCGTCATTTTTTACTGCAACATGTCCCTACCTAATACATTAATTCTGTATTAGGCAATAACATGTTGCGCACCTACGGCAAAAGTCTCGTAGAGTCGTCCCTCAGTGGACAACCCCCCTGCCCCCTTTGGTAAGGGGGACAACTGGCGAGACGGAGCAACGCCGCTACTTTTAATAATCTTTGGCAAAATGTCTTTGACCATTACAAAAATTAGTTAATTCCTCTTAATTTCTTTTGCTTAAACTTTTCTTTCTTAAAGAAAAGTTTGCTTACTCTACGAATAGGAACTTAATATTGAAAGTTAATTTAGGAGAAAACATGCAACGTGAAGAATTGAAAAAGAAGTTATGTGAATCTGTTGACCGTAGGCGCGAGCAAATTATATCTATTGGCGAACAGATAATGAACAACCCAGAGTTAGGATTCAAAGAATTTAATACGGCGAAATTGGTCGCGGAAACTTTAGGACAACTTGGTATTCCCTATCAGGAAGGATTGGCGATTACCGGCGTCAAAGGAATATTGAAGTGCGCAAAACCTGGCCCGACATTGGCGCTCATGGGAGAACTGGATGGGTTAGTGGTGTTTGACCATCCGCTGGCAAACAAGGAAACAGGCGCGGCGCATGCCTGCGGACACAACGCGCAGATAGCGGGACTAATGGGCGCGGCGATGGCGATGGTTGATACAAACGCCGCCGAATTGTTATCGGGCAATGTTGTGTTCTTTGCTGTTCCTGCCGAAGAATATGTCGAAGTCGAATATCGAGTAAATCTTGTGAAAGAAGGAAAATTGGAATTTTTGGGAGGCAAGCCTGAACTGGTGCAGTTGGGGTATTTAGATGATGTTGACCTGGCGATGCTAATTCACACCAGTGCGCGTCCTGGAGATAGGTTGGCAGGCATTGCCGATTCGTCCAACGGTTGCGTTGTGAAACTGATTCGGTTCATCGGGCGCGCAGCCCATGCCGGCGGCGCTCCTGACAAAGGCATCAACGCTTTGAACGCGGCGCTGCTCGCGATGTCCGCAATCCATGCTCAACGCGAGACTTTTCGTGATGATGATACCATACGGGTACATCCTATCATCACGCATGGCGGTGACCTTGTGAACGTTGTTCCCGCCGACGTTCGGATGGAGACTTACGTGCGCGGGAAGACAACAGAAGCAATTCAGGATGCCAACATGAAAGTTGACCGCGCGCTACGGGCGGGGGCGATGGCTGTCGGCGCGAAAGTTGAAATTCAAACATTGCCTGGCTATATGCCGCAGATTAACAATTTCGATATGGCTGAACTATTTAAAAATAACGTAACATCGCTGATAGGGTCAGACCAATTCGCGCAAGGCGGACACCGCACCGGTTCGACAGATATGGGCGATATCTGTCACATAATGCCCGCTATACATCCATACATTGGCGGCGCAGAAGGTTCAGGGCACAGCGCGGATTGGCGTATTGTTGACCCCGATATGGCTTATGTGACCCCAGCCAAAGTATTGGCGATGACAGCGGTAGATTTGCTCTACGACAACGCGCAAAAAGCAAAAGAAATCCTTGATAAATCAAAGCCGCGAATGACCAAAGAGGAATATCTACAGTATCAACGGAATACGTTCCGAACAGAGTTGTTTGAGTGGAAAGAAGGAAAGTAAATGAGTGGGTGGAATCCGAGATTGGGAAGGCGAGGCTCCTGCCAAACCTTCCTTCTTGGTAATTAGTCGTTAAGGAGAATAACATGATTGTTAAGTATAAAGTGCCACAAGAAAGCGATGATTATTCAGAAAACTCAAAGTTTGTTGTTGAACGGATTTCGCAGATTATGGAAACGGCTATTAAAACCGAAAAGAACAAGATTTTCATTCACACAAACCTCAAAAGAGGATTGCCACTGGAAAACATAAATAAGGTTGCAGGCCCATTCGTGGAAGCGTGGGCATTAGAGCAGTTTGAAATTATCGCGGATGACAAAGGTAACCAATATCAACTTATCAATGTTGAACCGGGCAAAAGATTGGACCCTTTTGATATTATCTTGCAGTTCAAGCGTAAAAGAAACAGTGCCGATTATGTTTCAGCAAATGTGGATGTCAAAGCAACCGCCGAAGATATAAAAACCTCTGGTAAAAGCCCAAATATTACTTCTTTTGCTCGTATTCGTTCTGAATATATTGATGACCCCGATTACATTTTTATTGTGTTGTCTTTGAAGCACAAGGTATATAGTGAAAAAGACCAAACGACTGGAATGACTAATGGAATAATGGAAGTTGTAGCCCATTCTGTTTACGATTTGAAATATATATCAGAACAAGACCTTAACTATAATCCCGCTTTAGGCACAGGACAACTTCAAATCCGTGATATTCATTATGTTGATATTGTCCAACGGACAACTTGGGAGTTTCTTCAGATGTTGGACAAGAAATTTATTCGTTCGCAAGGCGAAGAAGCGTGGCTGCGTCTTGCGAGGCAGCATGAATGGATAAAGGAGTGATAAGGATGGAGTTAGATAGATTATATTGTGGAGATGCCATTAAAATAATGAAGACCTTTCCTGATAAATCTATTGACTTAATCTGCTCTGACCCTCCATACAACCTTGGGAAAGACTATGGTAATACTATTGATAAAAAGGATTGGGCTGAATATGAGAAATTCACTCAGCAATGGGTTAGTGAAGCGATAAGACTTCTCAAGGACAATGGCACAATTTATATTTTTATGGGGGTTAGGTTTATATCAAGGCTATATATCATGCTTGAAAATGATTTTGGCTTACTCTTTAATGGATGGATTACTTGGCATTACACCCAAGGGATGGGAAGAACTAAGGGTTTTTCACCAAGGCATGAGGATATTCTTTACTTTGTTAAAGGAAAAGACTACACCTTCAATCTTGATAATATTCGCATTCCCCAAAAGTATTATAGGCGGAGAAATAATATGGAGGGCGCAAACCCCGGCGACGTTTGGCAATTTTCTCATGTTCATTATTGTAGTAAAGAACGAGAGGAACACCCTACACAGAAGCCTGAAGGAGTAATGGAACGTATGATACAAGCAAGTTCTAATCCTATGGATATTGTCCTTGACCCATTTGTTGGTAGCGGTACTACATGTAAAGTGGCAAGGGCTCTTGGACGACATTGGATTGGAATTGATATTAACCCAGATTATATTGCTATGTCTGAAAGACGGATGGCTCATTCCACGACTTTGTTTGATTCAATTGACCCAAGAATAAATAGAAAGCCTTCGGGTTATTAACAATCAATATCAGCGGCATCTGATAATCAGCGGCTATAATAGGAGGTTACCGTGAAAATCATTTGCACCGGCATTAGTTGTTCTGGCCGAAAGGAACTCATGCACGATGTTCAAGCCCTGTGCGAAAAGAAAGGCTTGAAAATCGGGTTTTTCAACGTCGGTGATTTCATGAAACAGGCGGCGGCTGAAGCAGGCATTGAATTCACGGAAAAGGTTTTGGATTCTGATACTGCTGTCCTTGCCCTCGCGCGAAAATCCGCATTTTACGAGATTGCCGCCAACCTGGCGCCAAATCATGAACACGCTTTTATCGGAATACATGCCTGTTTCCGATGGCGGGGCGTGTTGCTGGAAGGACTTCCATTCCGCGATATTCTGACTTTACACGCTGATGTATTTATCAACGTTGTCGATAATTTAGCGGACATTGAAAAAAGGATGTCTGAAAATCCTCAATGGTCGGGGATGCACAGAGATGAAATAAATGTCTGGATTGACGAAGAAGAATTTCTCACAAAACAATTTGCGAGCTTTAGCAATAAACCATACTACATCGTCACTAAAAATCACAACCTGGAGAATTTTTACGACTTGCTATTTTCACAGAAGAAAAAACTCTATCTGAGCTATCCCATTACCCTGCTTAGAGAAACCCCAGAAAAAATCGAACAGATTCGAGCAGTAGGAGCGCGTCTGGCAAAGTTTTTTATTGTTTTCGACCCGTTGGATATTAAGGATATGGAACTTTTGTCAAAACTCGAAAAAAGCGATACCAGTGCCAAAATCGGAGATATAGATAAAGGTATGATAGAACGGATGAAAACCCGCACGATATCGAGAGATTACCAGTTTATCCGCCAGAGCGACTTTATTGCTGTCATTTATCCAACAGACAAATTATCCCCTGGCGTGTTGAGCGAGATGAATTTCGCTTCACGATACAATAAACCGGTTTATGCGGTGTATACCCACGCAAGAAGTATCTTCTTTGAAAATCTCTGCGAACGGATATTCGATTCGCCAGAGGAGATGGAACAATTTTTGATTGAAACTTATGCTACCGAACCTATACCAAATATGTAACACCATCTGTTAGATGGTGTTACTGCGCCGGACTACGACACGTGGGCATAAATCCAGATACCATTGTTCAGGCAAAGTGAGAAAGTGGGTAGGTGGGTAAGTGAGTAAATGGGTAATCTCACCCTTTTCGCAGAAATTCTTGTACAGCATTTCTTGATTATCAACGTGGAAAATATAATTCTAATCCCTTTCCGTTAAAGTCTTCAATGAATTTTTAGCCACTTGAGAAACATATACTAAAAATGAACAGTAACAAAGATTCCATTACCCAGATTCCCAATGGTAAAACATCCCAACAGGTTTTATCTAAATCACAAATTACCTTTCGCTCCCTGATACTTGCCTCGCTTTTAATTCCGATTAACGGGGTTTGGCTAATCCAAATGGAAGAACTGCGCTATTCAGGGCATCCGACTACGGCATCGTTGTTTTTTAACGTTGTTTTCTGGGTGTTAGTATTGGTCTTGCTGAATTTTTTGTTGAAGCGCATCCTGCCTAAATTCGCCTTCAGCCAGGGAGAATTGGTCACTATTTACGCCATGCTTGCCATCTCGTCCGCAATATCAGGACATGACGCTTTGGTAGGTTTGCCGTCGGCATTGGGACATACTTTCTGGTTTGCCACTCCCGAAAATGATTGGGAGGCGTTATTTATCCGATATATTCCCAATTGGCTGTCAATCTCGGATAAGAGCGTTTTGCATGGCTATTACCGAGGCGAAGCGACGCTGTATACTGCGGAAACTCTCAAAGCATGGATTCCGCCGCTTGCCTATTGGTCGATATTTTACCTGGTAATTTTGTTCATGATGCTGTGCATCAACGCCATTTTCTGTCGCCAGTGGACGCAACGAGAACGGTTGAGCTATCCGATTATCCAGCTTCCTTTAGAGTTGACAAAAGAAGGCGGGTCGAGTCAGTTCTGGAAGAGTAATTTGCTGTGGGTTGGTTTCGCTTTAGCGGGAAGTCTTGACCTTATAAATGGACTGCATTATCTGCTTCCCTCTGTGCCGCTGATTCCTGTCAAAGCCCGTGACATCAGTTATCTGTTTACCGAAAAGCCGTTGGACGCGATGGGGTCTACCAAGATTTCCTTTTATCCTTTTGCCATCGGTCTCTGCTTTTTCGCGCCGTTGGAGTTGTTGTTTTCGGCGTGGTTTTTCTATGTTTTCAGCAAAATTCAGAAGATTATCGGCAGTATGATGGGTTGGTCGAGTATCCCAGGTTTTCCTTACTACGATGAACAACTATTCGGCGCGGCTATCGGCTTGTTGTCCGTGGCGATTTGGAACAGCAGAGCGCATTTGCTGGAAGTTTTCAGAAAAACATTGAACCGTAAAGCGAATATTGACGATTCAGAAGAACCGTTGAGTTATCGTGGCGCTGTCTTGGGATTGTTCGGTGGATTGGCATTTTTGGTGTTTTTCTGCCAGAGAACGGGCATGTCAGCCTGGATAGTCGTCATTTATTTTGCCATCTATTTTGGCCTCTGGACAACTATCACCAAAATTCGCGCCCAGTTAGGCCCGCCGGTCCATGATTTTTGGGCATACACATCGGGCTTGAGTTTCGGACATCCGGATATGATGTTGGTTCCGCTCTTGGGCACTCGACGCCTGGGCCCGCGAAATTTGACGATGTTTTCCTTCTTCTGGTGGTTCAACAAGGCATACCGAGGACACCCTGCGCCGCACCAGTTGGAAGCGTTTAAATTAGCCGAGGCGTCGAATACAATTGGAATAAATAAATTCCTTAGTGTTTCTTATGATGGAACTTCCTCTTCTTTTCTTTTTGATCAAACTTTTTCTTTTAGGAAAAGAAAAAGTTTGGAAAGAAAAGTTTCGAATAGCAGAAGACTCTTTTGGGGTCTGGTAATCGCATCGGTATTGGGCGTGATTTCCTGTCTCTGGACGCTACTCCATTTTTCTTATAAAACCGGGGCGCCGGGCGTAGATTATTACGGCGGCCTCTACTTTAACGGTTATCTTTCCCGCTGGCTCACACACCCACAATCGACCAATTACGCGGTGATTATTGCTATCGCCGGCGGTTTGATATTCACGATTTTCTTGATGAGTATGCGCATGCGATTTCTCAGTTGGCCGTTTCATCCCGTCGGCTACGCATTATCGGGAAGTTGGACGATGAATCTTGTGTGGCTGATATTTTTCATAAGCTGGCTGTTGAAACTGTCCATCCTCCGCCACGGAGGACTAAAAGCCTATCGCAAAGCTATGCCTTTCTTCTTTGGACTAATTCTGGGAGAGTTTACCATCGGCACTTTGTGGAGTATCGTGGGCGTCTTATGGAATGTGCCTGCTTATGCATTCTGGTATTGAGTTTCTATTCTAAAAATAGTTAGAGTTCTCTCAGAAAGTCGGAAGCCCGAACTGGTTTGGGGCCCCGACCTTTGATAAAATCCCCCCTCCCCCCTTAACAAACTTTATTGAGGGGGATTAAGGGAGACGACTGAAGTCGGCACTACAAATGTAACAGTGTACTACGTTTAATCCACTCAATTTCTCCAAGAAACTCTATCAGCAAGTAACTCACCAAGATACCTCCGGCTCATAGCGGCCGCTTCACGCGGTGGTCTTGGAGCCCGTGGGGTTCCGTCAAGCTCGACGTTAACCCATCCGTCGAAGTCATCTTCAAGCAAGATGTCGAGAATCTCGGGCATCGGAAGAACCCCGTTACCTACTGGTTCATAATTAGCATAACCGGTAAAGTCGATTTCCCTCCCGTCTTCTCCCCGCTCATACTTGCCACCCCAATCCTTAAGGTGAACGTGTGTAATCTGCTTGCGGTAAATGCGCATAACCTCTAAGATATCGCTACCGCCTTTGGCGATTTGCCCGGTGTCCGGAGCAAACCCGACTAAAGATGGGTCTACTAAGTTTAAGATTGTGTCTATCTCCGCGCGGGTTTCAATGGCTGTCCCCGTATGCGGGTGTAAACCGGTAATGAGCCCGATGTTAAGGCAGTACTGACCGATAGTGTTCAACGCATCGGCAAGCTGGTGAAATTGGTCGGACGTTAAACCGCCCTCATGCCTTGGTCCAGCCTGAAGCACCAGTGTCTTGCCCCCCGGCAAATCGCGCAGAGCGTCAGCTTCCAGCTTTGCTGTCTCAATGTCTTCCTTCGCTTTCTGGGCATCAATCCAATTATGGTAACAGTAAGCTGCTACAGTTGGGATTAAAAAACGATTGACTAAACTGCGATAACCGCCTGGTTTTTTATTCCATTGAATAATTGTTTGTGCAAACGTTTCAAATCCCAGGTATCCCAATTCAGAAGTTTCTTTATACGCCTGCTCAATTTCACCACCCCATGTGATACCAGTGTGACCTATTTTCATTTTCATATCCCCTAGTAGCTATGAATTTGGTTTTTTATCTTTTTCATAACCGCAGAGAACGCAGAGGAGGCGCTGAGGACGCAGAGGTAAGAAATCATCTCAGTGTTCTCTGCGTCTTCCCCTCCTGGGAGGGGTAGGGG
>Ga0194125_10002636_pt1 | contig 29426 bp, 23 predicted proteins | sample TA2KigC250mmetaG_FD_148626 | JGI IMG/M metagenome (GOLD analysis project Ga0194125, IMG submission 148626) | Freshwater microbial communities from Lake Tanganyika, Tanzania - TA2015034 Kigoma Deep Cast 250m | ecosystem: Environmental > Aquatic > Freshwater > Lake | place: Tanzania: Lake...
TGCCAATGTCGTAGAAGAGCTTCATGCGGGCTTCGGTGTCCACGGTGGACATCTGCTGAGCGAAGAGGACGTCGAGCTCCTCGTCGCAGAAGAACTGCCAGTTGCCGCCAGCCGGGTTCTCGTCTGAGGGAACTTCCTTGCACAGCCACGTAGCGGTGTCTGGGTCCGGGAAGGCTGGGCAGGTAGACCATTCGGCCACGTCGTACTGGCCGGTGGCGATGGGCCCACCGTCGCCGTAGCTGTTCCACATGATGTCCGAAGAGTGGTTGATCAACTCGGAGTCAATCCCCACGTCTTTCCACATCTGCTGGACGATGACCTGGGTGTTCTTGCGGACTTCACGGACGGTGGTGGCATAGCGCAGCTTGAGCTTGACCCCGTCCTTCTCGCGGATGCCGTCGGCGCCAACTTTCCAGCCGGCTTCATCCAGCAGCTTCTTGGCTCCCTCCGGGTCGTAGGGGATGCCCTTGAGGGCGGGGTTGGCGAAGGGGGTGCCATCCCAGAAGGTGATGGCTGGCCTGGTCATCCCATACAGCAGGTCCTGGCAGATCTTGTTGCGATCCACCGCCATGACGACGGCCTGGCGCACTTTCGGGTCCTGGAGGGCGAGGTGCCCCTTGGTCTTGTCCTCCCGGGTGCTCAGGTTGAAGAACCAGGACTCTTTGTATCCTGAGGAAACCTTCGGCAGGTCCACTGTTCCTAAGGCCTGGAGGTCCGGGATGTCGGCGTAGCTGATGAACACCCCGATGTCGGTGTCGCCGGCCTTGATGGCTGCCACCTGGGCCGCGTCGTCGGGCACAATACGGACGAAGATCTGATCCACCTTGGGCTTGCCCAGCCAGAAGTTCGGGTTGGCCTCGAAAATCAGGTGGCTGCCCGATTCCCATGCCTTGAACAGGAAGGGGCCAACCCCCACGGTGGGCCTGCGGTTCCAGTCGGCGTTGTCCAGGGTGCCATCCTTCTGGAAGATCGGCTCCAGGATGTGCTTGGGCAGGGCGTTAGTCATGTTCACGTTGCTGAAGATCTTGGCCTGCCAGGGGGCGTAGGGCTCGTAGAACTTGACCACCAGGGTGTACGGGTCTGGAGCCTCCACCGACTCCACCGCCACGTCGAATGGGTCACGGCTCTGGACGGTGTTCCTGTCGCTCATGATCATCTGCCAGGTGAACACGTAGTCCTCGGCGGTGAGCGGCACTCCATCCGACCACTTCACGTCGTCCCGCAGGTGGAAAGTGAGGGTCTTGCTGTCAGCCGAGATCCCACCGTTCTCCACGCTAGGAATCTCCCTGGCGATCCAGGGGATAGGCGCGTTCTCATCGTTGTAGACCAACAGCCCATTCGCCAGGTAAAACTCACGCAGGATCATGGAAAACCACATCGAGGTATAGAGGGGGTTCAGGTTATCGGGCTCCTGGGTGAAGCTGATGGTGACGATCTTTGGCTTGGCCGGCACCGGGGTCGCGGTGACTACCTTCTCCACCACCACTTCCTTCTCCACCTCGACAGTCACCGGAACCTCTTTCTCGACGACTACTTCCTCCCTGATCACCTGGGGAGTGGGTGGGGCACAGGCTGCCAGCAAGCTGACCACTGTCATCACTGCCAGAGCTACATAAGCTGCTTTCCTGATAAACATTTCTCCTCCTTAGTTATTGTACTCAAGGTGTTTCCAAACTCTAATCAATCTAGCAGGCAGACTTATTGATCTTGATTCGTCACCTCCTTTCGGAATCACTACGATCACCCTTCCCCACTTTGGACGCCAGCAAGTCAGGGCATCCACACTCGAAGCGAGGATGAGCAGACATGGCTACCCCTCTTCACTAAATCGTCTGGTATCTGCGCCTACCTGAGATACCAAGAACTCAACAGGAAGGTTCATTTTCAACTACAAAATAATTATAGCAGAGAAAGGGGAGAAAGTCAAAGGAGCCCAGAGGAGGGTCAAGCCCCGAGACCATTCAGCAGGCCATACTCCAGGCTGTCGGCCAGAGCCTGCCAACTGGCTTCGATGATGTTGGTGGAGCTGCCTACGGTGCTCCAGGTGAGTGCGCCGCAGGCCGAATCAATCAGCACCCGAACCTGGGCTGATGTGCCGGCTTCGCTATCGAGGATGCGTACCTTGTAGTCGGTCAGGTGAATCTCGGCCAACCGGGGGTAGAAAGGCAACAACGCCTTGCGCAGGGCCAGGTCCAGGGCGTTCACCGGGCCGTTGCCTTCCGCAGCGGTGTGCATGACCTCGTCGCCCACCCGCACCTTGATGGCCGCCTCGGCCAGCATCCCTCTACCCTGACGGTTCTCTACCAGGACGTGGAAATCAATCAATACAAAAGGTGGCTCGTACCCCGACTGCGCCCGGCGGATGAGCAACTCCAGCGATCCCTCCGCCCCCTCAAACTGAAAACCCTGCCTCTCCAGGCGCTTGACCTGTTGCAGGATCTCACGGGTACGGTCCGGGCCAAGGGAAGGGCTCAGGCCGAACTCCTCGATCTTGTAGGCGATGTTGCTCTGGCCGGAAAGCTCCGACACCACCACTCGCGGGTGGTTGCCCACCACGGCCGGGTCAACGTGCTGATAGCTGTCCTTGCACTTGACCAGGGCGTTGACGTGCATGCCCCCTTTGTGGGCAAAGACGCTGTGGCCCACGTAGGGCAGGTGGGCGTCGTGGGCCAGATTCGCGACCTCGCTGACGTAGCGGGAGACGCTGACCAGTTGGCGCAGTTGCTCGTCGCTGATACAGTCGCAGCCCAGCTTGAGCTGGAGGTTGGGGATGATGGAGCAGAGGTTGGCGTTGCCGCAGCGCTCGCCGTAGCCGTTGATGGTGCCCTGCACGTGGACGATGCCGGCCTGCACTGCGGCCAGGGAGTTGGCCACGGCCAGCTCGCTGTCGTTGTGGGCGTGGATGCCCAGAGGGGTGGACGTGACCCTCTTCACCTCCTCGATGATGGCCACGAGCTCAGAGGGCAGCGTGCCGCCGTTGGTGTCGCAGAGGACGAGACAATCGGCCCCGGCCCTCTCTGCCACCTGCAGCGTGCGCAGGGCGTAGGCCGGGTCGGCTTTGTAACCGTCGAAGAAATGCTCGGCGTCGTAGATGACCTCCCGCCCTCGACCCTTGAGGTAACTCACGCTATCGGCGATCATGGCCAGGTTCTCTTCCAGCGTCGTGCCGAGCACCTGGGCCACGTGCAGGTCCCAGCTCTTGCCGAAGACGGCCACGGCAGGGGTCTCCGCCTCCAGCAGGGCCCTGATGTTGACATCATCCTCGACCCGCATACCGGCCCGCCGCGTGCTGCCAAAGGCAGGGCCCTGATGTTGGCATCCTCCTCGACCCGCATACCGGCCCGCCGCGTGCTGCCAAAGGCAGTGATGACGGCGTGCTCCAATGGCATCCCTTGGACCAAGACGAAAAACTCCGCATCCTTCGGGTTGGAGCCGGGCCAGCCCCCCTCGATGTAGTGGATACCCAGCTCATCCAACTTGCGGGCGATCTTCAGCTTGTCGTTCACCGAGAAAGAGATACCCTCTCGCTGCGCACCATCTCGCAGGGTGGTATCATAGAGTTGGATAACCATTTTCCAACTTCCAACTTCTAATTTCCAATTTCCAACTCGATCAGGTCTCCCATCTCTCTGGTTCCGACCTGTTGTTTTCCCTCTTCGGCGATGTCCCTGGTGCGGTAGCCCTGGCTCAGCACGGCGGCCACGGCGCCTTCTACGGCAGTAGCTTCCGCTTCCAGCCGCAGCGAATAGCGTAGCAGCATGGCTGCGCTGAGGATGGCCGCCAGTGGGTTGGCGATTGCCCCCCTGTCCCCCCAAAGTTGGGGGGAACGGGGGGCGGCGATATCTGGCGCAGAGCCGTGAATGGGCTCGTACAGGCCGAATGTGTCCCCCCGCAGCGAGGCCGAGGGCAGCAGGCCCATCGAGCCGGCCAGCATGGAGGCTTCGTCGGTGAGGATGTCGCCGAACATGTTGCCAGTGACGATGACGTCGAAGTCACGGGGACGCCTGAGGAGGTGCATGGCCGCCGCGTCTACCAACAAGTGCTCCAATTCCACGTCGGGGTAGTTCCTGGCCACCTGGTCAACCGTGTGCCGCCAGAGGCGGGAGCAGGCCAGCACGTTGGCCTTGTCCACTGAGGTGACCTTATGCCGTCGGCCCCGCGCCAGGCGAAAGGCGACGTGAGCGATGCGCTCCACCTCGGCGCGGGTGTAGACCATGGTGTCCACCGCCCGCTCGCTGCCCTCCACGCGGGGTTGCCCAAAGTAGATGCCGCCTGTGAGCTCGCGCACCACCACCAGGTCCACGCCAGCGAGGATGTCTGGCTTGAGGGGAGAGGCGGTTAAGAGATCGGGGTGAACTTTGACCGGGCGCAGGTTGGCGAATAGCCCCAGGCCCTGGCGCAGGCTCAGGATGCCCTGTTCGGGACGGGCAGCGGCGCGAGGGTCACCCCACCTGGGTCCGCCCACCGCGCCAAACAGCACGGCGTCGCTCTCCCGGCAGAGCTGAAGGGTCTCCGCTGGCAATGGGTCACCCACCGCATCAATGGCCGCCCCACCGACGAGCGCTTCCTGGAAGGTAAACTCGTGTTCGTAGGTTTGGGCAACTCTCTTCAGCACCTTGACCGCCTCGGCGATCACCTCCGGCCCGATGCCGTCGCCTGGCAGAACAGCGATCCTGGCTCGCATAACTACCTCCTCTGGAAGCTAGAAGTTAGAAGTTGGAGGTTGGAAGCTCAACTTCCAACCTCTAACCTCCAACCTCTAACCTCCAACTCGTGTGTATTCGATCAGCCCCCCGGCCCGGATGATGCCCATCATGAACTCAGGATACGGCTCAGCGTGGAAGGTTTGCCTGGTGTCGAGGTTGCGGATTCTCCCCGTCTCCAGCTCTATTTCCAGGGTCTGTCCCGCTTCGCTGCCCTCCACTGCGGCGGGGCACTCCAGGATGGGCAAGCCGATGTTGATGGCGTTGCGATAGAAAATGCGGGCGAAGGTTTTGGCGATGACACAGCTCACCCCTGCCCCCTTGATAGCCAGTGGTGCGTGCTCCCGCGACGAGCCGCAGCCGAAATTGGTCGTGGCGACGATGATGTCGCCTGGCTGCACTTTCTGGGCGAACTCTGGGTCAATGCCTTCCATACAGTGCCGAGCCAGTTCTTGCGGGGTCGAAAGGTTAAGATACCGGGCGGGGATAACCGCGTCCGTGTCTACGTTGGCTCCGTATTTCCAGACCTTGCCGGTCAATTTCATGGGGTTCTCCTCTCAGGTGCAACGCACTTCTAAAGTGCGTTGCACCTCAGCTCCGCTGGCCCTCCAATCCGCCCTAGTACTGCCGACGCCGCCGCCACCGCCGGGTTGGCCAGATACACCTCGCTCTGCGGGTGGCCCATACGACCCCGGAAGTTGCGGTTGGTGGTAGGTGGCCCATACGGCCCCGGAAGTTGCGGTTGGTGGTAGAGACGCAGCGCTCCCCAGCGGCCAGCACCCCCATGTACCCACCCAGGCACGGGCCGCAGGTAGGCGTGCTCACCACCGCTCCCGCCTCGATGAAGGTCTCGACCAGACCTTGACGCACGGCCTCCAGGTAGATGGCCTGGCTGCCGGGGATGACAATGCAGCGGACGTGGGGGTGAACTTTTCGCCCCCTAAGCACCTGAGCCGCGACTTGCAGGTCCTCCAACCGGCCGTTGGTGCAGGAGCCGATGACCGCCTGATCAATGGGAATCTCGCCTACCTGGCTCAGAGGCCACACGTTGCTGGGCAGGTGGGGGAAGGCTACCTGAGGTTCCAGTTCGGAGACGTTGATCTCGATGACCTGGGCGTAGTGCCCCCCTGACTTCGGGGGGGAAAGAGGGGGGGCGTCGCTCTGGTAAGCGGTGTAAGCTCGCTGAGCACGGGGCTCGACGTAAGCTCGTGTTTTCTCGTCGAAAGCGAACAGTCCGGCTTTGGCTCCAGCTTCGACAGCCATGTTGGCCATAGTGAAGCGACCGTCCATGGAGAGGTCATCCACGGCTTCGCCGCTGAACTCCATAGCCTGGTAAAGCGCGCCATCCACGCCGATGAGCCCGATGGTGTGAAGGATGAGGTCCTTGCCACCTACCCACTTCTGTAACCGTCCGTGGTAAACAAAGCGAATCGTTTCGGGCACTTTCATCCAGATCTTGCCGGTGGCCATAGCCACCGCGATGTCGGTGGATCCCATGCCGGTGGCGAAAGCTCCCAGTGCGCCGTAGGTGCAGGTGTGGGAATCGGCCCCCACGACGACATCGCCGGGCAGCACCAGCCCCTGCTCCGGCAGGAGGACGTGTTCGATGCCCATGCGGCCCACTTCGAAGTAGTGAGTCAGGTTCTGCCGCCGGGCGAAATCGCGCACCATTTTACACTGCTCGGCCGATTGGATGTCTTTGTTGGGGGTGAAGTGATCGGGCACCAGGATCACCCTGTCCCGATCGAAGACCTGCTCGACGCCGAGGCGCTCGAACTCCCGGATGGCGATGGGGGCGGTGATGTCGTTGGCCAGAACCACATCCACGGCCACTTCGATGAACTGCCCCGGATGCACCTCTTTCAGGCCTGCGTGCGCGGCCAGGATCTTCTCGGCCCTGGTCATGCTCATCCTTTCACTGGTAAACTGGTAAAAGGGATCAGGGACTAGGGATCAGGGATCAGGTGGGCCTTGTCCCTAGTCTCTTGTCCCTAGTCCCTGTTTGCAGCCTCGCGTCGAGCGGCCAGCAGCCGATTGAGGGCAAACATGTACGCTTTGGCGCTGGCCACCACGATGTCGGTATCGGCCCCGCGACCGCTGAACACCCGCCGCTCCACGCCGTTCTCGCTGACCGGATCGTCGGCCTCGATGCGGATGGTCACCCGGCCCACGGCGTCAATCCCCTCGGTCACGGCCTGGATGGAGAACTCGATGAGCTCGTTCGGCTCGCCGATGACGCGGTTGATGGCCCGGTAGACGGCATCCACTGGCCCGCTGCCGTGGTTGGCGTCGCAATAGACCTGGCCGTCCGGCCCGCGGATGCGGACGGTGGCGGTGGGGATGCTATGATCGCCACAGGAGACCTGGACGTGTTCTAGATGATAAGTCTCCTCGAAGAACACCTGTACCTCGTCGGCGACGATGGCTTCCAGGTCGCGGGTGTCCACGGTCTTCTTCTTGTCGGCCACTCCCAGGAAACGCTGATAGACCTTCACGAATTCCTCCTCGTCCAGCGTGTAGCCCAGTTCCTCCAGGCGATGGCGCAACCCGTGCCGTCCCGACCGCGCCGAGAGGATGATCTCCGAATCGGGCACGCCGACCTCGCGCGGGTTGATGATCTCGTAGGTGGTGCGTTCCTTGAGCACGCCGTCCTGGTGGATGCCCGACGAGTGGGCGAAGGCATTGGCCCCCACGATGGCCTTGTTGGGCTGCACCACGATGCCGGTCAGGTGGCTCACCAGCCGGCTGGCGGGGTAGAGCAGACGGGTGTTGATGCCGGTAGTCACGCCGAAGAGGTCACGGCGGGTGTGCAGGGCCATCACCACTTCCTCCAGTGAAGTGTTGCCAGCCCGCTCGCCGATGCCGTTGATGGTGCACTCTACCTGGCGAGCGCCGTTGGCCACGCCCGCCAGCGAGTTGGCTGTGGCCATCCCCAGATCGTTGTGGCAGTGCACGGAGATGGTGGCCTGGTGGATATTGGGTACATTCTCGGTGATGCCCCGGATCAACGCGCCCCACTCGTGGGGAGTGGTGTAGCCCGTGGTGTCGGGGATGTTGACCACGGTGGCCCCGGCCTCAATGACGGCTTCCAGCACGCGGTAGAGATACTCCGGGTCGGCCCGGCCGGCGTCCTCAGTGTAATACTGCACGTCCTCCACGAAGCGCCTGGCGTACCTGACCGCCTCCACCCCCTGCTCCAGCGCCTTTTCTCGTGTAGTCCGCAGTTTGTACTGGATGTGGATATCGGACACGCCCAGGCCGGTGTGGATGCGAGGTCGCGCCGCCCCCTGCAGTGCCTCGGCAGCGACGTCAATGTCCTTCGGGTTGGCCCGCGTCAGGCCACAGATGACGCAGTTGCGAATCTCTTTGGAGATGCGCTGCACGGCCCTGAAATCGCCCGGCGACGAGATGGGAAACCCGGCTTCGATGATGTCCACCCCCATTTGCTCCAACAGATGAGCGATCTCAATCTTTTCGTCTACGTTGAGGGATGCCCCAGGCGATTGTTCTCCATCGCGCAGGGTAGTATCGAAAATCATAACCCTGTCCATTATTTCCCCCAATTCTCTGGTCGAAGGGCGCGAACGGCAGCGCCTGCTTGCCACATCTCTGATTCCCCCATCTCGCGCAACTCGGCGTCCAACTTTTGCTTGTAATCGGGTGCACTGTTGGCTGCGAGGACGATCCGCGTTTCTTCACCGCTGACGACCCGTTGGTACAGCTCCTCGAAGACCGGCATGACCGCCTCTCGAAACCGGTGGCGCCAGTCAAGCGCGCCACGGCGCGCTGTGGCACTGCAGTTCTCATACATCCAATCCATGCCATTCTGGTCAACCAGCCGGATCAGGCTCTGGGTCAGTTCTTCGACGGTTTCGTTGAATGCCTCGCTGGGGCTATGGCCGTCCTGGCGAAGGGTGGCATACTGGGCTTCCATGATGCCGGCGAGGGCACCCATCAGCACCCCTCTTTCCCCCGTCAGGTCGCTGTATACTTCTTTCTCGAAGGTGGTGGGGAACAGGTAGCCCGAACCAATCGCCATGCCGATGGCCAGAGTGCGCTCCAGGGCCCGGCCCGTGTAGTCCTGATGCACGGCAAAACTGCTGTTGATGCCGCTGCCGGCGAGAAAATTGGCCCGCACGCTGGCTCCCGACCCTTTGGGCGCCACCATGATAACGTCTACAAATTCGGGAGGTACGACGCCGGTCTGATCACTGTACACAATCGAAAACCCGTGCGAGAAATACAGCGCATCGCCCTCCTTCAGGTGAGGCTTTATCTGGGGCCAGGTCATCATCTGGGCTGCATCAGAGACCAGGTACTGCACGATGGTGCCCCTTTCCGTGGCTTCTTCGAGGGAGAAGAGCGTCTTGTCGGGCTCCCATCCGTCCCGCAGGGCCTTTTCCCAGGAGCTAGAATCCCTCCGCTGTCCTATGATGACGTGGATACCGTTGTCCTGCATGTTGAGGGCTTGAGCCGGCCCCTGCACCCCATAGCCCAGGACGGCAACCACTTCATCGCGCAGGATTTCGCGGGCTTTCTCCAGCGGGAACTCGTCTCTCGTAACGACCTCTTCTACTATCCCTCCAAAATCAATCTTGGCCATTTTGTCCTCCTTTTTTCAGACCTGACAGGTTTCTCAAAACCTGTCAGGTCTCTTGTTGTTCCCTCGCACCATAGCTACCCGACCGGTGCGAGCCATCTCCTGAATGCCGAACGGGCGCAGCAGGCCCACCAGCGAATCCACCTTGTCCTCCGTGCCGGTGATCTCGATCATCAGTGAATCGGGGGCTACATCCACCACCTTGGCCCGAAAGATGTCCACCAAGCTATTGATCTCAGAGCGAGTAGCGCCGTCAGCCGTCACTTTGATCAAGGCCAGTTCGCGGAACACCGTCGGCTCGTCGGTCACGTTGACGACTTTGGTGACGTTGATCAGCTTGTAGAGCTGCTTCTCCACCTGCTCAACGATCCTGCTATCCCCTTCGGTGACGATGGTCATGCGGGAGATGCCCGGCGTTTCACTGTGGCCCACGGTCAGGCTCTCGATGTTGAAGTTGCGGCGGCGGAACAGGCTGGAAATGCGGTTCAACACGCCGGGCTTATCCTCCATCAAAGCGACTATCGTGTGCCTCATCCTGACCCTCCTCCCTTTTTGAGCTTCGAGCTTTGAACTTTGGAATCCGGATTTGGTCTGCGCAGCATGTCACCAATGGAGCCCCCAGGCGCGACCATGGGGTAAACATTCTCCTCCTGCTCGATAACGAAGTCAATTAGCGCCGGCCCGTCAATGGCCATGGCCTGCTCGATGGCAGGAACCACCTGGCTCTTCTCTCTCACCGTGAAGCCGGGGATACCGTAGGCCTCAGCCACCTTGGCGAAGTCAGGCCCCAGCAGAGGTGTGCCTGAATAACGCCCCTCGAAGAAAAACTGTTGCCATTGGCGCACCATGCCCAGGAAGCCATTGTTCAGGATAGCCATCTTGAGGGGCAACTTTTCCTGGACCACCGTGGCCAATTCCTGGATGTTCATCTGAAAGCCGCCATCGCCGGCCGTAGCCCAGACCATCTCCTTTGGCTGGCCTATCTGTGCCCCGATAGCGGCGGGCAGGGCAAAGCCCATGGTGCCCAGTCCTCCTGAAGAGATCAGCCCCCGTGGCTTATGGTGGAGGAAGTACTGGGCCTCCCACATTTGATTCTGTCCCACGTCGCTGACCATGATGGCCTCGCCCGCGGTGGCATGCCAGATGTGGCGGACAACGTACTGGGGGATGAGAGCGTCGGTCTCTTGCTGCAGAATGTCGCGCTCGCCCGATTCGACACGCCATTCATTGATTTTGCTGATCCAATCCGGGTGGCTGGCGGGTTCGATCAGGGGCAGGAGGGCCTGAAGGGCGTTCCTGGCATCGCCAACGATCGGCAGGTCCACCGGCACGTTCTTGCCGATCTCCGCCGGGTCAATGTCTATGTGAATGATCTTGGCCTCAGGGACAAAGGTACTGACCGGCCCCGTCAGGCGATCGTCGAAGCGGCTGCCCACATTGAGGATCAAGTCTGCGTCTTGCAGGGCCTTGTTGGCGTAGGCTTCGCCATGCATGCCTCCCATCCCCAGACACAGAGGGTGGGTTTCGGGAATGGTGCTGAGGCCCAGCAGGGTGTTGACCACCGGAATCTGGGCTTTTTCCACCAGTTCTCTCAGCTCGGCTTCAGCGCCAGCCAGTACCACCCCGTGGCCGGCGATGATGACCGGGCGCTGGGCCTGGTTGATGAGCTGGGCGGCTTGCTTGATCTGGCGCTGGTGGCCGATCAGGGTAGGGCGGTAGCCGGGGAGGTTCACCTCCTGTGGATACTCGTACTCCAGGGTGGCGGCCTGAACGTCCTTGGCGACGTCTATTAGCACCGGCCCTGGCCGCCCGGTGCGGGCGATGTGGAACGCCTCTTTGATCACCGTCGGCAGGGCCTCCACCTCGGTCACCAGATAGTTGTGCTTGGTGATGGGCAGGGTGATGCCGGTAATGTCCACCTCTTGAAAAGCGTCTTTACCGATCAACGAGGTGGGTACCTGGCCGGTGATGGCCACCACCGGCGAGGAGTCCATGTACGCCGTAGCCAGTCCTGTCACCAGGTTAGTGGCCCCCGGCCCCGAAGTGGCCATGCACACCCCCACTTTGCCCGTCGCCCGGGCGTAGCCATCGGCGGCGTGGGCGGCAGCCTGCTCGTGGCGCATCAGGACGTGGTGGATGGGATAATCGGGCAGGGCATGGTACAGGTGGATCACCGCCCCACCCGAGATACCAAACACCACCTCCACCCCTTCGCGCACCAAACTCTCCCAGACGGCCTGGGCTCCAGTTAGCTTCATGGTTTCCTCCCTAAAATCAAGGGACTAGGGACCAGGGACTAGGGATCAGGGATCAGCACCCCTGGTCCCTGGTCACTTGTCCCTAATCCCTGGTCACTTCGACCTAAGCTATGGCCCCACGAAGCGAGACGATGGCGTTCCGTTCGTCTGGGAGGCCAGGTCCATGTATTTGACGATGAGTCTCCCCAGGCGTCGGATGCCCTCCTCGATGTCGTTGGGCTCTAAGTGGGAGAAATGGAGAATGGCGGTGTAGCGCTCATCGCAAGCAACCGGGCCAGGAGTGAAGATCACCCCCTCTTGTTTGGACAATCTCAGCAATTCCCCAGGGTCAATCTCGAAGGGCAGGACCACCCACAGGGGCGCATTGCCCTGGGGGTAGATCCAGGCGACGATGTGGGGAAAGTGCCGGCGCAAGGCCCGGAAGACGGCATCGCGTTGGTCCTGGCGAGCGCCCAGAGGATCGTGTTTCTCGTAAACGAAGCAGATGTCTTTTTTCATTTTTTCTTCTCCTTTCTTCTTGCCTTTCAGTTTTTGAAAACCGCGCCGGTGCTGGCCGAGGTGACCGCCTCGGCGTAGCGCTTGAGATAACCAGAGGTAACCTTGGGCCGCCAAGGAGGCAGATCAGGCAAGCGATTCTTGATCTCTTGCTCTGGCAGGTCGAGGCTCAGGGAGCAGGCGGGAATGTCAATGACGATGGGGTCGCCATCCCGCACGATGGCCAGCAGCCCACCGGCCGCCGCCTCGGGCGAGATGTGGCCGATGGCTGCCCCCCGCGTGGCCCCGGAGAAGCGCCCATCGGTCAATAAGGCTACCTGTCCATCCAGGCCCATGCCGGTGAGCAAAGAAGTGGGAGTCAGCATCTCCCGCATGCCCGGTCCACCTCGCGGCCCCTCGTAGCGGACGACGATGACGTCGCCTTTCTCGAAGCGACCGGCCATGATGGCCGCGGTGGCCTCTTCCTCGGAGTCGAAGGCCCGCGCCGGCCCACGGTGGGTGAGCATCTCCGGAGCTACCGCCGCCCGTTTGACCACCGCACCCTCAGGGGCCAGGTTGCCGAACAGGATGGCCAGGCCACCGGTGGGCGAGCACGGATCGTCGAGGGGGCGGATCACACTGGCGTCGAGCACCTCCGCTGCGGCCAGGTTCTCGCTCAGGCTGCGACTCGTCACCGTCAGGGCTCCGTCATCCAGCAGGCCAGCGGCCATCAGTTCGCCCATCACGGCAGGTATGCCACCTGCTCGATCCAGGTCTTCGATGTGATGCTTGCCAGCGGGGCTCATCTGGCACAAATGGGGCGTGCGCGCGCCGAAGTCGTTGAGCTTAGCCAGCGGGAAATCCACCCCGGCCTGGTGGGCGATAGCCAGCAGGTGCAGGACGGAGTTGGTGGAGCCTCCCAGGGCCATGTCTACGGTGAAGGCATTATTGAAAGCGGCGGGGGTCAGGATGTCTAGCGGCCGGATGCCCTTCTCCAGGAGCTCCATCACCTTCAGGCCAGCTTCTTTGGCCAGGCTAATGCGCCGCGCGCTGACGGCGGGGATGGTGCCGTTGCCGGGCAGGGCCATGCCCAGGGCCTCGGTCAGGCAATTCATGGTGTTGGCGGTGAACATGCCCGCGCAGGAGCCGCAGCCAGGGCAGGCCGCTCGCTCCAGCCCCTGCAGCTCTGCTTCGCTCATCTCACCTCTGGCCGCGGCCCCTACGGCGTTGAAGACATCGCTGAGGTCAACGTATTCATCGCCCAACTGACCGGCCAGCATCGGCCCGCCGCTGATGATCAGCGCAGGGACGTTGAGCCGGGCGGCGGCCATCAGCATAGCCGGGATGATCTTGTCGCAGTTGGGGATGAGCACCAGGGCGTCGAAAGCGTGAGCCTGGGCCAGGATCTCCACCGAGTCGGCGATGAGCTCACGACTGGGCAGGGAATACTTCATCCCCTGGTGGTTCATAGCCAGCCCGTCGCACACGCTGATGGTGGAGCACTCGAAAGGGGTGCCGCCGGCCATGCGCACGCCGGCCGCGGCGGCAGCAGCGACCTGGCGCAGGTGGGCGTGGCCGGGTACGACTTCGTTGAAGGAATTGATGATACCTACGAAGGGCTGATCCATCTCGCGGTCGGTGCAGCCCACCGCGCGTAGGAGGGCGCGATGGGGGGCCCGCTCTATCCCCTGTTTTAGGACATTGCTTCTCACCTCATTGCCTCCTCACATGGCTCATAAACAAAATGCCTCGGCCCTCGCGGTCAATAAGACAGCGTGGGCAAAGGCATCGTTGCAAAGCGTCGTCGTAGACGTCGAGGAGCAGGTCAACTCTGGCCTGGTTGGTCGTTATTCAACTGCTCTGCTGAAAACAAAAAGAGCCTCCTGGTTGGGAGGCTCTTCCAAAAAATTGCTAAGTTTATATGTAATCCTTCACCCCAATGTCCTCCCAACCGCCAATAGCTCCTTAATGCTAAGGAGCTCTACTACGATAAGGCTAATAATGGCGATGGGATTATGCTTCGGGGTTTCGTCCATCAGATGGCACCTGAATTCAGTGTTGACTCCCCTGAAAAAAGCCTGCTCTGAGGCCCATCCCTTCGACTAGCTCAGGACACCGCCTCGGGCCATTTCCGCACCGGGGACGGCGGCGGGAACTTTTTTCAGTAAACTCGGTGTTAAGATTTTCGGTATGATTGTAGCATAAATTGAAATATTTGTCAAATTCCGCCAGTGGCAAAGAGGGTGATGTCCATGGTGTAGTTCAGTGAATTACACTGGCCATCAACAGGGCGGCCATCCCGATCAGTTTCATGAAGATAATTAACGCCGGGCCGGCGACGTCCTTCAGCGAGTCTCCTACTGTATCGGCCACTACCGCGGCCTGATGTTCAAAGCTGCCCTTGTGCCCTACCTCTTCAATGATCTTTTTGGCGTTGTCGAAGGCGGTCCCGGCGTTGTTAAAAAACGGACCCAGGAGAGCGGCCGCCGCAACAGCGCCGATCAGCAGGGACCCGAGCGCCCACGCTCCAAAGGTAAAGCCCACCACCATAGGGACCGTAATGCTGATCAGGCCTGGCAACAGCATCTCCCGGAGGGCATTCTTAGTGGCAATATCCACGCAGGCAGCATAATCGGGTTTATCCGTTCCTTCCATCAAACCTTTGAGCGTCTGAAATTGCCTGCGCACTTCGTCCACCATCTGCAAAGCAGTTTTGGCCGTCGAACCGATGACCAAAGAAGCGATCAGATAGGGCAAGGCAATCCCCAGGAAAAGAAAAGCGACCGCAAAAGGCTTTGAAATGTCCAGTGTTCTCAGGCCGACGATTCCGAAAAAGGTGGTAAACAGAACAAACGATGTGACTGTTCCCGAAGACATCGCATAGGCTTTCGTCGTGGCTTTCATAGTGTTGCCGACGGCGTCCAGCGAAGAAAGGGACCGCACGACTTTCCCGCCCGCGCCCGACATTGCCGCAATCCCGGCCGCGTTGTCTGTGATAGGACCAAAGGCATCGGCGGTCATAATGTACCCGATCAGGAGGTCCGTACCGATATTCACCGCCACGATAGCCAAGAGGGAACCCCTTGAAACGACGAAGGCCACACTAACGGCAGCCACAATCATCACGATGGAAATCAGCGGGCTTTGAAGTCCATAGGCCAGTCCAGTGATGAGGTTAAGTGCCGCGCCCCTCTTGGATGCCTCAGCTATATTTTTGACCGGTTTGCCCCCCATTCCCGCATAGTAGCGGGTGAAGAAAGCGACCACCAACATGACCACGATGCCCAAAAACGTCCCCAAGAAAAGGCTCAAATCGTTGACTAGATACTTTGCCAGGAGGAAGCTACCCAGCGTGGCTAGCCCTGTAGTGGTCATCATCCCCAGGTTGAAGGCCATTTCCGGTTTGGAGCTTTTGAACCACTTGATGGAGAAAACACCGACTATGGAAGAAAGCAGTCCAACTGACTGGAGCAGCAAGGGAAAGAATACAACCAGAGGGCCGTACCTTCCCAAAGATAGGGCCGCGACAGCCACAATGGTTCCTGTGATAATGTCATCGGAAAAACTCTCGAACAGGTCCGAGCCACGGCCGGCGCAATCCCCCACGTTATCGCCGACCAGGTCAGCGATCACCGCCGCATTTCTGGGGTCGTCCTCAGGAATGTTCTTCTCGACTTTGCCAACCAGGTCGGCGCCGATGTCTGCGGATTTGGTGAAGATGCCGCCGCCAATTTGGGCAAATAAAGCGGCCAGACTGGCACCAAACCCAAAACCAACCAGGGGCTCGGGAGCTTTGAAAATGAAGTAAAGCACCGCTAACATCACGATGCTGAACCCGATGATGGAAAAACCCATGACCGAGCCGCCAAAAACCGCGCTGTGAAAAGCCCTGACGGGCGAGTCGGTTGCATCCTCAGCCGTCTTGAGATTGGCGCGGACTGCAGCGTTCATGCCGAGGAAACCCGTGGACAGAGAAGTAAGAACCCCCAGGGCAAAAGTTAGGGCCACCCACGGGCCAAGCGCAACATAGATGGCTATAGCCAGGAAAGGGGTGATAAGAAGGATGGTTCTAAATTGCCTTGAGAGGTAAATTCTGACGCCGAGAGCGATGTAGCCGGCAATTTCTGCCATATTCGCATAACGTGGGTTGGCCTTTTTGAGGTTCAGGAAAAGGTAGATGGCGACAGAAATAGATAACAAACCGCTTATAATGGGCACCAAGAGCAGCAACATAAGCACCTCACGCAAATGTTCGAAGGTGGACCAGCGACCGGGCCGCTGCCGGCTACTCGCCGGTCAGTGCATCGGTGGCGGGGACCGGGGGTTGTTTTTTCATCTTGACCTGCCAGCGGAGCCACGAAATCGCCACCGGTTCATAGCGACGCACCAACAGAACCGAGCAGGGCGCCTGGCCGGCCACCCAGTCGTCAATGGCCCCGAAAAGCCGGGTGTCAGAAATCCACTCTTCGGCAGCCCCCATCACAATCAGATCGTAGGGTTGTCGCTGGTTACGGGCCACTTCCGCCAGGATCCCCTCTTGCACCGAAGCCGCCTGGGCCACCCGCGTGGTAACAATCGGGGGAACGCTGTGGAATGCATCCTCGACGATCTCACGCAACAGCAGCGATTGGTCCTCGATCTCTTCAGTATCAACCGGCGTCGTGAACAGGTGCAGGGCAGTGATCTGCGCCCCGGACTTCACCGCAATCTCGTAGGCCAACCGAAGCGCCATTCGGGTATGCAACCCACCTCCTCCAACGGGCACCAGAACGTGCCGCACCTTCCCCAGTCCTCGGTCACGCAAGACGGCGACGTTGGTATGTGCCTTCTGAAGCAGGACTTTCACCGGATTTCCGCTCAGTTGTTGAGAATCCAGAGGCCCCGGCCATCCCATCAAGATCAGTTTCACGTCGGTCTGGCCGTTGACTTCATCCAGGATACCCTGTGAAATCGAGGTTGCGGCCCGCATTTTGGTATAAAAGGGGACGTTCTGAGTTTGAGCTATCCTGGCCGCTTGGTCCAGCAAGGCTTTTTGCCGCGAAGCGAGGCGGGGAAGCAGGCGCTTTATCGTGCTCTGCTCCAGATCGGCCGCTGTTGGCATGACCGTGAGAATGCAAATGTTCGTGTCCTCGCTTGCCTGAGCGATGATGGTCGCTACACGTAGCAAACTCTCGGCGGTGCGCGGATTGGCAACCGGGATCACTATCCTGTCCTTCGCCAGCTCCAGAGCTATGGTCCGGGCAGCCATTACCCTGACGATCGGTCGGTAAAGGTAGTAGAAAATGCCGCCAGCGGTGATCACCCCGGCCCCGAACAACAATGCTCGCCAATGAGTGAAAGCAATGATGAGGAAACAGCTTGCCGCTGCCAGGTATGCTGTAAGCGGGAACAGGGGAACCTTGAACGGCCGCTTCAGGTCTGGATACAGTTTCCTCAGGCGAACCATGGCCAGGCTTGCCCAGAACAACACGAACAGGTAGCCAGAACTGGAGATGTAGCTCAGAAAATCAACCAGGCCGATGGCGGCGACAAAGCAGATGATCGCGCCAATCACCAGAATGGCCACGTAGGGGGTCCTGAAGCGCCCCTGCCGAGACAAAGAGCGAGGCAAGAGGCCATCGCGGCTCAGGGTGAAAGCTTCCCGCGTGGCGCTCAGCATGGCGGTGTTAACCGAGGTGAGGGTGGCAATCATTCCCGCAAAAGCCATCATGGGCACCCCCCAGCCGGGCAGGAAACGTCCCACGGCATCGGTCAGCGCGGTCTCTGAGCCGGCCAGTTGCCGCCAGGGGATCGTGCCCAGCGTCACCAGCGCCGCCAAGACGTAGAAGAGTGTAACGAGAGTCAGGCTGATCAGAATCCCCAGGGGGATATTGCGATTAGGGTCCTTGATTTCTTCCGCATCGTCGGCGATCACTTCAAAACCAACGTAGGCGTTGTATACCAGGGCGATGGTCGCCAATATCCTCGCCAGGTTGGCCCAGAATCCCGGATAAATAAAGATGCTGCCACTCGCATTGAACACCTCCCAGCGGAAACCCCCGGGAAGGATCAACCCCGAAACAGTATAGATGCCGATGCACAGCAGCAATATCCCGCCCAGGATGATCTGGGTATTGCCCACTTTACTGACTCCCAGGATGTTGAGCAGCACGAACACGCCGATCACCACGATGGCGGTAGGAACAATGGGCAGGACAGGAATAAACACTTGCAGCGAATAGGCAAAGCCCACCGCTGACAGCGCGCTGTAGAAGGTGCTCGACAGACAATCGAGAGAACCTACCAGAAAAGACAGGAGATTGGTTCCCCATGCCTCGCGGACGTAGGTAAGTGCACCTCCGGTAACGGGATAAGTGGTCGCTAGCTCGCAGTAGTTCAGGGCCACGCTGTAGCTTAACAGGCCAGCGATCAGCAGAGCCAGCACCGCCGCAGGACCAGCTATGCCTGCCGCATGTCCGGTCAGCACGAAAATCTCGGCAGCGATAGTCCCTGCTGTCCCCAACATCACGACCTGCCCCAGATTCAGTTGTCTCTTCAGCCGTCGTTTGCTCATGCAACACCCACTTCTATCCCAAGCCGGGTACGAAAGCCAGGATCAAAATGACCATGGTAAACAAGAGAGAAGGCTCACCTTCCCCAAGATTCTGCCACGTCTGGTTCTATCTGTGAGAGGCGGGTCAGTGGGGTAGAAGCTCAGTGCAAGTATTGGCGGAGACAGGTGTGAGGGCAAATCTTCGGCTCCGACCTTGGACGGCGAGCCAGCCTAGGTCGGAGCCGAATAGGGTGGTGAGATTTTGGGGTTCACTTGTCGCCTGGCTCACGATCTGGGTAAGGGTACAGCCTTCCGCCTCTTAACTACATGGTGGCTTTCCCGCTCCATCTATGGGGGCCAGGCCAGAGCGTTCGGCGTAAGGTCCTTCCCAAAGACGATCAGATCATCGCCAGGGGCGTAGAAGTCGTGGATAACCGCCTCACAGCGGTAGCCACCGGTTTCGTAGAGCCGGCGTGCCGGAGCGTAGAGCGAGGAACCGGACGTTTCTATCAGTAGCAAGCGGCCACCCCGGGCCTGCGCCTCAGCTTCGACCTGGGCCAGCAAAGCGTGCCCTATGCCACGCCCCTGAGCGGCAGGGTCCACAGCGATCCAGTAGACGTCGAAGGTACCCTGAGTCAGAGGATGGGGGCCGAAGCAGGCATAACCAAGCAGTCAGCTATCACCGCGATATACCAGAAAGGTATATCCACTAACCTCTCCATTATCCCGGTATGCATTCCAGAGCTCTTCGACGCAGCTCAACTCCACGGGTGTGAAGACACCGGTCGCGGCCGTCAGTCGCAGGATGGACGGGCCATCGGCGTCCAAGGCTGGCTCGATCGTAGGCATAGCATTCTCTCCAGGCAAGTTCCAAGATTTGCACCACCATATCTTTGTAACTGTACCCAGCTTCCCGGGCGGCACGGTAAAACCCTGCATCGGGGGAGAGGTCTGGGTTGCAGTTCACTTCCAACACGTAGGGTATCCCCTCTTCACTAACGCGCATGTCCACCCGGGCGTACCCCCGGCAGCCAATGGCTGCCCAGGCTCGCCGGGCCACGTCTGCAATATGGGCACCCAGGTCGGGGTCCACCGGAGCAGGGCAGAGGACCGGAGTATGATGGTACTCAAAAGAGCCCACCTCCCATTTGGCCGCAAAAGAGACGATACGGGCATAAGGGTCCGCGAAGGCGCTGAAATCTATCTCGGCCAGGGGCAAGACCTGGGGTGGGTCCCCCCACAAGGAGATGTTAAGCTCCCGGCCGGCCACAAATGCCTCGGCCAGGGCAGCCTGACGGTAACGCTCCACAACGTAGGCCACGCGCTCGCGCAACGCCTGGGCAGTGTGTAGCACCGCGTCCGGGCCAACACCGATGCTGGCGTCCTCGGCCATGGGTTTGACGATGAGTGGGAAGGGCAAGTCAGCAGCCAGGCCCTCTACCTCGTCAGGATGGCGAAAGAGCCACCAGGACGGTGTGTCCACACCGCTGGCAACCAACAGAGTCTTGGTCTGCACTTTGTGCACCGAACGGGCAATGGCATCACCTCTGGACCCGGTGAAGTGGTACCCCATAGCCTCCAGCGCCCAGGCGATGCGTGCTTCCTCGAACAGCCGCCCCTCCAGACCCTCGCCCAGGTTGAAGACCACCCAGCGGGTGGGGGGATAAGGAGCCAGGGCCAACTCCACGTCGGTGTGAATCGGAAGCTGTACCACCCGGTAGCCCGTCCTGCGGAGCGAGTCGGCCACAGCTTGTGCACAGACCACCACGCCCTGCTCAGCCAACAGGTCACGGGGCTCACCCTTTACCAACTTGTCACCGGCGTTGTACAGCACAACAACGCCAGGAGGCTCCTGTTCAGATTTCATCGTTCCCCTCCCACCGGTACAGGAATCCAGGCACGCGGAGCTGAGTCTTGAAAGGCACGGATTCGTCCATTCTCTACGCTCACCTGTCCTTCCAGGCCTCGGCTCTCCCGCGCATAGCGCTCCGCCGCCAGGTACAGGATCTCGTTGATGAGATATGGGTAGTGCATTCCCTCCGCCCGGGCCATGATACACAGGTCGCTCACTATCGGGTTCAGGCCAGGCAAGGTGTTGATCTCCAGGAGATATGGTCGGCCATCTGTGCCTAGCCGGAAGTCCACCCGAGCCACGTCCAGAGCACCGATGGCCTCGAAAGCAGCCACGGCCAGGCGTTTCAACTCGACTTCCAGGGCCGAGGAGATGTCCGCCGGACAGAGGTAGAGAGGTGCCCCTTCCTCGTCAGGGTAATAGGACTTGGCCTCGGCGTTGTACAACCCCTGGCCAGCACCCACCGTGGAGTCAATCTCTAGAACCGGGAAAAGGTGAAAGCCGCGTTCGTCGTACACCTGGTGTGCTGAGCCCAGTCCTGAGTGAAGCCTGCCCTGAGCTTTGCCGAAGGGGCGAAGGACTGTCGAAAAACTGTTCCACTGCCGTTCCCCAGGGGCCAGGGTGTTGCCGATCAGCCCCACGGTGAACTCCCGGCCAGGCAGATAGGTCTCCACAAATGCTGGCTGACGATAGGTGCGGATCACCCAATGCACCTGCTGTCGCAGTTCGGCCTCGCTGTAGACGACAGAGTGGGCGTTGATCCCCATTCCTGAGCCCTCGCGCACCGGCTTGACAAAGAGCGGAAAGGTCAGTCGTCGGCCTAGTGGCTCATCCCCGCGGCGGAAGACCTGGAAGGGAGCCGTGGGTAGACCCAGGTCGTGCCAGACATGCTTAGCAGCCGCCTTGTCCAGCGACAGAGCGTGGGCCAACACTTTGGAGCCGGTGTAGGGGATGCCCAGCATCTCCAGCAAGGCCGGCACCTGGGACTCGCGAGCGTCGCCCCGCAGCCCCTCGGCGATGTTGAAGCAGATGTCGGGCGCGACCTGCCGCAGGGTGTCCAACAGCGTTTCGTCCGCCTCCAGCGGGATGACCTGATGACCTCCCGCCAGGAGCGCACCCTCGATGGCCTGTGCCGTCTCCACGGAATCGTACTCGGCCAGGGCATCGGGCGGAGCGTCGGGGCCCACGTGGACGTTTTGCTTTAGATTGTAGAGCAGCGCCACCCGCCAGCCACTCATCGCTCCACCTCCACTTTGGGCAGAGGAGCGTTATGTGCAGAGGAGCTGAAGTGCAGAGGTGCAGAGGTGAACTTTCCCCTGCTCCCTTGCTCCCCTGCTCCCCTGCTACTCGGCACAGAACACACCCTGGCTCCCCACGCCGGGATGCCCCGCTGGTGCAGGGCGCGCCAGCCTTCCGGTGCGATAGCCAACGTCCGGCCTGCCAGCAACCCAGCCACCCCGTCCTGACCCTCTTCGCTGTGGCGAGCCTGGCAGTACGCACACGTGGTCGGGTCGTGGTGGCCATAGTCCGTCGGTTGGGCGTAGGTGCTGATGAGCCCTTCGTAGTTGCGCACCACCACCCGGCTCTCGGACATGCTGAGCAGGTAGTTGGGCAGGATGGGCACCTTGCCCCCACCCTCAGGGGCATCAAGCACGAAGGTCGGGATAGCGAAGCCAGAGGTGTGGCCCCGCAGCGCTTCCATGATCTCGATCCCCTTGGCCACCGGAGTGCGGAAGTGACCAGCGCCGTGGACCAGATCGCATTGGTAAAGATAGTATGGGCGCACGCGGTTCTTCACCAGTCTCTGCACCAGAGCCAGCATCACATTGGGACAATCATTGACGCCGGCCAGGAGAACCGTCTGGCTGCCCAGGGGGATGCCAGCATCAGCCAGGCGGGCCAGGGCGGTCTCCACCTGCGGAGTGATCTCCTTCGGGTGGTTGAAGTGAACGTTTATCCACAGAGGGTGGAACTGCCGCAACATGGCCGTCAGTTGCTCGTCAACCCGCATGGGCAGGAAGACAGGCACCCGGGTACCGAGGCGGATGACTTCCACGTGGGGGATGGCCCGCAGGCGGCTGAGCAGACTCTCCAGCACCCTGGGATTCAAGACCAGCGGGTCGCCTCCTGAGAGGAGTACATCCCGCACCTGCGGCGTATAGGCAATGTAGTCAATCTGTTGGTCGTAGTTGGTACGACTGAACTGGGACGTGGAGTCGCCCACCACCCGGCTGCGGGTGCAAAAGCGGCAGTAGCTGGCACACTGGGTGGTCACCAGCATCAGCACCCGGTCAGGATAGCGGTGCACCAGGCCGGGGACGGGAGAGTGTGCATCCTCAGCCAGGGAGTCGGTCATTTCGGCCTCGAAAGGAAGCAACTCGTGGATGGTGGGAACGACCTGCCGCCGGATGGGGCAGTACGGATCATCGGGGTCCATCAAGCGGGCGAAATACGGAGTTACGTCCACGCGAAAATGCCCAGGTGCCGAAAGGCCGGCCACTTCCTCAGGGGCGAGGCGGATCACCTGGGCAAAATCCTCCATCGTGTTCAGGCGGTGGCTCAGTTGCCAGCGCCAGTCGTTCCACTGTGCAGGGGGTACACCCTCCCAAGGTTGGGGGGGGTTCCCATCACCAGGAGGGTCTTCGATCTCGTTTCTCATCTCACTCACTTGCTATAGCTCCTCCAATCGCAATTGTATTCCTGTTTTCCAGAACTCTTTCCATTCCCACTCTTCTTCGGGGTAGTGACGTAATGTGTCATATACCCAATCAAGTTCCAAACACCCCAGGCTAATGATCTCAAGTCTGACCCCACACCCGGCACAAACCACCTGTTGACCCTCGCAGGGTCGGGCGCCCAGGTTGACGTTATACCCACACTCCGGGCAAAATGCCGTGGCCATGTTCGCCCCCTGTCTTTTCGTCTCTACTACGTTGGTTAGAAGTGACCCTTTGCATTTTAACAACATTATAGCCCATTGGCGTACAAAAAGCGTCAAAAAAAGCTACAAATCGCGTTACAAGACGCGGTTGGCTGTAACATTTTTGCGACAGCTTGCCCCTTGGCACACAACCTTCACCAGGCTACAAGTGCAAACGCCAACCATCAGCGGTTGGCGTTGGAAAAGATATGTGAGATTACAGGCCCATCGCGCCTGCCCGAAGGCGCCGCCCGGCGTCCCAGTCCAGCCATGAGAAACCCATCACTCGTTCTCCTGGCAAAAGGAATACCCCACGCCGGGCACGGTCAGGATGTAGTACGGGTTTCGCGGGTCTTTCTCCACCTTGGCTCGCAGTCGGCTGATCAGTCCACGCACCAGGTCACGGTCGCCCTCGCCGCTGTAACCCCATACCCGCTCCACGATGGTTTCCGTCGGGATAACCTGCCCACGGTGGATCATCAACGTATAGAGCAGGCGGAACTCCAGGTGGGTCAGCCGAACTGGTGGCCGACCCACTATTTGGACCGTCCGGGTGGCCGGATCCAGGGTCAGGCCGGATAGGCTTAGAATGGGCAAGCTGAAGACGGGGACACCGCCGATGCGGCGCAGCAGAGCGCGCATCTGGGCGACGAGCAGCCGGGCGCTGAACGGGCGTTTAACGACCAAATCGGCGCCGCTCTCCAAGAGGGTATAGTGTAGGTTCTCCTCAATGGAGTCAACGATCAGCACCAGAGCAACCTCCGTCTCCGTGCGTACACAGCGGACCTGGGCCAGAGGTTCCACATGGTAGAGCGCCACCACTACCAGGTCCGCCGGTCGCTCTGGCCAACTCCGCATGGCGCGCCCTAGATTGCCGCTGGTGACCACGGCCAACCCGACACGTTGCAGCACCAGGGAGAGGATTGCGGCTTCATCAGGATCTTCAGCAACCAACAAAGCGTACACCAGGCTATCCTTCGCCCCTCAGATAGCGGCAAGCCGCCTCGGCCAGGATGGCTGCCCCAATAGGCAGGCATCGCTCGTCGAGATCGAAGCGAGGGCTATGAGCTGTCCGTTCGTCTCCCTCGATCTGACAGCCTAGACTGAACATCGCGCCGGGGGCCAGAGCAGAAAAGAACCCAAAGTCCTCTGCTCCCATATGCTGTTTGGGAGCCTGAATATGCTCGGCCCCCAGCAAGTCGGTGGCGACTTGCCGTGACAAGTCCACCACCCCTGGGTCATTGATCATCGGCATACAGCCAATCTCGATCTTGAGTTCATAATCCCCGCCCATGGCCCGCGCCATGTCTAGCGCCCGCTCGATCTCTTGGTGAATCTGCTTCTGCACTTCTTGATCCATGAAGCGGATGGTACCAGACATCTCTACTCGCTCCGGGATCACGTTATCCGCCTGACCGCCATGGATGGAGCCGATGCTGATCACTGCCGGGGCAAAAGGATGCAGGCGGCGAGAGACGATGCTATGGAGGGCCAGGATAACGTGCCCGGCGATGTGGATGGGATCCACCACCTTGTGCGGCGCCGACCCGTGACCTCCCTGACCGATGATTGTAACGTAGAAGGTGTCCACGCCGGCCGAGCAAGGACCCGCGCTGGCGATGATGTCACCAACAGGGAGGGTCGCGTCCACATGAAGGGCCAGCACCGCCTCTACTTCCTCCATGGCTCCATCTTCGATCATGCGTGCAGCCCCACTCTTGCCTTCCTCGTCATTCACCTCCTCGGCCGGCTGGAAGAGGAAGCGTACCTGGCCCGGCAGCTCTTCCTGGTGCAATAGCAAGGCGACACCGAGCAGGATAGCCGTGTGGGCATCGTGGCCGCAGGCGTGCATCACGCCTGGCACCTGGGAGGCATAGGGCACGTCGTTGGCTTCCTGGATGGGCAGAGCATCCATGTCGGCGCGGAGGGCCACCATCGGCTTGCCTTCCCCCAAATAGCCGACTACCCCCGTCTTGCCCACCTTCGTCCTCACCCTCAGACCAAACGAGTGCAAGGTTTCAGCCACGAACTCAGCGGTCTTGAACTCCTGAAAACCTAACTCAGGGTACATGTGGAATTTTCGACGCCAGGTGATCAGTTGTTGTGCGATTTCACGAGAACGGTTGAGCATCTTAGTCTCCTTCAGGCGAGTCTGTCAAGGCTTTGAGACCCTGGCATAATTCGTAGAACGGCATTCCATCTGCTACATTGGCAGCAGAGGAAGGCTTTCCTGACCCTTCTTAACTGATTTATGCCAGGCTCTCGGCTTTCTATAGGGTGTGTTCAGTGTAAGTTGTCTCACACGGACGCCCGCGCCCGATCCAGGCACGCAGTTCGTTCAGGTTGATGATGATGCTGAACACCGTCACCGTAGTGCCAGCGTGCTTGCAGATAGAGGTCGGGTAGTTGGTGTGATCGGCCAGCAACTTCTGGAACAATTCCGGCGACAAGCGCCCATAGTTTTCGGCCATTAGCCGCATAGCGCGATTGTAGCGGATGATCGAACCGCCGATGTAGTTGCGGTGGGCCTCAAAGCGGCGCATGGGCCAACTGAGATAATGGTTGGTGTGGGCCATGATGTCACCATCAATGTAGATGGGCTCACAGTCGGTGGCCGACCCTTCCATGCTGTAGATCTCGCCACTGGGGTCGGCGATGACGTTGTTATAGTTCGAGGCACGAAGGGGAAGCAAACAGGCATCCATGGCCTCCCCCAGGCGCCGCGCCGCCAGGATAGCGCGGGCTATTAACATGCGCGGCACACCGGGGCGGATATCGCTGCACGAGACGGCGTTGCCGGTCATGCTGATGCCGGCCGCGTTGAACCCGGCGCTAAAGCCCAGCCCGGCGACGGCCACCCCAAGGAACTCAGGTTCATCCCCGGCTTGCACTCTCAGGATGACCAAATCTTCCTCGGCTTCGGAAGGGAGATCGTTGGTGTGAGCCACCAGGGTGGCACCGTTGATGGTGGCCTGGCCCCGGGCAGCGAAATCGGTACACCCCTTGGCCAAGGTGGAGAAATCGGCGTGCCACGCTGCTGGCTCCCATAGTTCCTCACAGATCGCCAGGAAGGCTTCTTCAAAGGGCAGCTCGGCCGCTTCGGCAATGCCCTCCAGTTCCTCCACAAACTGTGGGTAAACGGCGCGGCTGTGAGCGAGACAAAGGCGGCCCTTGAGCAGCATGTCCTTCCACTCCACGCCTGGGGGCAGATGCGCGCGCAACCGTGGGATTATGCGCTGCAAGCGGGGCTTCATCTTTTCGCCAATTTGCTGGCCCACCTCGCGGTGTGTGCCACTAACCTTGATTACGGGAATAGGCTTTGCTGACATCTTATCACCTCCGCGTTGCGTGTTGCGTGTTTTCTTCTTCAGGATGGGCTCCGCAGAGTAGGAGGCCTCTCCGCAGAGTAGGAGGTCTCTCCAGAGACCGATAGTGCTAGCCAGAGACCAACTCTCGCTCAGCTTGCTGCATGATCTCTGCCAGTTCTCGCTCCTGATCCTCTGTCAGTGGTGAGACTTCATGCTCAGCCAACAGCCACTCCGCATTCGCTATTCGCTACTCGCTACTCGCTATTCGCTTTTCCCCCCCAACGCCTGCCCTGAGCCCCGTCGAAGGGTTCGCTATTCGCTACTCGCTACTCGCTATTCGCAAGGGGGGGCGTCGTTCCGCCAGGTGTGTGTAAAGCACCTCCCCTGCCCGCAGGTAACGCACGGTGTGCCGCTGATCCAGGAAGTTGCGCGAGCCACCCATCACCGCGGCGATGACCTCCACCGCCTCCGCGACGAAGCCCCAACCGCCGACGTAGGCGGCAATCTCGTTGTCGCAGACCATATTCGCTATTCGCTATTCGCTATTCGCTCCTGCCGCCATCTCGCCGATGCCGGAGAGCTCGTCTGCCCCCGCCAGGGCGGGGATGACGGCGGCGAGGGGACCCCGCTCTAGCCGCTCTGTATATCCAGTCGCTATTCGCTATTCGCTATTCGCTCGTGTGGGCGTTGGTGGACAGCCCGTAGACGTTGACGGGCAGGCCATAGCGGTGGCCGATCTGCACCGTCGCCGCCGAGGCCAACCCCAGCTCCACGCCGCCCCACACAGAGACCCCCGTTCTGGGCTCCATCGTGGCCAGCCGTCCGCAATAGACCACAGGCAGCCCCGGCCGCACCAACTGCGTCAGTACCACTCCGCTATTCGCTATTCGCTATTCGCTCGCGTTCTGCTGAGCCAGCGCCCCGGCCAGCGACATCGGCGCGGTGGCTCCGGCGGTGAGGCACGGCAGTGGTCCCAGCGGCACTCCCCACCGAGCGCTCTCCATCATTCGCTATTCGCTACTCGCTACTCGCTATTCGCTCATTGCCTCCGCCACGTCGTCGGGGAAGGTCAGCGGGCTGACAGGGGAAATGCCCAGCGTGAGTACCTCGGCGGGCGGGCCGACGACGGCGGCCAACCGGGCGAGATAGCGCACCTCGGCGGCGGTCTGCACCCCTGGCCCTTGAACCGGCTTGGCAGTGTGGGGAAGGGTGTGCCGGTACATCGCCAGCGACATCAGCTATTCGCTATTCGCTACTCGCTACTCGCTATTCGCTTGAGGGGGGTGAAGAAGGGAGTGACGGTGGTGACGCCCTCCAGTGCATCCAACAGGCGGGTGGAGTCTCGCACGTCCTGGAGGATGGCCGGGCGGCGGTAGCCTGTGCGGGGATCGTACACCTCGCGTGCCCCGCCCAGGTTGTGCCAATGCAGGTTGCCGTCCCCCAGCACCACCGTCTGTCCACTACGGCCACGGACGGTCACCTGGCGCGGACATCTGGCTACCTCCCGCTCGACCAGGTCGGGTGGCAGGAGGACCCGGTCGCCCCGCACCGTGGCTCCCGCCCCGGCCAGGACCTCGCGTGCCTCTGGCTGGGTTAGCACAATGCCGACCTCACTCAGGATACGCAGCGTAGCCTGGTGAATCGCCTCCACTGCTTCGTCGGCTAAGACAGCGAGTCGAATCATGTCGTTGTTTCTCTCCGATGCCTCAGAACCTTGCCCGGCAAGGCGCCGGTGTGCTTTTCCCCTTCTACGACCAGAACACCGTTGACAAAGACGTAGTCAATCCCCGCCGGGTAGCGGTGCGGATAGAGATTGGTCGCCCGGTCGTGGATGCGCTCCAGATCGAAGACGACGACGTCGGCCCACGCTCCGGGCCGCAGTACGCCACGATCCATCAGCCCGAACCGTTGGGCGGGAAAGGAGGTCATTTTACGAATGGCCTCTTCGAGGGTCAGCACCGGGTCGTCCCGCACGTAACGCTCCAGCACGCCGGGGAACTCGCCGTAGCTGCACGGGGAGTAGGGCGGCGGATCGTTCAGGAAGCCGTAGGGGGCTAACGCCTGGCCGTCGGAACAAATCATCACCGCCGGGTGCTGGAGCAGGGTACGGATGTCGGCCTGGTCAATGTAATCGAAGATGGCGTCCACGTCGTGGCCGTTTTCCACGATCAGGTCAAAGTAGACGTCGAAAGGGTCCTGGCCTCGCCCGCGAGCGATGGCCTCGATGGTCTGGCCAACGACGTCCGGACTCCTGGGGGCGTGCAGGATGGTGATGCGTTGCCACTGGCCGTGTTTCAAAAGCCCGGCCGGGCCAAAGGCGGGCCGACGGTCGAGGACGATTTCCTCTCGGACCTGGCGGCGGGTATCGGGATGCTGGAGCAAGGCCGTGATCTCAGCGACGGGTCGCTCCTGGATGTCCTGGGGCAGGCCGCCGGTCAGTGGCGGGCCCAGGTCGGTATGCACGTCGTTATCCACCGTCACATCCTGGCCCTGCGCCCGCGCCTCCTCCACCAGCCGCAGGTTGGCGGTGGCGTCGCAGGGTGCGCCAAACTTGGGCGCGTTGTGGGAGATGTGCACGGGCAGGCCAGCCTCGCGCCCGATGCGGATGGCCTCGGCCACGGCATCCAGGATAGTTTCCCGCTCGCCCCGCACGTGGGAGGCATACAGCCCATGGTAGCGTGCCACGACCTGGCCCAGAGCGATGATCTCCTCGGTGCTGGCAAAGCAGCCGGGTGGATAGACCAGGCCGGTGGAGATCCCGAAGGCCCCGGCCTCCATT
>Ga0194125_10002640_pt1 | contig 29395 bp, 13 predicted proteins | sample TA2KigC250mmetaG_FD_148626 | JGI IMG/M metagenome (GOLD analysis project Ga0194125, IMG submission 148626) | Freshwater microbial communities from Lake Tanganyika, Tanzania - TA2015034 Kigoma Deep Cast 250m | ecosystem: Environmental > Aquatic > Freshwater > Lake | place: Tanzania: Lake...
GGCAGTCGTTTCGTCGCGTCTCCTCGCTGCTGGAGAGCGGATTCCAGCTTGCTGAGGGCGAAACGCAGCATGGGCGAATTGGGCGCAGCGACCTTGACTTCGGCAGCTTGGAGCGCTGATGCGCAGGCAAACAACGGGACGGGCAGCAACATGAGACGGAGGAGGTTGGCTTTCATGGTTTTTGTTCCTGGTTGATTATTTCCTAGCGGCCGAGTCATTTGACGCTCCTGTCCTCACCAATGATCCACAGGATGTTGGGCCTTTGATCCGCGGCACTTGCCAAACACGCCCAAAGAAGGGACATGGTGGGAATCCATTTCATGAATTGTGTTTTCACGCGAGTACGTCTTTTTGATTCTTGGGACTCCGATCTCGAACTAACAACACGGCCCGGAATTGCAACACAAGTCAATCGTGTTGTTGAATTGTATTGCAATCAGGTATTCCCACGCCTCCCAAGTCGGCATATTCCTTCAACACCGCCGCATCGGCGAACTTCCAGTCGGGAGCAATCGCTAGGTTTCTAAAGGAATCCGCAAGGTACGTGTCTTCCATCGATCGGCTATAGGCCATCCACCAGCAGTATGCTCTGCCCATTTCCTCCCTCGCCTTGCCTTTCTCTCCGGCTTTCTTATAGGTGGCACCTCGGATCTTGTGGGCATAGTACGCGCTCAGAAAGGCCATCTGTTTGACGTTGTTAATGGCCACTCTTAGATCGGCATTCCCGCCGCTTTCCAGGGTGTTGGTCAAAGAAATCGCCTTTCTGGCGTCGGCTTCCATTTCGTCAGCGAGTTGATATGAGGATTTCTTGCGGCCACATTTTCCCGCCGCAGAATCGGCGATATTGCAGAGAGCCGACCCCTTGGCAACATCCTGACCCGCGAAACCCCCTTTTGCTCCACCAACGTCATCTATTGTTCTAAAGCCACCGCATCTGCCCGGATCGCTCCAGCAACCTTCGGGATACCAATGAAAATCCAAGCTCCAGTCCTTCATGACGAGTTCGGTGACCTTGGGCAGTGACCGCGAAGCCAGAGTCCACGCATCAAACAAGTCTCCCGCTGAAACCGTGGGATACCGACGCGCCAACATACCCTTGAACACATCGTCACTCGTACCGGGATTGTAGGAGATCCGCCCCCACAACATTTCCATGTACCATCTCCGCTCGACTTCAAGCTGCCCATTCAGAGCTGGATTCTTAAAGAAGCGGGCCCGGCTTGGATTGTATCCGTCGATGCCGATATACATGCCGACCACGGTGTCCTTGAGCGGGATACCGGCCATGAAATCGCGAACAAACTGGGGATCCCCCCAGCTCAAATAGAAGAAATCGTCATTGCGGAAGGTGAGCCACGTTTTCAGCCCAAGCTTGGCGCAGCTTTGAATATCCCCAGTCCATCTGGGGGTGGGGGTGGAATACATGTGGGCCATCGCATATTTCGCTGACATGTTGAAGGTAGCATTGGTGACGGCCTTGATCGGAGCGTAGATGGCGTCGCATGTCTGGGGCTCCGTCTTAACGCCGCGATGAATCAGGTTGAACCGTCTCGACGGATTCTCGCTCAAATAGTCTCTGACCGCCTTGCCCATGGCATTCCAGGTCCACTGCGTGTTCTCTTCCTTGTTGCTGCCCATTCCATCTCCCGACGTGATGCCGAATCCGTCGAGCTCCGGATAGGTCTCCAGAAGCGCCCACATGCTCTTATACATGTAGTCTATCGTGGTGGGATTGCTCGGACTCTTTGTCAAGGCAGGGTATTGAGTGCTCGCATAATCAACGTAGATGTTCCAGTTGAAGAAATAGAACTTCATGCCCCGGCCGTGGGCGTACGTCATCACATCCCGCCAGAATGCGACGCGCTGCTCGTGATTCAGGTTTATTGTCGAGCCGTCATACTTCTGAATGTTCGGCAGGCATGCGTTTGGATAATCGCGCACCCTTACAAGCGCCGGGAAGGGGTGATGAACCCAGGTGGACAATACATTGTAGCGGTGCCGCGCCTGCTGATCGATCAACGTCCTCCAAAAGGTCATATCCCAAACGTCCGCGATGGCCTCCCTGGCTGAATGGGAACTCCATCCGCCGACGTAGGTGGGGATGCGTTTATCAAGCGGGAGGTTCAGTTTCATGCCCCGATACATCAGGAAGGGGGTCTCTTGACTGTCATAGTTGCCGCTGAGTCCATTGATCGAAATCGTCTCGGCAATCTGCAATCCGCCATACATCGCGCCGTTGGCATCGCCGCCCAGCACCCAATAGCTCAAGTCCGGAATGCTCGTGGTACGCAGCGCATAAGCCTGTTCGCCCAAACCGGCGGCACCTTTGCCGCCTTGGGCTGCAAGCAGAGAGGCAACTGCTTTGTCGGTGGCGAGGGCAAGGACGATCTTCTTACCCGAACCGGCTTGGGCCAGCGAGGCGAGATTGCGCGTCTCGACGATGTGCTTTCGCTTTTCCAACGCGGCTTTGACGTCGCCGGCGGCAAAGGCGATCTGCGGTGTGGCTGGATCAAAGTAGAGCCCGACGCTCTCCGCCGACGAAGGTGTGGAGAAACCGAGGAGCGAGAAGAGCATCCAGGCGAAAGTGGCGATGCAAGTGAAGGGCATGGTCTTCATCGGTAGTCTCATTTGCGGAGTCCTTTCTCGGAGCCGGTGCGCTTGCCGTCGTCTGTGAGGCTGCCCGGCTTCCAGTGGGCGAGGGCATCGCCGAGGTGATTGTTCTATTCATGGCTTCGGTCACTTTGAGTTTCCTGCATTTTCGCAGACGCACGGTCAGTTGGTCACGTTGATTACCGCTCGGCGATAAGCTGCCAGCGGAACGATTGTGCTGCGATCCCAGACTTCGAGAATCAGATGGAGTTCGCTGCCGGACGCGTCGGATGGAATGGTGATGGTGATCTTCTCTGCGGTCGCTTCTTCCACCGGCAATTCCTTGCCGTAGGGTCTCCGTCCAGCCTCGGGATAGAACCACCAGGAACACCGTATCGCATCTTGATCCGGATCGGTCGAGCCGGCGGCGGTGAACTCGAGCACGTCGCCCGGCTTCGCGGCGAACTTGAGAATGGCATCGCTCCGGTCGCCGTTGAGAACGGCCTGCGGCGGATGATTCGCCTGGGCATAAGGTTGCACGCACCAGTCCATCCGCGCCTTGAAATCATTCCACATGGCGGTGCGCCAGCGCCAGATGGGCGCGCTGGCATCATCATACACCTTGCCGTCCTCCGGGTCGGTCCAGCGATCCTTGGCCTCGGTGTAAACGGAGAACGGCACACAGGCCTGCTCATCGGCCTGGATGTCGCTGTGGCGCGACCAGACATTGGTCAGCTTTTCCGCGCTGAACCGCCCGCTCCAGCCGCCCCAAGATGGCTCGGCGGAATCGGTGAGACCGTGACACACCAATCCCATCCACGGAATTGTGCCGCCGCCTTCGAGAAAATGGATACGGTTTCCCATCCGGCGAACCGGATACAGCTCACCGAGCGCGCCGTGATTCGCGCGAACGTTCTCTGCTGCCCATTCATCCTGACCGTCCGGGCTGTAGGGATACGGTTTCCAATTGTGCGGGCCGAGAGTGACGTTCGAGGGACCGCCAAAGCAGTAAGTCTGGTAGTTGCTCCGCACCCAAAATATGTCGGGGAACTCATGGCAGATCCACGCCCCGGAATTGTCCTGCGCGCCGTTCTCAAACACACGCAGTTTGGCGACGAACGCCCTCACCTCCTCCGGCGAATGGCCCGCACGATAATCCCGCAATGCCTGCGTCAGCGTGTTCGCGCCGGCGTTGACGACGATATGGACAGGCCGCGCGTCCTTCTTCGTCACAGCATCAATGATGAGTTTCGATCCCGCGCTGGCCTTGCCTGCGCCCGTCGCCGCGATGCCGTAACCGGTCTGGCCGCTGGCCACGACGCCATGCAAGTGTTCCGGCGTGGGCCAGCCGGCGGCGTGGAGTTTCAGGTTCGGATAGACCTTCGCGTAGCCGTCAATCAACCGCGTGAAAAGCTCTGGATGCAGCTTCTGGCGATAGGGGTTCTTGTCCTCCGGGCGCAGGTATTTGCCGGTGACAGCGACCAGCCCCTCCACATCAAATTCATTCGCACATATAAGCAGATGCAGCATCTGCTGTTCTTCGTCAGGTTCGTTGCCCATGTCGGCCAGCACGATCAGCCGCGCCCGTTCGGAAGCGACCGGCAGGCGGGCGCGATCCCGGGGCGGCTTCGCCCTGTCAAACTTGCCCGGCTCAGCAGGCGCTCGGCGCGGCGGCAATTCTGGATCAGCGGCAGTCTTCGGCTCAGCCGCACCCAGGCACAAAGCTGAACCCAGCGACGCCAGAACCAAGGTTCCAACGAATCCCGGCAACCAGCGTACGCGCCTGAAGCAAAGGCCGGCCCATCGCCGTCGGAGATGGGGCAACCCGTGTCTCATGGAGTTCAATCTCATAAGTTGATTCTCAATATTCAAACAGCACCACGTCGTAGGCGTTCAACACCGGCACGGTACAGGCGACTCCGCCCGCCGCGCCCGGCTTCAGCGGCAACGATGCGCCGGACTTCAGCAAGCGAGCCTGCTTGACGGGCGCTGCCGGGATGATTTCCACCGTCACGTCGCGGATCGGCACGGGCGCGCCGATCACGTTGTCCAGTTGCCCGCTGTGGTTGTAGAGGCTCACATACTCGAACTTGCCCGCACGGTCGGCGCGATGGTTTGCTTCTATCAACGCAGGTCCATCCACACGCACGCGCCGTGGCAGTTTCAATAATTCATCGAGCACCCCCATCACCAAGGCAGCGTAACCGGCATGGCCGAACGCTTCAAACTCCGCACCCACCCGCCACGGAATCCATGCCACCGCGCCGCGATCCAATGAACGCGCATACAGGCAGGGAATGTCCGAGACGCTCGTGTAATAACATTTCTCCGGCGGGCCGAACATCGCGGGCGGAATGAACCGCAGCCATCCTTCGCCGCCTTCGGCCATCGTCGCCGTCCACAACTCGCCGTTCAACGGGACAAGGTCGAGTTTGGCCAGCACGGGCTGCTTGAGACGCGCCTTGTCCTCGTGCCGGATGCGGATATAAATGCCTTGCTCTGCCGGCCGCGTTTCGCCCGTCGCCCTCAAGCCGAGGCATTTCAATTCCGGCGTCACCGGTCCGCCCGTGAGCAGCAAACGCCCGCCGCCTTTCACATAGTCGTCCAGTTTTCGCGTCACATCCGCCGGAAGCGGGCCGCTGACGGGCACGATCAACGCCGGCAGTTTCGCCAGATCGTTCTTCGCAAGCGAAACGAATTCGTAGCTGACATGCGCCTGCGACAATATGCCGATCAGGCCGCGCACTTCATCGCCCCTGCCCTCGCTCTCCACCGCCAGCCCCACGTCCGCAAGCTCGACGGTATTGGTGAGCCATCGCTCGTGCGCCGCGTGAAAGCGGAACACGTCCTCCACCTGGTCCAGCCCAAGGCGATCTTCCTGCCCGTTGAATCGGCCGATGCAATAGAAGTCCAGCCAGCCGCCATTGATCATGCACCCGAACAGCCGCTTGCGGGTAAGGTCCGGCGACACGGACGCGTGCCGGTGCGGATAATGCGGGAAATGCACCGCCGCATTGGCCTGCTGCTTATCGGGATACTTCAACCGCGCCAGCCGGGTGCGGAAACTCTCCTCGTAGACCCAGTTGTCCAGCGCGCTGTTGGATTCCTTGCGGACCACATCCACGCCCGATTCCGTGTAGGTGCAGATGGCGAGGTTCGGATTCTTGCCCTTCACGAACGCATTCACCTTCTCGAACTGCTCCCTGATGGTGCGCCGGGTGAACTCCTGGTACTTCTCCGCCGCCGGAGTTTTCTCCTGCCCGCTCTTCGGCAGATCCAGTCCGAATATTTCGTGAAAGCGCTGCCGGCAATTCACGCACTGGCAGATGCCGATCGCCCGGCCGCTGTAATCGCTGCGCGGATAGCCGATCATGTTGAAGAACACGCCGTCAATCGGGTAACGGTCAATCGCCTCGCCCAGAATCTTGAGCATTCCCTCCTGCTGATACCAACTGTTCAGACACGTCGCGACCTGCCCGTTGTAGGCCGGAACGGAACGGCCGTCGGCGTCGCGCGTGAGCCATTCGGGATGCTCTTGGGCGATGCGCTCGTTGACTTTGCTGAAATCGAACCGCGCGATCACGCGAATGCCCTCGGCGTGCAGGCGTTTCACCACTTCGCCGGTGAGGTCGCCTTTCATGAACGGATTGCGATAGTGATACGGCAGGTCGGTGGGATAATTCGCCACGATGCCGCCGACATTGAACAGCACGACGTTCGCGCCCGCCGCCTTCAGCGACGCGACATAAGCCTTTACATCCATCCCGGCGTCAATCTCGCGCAGGTTGGTTTGGATCATCCGGCGCGGCGTGAGCCACCAGTCCGGCTCGGCGCGATTGACAAGATCGGCAAGATCGGCTGCGAAGAGTTGAGCCGTCAGCAACCCCATTCCCATCGCCAGAACAAACCAGCCGTGTTTTAGATTCCATTTCATTTGCGGAATCCTTTTTCGGAGCCGGTGCGTTTGCCGTCGTCTTTGAGCGTGCCCGGTTTCCAGTTACGGGCCATTTCGAGATCGGCGGCCACCTTTTCCGTCAACGCAGTCACATCTACATGGCCCACGCGGTTGTAGAGGGCCGAAACGTAGTAGGCGTCGCGAAGGGCCGCGTATCGCTTCCAGTGGGCCAGGGCGTCGCCGAGGTGGCGCAGCGCCGCCTCGTGCTCGAACGTGTCGCCGCTGGTGTCAAACAGGGCCAGCGCACAGGCTCCGCGGATCTTGGAGGCATAGTAGCGGCCCAGCCAGGCCAGGGCCTCGCAGTCGTTCACGGTCTTGCGAAGTTCGGCGTCTTCCTTCGCGGCCTCGCGGAGGGCGCCGAGTGAGGCGAAAGTCTCCGCGGCCGAGCCATCCAGGGCTTCGGCGATTTCGAGCGGGGTGGTCTCGGTCATCGGCTGGCGGCCGGTGAGGCGGTTGCGCCAGTCGCGGATGCACAGCACCTCCGCGCCCGGCATGGAGATTCCTTCCATGAAATGGCGCACGGTGTAGAAGCCCTTGCTCCTGCGATGGCTCAGGCAAGCCTCGGGATACCACTTGAGGTCAATGTCCCCCCAGAAGAAGCGCGTGGTCAGCGGCATGACCTGCGACGCGCCTTGAAGAGCACCGAACAGATCCTGCGACGAGGCCTTGGGATGGCGAGCGGCCAGCATTCGTTCGAAGTGCGAGTCCGGCAGCGAGGGATCGTAGGCCAGACGCCCGATGAGCATGAACGAATACCACTGCTTCTGTATCACCAAGGGGCGCGGACCGGGGTTGGGATGACGCTCCAGGAAGTCTCGTCCCCAAACATAGCCGTCCGGCCCCATGTAAAAGCCGGCCAGTTTGTCAGCCGGGGGCATGTTCAGGATGTACTCGCGTGCGTAAGCGGGATCGCCGAAACGAAAGGTGTAGATGTCGTCATTCCGTACGGTGAGCCAGGTCTTCCTGCCGGGCGCGAGGTTCTCCAGCAGCGGCTGGATGAAGGGCGGATTGGGAATCGAATACATGTGCGCCACCGAATACTTGAAGCTGAAATCGAATGGCCCCGGGTAATCTTGGAAGGCATCCAGGATGTCGCCTTGTGCGGTCCAGTGGAAACGATGGATCATGCGGAACTCGCGTTGGGGGGCCTCTTTCAACGCATCGCGCACGCCTTGGCCGTAGGTGTCCCACAGCCAGGCTTCCTTGGCCTTGGAATCCATCTGCTGCGGCATGCCCTCGCCCGCCGTGATGCCCATGCCGGCGAGCCGCGGGTAGGTCTTTACCATTTCCCGCACGCTGGCCCGGAAGTACTTCTTCGTGAGCTCGTTGCCCAGATCGTTCGTGATGCCGTGCTTGCCCTCAGCGCCGAAGGTGAAGACGTTCCAGGTGAAGAAGTAGATCTGAATGCCCCGGTCGGCGGCGTGCTGCATGACCCAGCGCCAAAACTCGATCTTCTCGTCGATCGTCATGCGCTTCACCACCTCGTGATCGGCGAGCATGGCGGGGCGTACCATATCGTCGCCCGCGAAGCTGAAGGCGTCGTCGAGCTTGACGCGAGTGCGCCAGACATCGTTCAGTGCGACCTCGGGAAACTCCGGCACTTTCACCAGCGAGGGGAAAGGATGCAGGCTCCAGAGTGAAAGCACATTGTAGCGGTGGCGCGCCATCGCATCGAGGAAGTCCGTCCAGAACTCGCGATCCCACATCACGGGAATGTTCGCCTGCGCGGCGTCGGAGCAGTCCGTGTAGCTCGGCGTACGCAGATCGAGCGGGATGTTGAACTTAATGCCTCGCCGCTGGATGTGCGGCTGGTGGTCGGAGTCCTTCAGCGAATCGAGCGTGCCCGTGCGAATCGCCTCGGCGATATCCAGCCCGCCATACATCGCGCCCACAGGGTCTTTGCCGATCACCCGGCATCCATCGCCTCTCTTGACGATAGAGAACCCCTCGGCCTTGAGTTCGATTGAGGGATCGACCTCAAGGGCGACGGACGCGCGTTCGCCGCGAGAGGCCAAGGCCTCCTTGATTTCACTGGCTGCAAACCGCATCTGCGGGGACCGGGGATCGAAGGCCACCTCGGCCGAAGCGCTCAGCGATAGCAACAGTCCGGGCAAGACAAGAAAACCGTGTATGACTCTGTTCTGTCGGTTTGTTGATGGCATATTGCTCCTTTCGCTTGTGATCGCTGGCCTACTATTCAGTTGGTCGATAGAACCAGCGCGGCCCATGAGGAATCGGGGTCACTGGGCGGATTGCCCAATGAACGGGTCTCACCGCCGGAGATCCTTGTGATCGAACCGTCTTGCAGCCCGCCACCGTCACTTCTCCGGGGGTTCCACCATTTCACAGCAAACGTTCCCGATTGCTTACTCAAGTCCAACCGAATGTCGCTGCCTCTTTTGTGGTAGACAATATAAAGGCTCCCCTCTTTGGCAAAGCAAAACGGAGGATCGTTCTTGCCTTGATTGCCGACAAGACCATCGGCTGGGGTCATCTGGGTAAGGTGCTCGTTGACTTGCGGCAGCGAAAGCAGTGCGGCAGGACTGATGATGTAATCCAGCACCGGTTTCATACGGGAAAAATCTTCCAGACCGATGTCGTTGTAGCTTGGGTCCTTGTAGCCAATATACAGGTTCATCCCCTCACCGCCGGCGGTCATCACTTTCCAGGCATAATCCTCAGCGCGATCGATTTGACCCTCATCAATCGGCCAGCTTTCATCTTCTGCGACGATCCATTTATGTCCCGCTTTGGCGGACTTGTCCCGCCAGCCGATCACTTCCCTATGATGCTCCTTGTGCAACTGATAGCAGGCGCCGTGAACATCTTTGAAGCCGAGCAGCGGCTCAAACTGTTCGTGTTGTTTTTCAATTTGATGATAGCTGTGGCTGACGACGGGGTGGTCATAGGCGTCAAGTGCGCTAAGATAAGCGGCACTGGCTTTGATCTGATCCGTTTTCAACCCGTGTTCTTCACCGATGTTGTATCGAAGACCCAGATGATGACCAAATCGTGCCACCACTTCGCGGTAGAATATGCTTCTTTCTGTCCCCATGTCGCCGCCGTTCAGGTAGCGAGCGTTGCTGGCCTCGCACAAGTACAGATCGGCGTTGATCCCCTTGCGGTCCATGTGGGTGTAGACGATGTCCCACTGGTCCAGTTTGGCAACATCGTAAATCAGTTTGGTTTCCCGATCCGTCCAGGGCCAGGTATTGTCCGCGTCATCGTTGCGGGTAAGGATGATGTGATACAGAGTATTGGCGCCGATTGCGCTCAGATAGTTAATGGCCCCGATAATGCCTTTGCCCTTGCCGCCCTGCCAGGTGGGATCGCCTTCCTTCCAATGCTTCAGATGGAACAGATAGCGATGCAGTCCAACGCCTTTGCCTGCCCCAAACCCATGATCTTCATACAAATAGGTGTCTTTGTTCTCTGTGTCGCCCTTCTTGTTCTGGTCGTCATAGGTGCCATCAAAATCCTGGTATCCAAAGAAATCTTCCGGGCTTCCCGGTCCGGCCTTGACGAACCACTCTTTGCTGCCTTGAAACTGCAGGTAGTGCTCGCCAACATAGGTAAGCATCCCCTTGCCGTAGAAGCCCGGCGCATCAGGATCTGCAGGCTGCACGATAAATGAGCCGGTCTGTCCGTCGGGAGCGCCGGCCGATTTCCCCGCGGTCGGACTGCTGTCGGCCGGAACCGCGATCTCCGGCCCCTCACGGAAAGACACGGAATAGGTCCATACGCCGGGCTCATTCGGTGTAAATTTCACCCGCCACTTGTTGCCGCTGGTGGCTGACGACTCCGCTGCGTTGCCGTCGGCAGCAAAATATCCAGGCACCCGGAACGACTTGTCGCCTTTGCGGAATGTTACATCGAGGCGATGATCTCGGAAGGTTGCCTGCGTTTCACTGGCCTGTTTGCCGGTGAAGGTGAGGGTGACCGGATACCATACCTTCCACGCCCCTTCAGCGGACACGGGCACCGTGCCGACACGGTAGTAGCCCTGCGAATCGCGCGCCGACTCTTGGAGCGCGAACTCCACCGGACGCTCTTTCGGAGCGGCCGCGTCAAAGAGACCGATGGCCAACGGATATTGGCCTGGCTGGAGGGAGGCCGGCAAAGGCAGTTCGAGCCGCAGGACAATCGGCTTGCCAGGCCGCCACGACTTCTCGGCCCTGCCAGCAACATGCACCCAGTTCGTGCCCCCGCCGGAGAGCTTCACCCTCAGCTCGTAGGGCGCATAGGGCGGCGCCACGCCGCGGTTCTCCATCGTCAGGGTCATTGGCACGGTGGCGCCGGCCACGAGTCTGTCCGGTAGTTCGAGGGACTTCGGGAAGAGCCAATAGCCGCACTGGTTCAGCAGTTCCTTGGTCAGTTCGGGATGGTCGGTGAACCATTCGCGCGCGTCGCCGTGGTAGCCGATGTAGGTCGCGTGCAGCAACTCGAGCGCGCCGCGGAAGAAGTCCGGACCTGTCTTTCCCTTGCCGAACCTGGCTGCCGAGGAGTTGGGAAGAACGGCCCAGTTTCCGAGCGATTTCACCTTGCCGTAGTGTTCCAACTCGAACACGGTCGGCGTCCGCAGATAGGCGTCCGCGAAGAACTCCGGGCTGCGCACGGTGAAGCGGTCGCTCGTGCCGGCGAAGTAACCGTCCACCATGATGCTGTCGTCGCGGTAGCTGATGCCGTGGGCCAGAATGTGCTGGTGCAGCCTCGCACGCTCGGCGGGGTCGTTCAAGGCGTGGACGTAGTCATCCGAGATGACGAGTTGAGTGCGTTTGAAATGCTTCAAGTGAAGATCAACGTGCAGTTTCCGCACGGCGAAGGACAAGTCCTTGCGGCTGCCGGCCCAGCAATGGCCTTCGCCCCAGTCGCCGATGCTGCCGACGTCGAGATAGCGCAGCCACGGCTTGCCATCGTAGCGCGCCGCGAAGGCGGCCAGGAATCGGTCGAGCTTGGCGAGGAAGATTGGGTCGTCGAACTCTGGTTCCCACGGTCCTTCCGGCCCGGTGGCCTTGCCCATCCGGTAGTATCCGCCTTGCGCGCCGGCTTCCATCACCCAGCGCGGGGTGGCGAACTGCTGCTCGATTCGGTCCGTGCTGGTTTCCTTGCAACTGATGCGGAACGCGATGCCCAGCCCGTGCGCGGTCCACTTCTCGATGAGGCGATCGATGACCGCCCAATCGAACTGGCCTTCCTTCGGTTCGAGGTATGCCCACGCCAGCCGGATGTAGAGATGATCCATGCCGGGGAAGTCCAACAGGTCTGCGTCGCGAGCGATCTGGTATTTGTTCGGGTGGTTGTCGGGGAAATGGTGGTACCAGCCTTTGTGCGGATTGATCAGCACTCGCGCCGCATCATGGAGCGGAGTGAGGTCGTGGATGACCCCTGTCGGAGGCGCCGCTTCGGCGGCGGCCACCTGGCCCCTTCGAAGCGGGGTGTTCACAGTCTTCCCGTCGTTGCTGTCCTGGCCATCCGTGGCGGCGCAATAGGTCGCCCCACCGACCAGCGGAGTCAGCAACAGGGAGATCAGGAGTGTGAGGATGGGTTTCATGGTCGTTCCTTGTACCTTCGCTTGATTCGCCAATTCCAGTCATTGAAAGCCATCGTACCGACAGTTCCCAATGCATATCCAAGACGAGGGGCAGAGCCCCAACCATGTTTCACAATAGCGGCGTCGGCCGCCACGAACCACCCCATTATGCGCAGACGGGCTGCCCAGAATACGCAAGATCGCCCAGGCGGATCGTCCCCGGTAGCCCGGATTGCGGACGGGCACGACGGCCTCGGTGTCCACGAGGAATTTCGTGATGAGGGCGTTCAATTCGCGGGACCGTTCGAGCTCCTCGGCGGCGAGGTTTTTCCTCTCGCCGGGGTCGCTTCGCAGGTTGTAGAGTTCAAGCCGGTCGGTACCATGGTCGTTCCGCGCGTGGAGGCGGATGAGTTTCCAGTTGCCTCGTCGCACGCTCGTCCCGGGATACTGCCCGGAGACTCTCCCATGAATCACCCGGACAGACTCTGCAGGCGACTGCGCTCGTGCACGAGGCCTATGGACGCATGTATCTCCGCCGATGGTCTGGGGCTCTATTTTCACTCCGGCCAGTCTGGAGGGTACGGCCAGGGTGATCTCTATATGACCCGGCGTGCGACCCGAACCAGCCCATGGGAGGTGGCGACCAATTTGGGTCCGAAGGTCAACAGTTCGCAAAACGAGTTCTTCCCTGGGGTGTCGCGCGATCGCTTGGAACTTCACTTCAACTCTAGCCGGCTGGGCAGATGCGGTAGCTATGATCTCTATGTCAGCACCCGTGCGACCCCGAACGATCCTTGGGGCGACCCGGTCAATGTCGGCCCGGCCGTGAATAGTCCCGCCATGGATGCTTGGGCCTCGCTCTCGCCCGATGGCCTGTTGATGTTCTTCAACAGCGACCGCCCCGGGGGGGGCGGCTCGTGGGGGGATGGTTATGTGGCCAGGCGGGCCAGTCGTTCCGCTCCTTGGCAGTCGGCGGTGAATCTCGGACCCATTGTCAATGCAACGCCCTGGAATAAAACCAAAGTGAGTGCCGATGACACCACCATGTACATCATCTGCGACCCCGATGACTCCATGACGTATTCGACTCACAAAGCGCCGATCCTCCCCATCGTGGCCTTTCGCCGATGGCAAGGTGGACCTGGACGATCTAAGGCTGCTGATCAATAACTGGGGCACGGACAAGACGCTGTACGACGTCGGCCCCTATGCCTGTGGCGACGGCAAGGTGGCCATCGAGGACTTGAAAGTCTTCATCGCCGAGTGGGAAAGGAGAACCCGGCGACGCAACCGTAGAAGACGAGACCTGCCTGACACACACCCACACTTTCGCGAGGGCCGGCGGATAACAGGGTCGCCGGCCCCTTCGTATGGTTACCTCCGACGGCTCCCGCAGGATACCTGTCAAGAGATGCCGCATGACTGGATCTATAATCTATGGACCGGTCTCTCCAGCTCCCGTGATCAGCCGCGTGCCAGACTGCGTGCCAAGCATATGCATCTGGGCTTCGTTTGAACGTCGGCTGATCTACGGCTGATGCACATAAGTCTTTGCGCAGCGTGCACAAACCGCAATTCTACAAGTACTTACAAACACGCCGAATCGGTCAACCCGTCCTTTACCCCGGTTCGTAAGTACTTGTCACTGAACGACTAATGATTGACATTACAGGACTTATGATGCGGGCCGAAGCGGAGCCGAAGCCGCGCCGAAGGCGAAACGAATCCGCTCGTGGCGCGCCTGTTGCGCGCTCCGTGGCTTGGGTTGGTCCCTTCTGCCATGCCTGCGACGCGCCAACCGACCGGTGAAGTATGCCTATGGTGCCTTTGATCCGCGGAATGTCACCGTCCGTTTCCTGACGCAGTCGGCGACCCGAAACAGAAGATCTTTCCTTCGTCGCTTCCTACATAAACACGGCCGTTTGCCACCACCGGCGAACCCACCCCTTCACCGCCAATGACGTAGGACCATATGACTTCGTTCGGCATGATGACCCCGTTCCCATCAGGATCAGTTTCCGGGAGGGCGACTAGCTTGCCTTCCATCGTGCACAGAAAGACTTTCCCGTCTGCGATCGCGGGTGAACTCAGCACACCGCGCGGTTGCGAGCGACGTTTCGAGGGTGTGTGGAATTCCCAGAGCACCTTTCCCCGAGTTGCGTCAAGACAGGTAACGACTCCGCTGCACGCGCCAAAGTAAAGCCGACCCTCGTGACAGGAAGGGGTGCCATAGACATAGTCCCGCGTGTCATAAGCCCAAATGAGATCGGCATTTCCCTGGTGGTCATCCGGAACGCCGTCGTCCGTTTTGTCGAGGTACCCCTTTACATCGAGGCAGTAAAGCCTATAGACCAAGTTGCCGCCGATCCAATCGCCGCTATTGGCAATGAACACCCTGTCCCCGTCAATCACAGGCGATGAAAACGTAATGTCATCAACGTCGAATTCCCAGAGTATCCTGCCGCCGGATTCCTCAAGACAATAGAGGCGGCCTGAACCGGACTGGTTTCCCGTGGCCGCGAAAACCCTGCCGCCATCCGCGGCGGGTGATGCGGCAAAGGCATGTTGTCCCCGGTACGGAGTCCAGGTCTTCCAAATCGGCTCGCCACCTTTACGGGCATCCAAACAATAGAAGAACTGGTCCACTGCTCCGAGAAAGAAACGCCCCCCGTTCAGCACGGGTGAGCCGCAGACGACATCATTGACGCCGCCCGTGCTTCTTCCCACCTGGTAGCTCCAGGCAACCTCGCGCGGAGTTATGATCCCGTCGCCGTCAGGATCCTGGCAGGGCAGGGCACAGAACATTCTATATGCGGCGACAAAGACCATGCTATTGGAGATAGTGGGTGTAGAATAAACCGGCTGGGACGTCCCGGTGGGAAACGTCCAGACGAGTCTTCCGGTTGCGGCTTCCACGCAGTATACACTGCCATTTTGGTTCCCGATGTAGAGCTTGCCGTCCGCGACTGATGGCGAGGACCAGAACTTGCCCGCCCCCGGGATCCTGATTGCCCAAAGCACACTCGCCGTATTCGGAGCCTGGGATGGACTGTAGCCCGTGCGCCTGAAATCATGTTTGAAGGTTGGCCATTCCTCGTTTGCTCCGCCAGCGCAGGGCGGGATGACCGCACCAAGAGACAGCCACGCAAAGATCACCATCAGACTGCGATAGTCTTTCGCCATTGAAGCTGGTAGCATTGGGGTTCTTGCTTGTTACCGATGCTGGACTCCAGTTGTTCGATCAGATCACGTTGTGGCTGTCGTACCTGCCGGATGGAGAATCCTCCGCCCCAGCCGGGAACAGGACACCCACGGAGACCGGCCCGCGGGGTGCCCGTCAGATTCTCGGCTCGAGGGCGAGCAGGCAGACCGAACCGGACTGAAACGGACGATCGACGACTGCTTCACGAAAATCCTCGGTCGTGTCCTCCACCAGACGCCACCGGTGCTCAGGACCCACCAGCCAGCGCCGCAGCCTCACCGGCGAGTCGGATGGCCACGGGAGGCCCGTCAATCGCAATCGAAAAGCCGTATGAGGCGACTGGTAGTCGCTGATCAACACCTGTAGGCGCCGGCTGTCTGCGGACTTGCCGGCCACGACGTTGTAGCCGCGGTCGTCACTTCCATCGACTTGCAGCCGCTCGGGGGTCTCCAGTAGTTGTTTCCAGGCGACGAAAGCATCGCCGCAGATCTTGGGCTCCCCCGTCCGGAGATCGTGCAGCCCCAATCCGGGATGGCGATCCCCACAATACTGAAACGCCCGATCCACCCCGGCGTCGAGAAGAGACGCCAATGTGGAGGCGTAGAAGGCGACACCCGCAGGGGTGTCATTGAAAAGACGTTGCTGAATACCGGCATTCCATTCCGTGAGGATATTTTCGGAATGCGCGAATCCCGCCTGATCGAGGGCACGGCGGATGCGCATGGCATCCTGATGATATTGGTATGGGTTGAAGTCGTCACGACCGCCGTAGCTATGCCATGAGAAGAAGTCCAGAGGGACATCGTGCTCGCGACAGTAACGGATGAATCCCTCAACATAGGCTTCTCGAAGCGCGCCGGTGCAGGCCGGGCCGCCAACCTTGAGCAGGGGATTCATCGCCTTGATGGCGCGGGACGCCTCCTCGTACATTACGTAGTACTGCTCGGGCGTGCCCGTCCAGAACTGTGCCGCCAAGTCCGGCTCGTTCCAGATTTCCCAGTACGCGATCGGGAAACGAAAGCCATCCTTCCACCCCTCGGTGTAATGACGGATCGTCTGCACGCAGGTCTTTGCCCATTTCCGAAAATCCGCCTGGTCGGCCACGTGCGTGACGCGACCTTGGGCGTCCCGGAGCGTGCCCGGCGGATCGTTGATCGGTTCTCGCCGCGAGCCCTTCCAACTGGTGCCGAGACGGAAGAAGCACTGGAATCCACCCTCGACAATCGCCCGGATGCGTGGATCCGAGGACATGAAATCGTAGCTGGCAGGATCGTTCGGATCTGCCTGCCAGTTCGGGAAGATCACGTGCCAGTCGGTCGGACCATAGAAATCGTGGGTGCGAATGAAATCGAGGCCCATCCAACGATAACTGTCGACCAGACTCCCCGGTTGGCCACCGGGCTCACGTGGGTAGAACAACGGCCCGCGATTCGTGCCGGACAGCGAACGGATACGCCCGATCACCGCTGCGGCGTTCACCTGAATCGGTTTCACTCCGGGGCTCATGTCCTCACTTCCCGATGGGACGATCGTTGTGTTCGGCCCCACGCGGGTGACGGATAGGGATCCGTCGCGTGGGCGTTGGCGCGACAGCACCGGAGATCTCGGCTGGCCTTGCGACCCAGGAGGCCGGCCAAAGACCTGCCACGGAGCGTCCAAATACAGCACCGCATTCAGGTTCTGCGACCAGTCCTGTCTGATAGCCCGGTCGGCCAACTCGCACACCGCCGCCTGCATGAAAACGACTACTGGCACACCCGCTGGCTCCAAACCGCTGCGGATGTTCTGCCGGTCCCAGGGTCTTCCGGCGTCGTTATCGGGAAAGGACCTCTCTTGCGTGCCCGGCGGCAAACTGCCGCTGGCGAGGATGCGCTCTACATAGGCACGATCGGGATTCAGCCGCACGAATTTCGCTCCCGACTGCCGAAGGCTTTCTACTTGGATCAAGATGTGCGGGTGATCCGGAGCGGCCTGTACGTGGTCGCGTTCGTTCGCATAGACGATCACGGCGACGTTCGGGCACTTGCGGACAGCGTTCCCGATGGCACCGGCAGCGTCGCGCCAGCGCCAATACTCTGTCGAGTCCTCTACCGATGGCACGTGACTGGGGCGCTGTTCTCCGTAGAGCCTGCGCGATTCGGCCTCGCGCACCAGACGCGGCGAATACCATGCTCGCGGGCCTTGTCCCAGGTCCTGGACAAACACGTTGGCCGGGAAGTCCTCGGGCTCTGAGAACCGCCCATCGCCGTTGAGGTCGAAGAAGAGCGATCCCTTCAGTTCGGCGCCCAGCCCTTGCCACCGACGGGGCGGTCCCGGGGCCAGGTCGCTCGACCACGCGAGCTTCGACAGATCGAGCACACCCGTCTGCGGGTCGTACGCCGGGTTGACTCCCTGATCCCAGCCGCCCAGCTCAATGTTCACATTCCCTTCGCCGTAGGGCGACTCCATGGAGGCATAGAAGGCAAGATCAGGGAACTCCTCACCATGGGTGGCCATGACCAAGCCGCAGGCGTTGCCGCCGTGGCTTGACCCGACGAGGCCGACATTCTGCGTCAAAACCACCGTCTTCGCGAGCAGATCCTGAATCTTGCGGCCCTGCAGGTCCGCAAGGCGACCGGTGGCGAAACGAATGACGTCAGCCAATGCCCGAAGGCAGTGGGGCCCGCGATAGTCGTACGTGCCGCCGCTGGTACCTGCGCCGCGTCCGCCGCCGGGGAACGCGAAGCGAATCTCCACGAAGCCCAGTCCCGCATACTCAAGCGGTCCTTCGGTAGCTCCTGTGTCAACCCCGCCCGGCACGTGAATGACCACCGGCGCACCCGTTGAATACCGGGTCCTGAGCGGCGCAACCAGGCTCACCGCAATGCCGTGCTCGCCGCCGGCAACAGAGGGAATGAAGGTCAACACGCGCGGTGGCCCAATCTCACCGAGACGGCCGATCCGCCCGGCGTTAGGAAGCCTTGGCGGCTGGGCGGGCACCCCCACAGGACAAACGATCAAAACTGCAAGCACGACTACAAGACGATGAGTTCCCATATCCAAACCTCATCCTATGCGTTCGCACTCATTGATTCGCGTCTTTTCCAGTTATCGCAGCGACTCCGAGGTGCTTGAACAAGAACGCCGTCAGGTTCTGCGGCTCGTTGTCACGGGGCCTGATGCCAACGGCGGGGATATTCGCCACTACCGGAACACCGACTTCTCGACAACGGTCATAAATGGCGAGCGCGTGTTTCGGATGATGCAGCAGATGCCCCCGATCAGTGATTTCGCCCCCTTCTTGGCCCGTATTGAGGAACACCGGCGCATCACCCGTGGAAATCAGACCGCGCATGTCACAGTCGGCCCGGATCCTCTGACCGACAGGACCACGCAACATCTCGTCGGTCTTCAAGCCGTAGAAGCCGGGCAGGTTCTCACCACCCTGAAAACGCTGCACCGCTTCTCCAAACAGCTTCTCCCATTCCAAGAGGTCATAACTGAACTGGCAGGCGTTGGCGCCCGCGCACACCAGGCGCGATGACTCCCGGAGCACCGGATCGCTGCTGTTCGGATCAGCCAGGTCAGCGTGGAACGCCAGCCATAGCGATGTGCCAGCGCCCGCAGAGCCACCGTAGGAGGCCATCCGCATCCTATCGACATTCCACTCTGCAGCCTTCCAGCGGATGAATTGGATGGCGCGTGCACAGTCACGCAGCACATCCTGGATCGGCGTGTCGGTGCGGTACCGGTAGTTAATCGCCGCGAACGAGACACCCGCATCCAGGCACTGTGGGACGATCTTGTCCCCGCGGACTTTCGATTTGTCGCCCGCCGTGAAGCCCCCGCCATGAATGAACACGATGACCGGCGTTGGCTTGTCTGACCTGGCCTGCCAGAAATCAAGCACGTTGCGGGCGTGCGGCCCATAGCTCACGTCGGCGAACGTCGGCGCCGGTGCGGCCGCGAGTCTCGCCGAGGCAGCCGTTGGATTCAACTGCTTCTTCCGACCGGTTCTCTGCTGCGCCAGTCCCTTCTCCCCCACGGGCCCGATCAGCAGAAGAATAGCCGGCAGAACGGCAACAACGGTTGTGGCGACGCACGAGTTTCGCCCGCGCGATATTGATCGTGTCATGAAATTGCCCTTTCGTCATTTCAACCTGACGACATCCGGCACGTCCATCGTCATCTGGATGCGCTGGCCGTCCTTGTCAAGGAAGCGTAGTCGGTAGTTGCCCGCCGGCAGCAGTTCGTTGAGGTTCGTGCGTCTGTGAAGAACATCCTCGACCACGAGCACCTGTTTGTCCTGCAGGTCGAAGACCACCAGCTTCACGCGCTCCCGGGTGCCCAGCAGACGCTCCAACTTGGCGGATTTGCTCTTGCCATTGATGAGCAGGGCTGGCTCGCCGGGTTTCAGACTCCGCGTGGCAGCAACTTGTGGGTTGGGCTTCTCGATAACAGGCGCTGCATGCTGGGCCGTCGTAGCCGAGTCGGTCCGTTGGACTGCGCCAGTGAACCATGTTCTGGCGAATGTGTCCGCTCTCCAAAAGTGGACCAACTCACGCGCCACACGAATCCTGCCCGTGGCTGAAAGGTGGATGCCGTCCTTCACCACGTCATCAGCAGTCCACCGGTACCCGTCAGGACGTGATTTATCGCCATCCGTCCAGAAATAGGTGGCCCACGCCAGGAGCGGTGCGACCGCCTTTTCGCCCTTGTATTGGAGACCTTCACGGCCGGCGGTCTGCTCTTCGATGAGCCACTTGACCGCCCAACCGACATGATAGGGACGCGGCTCCCCGTGTTTCTTCCGGGCGGCGGTGTCCGGCATGAAGGCGGTCGTATGCCGGGCGCTGTGATAGCAGATGCGAAGGTTGGGAAAATGCTCTTTCGCCTCGCGCATGTTCCCGGCGACAGCCTCCTTGAGGCGCTGGGGCCGGCCGGGGAAATCGTCCCGGGTGTCGAGCAGGTCGTCCGACTGGTACCACGCGACCTGCACCTGTGCCGGCGAGAGGCCGGCCTTGAGAACCGCGGCCTGGGCCGATTCCCAGTACCGTCGCTGGGGGTCGGAAATCTTGTGCACATCGTGCGCGCCCTTGGCACAGTTGACGAAGACGACCTCCGGGCGTTTTCCCTCGACCGTCGGCCCCAACTCCTCCAGTGCGTCAAAGATCTGCCGGCACACCGACGCGCCGATGCCGACAACCACGATCTTGCCTGCTGGATCAGGCCTACCTTCCTTATTAAGCGGCCGGATGAGGGCGGACATCCTCCGAAGGGCCTCGGCATGCGCGCCATTCGGCTCGTTCTTGCCCTCTGCGTAGAGACCGCCCTGGAAACTCCGGTAACTGCCGGTGGCCAGTGTGTTCAACGGAATCAGATCTGTTGCTGCAGCGAGCAGGCTATCTCTTGGCGTTTTCCTCGCTGTGCCTTTCTGCTCGCGCGCTGACGGTTCGCCCCCAATAGCCATCCCCAAGACGGCCACCCAAGTGAATGACAAACATAAGCTGTGGCTAGCGCTCATAGGTTTCTGCTCCAGTCGTGAATCCCGTCACCGCGGCTGCGGTCTTTCCTGGAAAGACCTCCATTGTGAGCTTGCGGTTCTCAAGGACCTGAGCCAGCAGTACGCCCTGCACGCCGCGCATGTGGGGCGGCAATTCGATTGGTTCGCCGCTGCTGTTGACCGGCGCGTAGACGAGCTCGTACTTCACGATCCCGTCCTTTGCAGAGACCTTCGCCGGGTCGGGGCCGTTGCCCTTCACGGCGAACTGCCGCGGCTGGCCGCCGAAGTCGCCGACGGACACGATCACGACCGAGGGCTCGACGTGGTGGTAGGCGAACGCCAGGTGCCCCATCCAGTAGCCGCGCGGATCGCGGCCGTCGCCGGGGTAGCCGCCGCTGCCTTCGCGGAACCAGTTGCCCACCAGGCGGCCGTCGATGTCGTAGTCGATCTTGCCGAACGGCGGATCGACCTTGCGCGTGTTGAGTTTCAGCAACGGGCTCCTCAGCGGCTCGTCGAAGTAATCGAACGGATCGACGACATGCACGCGCCAGGCGTAGTGGCCGTAAAGCCGCGGCGTCAGAAACCCTGGGAGCTTCACTTCCGTGTTGATGACCGCGATGTCGAGCGACCGTCCGCCGACCTTGCCCACGACCTGCCCGGCCTTGACCGGAATGCGAACATGAATCGGCGGTCCCATTTGTCTGCGAGCAAACCGGTCGCGCGTCGCGTCGTCAAGCTGCTGTGCGATGGCCGGATCAAGTTGCGTGAGCAGGTCGTAGAACGTGTAGAACGTCGCGGAATGCTCGATGTGCAGGGCGTAGTCGTCGTAGTCACGCTGCTGTTCGGTGGAGCCGGTGAGCTGTGTGCGGTGACTGATCATCACGATGTGCCCGTCGGCCGGGGACATGACGTCGAAGTGCGGCTGACCCGGCGTGAGCGGCCTCGGGTAGAAGTAGCCGTGATCGATCGGGCAGACGTGCCCGCCCACCATCAGCCCGTACGGCGTGATCCGCTCGATGTCCTCGAGACGCATCGGCGGATGGCTAAACCGCACTGGGCCTGTGCCCACGGCGCGGCCCTGACTCCAGAGCATCGCCAAGTCGAGGGTCCCGTCTGCGCGCGTCGTCGGGGCGAATCGTTCGTTCCCGCGGCTGCCATCAGGTCGCTGCCCTTGCGGCCCCCCGGCTTCAAATCCCTGTCCGCCGGGCCCGCGCATGCCGCCGGGGCGTGGGGACATGGCCTCATCCATGGTGAGTCTGCCGTCGCGGTTTCTGTCCAGCTTCTTCAAGGACTCGGGAGCACGGGCAATTTCGTCGGCATCAATGACCCCGTCCCCGTTGGCGTCCAACGCCGTCCACAAAGGTGGCAGCCAGGGCTGCTGTCCCCCACCGGGACCGCCCCACCGACTGCCGGCTCCTCCCGAGGGTGCCGTCACACCCTCGCGGCCGCGTTCCGGTCGTTCCGTGTCTTGAGCGACTACCGTCCTCGCGGAGACCGCGAGCCCCATCGTCATTGCCAGGATTACTGTCGGTTTCATGAATGCCTCCGCCATTTTGGTCCTGGAATCGCAATCTCCGCCTGTTATGGCTTTGGGCTGAACCGCAAGACGCGTGTCGAGAACTTGAACTCGCCGACCCACAAGTAGCCTCGGTCAAAGGCCAAGGAGCCGGGGCTGAACAGTTTGTTCCGGCCAATCTCGGGATCGCGGTCCTGGTCGTTCGCCGCACCGAGCAGCGCGTCGGCCGCCTGACCCGCCAGCGCGTCTTCCACGCGATGCCAGACGTGAACACGGTTGAACCCCCGGTCCGCAACGAACAGGTGGCCCTGCGCCACGAGGCCCTGGCCCGGCAGATTGAACCGGCCCGGAGCTCCCACCGAGGTTGCCTGGGCTCCGGGGCCGAGTTCGCCGACACGCCACAGCAGAATCGTCTGGCCCTCGAACGGCGCAGCGGCGAGATAGGTCCCATCGCTGTTCAGGTGGCCCGGACTGCGCATCGGGAGCGTGAATTTCGGCTCCTGGTCACGGGAGGGGATGCCTTCCCAGACATGGATGGAGTCGCTCTGCCGGTCGGAGAGATAGAAATACTTGTCGTCCAGCGCGACTCCCGTCAGTTCCCCGAGGCGAACGCTGCCGATGCTGCCCGAGAGAACCAGGTCAGGCTGTTCGCCGTCGAGCGGCAGTTGGCGCCAGACGACGACGGTGCTCTTTCCGGCCAGCGCGAGCGTCCGACCGTGCAGCGCATTGTCCCACGGGGCTTCAGACAGGTGGAAGACCAGGTCGGGCTTCGCCGCGCTCTCGTCCGGCAGTTGACGCCAGACAAACAGCTTCCGGTCAAAGTCCGAGGAGATGAAGAGACTCCGGCCGTCCGTGGCCACCACGGGGTTCTGGATGAAGAAGTTCTCCGCCCAGACGTCCTGCTCCGGCGTAGCGCTGCCAATCGAAAAGTCCGGCGGCTGATTGTCCCGCGTCGGCAGGGAGTTCCAGACCAGCAGGTTGTTCCCGTTGTAGTTGCAGATGTAGAGCCGGCCGTTGGCGACGACGGCATCCGGGCCGTCGCCATTTCGATAGCCGGCGGGCCTCAGTTCGACTTCGGGCCTCGTCGCCTCTGACGAGGGCGTCTGGTTCCAGATCCAGATCGCGGCCATGCCGGCCAGCACGAGCCGGCGATCCGGCGTGAACGTGCCCTTCATCCACTCGCCCCACTTGAAGTCCGGTTCCTGCGTGTTACTCGTGGGGAACGTGCGCCAAACCATGGTGGCCGGCCGGTTGGCGGGCCGGTTGTTGTGGTCGCTCACGGCAAACCAATTGCCGTCGCTGGTGACGTTGCGCGGCGTGCCCGCGTCGCTCGGGCGCAACACCAGGTCGGGCGGCTGGTTATCGCGCATGGGAAAGGCGTTCCAGATCAATACCGCGCTGCCGTGGGTAGCCACGACGGCGAGTTTCCGGCCATCCGTCCAGACACCCCAGGGCCAGCCGAATCGCATCCCGCCCCCGAATTGCGGCGGGGAGCCGCCGGAGAGCTGCGTCAGGTCCAGCACGCAGTCTGCCGCCGCCCCGCTGGTCGTCGGGAACGAATTCCAGATCAGAATGCGGTCGTTGTTGGTATCGGTCACGGCGATCTTTCGGCCGTCCGGGGTGATGGCCACGTTGCCCGGCCAATTCATCTGGTTCCTGCCTTTGCCGGGATCGTTCTGGGTGAAATCCGGTTGCCCGAGCACGAGGTCGGGCGGCGTGTTCGCCGCCGGCGCGGATTTCCAGACCAGCACGCGGTTGTTCCAGCGGTCCGTCATCAGCAGCATCTGGCCGTCGGACGCGAGACCGGTGGGATGATTGAATTGCAGGGCACCACCGGTATTGTTGAAGCCGAAACCACCGAGCATCAGGTCCGCATCCTGCCCGGTGACAAAAGTGCCTGGCTTTGCGCCGCTCGCCACTTTGTACTTGGAGTCGATCTTCTCCACGCGAATCTGCCCGCGTGCCGTCGAGGCCTCGCCCCGCGGCATCGGGCCGGCGAACTGCCGGTTCCGGTCGGCTCTGCCCATGGCGCCGGGAGCCCCCCCCGCGCGCGGGGAATCACCGACGCCGGGACCTGGCAAGCCCCGCGGACGTGCGCCCGCGTCGCGAAAACCGGGCGCCCCACCGGCAGGTGGTTGGAGGTCTGTTCGTTCACGACGTTCCGGCTCGTTGGCACGCGGACCGGCCGGCGCCGCGACACCCAACGAGCGTCCGCCGACCTTGTAATACATCCGCCACGAGCCGTCCTGCATCCGCACGACGCTGGGGTCCGCACCGCCGCGCAGACGCACGCCGTCCTCCTCAGACCAATTCACGCCGTCCTTCGAGAAGGCGCTGCGGATGCCCTGGAGCGTCGAGTAGAAGAGGCGGAAGCCGCCGTCCGCCGCAATGACGTCCGGCTGCCCCCAGCGGCCCGTCGTCATTTCGATCGGGTGGAAGGTTTTCCCGCCATCAGCGGAACGGCCCGCGCCGCCACCGAGGATGAACCACGTCTGCGCGTCCTGGCGATACACCGCCGGGTCCGCGCCGCCGTGCGGGCCGGTCCATGCCACGCCCTGTTGTTCCCAGTGAACCAGATCGCGCGACGTAGCGAGATAGAACTTGTGCGGGCTAGGTGCTCGCGCGGGATCCGCGGTGTCGGGAGCGAGTTCGCTGGCGGGGACGCCAAGGTAGTAGAGGTGATACGTGCCATCGGCGGCGACGACGATGTCCGGGTCCACGTTTTTCCCCACGTTGACGTTCTTGATTTCCATCTCCACGCGCTCGAAGCGAAAGCCGTCGGCCGATTTCGCCGCGCCTAGACTCATGAGGCCCGTCTTCAACGGCGCACCCGCCTCGATGCGGCGCACCCACCGGTCAAGGTCGGCGTCCACGAAGAACAGCCAGACATTGCCGTCCTTATCCACGACGGCTTCGGGCACGGAGGCTTTGCCGAGGACAGCCTGTCGTGTATCGGTGAAGTTGAAGCCGTCGGTCGAAGTCGCCACGCGCACCTCGTCAAACCACGGCCCGCGCCCGCTGGCCTTGAGCCATTCCGCGAGTTGCCTGAACTGCGCCTGGTCGCCCGCAGTGGCCCTGCCGCTGAGGAGGCTCGCGGCCAGTTCGTTGAAGGGCGTGGCGATGGGCCACGGTTCCCGCAGTGGTTCGAAGCTCGCGGCGCTGTGAAGGGTGCGCGATTCGAGGCCGGCGGGTTGGGATCGCGGATTCCCGGAAGCTGGCTGCCTCCGGGGCGCGACGAGTGGAGAAGGCGCAGGTCCGTCGTCGTTCGGGAAGCGTGGTGTGCCACGGGGGACCGGTCTGTCGTCAGGAGGCGGGCCGGACATCGCGCCGGGTTGCTGGGCGGACGGCGTTCCTGGCCGCGACGGCCCGATAAACGACTTGACGGCCATCAGCCATGTGCCATCCGGCAACGGAAGTGGAGTGGGGTCTGCAACGCCCAACTGCGCCGGTCCGTCTTCCGGCGCGTGCACCCGGTCGCCCTCTTCCACACGCCACGAACGGCCATCGGCGGTGAAGGCCGAGCGGATTACCATCTTGGCGCCCGTCTGCGGATTGGCGTTCACGTGGAAGAACGTGCGCCAACCACCTTTCACCACCACCGTATCGGAGACGGAGCCGCCCAGGTCCGCGACGTCTCCTGCAACGAACTTGAGTCCATCGGATGACGTGCAGCGCAGCAGTCGGGGTCCCAGAGAAACGAGCATCACCCAGCCGGAAGGGGTCTCAAAAACATCGGGGTCCGTCGCTTGCGGATAACGCTCGTCGCGAAAGGCTTCCCCCAAAGGTCGCCAGTTCAGGCCGTCCGTCGAAGATAACGCCCGGATGCCCCCATCGCGCTCTTTGGTGTAGGCCCGGTACGTGCCATCCTTGAGTTGCACTACGCTGGGATCCGCCCCGCGCAGATTGGTGGACGCTCGCATCCATTTGCCATCCGGCTGCCGCACCATCGCGCCCAGGCCGCCGCGCTGCGACCGGCCGGAGGCATCTACAAATAGAACGATGGGGCGACCGCTGGGTCCTGCAAACAGTTCCGGCACAGAGGCCTGCTCGGCCAACACCTCGTCCGAGACCTTCCAGGTCAGTCCGTCTGTTGATGTGGCCAGCATCACCCGATGGTTCCAGGGGCCATCCCCTCCAGGCGGTCCCGGTGGCACGGGCGGCGCGCCTTGTGGCGGCCGGTCTCGGAAGGACCGTTCGCTGGGTGTTCCGGGACGCGGTGGGCCCGTCACGACCACGATCCACCCGCCCTCTCGCGTCGCCACAAGCCCGGGGTCGGCGCCGGGGATGGGTGGTGATTCCAACAGCTTCCACATCTGACCGTCGGTGCTCGTAGCCAGCCAAACGCCACCGCGCGGTTGGCCTCTATCCGGAGACACTGAACCACCCGGCTGGCCTGTGCCACAAAAGGTGATGACCTGGCCATCGGACTGTGCGTTGCCCAGCCAGCGACGCCGTCCCGCGATTTGCACATCATCGACGCGAGTGAAGTCCAGACCATCCTTGCTCGTCGCATGGTAGGCAACACCCTCGCGTGGACGGTCGGCCGCGGAGGGGGAGCGCGGCGGGCCGGGCGGCATCGGCGTCCCGTTGTCCGGCACGTACAGGTGGAACACGCCGCTGTGCAGCACCACGGCGCAGTCAATCACCATTCGTCCCTCGACCCCGAAGCGCACACCCGGCTCGTACGTATAGTTCACGCCGTCGGTCGAAATGGCGGAGTGAATCGCGGGCGCGCTCGGTCCGAAGGCGCGCCCCAGATTGCCCGTGAAGTAGAGCCGGACGCGGCCGTCGGACAAGGGCACCAGGGTCGGGTCAAACGGAAACCGCATTCCCTCGGGCAGGCCGGCCACCTGGATGACTTGCGGGGCAGACCACGTCTGGCCTTCATCGGCGGAGAAGCGAACCGCCACCTTGTCGAAGCTTGCCTCATCCTTCTCCGGGAAGTACTGATGGGCAGCGATCAGCCGTCCGTCCTTGAGCCGCGCTAACGTGGGCACGCCAGCCCGCGCGAAGCTCGCGATCTGGGTCACCTGACCACTGCGACCCACCTGGTAGACCAGCACGTCGTTGTCCCACGGCCCCGGGCCGCGCACACCGGCAGGACCCTCACGTATGGGCGACGGGTCCTGACCCTGCGCCATGGGTAGGACGCAGGCGAACATCAGGATGGCGAGGGTTGCCACGATAAGACGTTTCATAGTGCAGTACCTCCAAGTTGGTTTGGTGAGCCAATTCAAGCGGGCAAGTAGATGGTTCGAATCCTCAAACAGGCCCAGCAGGCCCAGGCCCGGCTCGACGGACGTGGTGAGCATCCGCCGGGCGGTCTCCAGGAGCGTCTGGCGATAGGCCGGCGTCTGCTCCCGCAACAGTTCCGCCACCGTCCCATCGCACGACAGCTCGCGCAGATCGTGCAGGTGCCGACGCACGAGCCACAGCAGCGGGTTGTACCAGTAGACGACCTGGAGCAGCAGGTGGAGACTGTGCATGACCAGATCGCCCCGCTTGATGTGGGCCAACTCGTGCAGGAGCATGTGCTCGGTGTCGCGTCGCGACAGCTTGCTCAGGTAGCCTTTCGGCACCAGCAGCACGGGCGACAAGACCCCGAACACGGCAGGGCTGGTGAGCCGCCTGGTCACAGCGACTCTCGGGATACGGCGCAGCCCCAGGCGCTTCGCGCAGTCGGCCAGGTGATTGTAGAAGGATTGCGGCAGGGAAGCGGCTGCCGCACGATACCCTTGCCGGCCGGCTACCGAATGCAACCTGAGGACCAGCCAGATCCCCAGAATCAGCGTTCCGAAAAACCAGATCATCATGACATGGAACTGCCAGATCAGTGGGACAGAAGACAGAGAACCGAGGGCCGAGGCCGGCCGTTCCGTATTCTGGCCGAGGACCGCGTTCGTAGTGACGCCGTAAGGCGTTGTGTCGCGGGCATCTTGCCCGCGATTCGAGGGCGGGACGCCCTCGACACGTTTCCCCGATACCCTTACGGGCACCCTACAAACCAGGTCTTCGAGCTGGCCGACGTCACCGGCGGACACTGTGAAGCCGCTGAATTGCCGACCGACGCCAACTTTGAGACCTGAAATCTGCGATTCCAGATTCGAAATCACAGCCGATCTCTCGGCCACCGCCGGTTTGTCCGAATTCATCCAGCGCAGGGCCACTGCGACCCGCGGCCGCAGCTCCGGGACGACAGCGCTGGGCAGAGACAAAGTCGGCGGCAGGATGAGCTTGACCAGGATGAGCGACCACAAGGCATACCGCAACTGCGGCCAAGCCCACTTGCGGACCAGCAGATCGAGGCACGCGATCACCAAGATCAGCAGGCCAACTTGCCAGAACATTGATGCCGTCCACTCCCACCAGTGGCGCGCGATGTCGTTCAACAACTCCACCACGGTTATCCTCCCTTTGCGTGGGCTTCGCGCTCCAAAATCCTCGCCAGCTCCGCTTTTTCCTTGGCCGTGAGCTGCTTTTCCTCGGCGAGGAAATGCATCAACGGCCCGATGGCCCCGTCAAAGGCCTGGTCCAGCAGGGACCGAAAGGCACTGAGCCGAGCCTTACGTTGCGAGACCACGGGCTCATATACGCTCGTATTGCCCTGTTTGACTTCACTGATGGCCTCCTTTTCTACCAATCGGGTCAGGAGGGTCTTAACTGTCGTGTACGCCCAAGTGACGCCGGCTGGCAGTCGGTCCATGATGTCCCGCGCCGTAGCCGGATGTTCCTGCCACAACGCGTTCATGATCTGCCATTCTGCTTCGGTCAGCTTCATAACACCTTTCCTTCTACAATCGTAGAAGATTCTACTACATCCGTAGAAGATGACAAGAGAAAAAATGAGAATTCCGGATATTTTTTTCACCAGCCTTATCCCTCCCGGTCTAATCCCTTGCGCCCCAAGGCTTTACGCACTGCGTCCGAAAGCAGTTTTCGGCCTGATTCAGAACCCGATAACAGTCTTGGCGGATGGCAGCGTCCAGGCCGTTTGCAGGGCGATTGCACCATAAGTCATTTTCCGACAAGGACTTCTTCGAGATAGGTTTCATCCCAGGCGGCGGTGAGACGTTTGTTCTTGATTCCGACCTTGAGAGTCGTGTTGTTCTTGAGCAAGCTCA
>Ga0194125_10002645_pt1 | contig 29373 bp, 23 predicted proteins | sample TA2KigC250mmetaG_FD_148626 | JGI IMG/M metagenome (GOLD analysis project Ga0194125, IMG submission 148626) | Freshwater microbial communities from Lake Tanganyika, Tanzania - TA2015034 Kigoma Deep Cast 250m | ecosystem: Environmental > Aquatic > Freshwater > Lake | place: Tanzania: Lake...
GGAGGCGGTTCGCTCGCTGCTACGAGGCCTCCCGAACGCGGTGTTCAAGGATCGCGACGAGTTCGAGCGCGCGCTCGACAGCGCCGCGCGGAAAGCCGGAGTGAAGCTGCCGGCCCCGGCCCGAAAGGCGATCCTCTCCGCCCTCTCGGAACGCGACGAGGGCGCCGCGATCTGTCGCGGTAAGGACGGCAATGCCGAGCCCGATCCCGAGCTGCGCGACACCGAGAGCGTGCCGCTGCCGGCCGGAGAGGATCCCGCGGATGCCGAGGGTGTCGCAGCAAGCGTCCGCGCCTTCTTCGGCCGCGAGGTCAAGCCGCACGTCCCGGACGCCTGGATCGACACGAGCAGGCGCGATCCCAGGGATGGCCGCGTCGGCCTGATCGGCTACGAGATCAACTTCAACCGCTACTTCTATCGCTACACGCCACCCCACCCCCTTGAGGAGATCGAGGCCGATATTCGGGCCATCGAGGGGGACATCATCCGGATGCTGGGGGAGGTGACGGGATCTGGTGGAACCCTCCAGTAAGTGTCGGCACTTGCGCGGGACTGCCGACAATTCCTCTCACCCGCCGGAGCCCAGTTGACGCCATAACTCCTTTTCAATCAACATAATACATGACGCTTTGGATTGCCGGATGTTACGAAACGTCGGGACTTGCGCACAAACCCCGACGTTTCGTATCATCTCGCGGCCATGACGAAATCAAACAAGGATCGAGCGCTTCGGCTGATCGAAGGACTGGGACTCGCACGCCCGAAGGAGCTGGAGGCGCACGGCGTCACTCGCGCACAGCTCGCGCGTCTGGTGAAGGAAGGGCTTGTGCTTCGGCAGGCACGGGGCATCTACGTGGCTGCCCACCACTCGCCCTCCGAAGCACACACGCTCGCGCAGGTTGCGAAGCGCGTGCCCGAAGCCGTGTTCTGTCTCCTCACGGCGCTGCGCCTCCACGACCTGACGACACAGTCGGCGGCCGAGGTCTGGATCGCCCTTCCGGAAAAGGCCCGCCGCCCACGCCTTGACTATCCCCGCCTTCGCGTGGCCCGCTTCTCCGGACCTGCCCTGACCGAGGGGATCGAGGAGCGCCCCGTGGAGGGGGTCATCCTCCGCGTCTACTCGGCAGCGAAGACCGTTGTCGACTGCTTCAAGTATCGGAATAAGGTCGGGATCGACGTCGCGGCCGAAGCGCTGCGGGACTTCAGCCGCAAGCACCGCGGCGAGGCCAACGAGCTCGCCCGGTTCGCCCGCCTCTGCCGGGTCGCGCGCGTGATGCAACCCTACCTGGATTCCATCGCATGACCGACAAGGCCAACCTCGCGGCGCTGCCCGAGGCCGTGCGACGGACTCTCCTGCGCCGCAACACACCGATTCCGAGCGAAGCGCCAATCGGTTTGACGCGGGCGTACTGGGAGAATCCCTCGCGGCCGACGCAGATTCGCGCGTTCACACGGCGGTCTGGGCTCGCGATGCCGGACGGCTTCGCGGACGAGTGCGCGCGCATGCTCGGCGCCTTCCTCTCTCCCCTGCTCGAGGATCTGCGCGGCGGAAGCACCCGGGGTGGGACATGGCCTCCGGGAGGGGCATGGCGATGAATGGCCATCGGTTCAAGCCGTACCCCGATTACAAGGACTCGGGTGCCGACTGGCTGGGGGAGATTCCGGCGCATTGGGAGGCAAGACGACTCAAGTACGTCGCGCCACCGCGCGCCGAGAAGCTGAGCACGAAACCCGACGACACCGTCTACGTGGGTCTCGAAAACGTGGAGTCTTGGACAGGGCGACTGCTGCTTGAGAACCAGCCCGAAACAGTGGACAGCGCGGTGGCCACTTTCTACTGTGGTGATATCCTGTTCGGGAAGCTGCGCCCATACCTTGCAAAGGCGGCCCGACCAGGCTTCGATGGAGTCTGCACGAGCGAGATTCTCCCGCTGCGGCCGGTCGAACAGAACACGCAGAGCTTTGTTATGTACTGCCTGCTGAATGCGCCGTACATCCGCTGGCTCGACTCGCTAACCTACGGGACGAAGATGCCGCGCGTGAGCCCAGAGCAAGTTGCGGGTAGCTTCGTGCCGCTTCCCCCCGAACCCGAGCAGCGCGCCATCGCCGCCTTCCTCGACCGGGAGACGGCGCGGCTCGATGCGCTGGTGGCGAAGAAGGAGCGGCTGATCGACCTACTCCAGGAGAAGCGCGCCGCCCTCATCACCCGCGCCGTCACCAAGGGCCTCGACCCGACCGTCCCCATGAAGGATTCCGGCGTCGAGTGGCTGGGGGAGATCCCGGCGCATTGGGACGCCAAGCGGCTGCGGCACGTCGGCGAACCTATCATTGGCTTGACGTACGAGCCCGATGACGTTGTTGGCCCAGACGAAGGAACAATGGTTCTTCGCGCCTCGAATGTCAAGGCTGGACGGATCGTATGCGACGACAATGTCTTTGTGAGGACCGCAATCCCGGAACATCTCAGAACTAGACTCGGAGATGTCCTCATCTGCGCGAGGAGCGGAAGTCGTGATCTCATTGGAAAGAACGCCACGATTGACGAATGTGCGGTTGGTCTGACGTTTGGCACATTCATGATTGTCTTCAGGAGTCCGTGCAACCCATTCCTGTTCTGCGTCTTCAATTCCGCGCTCTTCGAGTACCAGTCTGGGACATTTCTAACGTCCACAATCAATCAGCTCACTGTAGGCAACCTGAAGAACATGACTGTTCCTGTTGCGCCGGATAGAGAGCAGCACGCGATCGCGGCGTTCCTCGACCGAGAGACGGCGAAGCTCGACGCCCTCATCGCAAAAGTCCACGACGCCATCCGCCGCCTCACCGAGCTCCGCACCGCCTTGATCTCCGCAGCCGTAACCGGCAAGATCGATGTGCGTGAGGAGGATGGATGAACCGTGTAGCCGTGCGACCGGAGCTGCTGCGTTGGGCACGCGAACGGGCAGGGCGCACGACAGAGAGCCTACTCCGCAACTTCCCCAAGCTGGGATCCTGGGAGGCCGGCGAGACGCAGCCGACGCTGAAGCAGCTCGAGAGTTTCGCAAAGAGCCTGCATGTACCCGTCGGCTATCTCTTCCTGCAGCAGCCTCCCGAGGAGCCGATACCGATTCCTGACTTCCGTACCTTTGCAGATGCCGGGATGGTGCGGCCCAGTCCGGATCTTCTCGACACGGTCTACCTCTGCCAGCAGCGGCAGGACTGGTACCGCGACTTCGCACGCATGATCGGCCAAGAGGCTCTGCCCTTTGTTGGCGCCTCGCGCGCCGGCGATGACATCGTCCGCACGGCGGCAACCATTCGCGAGGCACTCGGCTTTGACCTTGAGGCGCGTCGAAGGCTACCGGCGTGGACTGATGCGCTCCGACGCTTCATCGAGCAGGCGGATTCCCTCGGCGTCCTCGTGATGGTGAGCGGCGTCGCCGGGAGCAACAACAGACGCAAGCTCGACCCGGACGAGTTTAGAGGCTTCGCGCTGGCCGATCCGATCGCACCTCTTGTCTTCGTCAACGGCGCCGACACCAAGGCAGCACAGATGTTCACGTTGGCCCATGAGCTGGCGCACGTCTGGCTCGGAGAGACTGCCCTGTCGAATGCCCAGGCGGCCGCTGCTCCAGCGCACGCAGTGGAGCGCTGGTGCAACCAAGTCGCCGCCGAGTTGTTGGTTCCCATGGAGCCGTTCCAGGAGGCGCATCACCGCGGCGCTGAGCTGTCTTCGGAGCTGGATCGCCTTGCGCGGGAATTCAAAGTAAGCACGCTTGTCATCCTGCGGCGGATGCACGATGCGGGCACCTTGCGGGGCAGGGCGTACTGGGACGCCTATGAACAGGAGTTGGACCGGCTGCGCAGCCTCCCGAGTAGCAGTGGCGGGAACTTCTACCTCACACTGGGCGCGCGCGCGAGCAAACGCTTTGCGCGCGCTCTCGTGATCAGCACGCTCGAAGGGCGAACGGCGTTCACGGAAGCGTTTCGACTGCTGGGTTTCCACAAGATGTCGACGTTCCGGGAGTTGGGGGACAGCCTGGGGATCGCATTCTGATGGCCTATCTGCTCGATGCCGACGTCTTCATCCGTGCTAAGAACCTGCACTACGGGTTTGACTTCTGCCCCGCGTATTGGGACTGGCTTGTCGAACGCAACGCTGAGGGCAAGGTCTTCAGTGTCGAGAAGGTCGGGGACGAACTGCGGGCAGGTGCCGACGAGCTGGCGCAATGGGCAGCGATGCAGGGCGATCGGTTCTTCCTTCGGCCCGACGCGGCTGTAGTCCCGTCCCTCGCTGCCGTCAGCGCGTGGGCTATGGGGCAGCATTACGATGCTTCAGCCGTGAGCACCTTCTTGCAAATCGCTGACTACTATCTGGTATCGCAGGCACACGCAGGTCGCTACACGGTGGTCACGCACGAGCTGCCTGCTGCCTCTCTACGGAAGATCAAGATCCCTGACGCCTGCATTGGGCTTGGTATCAAGTGCATGACTCCCTTCGAGATGCTGCGGGTAGAGCGCGCCCGCTTCATCCTGGCCAGCGGACCTACGACCGCCTCAAAGAACTTCGCGCCACGACCATCTCGGCCGCGGTGACTGGCAAGATCGCCGTGCGCAAGGAGATGGCTGGGCTGGTCTGACCCCCGGGACGCTGTGCTAGATCTGGAGCCGCCCGTCGAGCAGACCATCGGCCGGAGATTCTTGTTTGCATTTGTCGGCTCGTTCGCTAATAATGCGATCGGCTATTTTCGAGGCCGCAAACAAGGAGTGCCATCGTGCCGAAGCCGAAGATGAAGCGACACCCCCACGGCCGGCGGATCCGTTGCCCGGGCGGATACGAAGCCTATGTCCCAGATTCACTTCCGCCCCCCATTGACTGGGACGGAAGGCTCGCGGTAGCGCTTTCCAGGGCTGACCTGGCCGTCGGCCGACTGGCGGGAGAAGGCAGGCGCCTCCCGAATCCGCACCTCCTCATCCGGCCATTCGTGCGCCGGGAGGCGGTGCTCTCGAGCCGGATCGAGGGCACGCAGGCCACGCTGGGCGAGCTTCTCTCCTCGGAGGCGGGAGCCACAGTCGGGCGGAGTCCCGACGATCTCCGCGAGGTCGCGAACTACGTCGTGGCGTTGGAATACGGCGTCGAGCGGCTCCGCACGCTGCCCTTGTCCCTGCGGCTCGTGCGCGAGCTACACAAGCGTCTCATGCGGGGCGTGCGCGGGGAAGCCGCCACTCCAGGGATGTTCCGGCGTAGCCAGAACTGGATCGGCGGCCCCCGCAGCACATTGCGCGATGCGTCGTACGTCCCGCCTCCGGCTGACGAGCTGGTGGAGTGTCTCGGCGAACTGGAGAAGTTCCTCCACGACGATTCGCTTCCCCCTCTGGTCCATGCCGCGCTGGCGCACTCGCAGTTCGAGGCGATTCACCCGTTCCTAGATGGAAACGGGCGCGTTGGGAGGTTGCTCGTGACGCTTCTGCTTCTGGAGAAGCGTGTCCTCCCGTCTCCTCTTCTCTATCTGAGTGCGTACTTCGAAGCCACACGCGAGGAGTACTACGCACGCCTCTTATCGGTCACTGCGCGCGGGGAGTGGGAAGAGTGGCTGATCTACTTCCTCACGGCTGCCGCACATCAGGCCGAGGACGCCCTGGGACGGATCCAGCGGATCGATGACCTGCTCCTGCGCTGGCGGGCGCACCTCTCCAAGTCCCCTTCCCGATTGTCCGAGAGAGCGATCGATCTATTCGTGGAGAATCCGTTCTGGACTGTGAACAAGCTCGCGGAGAGACTAGATGTCGCTTTCACCACTGCCCAACGAGGTGTTGATCGGCTCGAATCGGTAGGCATCGTGACGCTGGTTGGCGAGGCAAGACGCAATCGGGTCTACTGCGCCCGCTCGATCCTCTCGATCCTGGAGGAGCCGCCGCGGATCGCCCCCGAGCTTCATGGACCCGGCCCGGAGCTATGACAAGCTGTGACAGACGGCTGTGACAAGCTATGACATGGAGCTGTGACATGCTGCGACATGCTGCCATTCTGTCCGAACCCGAGACCGCACCGGTCCGACAGGGATCCGGATGACCCCCGACATCTCCGAACGCTCCTTCGAAGAGGCGATCGAGTGCGGCCTGCTCCAGGGCGGGCCCGACGCCTGCGTTGGACACGCGGACGCCGTCCGCGAGACCTCGCTGCACTACGGCGACAACCCGCCCGGCGGCTACCACAGGCGCCGGCCCGAGGAGTACGACCGTTCCCTCTGCCTGCTCCCCCGCGATGCCCTGGACTTCATCCTCGCCACGCAGCCGAGGGAATGGGAGAGGCTCAAGCAGCACCACGGGGCCGATCTGAAGGAACGGTTCGTCAAGCGCCTCGCCTCAGAGATCGAGAAGCGCGGCGCGCTCGATGTCTTGCGAAACGGCATCAAGGACTCCGGCTGCAAGTTCCGCCTCGCCTACTTCCGTCCCGCCAGCGGGCTGAACGAAGAGACGAGGCGGCTGCACGCGGCGAATCTCTTCTCCGTCGTGCGCCAGCTCCACTACAGCCTGAAGAACGAGAGAAGTCTCGATCTCGTCCTCTTCCTGAACGGCATCCCCATCTTCACCGCAGAACTCAAGAACCCGCTCAACGGGCAGGACGTCACCGACGCGATCCGCCAGTACAAGACCGATCGCGATCCTCGCGAGCCGGTGTTCTCCTACGGCCGCTGCCTCGCCCACTTCGCGGTGGACCCGGACCTCGTCTATGTCACCACCCACCTCGTCGGGGCGCAGACCTGGTTCCTCCCGTTCAACCAGGGGAAGTTCGGCGGGGCCGGCAATCCCCCCGTGCCGCCCACGCGGGCCGGATACTCCACCGCCTACCTCTGGGAAGAGACCTGGTCGCGCGACAGCGTCCTCGACCTTGTGCGCCAGTTCATCCACGAGGTCGAGGAGGAGGACCAGAAGGGGAGAAAGACCGGCAAGCGCTATCTGATCTTCCCGCGCTATCAGCAGCTCGACTGCGTGCGGCGGCTTGTGTCCGACGCGCGCGCGACGGGGGCCGGGCAACGCTATCTCATCCAGCATTCCGCAGGGAGCGGTAAGAGTTTCACCATCGCCTGGCTCGCCCACCAGCTCTCCACGCTCCACGACAAGAACGACCGGCGCGTTTTCGACTCCATCGTGGTTGTCACCGACCGCCGGGTCCTCGATCGACAGCTTCAGACCACGGTCCGGCAGTTCGAACAGACCCTCGGCGTCGTCGAGAACATCGACACGACCTCGCGCCAGCTCAAGCAGGCTCTCGAGTCGGGCAAGACGATCATCGTGACGACGCTCCAGAAGTTCCCGGTCATCGCCAAGGAAATCGGGGAGCTGCCTGGCAAACGCTTCGCCGTGATCGTGGACGAAGCGCACTCTTCGCAATCGGGCGAGAGCACGAAGAGCCTGAAGGCGGTGCTCGCCTCCCGTTCGCTGGAGGAGGCTGAGGCCGAGGAGGCGGGCGCGGCGACCCCCGAGGAGGAACTCGAGAGCGCGATCCTCGCCGAGATGGAGAAGCGCGGGCGGCTTCCCAACCTCTCGACCTTCGCGTTCACCGCCACACCCAAGACGAAGACCCTCGAGCTGTTCGGCACCAAGCGCCCCGACGGGAAGTTCGAGCCCTTCCATCTCTACAGCATGCGCCAGGCCATCGAGGAGGGGTTCATCCTCGATGTCCTTGCGAACTACGCCACCTACAAGGCCTACTGGCGCCTGTGGAAGACGATCGCGGATGATCCGCGCTACGACAAGAAGAAGGCCGAATACCTGCTCAAGTCCTTCGTCGAGCTGCATCCTCATGCCATCGGCGAGAAGGTCCGCCTCATGGTCGAGCACTTCGTCGCCCAGGCGCAGGGCGAGATCGCCGGCAAGGCCAAGGCGATGATCGTGACGCGCTCCCGCCTCCACGCGGTGCGCTACAAGCTGGCGGTCGACAAGTGCCTCGCGGAGCGCGGGCATCGCTTCAAGGCGCTGGTCGCCTTCTCGGGGACGGTTCCGGACGGAGGGAAACACTACACCGAGTCCAACATGAACGGCTTTCCCGAGGCGCAGACGGCAAAGGTCTTCGACCAGCCCGACTACAGATTCCTGATTGTCGCGAACAAGTTCCAGACCGGCTTCGACCAGCCGCTTCTTCATACGATGTACGTGGACAAGAAACTGGGCGGCGTGAATGCCGTGCAGACCCTTTCGCGGCTGAACCGTGTCCATCGCGAGAAGAGGGGCACCATGGTACTCGACTTCGCGAACGAGGCAGACGCGATCAAGGCCGCCTTCGAACCCTACTACGAGACGACGATCCTCTCCGAGGCGACGGACCCGCACCTCCTCTATGAGATCGAGACGCGCCTTGGCGAGTTTCCCGTCTATGCCAAGACGGACGTGGACGAGTACGCCAGGGTCTACTTCGATCCCAAGGCCACGCAGGACCGCCTCTACGCCGTCCTCGCGCCGGTCGTGGACCGCTTCAAGGACCTGTCCGACGAGGAGAAACACGATTTCCGCGGGCAGCTCACGGATTACGTGCGCCTCTATGCCTTCCTCTCCCAGGTGCTCACATTCGCCGACGCAGATCTCGAGAAGCTCTATGTCTTCACTCGCGGCCTGCGAAGGCTGCTCCCTGCCGATCGCATTGAGCTTCCCCGCGAAGTTCAGCAGAACATCGATATGGAGTCCTACCGCATCCAGGAGATCAGTCGCGGGAAGATCGATCTCGAGCGAAGGCCCGGGCTGCTCGTCCCGGTCGGCACCAAGGACGCCCATGGAACGGCGCCCGAGGAGATGGAGTCGCTGTCCCGCATCATCGCCGAGCTGAACGAGCGCTTCGGCCTCGAGTTGGGAGACGAGCACAGAGTGACTCTCACGCAGATGATGGGAAAGCTCGATGGCGATACGGCCCTCGATGCTGCGGCGCGAGCCAACACGCGCGAGAACGTCCGGCTCACGTTCGACAACAAGGTCAATGATGTGATCCAGGACATCGTCAACTCGAACTTCGACCTCTACAAGCGCATCACCGACGACCGCGCTTTCGGAGAGGCCCTCAAGAACTTCCTCTTCGACATCTATCTCCGCGGCCATCGCAACGCGGAGGAGCTGATCAGGCAGGGCGAGTCGAAGACGCTCGAGTTCAAGTCCACTCTCCGATGGAGCCTCAAGCAGAATCGGCAAGACGACGTGGGGGTGACGCATGCCGTCCTCAAAACGATCGCCGCGTTCCTGAACACTGAAGGGGGCGATCTCCTGATCGGAGTGGCGGACGACCGCTCGATTGTCGGGATCGAGGTCGACGGGCTTGAGAACGACGACAAGTTCATGCGTCATCTGGCGCAGGTTGTGCGGAACGGCCTCGGAGATCGTGCCGGAACATGCATCGACCCCAAGACGCAGGTCGTGGGGGGCAAGACGGTCTGCGTCGTGAGCTGCCAGCGCAGCCCGGAGCCCGCGTTCTTGAAGTGGAAGAACACGGAGGCCTCCCCGGAGGGGGACTTCTTCGTTCGCAGCGGTCCGGGGACAGTCAAGCTTCCCGTCGAGAGTGCGCGGGAGTACATCCGTACTCGATTCCCGGGTTGGGGTGGAGGCAAGAAGGGAGAGGAGCGCGTCGAGTAGTTGTCGTGCGACAGCCGAACTGGCTCAGGCGGATGGCCGCTTGCCTATGATGCGCTACAATGGAATCGGTCTTGGATCCGTATTCCAAGGCTATCGAAAGGAGCAAGGACATGGCGATGTACGCGTGCCCGAAGTGCGGGATGTCGATCGGCATCATGACCTGCGGCAAGTGCGGCAAGGAGTTGAAGCACGAGACGATCACCACCCCCGACGGCAAGACCGTGCACGTCTCCGAGTGCCCGGAAGGACACGGCAAGGTGAAGTCGCCGCTCTGCTGCGGCCAGGACATGGTCTGCAAGATCTGAACCGGATCCCAGGCTCTTCAAGGAGGCTTTCTCATGAGCACGAGAGACCCCAATGAGTGCTGCCCGAGGTTCGACCCCGAGCCTTGGGACGGCAAGGAGCTGCACTGGCAGGACAGGCGCTTCGTGAAGGATCGAGTGGCCTGCTTCCTCCACGTCCCGCTCAACTTCGGAGCCGTCATGAAGCGCAACGCATGTGCCATCGAGGCGGCGGGCGCGATGCCGGCGGAGATGGTCGTCCTGGCGGACGAGAACTCCCTCTGGGGAACCGATGTCTACATCGAGGTGACCAAGGAGATCCCCGGCGCGCGGATGGCCAGCATCTCGGGAACGTTCCTCAGCAAGGTCTTCGAGGGGCCATACCAGAACGTGAGGAAGTGGATCGCCGAGATGAAATCCTTCGTGCAGGGCAAGGGCAAGACCCTGGGGAAGCTCTACGTCTTCTACACGACCTGTCCCAAGTGCGCCAAGAAGTATGGGAAGAACTACGTGGCGCTCTTGGCGCAGGTCTGATCCAGAGCGAAAACCCGCCCCAGGCCCGACGGGCGCCTCAGGCTCGCGATTGCCGCGCCTCGTGACTCGCGCGCGCCCTGTCGCTTGGCCTTCGCCTCAACGCAGGAAGTGCGACAGGAAGTGCCCCACGACCCGCGGCTCGAGCGCCAGGGTCAGCAGCGCCCCCCCGATCGCCCCACCGAGATGCGCGGCGTGCCCGACATGCCCTATGCCGCGACGCGCCCCCACGATCGAGAGGGCCACATAGCCGATCGCGAAGAGGAACGCGGGAATCCCGATCGGGATGAAGAAGATGAAGATGGGCGCCATGGGGAAGAAGAGCACGTACGAGAAGACCACGCCGGTCACAGCGCCCGAGGCGCCCACCGCGCGGTAGCCGTAGTCCCGGCTGTGGAGGATCAGCGTGAGGATGCTCCCCGCCAGCAGGCTCCCCAGATAGAGGATGAAGAAGCCCTTCCCTCCCAGGAGCCTCTCGATCGGCGGGCCGAAAAAGAAGAGCGTGAACATGTTCATGAAGAGATGGCCCAGATCCACATGCAGCAAGCCGGAGGTGAACGTCTGATACCACTTCCCCTGGCGCAGAATCTCATGGGGGGATGCCGCGTAGTCGCGGATCATCCTCCGGTTCGAAAAGCCCGCGAAGCTGACAATGGCGGTGATACCGATCGTGAGGAGCGAGACGGGCGTGGCGGCCAGGCTCATTGTCTGGACCCCCTGCATTCTTCTTCAGGCGATTCTCTGGCGGCGCGGCCAAGCTCCTTCACAGTCGCTTCCTCCCCCATCGATCTCCTCCCGGACTCCCGGCATCACCGCCCTTCCAATGCAGGCGCGATGACCAATCCTCGATCTTCCGAAAGATGTAGCCGCCCCCCTCCGCGCCCCAGACCTGCCGGCCCTGCGCGTCGAAGCCTCGATCCCAGCTCACGAGCTGCCAGGGCGTGATCGTCACCTCGGAGGTGGCGTACTTCGCCCCGCGCAGGTCGCTCGCGCACCCTTCGCCTTCTGTGCTTCCCACGTAGATCGGTCCCGCCCGCCTCTGCAGGAAGATCGAGCATCCCTCGCGCGGGATGAGGGAGTCGGGAGAGAGCGCGGCGAGCGGCTGGGCATCCTTCCAGGCGCCCGCGAATCGCAAGGGGTGATCGAGGGCGTAGACGCGGCTCTCGAATCGATTCGGTTCGATCTGCCGGAGCGAATAGACGCGCTGGCGGTAGGGTCTATCCTCGTGCCCGGCGACAGCCTGCTCCACGTAGAGCCAGCACCCGTCCACGCGCGCGGGCCAGATGGGCGCCATCCTGAGCCGGATATCGAGGTAGGTGGAGTCGCGCGCCGCTTGGTCCGCGCTGCTGAATGAACCGGCCATGCAGGATGCCAGCTTCTCGAGCCCTCCATCCTCGGCGACTCCCCCCGGATAGCGGGTGAAGCCGCATCCACCCATCGCGAACAGAAGCAACATGAGGGCGATCCGTCGGCGCATGTGGACAATGACCTCCATCTCGGTTTCTCTCAGCGTCCCTCTAAGCCCGGCGCGTCTTCCACGGCCTGCGTTCCATCCCCCCCGCTACAACCCCACGAGGACCTGGGCGAGGATGATCTTCAAGATCAATGCGATCGGATGCACAGCCGAGTAGGCGATTCCCGCGCTCTCGGAGCCGGTGTGCGAGTTCGCGAAGGCGAGGGCGGCCGGCTGCGTGTGGATGCCCGAGAGGATCCCATAGGTCGAGACCATGTCGTAGCGGAGCACGCGGCTTGCGATCAGGATGATCGCCGCCGCGGAGAGGATCGTGATCCCCGCCCCGACCAGCAGCAGCGCGAGCCCTTGCTCGGCTATCGTATGCACGAAGCTCCCGCCCGCCCTCGAGCCGATCCCCGCCAGAAAGAGGAGTATCCCGAGCTGACGCATCGTGAGATTCGCGTTGGCCGCCATGGTCCAGACGATCGGGCCCGTTCGCCCGAGCCGCCCGAGGATCAAGCCCACGATGAGCGGGCCGCCCGCGAAGCCGAGGCGGACCTCGCGCTCTCCAAAGAACGGCAGCGGGATCATCCCCACCAGCACGCCGAGGATGAGACCCAGACTGAAGGAGAGAAAGTCGGTCTCCGTGATGTCGCGAAGCGGATTGCCGAGGATCTGCGTCGCCCGCTCCATGTCCTCTCGCTGAAGGACGATGCGGATCTGATCGCCGAACTCCAGCGTCGTCCCGGGATGCGGCGTGATGTGGACGCCCCCTCTTCGGATTCGGCTCACGATGACCGGATGCCCGACGACGCTCGAGAGATCGCCGACCCTCTTGCCCACGATGCTCCTGTTGATCACGACCAGATCTCGGTACTCGATCTCGGGCGAGAGCTTCTCCACCGCCGCATCCACCTCGGGCCCCACGAGCAGCTTGGCCCGCCGGATCGCCTCGTCCGTTCCGATCCCGATGAGGACATCGCCCTCGCTCAGAACGACCTCGGGAGTGACCAGCTCGATCCGCCTTCCCTTCTTGATGCGCGTGAAGACCATCCCGGTCAGATCGGTCAGCATCGACTCTCCGAAACTCCGCCCGATCAGCTGGGGATTCGCCACGCGGAGCTCGCGCGTGAGGAAGTCGGCGCCCGAGCCCATCACCCGGGAGGCCAGCTCGCGCTCCTTCCCGAAGTCGACACGGAAGATTTTCGTCGAGACTTGCATTGCGAGGATCAGGCCGATGACGCCGAACGGATAAGCGACGCTGTAGCCCACGGTGGGACCGTCGAGACGCAGGCGGATCGCGGCGGGATCGAGCGTCGAGCCGGCCATGGTGTTGCGGAGGACCTCGATCGCCGCCGCAAGCGCCGGCGTATTCGTCAGGCTCCCGCAGAAGAGCCCCGAGGCGACCGCCGAGTCGACGCCGAGAAGCCGCGTCGCGCCCAGCGTGATCGCCGCGGCCAGGATCGTCGTCCCGCCCGCCAGCGCAGTCAGACGAACCCACTGGACGCGAAAGAGGTTGAAGAACATCGGCCCCGACTGCAGTCCCACCGAGTAGGCGAAGAGGATCAGACCCAGGACATGGATGTACTCCGGGATGACCAGCCGCTCGGGATCGATGGCCCCGAGGAAGAGACCGATGAAGAGAACCGCGGCGATCCCCAAGCGGAATCCGCCGATCCTGACGCTTCCTATGGCGTACCCAAAACCGATGATGGTGAATAGCAGCAGCGGCGTCGAGCGCGCCAGGAGATCGATCACTCCGCCCATGGATTCCGATGCCTCACCGCGGGCCTCCGTCATCAACATTGGGCCTGGAGTCCTTCGGACGCAAGATTGTTAGGTTCTCCCCGCCGCAGATCGTGTTGCGATCGAGGAGGAAGGAGTGGATCCCCTCGGCCCGCGTGCCGCGCAGCAGGGCGCCATGCCATCCCGTCGTGACTGCGAGGTAGTCGGGCCGCACCTCAGTCCAGAAGCGCTCTCTCAGATGCGCTTCCTCGGCGCTCCCCGCGCGCATCCGTCCCAAGTCCGAGAGAAGAGGAAGCAGCCTGTGGCTGTTCAGCCCGAGCAGATCGATCACGCGGTGGTTCCCGAAGAAGCGGATCGCGCCCGCGTCGCTGACCCCGACCGAAGCCCCCGCCGGGAGCTTCTCCGAGATCCACCTGCCCGCCGCAACCTGCTGCTCCTCGATGTTCCTGCAGTTCCAGGAATAGACGGCGCGCATGATCCGGTGTTGATGGACGAGGGTCGCGGCGACCGCGAACATGAGCAGGGAGAAGAGCCCGGTCCTCGCCGCGCGGCCAAGGAACCGCCTCATGATCCGATCCGCTTCGCCGACACCCATCCACCAGAGGACGACGAGGGCGATTGCCCCGGGGAGCAGGTAGCGGGCGAAGTAGAAGTTCTTGATCGAGCCGGCCTCATCCGGGCCGAGGATCAGGCCCATCGGAAGCTGCGTCGAAAGCGCATATAGAAACGCGAACGGGAAGAGGCCCGCGGCGATCGCCGCCGACGGCTGAACGTGGGCCAGCCGGCGGAGACCCGCCACCGCCAGCCCGAGCGCCGAGACTCCCAAGACGATCCTGAGCCAGGGCGCGGCAAACGATGTTCCAAGGAAGGGCTGGTAGAGCAGGAGGCTCGCGATGGCGGCCAGCTGGTCCTCGTTCATGAGCCCGAACCAATGGGCCTTCGCGTAGTAGGTCGAGGGGAACGGTCGCCCGGTGGCGAGGAGGCAACAGAGAATCCACGGGAAGATCACGCCGAGCGCGGGCAAGATCGTCCCGAGCGCGCCCCGTAATCGATCGCCTCGTGGTCCGTGAAGCAGCCTGGCGACCGCCAGCAGGGGCAGGAGCAGGTACCCCTCCGGCCGCGCCAGGATGGAGAGCCCCGCGCCGAGCCCCGCCAGCCGCCATCGCCCCCGCGCGATCCATCCGAAGGTGAGCATCAGAAGCAGGACGAAGAGAGGCACCTCCGTTCCGGAGACCGCCGCGAAGATCATGTAGGGAAGGAGGCAGACGCTCGCCGCGGCGGCGAGACCCAGGCGCGGACCGACGAACCTGCCGGCGAGGGAGACCGCCGCGACCGCCGCGGCGGCCGCCAGGAGAACGCCCGCCGCCTTCGCGGCCGCGACGGGAGGAATCCCGACCAGATGCGCCGGCGCGAGGAGGATGACCCAGAGAGGGCTCGTCGCGCCCGTCTCCGGTTCCCCCGGGTTGTACTGGAAGGGCCGCCCTTCGGCGATGCTCCTCGCATAGACCTGATGGATCCAGGCATCGTCCAGCGGGAGCCCGATCCGCGCGAATCGCGGCCCGGCCGCCTCGGATGTGACGTAAAGGAACGAGAGCGCCCCAACCAGCAGCAGAGCGGCAAGAAAGAGCCCCACCCTCTTGACGCTGATGGGGCCGATCGCCCTCTCGAGCATCTCTCCCACGGCACGCGCTGGACCAGCCATTCGGGGTCCGAGGATAGCGGCACAGCCGCGGAAAACAAAGCGAGCGAAGCGGGCCGCGGCGCGACGCCGCGCGAGGGAACCGAACGACCTGGCGGATGAAGAACGGCCTACGGAAGCTGGACCGTGAAGGTCGTCCCCTCCTCGGGAGTCGAGTGGAACGAGACCGTGCCGCGCAGATGGCGCTCGGCAAAGAGCTTCACGCTGTAGGTGCCGATGCCGTGCCCGCGCCCTGCCTTCGTGCTGAAGGAGCGCTGGAAGACCTGCAGCTTGACCTCCTCCGTCATCGTCCCGGCGTTGTGGACCGAGAAGGTGGGGTGCCCGTTACAGACATACGAGACACAGACGGTCCCGCCCGCCGGAGAAGCCTCTAGGGCGTTCTTGATTAGATTCCCCAATACGCGGCCGAGAAGCACCTCGTCCGATCGGATCAGGGTGGAGCCCGATATGAGCGGAGGGGCGATCCTCTTCCCATGAGAAGCGGAGTGATGGCTGTACATGATGCAGAGACGAACCAGCATCCGCGCGGCGTCGAACTCCTCCTCCTGCGCGGACAGCTCGTCCCGTTCCGCGGCGGCCAGATCGCGTTGCGCCAGGATTTCCTCCACCAGTTGCCCCGACATTTCCCGGGCCGTCTGGCTCAGCTGCAGGGCCTCCTCGCCGGAGAGCCCTGGCCAGATCTCGAGAATCGCGTGGAGTCCGCTGACCACGTTCAGGAGGTCGTGGAAGAATAGGCGCTCGAGGACCTCCCGGCGCTTCTCATCGGTGGCGTCGCGAACGGCGAAGACGGTGTAGCGCTCCCCCGCGAGCTCGATCGGGGTCGTCCAAACCCGAAGATCCAGCGCCGCGGGGCCATCCTTCGCGCTGCGCGTGATCCGGCAGTCCTCGACACGCTGATTCAGGGAATCCTGGCTCTCCCGGATCGCGCGCAACGCGCCGCAGGCGTCGCAGAACTCGGTCGTGCCGCACCCGCACTCTCCCTCGACGGCATGAACGCAGTCGAGGCAATCGCCCGGACGAAGCCCGAGAAGGTCCTCGACAGGCTGACCCACGAGAAGCCCCAGCTTGTTGTTCGCAAGCACGATCTGCCGCTGATCGTTGAGCACCATCGCCGGCTCGGGGAAGCTGTTCAGCAGGTCTGCGATCGAGCGGACTGCGGTGACCCGCCGATTCTGGCGGGCGATCTCGCCCCGCGACAACCGCACTGGTGCCGCGGTCCGCGCGGCGCGAAGCGGTGAGGACACTGGCCACCTCCTGCCTCGGGTCCCTCCGGACCGAGTCGCCCGTCTTATCGGCAGGATTGGCACCGCGCTTCAGAGGAACGCGCGGCGGGCCTCGCGATCGCGTGCCGGCCCGGGAGCAAGGAAGGATATTCCGTACGTCCTAAGCTATTGCTTCTTCGAGCCGCTCTCGGGGGCGCTCCCAGCCAGGCCTTTCTCGAGCGCAACGGCCATCGACTCCATCTCAGCGCCCCCGAACCCGAGCTCGCGTGCGCGCCGCGAGGCGGCGGCGAGGCAGCGGTCGCGCAGGCGGGACCGATGGGCCATGTGGGCTACGCTCTGGAGAAGCCTCCCGTTCGTCCCCTGCTTCTCGAGGATGCCGCAGATCCAGCTCTTCCACTCCTCGACCCGGCCGGCGGCGGCCGCGAAGTTGTAGGTCTCCCATGCGGCCGCCCCCGCGGTCGTCGCGGCAGGAAAGCGATCGAGGACCATCCTCCAATAGCCTTCGCTTCTTCCCGGATCCTTCCGCGCATGCGTGAAGTAGCGCGAGAGCAGGGTCAGGGAGCGCTCCACATACCGCTGCGTGTTGAATGGGTCAAGGTCGATGACTCGCTGCAGGAGCGAATCGGCCTGCGCGTCCAGCCCCCGATTCAATCTGCGCTCGAGAACAGAGTAGAGCAGCGGCAGGGAGTCGGCATGCGCCGCGAGGCCTTCTTCCATCCCGGCCAGACGATCGACGCCGTCCCTCAGAGGCACCGCGCTGTCGAAAAACGGCTGCTTCCCGTGGTAGCCCGCGACGCGATCGACTTCCACCCCATCGGGACGCACGAAGATCACCGAGGGAAGACCGGTCACGGGGAATCGGGACTGCAGCGCGCCGGCATCGGGGCCCGTCGTGTCGATGCGGATCGCGATCATCCCCTCGGCCAGGCCTTCGCCCTCCTGCGTGTTCCACACCTGCTCGTCCAGATCGGAGCACGCGCCGCAATGGCCAGAGTAGGTGTCGATGAGAAGCATCTTTCCGCTTCGCGAGGCCTCGGCGAGGGCCTCCTCGAGCTTCAGATCGCTCCACTGCACGCCCGCGGCCGCGGGCCGGGCGCAGGGGAGCGCCCCGCAGGCGATGACGAAGACGATGACGGCTCCAGCGAGAAACGATCTTCCCTTCATACTCTCCATCCGTCCAGCCCCCGGTTGTGGCTCCTCACTGTCTCGTCGGCAGACCGCCGGGAGCGTTGCTCGGGCGCCGATCGAGGGGCGGGATCTTCGGCGCCTTTCTTCGCAGCCTCCTCGTGATCTCGACGAATCCCCTCGCAAGCTGCGTGTCGCGGCCCGCCGCGTGCTCCTGGGGAGCCATCTCGACCTCGATGTCGGGGTCGGTGCCGTAGTTCTCCACGCCCCAGCCCACGTCCTCGAACCAGAACGCGAACTCGGGCTGCGAGGTGAAAGTCCCATCGACGAGCGAGTGCCGGGGCCAGATGCCGACCACACCTCCCCAGGTCCTCTTCCCGATCAGCGGCCCGAGCTTGTAGAGCTTGAAGGCGTGGCTGAAGATGTCGCCGTCGGATCCCGCGTACTCGTTGGTCAGCGCGACCATGGGTCCCATCGGAGCGTCCGTCGGATACGGCTCCGGCTCGCCCCACCTGCTCGCGTCATACCCGATCCTGCGGAGCAGCAGCTTTGTCAAGAGAAGCTGCGAAACGTGCCCGCCGCCGTTCCACCGGACATCGACGATCAGGCCCTCCCGATCGACCTCGCTCTGGTAGTAGCGGTGGAACTCCGAGAAACCGCCGCCCCCCATGTCGGGGATGTGGATGTACCCGATCCTGCCCTTCGACTCCGCGTGCACCCAAGCCCTCTTTCGCTCGACCCAGTCGCGGTAGCGTAGCGCGGACTCGTCGCGCAGCGCCCGGACCGTGATCGTGCGGATCTGCCCCGCCCCGCCGCCCGCCTTCTCGTCCTTCCGGGCGCCGCGGGCGCGGCTGCCCTTCGAGCGAACGGTGAGCCGAACGTCCTGGCCGGCCATGTTGACGAGGCGCTCATACGGAGAGACTTCGCGATTCACCGGACGCCCGCCGACTGCGAGGATCTCGTCGCCGGGCGAGAGACAGAGCCCCGGGGCGGCCAGAGGGGAGCCTCTCTTCTCGTCCCACGAGTCCCCGCGAGGGATTCTCGCGATACTCCATACGCCGCGTCGCTCGTCCAGCTCGAGATCGGCCCCGAGAATCCCCTGGAACCAGCTCGGCTCGGGACGATAGTCCCCGCCCATCTCGTAGCAGTGCGATGTCCCGAGTTCGCCCTGCATCTCCCAGAGAAGGTCCGAGAACTCCGAGCGACTCGCCGCTCGATCGACGAGGGGCAGGTAGCGGTCGTGCACGCCCTTCCAATCAATGCCCGACATCTCGGGCGTCCAGAACTGATCGCGCTGGAGCCGCCACGCTTCGCGGAACATCTGCCGCCACTCTTCGCCCGGGACGACCGATACGCGGACACGGTCCATGTCGAGCCACCCGGACTCGCGGCCCGGGGCATCGTTGCCGGACTTCTGCTCCGTCTTGAAGCCGATCGGAACGGCGCGCACTCTGTTCCCCGACCGGATGCCGAGGGTCTTCCCGTCAAGCGAGAGCGTGAAGTCGGTCATCCTCTCGTGGACGGCCTCCGTCTTCATCGCATCGAGATCGTAGGCTTCCAGCCGACCCTTCGCGGGAGGCTCGCCCATCTCGAGCCAGCTCTGGTCCAGGACCCCTTCGATCGGATAGGAAGAGAAGAGGACGCGGGAGTGCCCGCCGAGGACTTTCCCGTATCTCGCCTCGGGAACCGGGAAGGCGACGACGCGATCCTCGATCCCCTCCAGGTCGATCGCGATCGGCGCGGGCGCCTCTCCTTCCCGGCCCCTCTTCTTCCCGCCCTCCTTGCGGGGATCCTGCGGAGCCGGCGCGCCGGGGGCGCGTGGGAGGGCAGCCGCCAGGGAGAATGGTGAGGAAAGATCGCGGCGAAGCGTCAGGAGACAAGGCAGACTCCCCTTCGGGAATCCGTAGTCGAAGTACTGGCCGTCGGGAACAGGATCGAAAACCCGCCACGAGATGAAGTACAGGAACCTGCCCCCGGGATCGAAGGCGGGCCGTCCGTCTCTGAATCCGGGACGCGTGATCGCTGTCACCTTTCCCGTTGCGATCTCCAGAAGGTGGATGCGACTGGTCCTGCGGGCATCGGGGAAGCCATAGGCGATCCAGCGACCGTCCGGGGCCCAGCTGACGCCATCGATCCGCCCATGTGCGCTCCTCTCGACTATGTGCGATCTGCCGCTCATCAAGTCGATCAGGATCAGCTCCTGGCGCTGGTTCGTCAGCGCGACGCGGTCCGGCCCGGCCGGCGAGGGAACGAGATCGGTCGCCCGGCCGAAGTCGCCCGTCAGTCGCCTCGGCTTCTCGCCGCCATCCGCGGCCAGGACCACGAGCCCTTCCTCTCCCCCCTCGTCGCTCACGGCGACCGCGCGCCTGCCGTCCGAAAGCCACCTGCCCAGCCTGAGTCGCACTCCCTGGCCTCCTCCGAGGGCGCTGACGCCCCCTTCCCAGAGACCCATCGCGTGCAGCAGGCCGCGATGCACCGTCAGGACCGAGTGCCCCTTCGGATGGAGATCGACGCCCTCCAGGCAGCGCGCGGCGGGAACGAACTTGCGGTTGCGCTGCGGGCGCGGACTGGCCACGCGCACGTCGAGCTTCCGCGAGATTCCTCTCCTCGGATCGAAAATGTGCAAGTCGGCCCCGGCGTGATAGACAATCCTGCGTCCATCGGTCGAGGGGAAGCGAACGTAGTAGTCCTCGTGGTCCGTCTGCCTGCGGAGGTCCCGCCCGGCGGGCGTGCAGGAGTAGAGATTGCCGTACCCCTCATGGTCCGAGAGGAAGTAGATTCGTGAGCCGATCCACATCGGACTGGCCACGTTCCCGGCGAGCCTGACGAGCTGAGAGAAGGAGCCGTCGCCACGGCGATCGATCCAGATCGTGCCCGCGGTGCCGCCCCGGTACCTCTTCCAGCGCGCCGGATCGCCCGAGTTCCTGCCGATGACGACGCCGCGGCCGTCTCGCTGGTAGGAGAGCGCCTTGGCGGGGCCGCAGCTCAGAGGGCGCAGGACGCCGCCGGCGGCGGGCACGCCATAGAGGTGGTAGTAGCCTCGAAAAGCCTGCCGCCAGTCGCTCGCAAGGATGACCTCGCTTCCGTCTGGGCTCCAGCCGACCGGATAGGTGTATCCCCCCAGCCAGGTCAATCTCCGGGCCGGACCGCCATCAAGATCGACCACGTAGACATCCAGAGGCCCCTCGTCCTTGCCGGTGAACGCGATCTTGGACCCGTCGGGAGAGAGAGTCGGGAAGGAGACGGAACCGGGATTCGATGTCAGACGGCGCGCGATTCCCCCCTCGCTCGACACCGTCCAGAGATCGTCCTCGCAGACGAAGACGACGGCATCGCCGTGGATGGTCGGATGACGGTAGTAGCCTGTCTGTGAGGGCATCCTCCACCTCCCCTGGTCTCGGCGGACTCGTTGCTCCCCATCGAGCGCATCAAGCGGCCCGCGCGCGTGAAGGCTGATCCTACACCAGCGGCGCGACCAGCCGCCAGATCGCTCTGGTCGCCCTCTATGCCATCGTGCTAGGCTGCATCGTGCCGCCGCGCCACATCGGACCTGCCGGGACCGTGCTCGCGCGCGGAAGAAGGGGGCCACGATGGACCGCCGGCCGCGACTCCCGATCGTTGCTCGATCCGCTCCAGCTATCTTGCTTCTCCTGCTTCTGGTTCTCGCGACCGCGGCGCGAGCCGCAACGGCTCCCGAGTTCGACCGGGCGACACGCTTGACGATGACGGGGGATCTCGCGGGAGCGGCGCGGGAGTACGAGTCCTTCCTGGCGCGCTCCCCTCAGGATCGACTCGCCCCGGTCGCGGCGATGGCTTCCGTCAATCTCCATCTGAGGAGCATCGGGGACACGATGGCGGCCGAGCGCTTGTGCGATCGGATCCTGAACGACTACCCGACCTGCCCCTATGCCCCGGAAGCGGCGCGACGGAAGGGCGAGATCGCGCAGGCGCGCGGGGACTGGAGCCGGGCGGGCAACGACTACGCCCTGGCGCTGGACGCCGCGTCGAAGATGCCTGGAGGCGGCGCGTCCGACACATGGATGAACGAGGTGGCGATCTCGGCCGCCGACGCCTTCTTCCGGGCGGGGGATCGGCCGAAGGTCGTCGAGACATACAACAAGGTCCTCTCCGGCTCGCCGTCCCCCGAGGTCGCCGCGATGGCGCTCTGCCGCCTCGGCGAGGCCTATGAAGAGACCGGAGAGATGGCGCGGGCCGCGGCGAGCTATGCCGAGGTCGTCCGGCGCCATCCGGCATCGACCGTCTTCGATCGCGCGGCGGCCAAGAGGCCGCTGATCGACGAGCACGCGAAGCTGGACTGGGGGCCGATCCTCGCCTACCAGGCCGGCTCGAGGATGATCGCGGCTCGCGACTATGACGGGGCGAGCAGAAACGCCGACAGCCTGCTCGCTCTCGCCCTCGAGCCCGCCCTCGCGGAATGTGTCGAGTATCGCAAGATCACTCTTGATACCCAGCGCTCGGGCGACTACACGGCGGGTTGCGGCAAGCTCCGCGAGTACATGGCCCGCCACCCCGACGGACAACGGACGGAACTGGCGAGGAGAACCCTCGAGCAGCAGTGGTCCCCGATCGCCGATCTCGAGGAGCAGGCGCGCAGAACGCCGACGGACGCCGCCGCGTATCGCAGGCTCGGAATGACCTGCGTTCAGGCCGGTCTGGGTTTGAAGGCCGTCGATGCCCTCGAGCGATCGGAGGCCCTGGAGCCGGAAAACCCGCAGACGCGCCTCTACCTCGGCTATGCCTACGCGACGGCCGGACGCAGGGAGGATGCGGTCAAGGCGTTCGACTTCTACCTCGGCAGGAATCCGAACGACACCAACGCCCTGAACCTGATCGGCTACAGCTACCTCGGCCTCGGGCAGCCGGATCAGGCGATCCGCTACTTCGAGCGTTACGCCCAGGTGCAGCCCGACGATCCGAACGCCCACGACAGCCTCGGGGAGGGATACCTCAACGCAGGAAGGCTCGAGGATGCGGCGCGGGAGTACGAGAAGGCCATCGCCCTCGATCCTTCCTTCGCCAACTCCTACTTCATGCTCGGCGACGTCTACCGCCGCATGGGAAAGGCGGATCCTGCGATCAAGGCGTACGAGGATTTCCTGAAGAACACGGCGACCGGTCCGCAGGCGGAGGAGGCCCGGACCGCTCTCAATGAACTGACCAAGCGATAGGCGCAACCCGGAGGGACCCACACATGAAGCTCAACCTCACCCGCAGGAGATTCCTGGCGCGAACGGCGGCGCTCGGCGCCGCCCTTGCATCCGCGGGACGGATGGGACGCGCCCTCTCGGCCGCCGGCCTCGACCTCTACCATCCGCCGCTCGATCTGGCAGTCGCTCGCGGCGAGTCGCCCGTGAAGAACTGCCTCGCCGCGGTGGAGGCGCTGGGGGGCTTCCACAAGTTCGTCCATCCCGGAGATCTGGTGGTCGTCAAGCCGAACCCGATCGGCGGTAACCCGCCCGAGATGGCGATCAACACCCACCCGGAAATGGTCGAGGCGGTCGTGCGCGAGTGCGTCGCCGCGGGCGCGGGCAGAGTCGTCGTCCTCAGCCACGACGAGCTTCGCTCCTTCGAGGGGAACGGGACTGCGGCCGCGGTCCGGCGCGCCGGCGGGACGATCAAAGCCGCGCAGGACAGGAGCGAGTACCGGGAGATCCCCGTGCCGCGGGGCAGGATCCTCCGCACCGTGGAGATCGCGGGCGATGTCCTCGACGCCGACGTCTTCATCAACATGCCGATCGCGAAGCATCATGCTGGATCGCGAGTGACGCTGGCGATGAAGAACCTCATGGGGATCAACTGGGATCGGATCACCTTCCATCGCACCGACCTGCATCAGTGCATCTCGGAGCTCGCGGGCGCCATCCGGCACAATCTGGTCATCATGGACGCGAATCACGTGCTCCTGAGCAACGGTCCCGCGGGCCCCGGAGAGGTGCTGAAGGCGCGGCAGGTGATCGCCGGGATCGACCCGGTCGCGGTCGATGCCTTCGCCGCGCGCTTCTTCAATCTGGATCCGTCAGCGATCGCGCACATCCAAGGGGCATACGATCTCGGCGTGGGCGAGATCGACATGGGGAAGCTCGCGATCAAGGAGTTCGACGCCTAGGCGAGGAGGATCGCATGTACAGAACGATTGCCGACTTCTTGACCGACTGGACCGAGGAGAGCAGCGGGACGCAGAAGATCCTGGACGCGTTGAGCGACGGATCCCTATCGCAGAAGGTGACCCAGGAGGGTCGCACGCTCGCACATCTCGCCTGGCACTTGACCCTGACCGTGGGCGAGATGATGCGCGACGCGGGCCTTCCCATCAGCCCTCTGGACGAGAAGGCGCCGGTTCCCGAGAAGGCGGGAGAGATCCAGGAGGCCTACCGCCGCGACGCCGCCGCGCTCTCAACGCACCTCCCCTCGAAGTGGACCGACGCGATGCTCGAGGACGAGATCTCCATGTACGGGCAGACCTGGAAGCGCCATCAGGTCCTCTCGGCCCTGATCATGCACCAGGCGCACCATCGCGGGCAGATGACGGTCGTCATGAGGCAGGCCGGCCTGCGGGTTCCCGGGATCTACGGCCCCTCCAAGGAAGAATGGGGCGCCTACAACATGCCCGCCCCGTGGTGAGCCGCCGCGGCCCGGCGAGGAGAGCGCAGCCGCGTAGCTGAGCCCGTCCCCTGGAACGAGACAGGCGAGACCGGGGGTCGTTCCTCGGGCATCGACCTTCCATAGAACGTCCCGGCCTTCCCGTGCGTCTAAGGAGTCGTCGGGATGCGGGGATGAAGCGGAGGTCGGAGCCCCTGCGCCCGCCGGAGCCATGTCAGGATCGACTCGGGAGGCTGCCATGTCATTGACCAGCAAGATGTTACTGGCTGTAGCCGGATGCGCGGTGCTGTTCCTGCTCGCCCCGCTCGCCTCCCTGGAAGTGCCGATGCACGCGGTCCAGATCCAGTTTCGGGGACCCGGCTGCGGACCCGGCGGCAGCGCCATCGAGATCCCCGTCCCGGGACCGCCGATCATGGGCTTCGGTCTGCTCCCGGAGTTCCTCAGCAAGGGGATGGAGATCGGCGACAGGGGCTGGGTGGCCATCATGCGGGCCGGGTGCAAGGCCGTGAACGCCGCGCAGGACCTGATCGTCCTCCGGGTCGGAGCGCCGCATTGGCCTGCCTCGTTCTGCCCGGGGCCAGGTTGCATGCCCCCAGGCTTCATGTCTCAGATCGATCCCCTCTCGCTTGTCGGCCGACTCGACATCGGCACTCCCACAGCCGTCGTCCCCGTGGTGATCCGGGGCATCATCGGTTCCCTCTAGCAAGGTAGAGATCGAGGGCGAGCAGCATGTGGGCCGCGCCGCTCGGGATCGTCTCCATCGAATGGACGAAGCAGCGGAGCGTGCGCTCGGCCAGCGCCGTGGCCTCGGAGTCGCCCGTCATCCGCGCAAGCCGGATCATCCCGCACGCGGCGAGGGAGTTGCCGGATGGGGCTCCCGAGTCCTCCGCATGCTTCGTGCGCGCGATCAGATCGCGACGCTCCTCGCCCGTGTCGAAGAAGCCCCCGCCGCCATCGTCCCAGAAGCGCTCCTTCATCGATCCAAGGACGCGGGACGCCTCCCTCAGCCAATCGGCGTTCCCCGAAGCCTCGTGAAGATCGATCAGGCCGACGAGCATGGCTGCGTGGTCGTCGAGGAAGGCGGGAACTCTGGCCGCGCCGCCCAGCCACATGTGCAGGAGATTGCCGTTCCCGTCGTTGAGTTCGCGCAGGAGGAAGCCGGCCGCCTTCTCGGCCGTCCGCAGGAAGTCAGGTTCCCCAAGCGCCCTTGAGCCGCGAGCGAATGCGGAGACGGCGAGCCCGTTCCAGTCGAGCAACACCTTCTCGTCCCGCGCCGGCTTCGGGCGCCGCTCTCGCGCCTGGTAGAGAGCGCGGCGCGCCTCCTCAAGCCGCCCGCGCACATCCGCCTCCGCGAGACCCGAGACGGCAGCGACCTCCTGGTCGGTCCTGACGCGGTGCACCACGCACCGGCCCTCGAAGTTGCCGACATCGTCGACGTCATAGGCCCTGGAGAAGAGATCCGCCGTCTCCGCATCCAGGACGGCGCCGATCTCCTCTGGGGTCCAGGTGTGAAAGATTCCTTCCCCCTCCGGGCTCTCCGCGTCCTGGCTGCAACAGAATCCCCCCTCGGGCAGCGTCATCTCGCGCGAGAGATAGTCGAGCGTCTCGCGCGCGACGCTCGCGAAGCCCTGATCGCCGGTGACCTCATGCGCGTCGAGGTAGGCGATCGCCAGCAGGGCGTTGTCGTAGAGCATCTTCTCGAAAAGGGGTATCAACCACCTCTCATCGGTCGAGTATCGATGGAACCCGCCCGCGAGATGATCGTAGATCCCTCCCGCCGCCATCGAGGCGAGCGTGACGCGAACCATGCGCAGGGCTTCGAGATCGCCGGTTCGATGGTGCTGACGCAGCAGGAGGCGAAGAGAGGCGCTCGAGGGGAACTTGGGCGCGCGCGTCCGCCGCCTTGGCGGATCAAAGCCGAACCTGGAAGTGTACCATGCGGTCCCCCCGCTCCGGAGCGGAATCGCGGCGACGACGCCTGGCGGGCGCGCGGGGAGATTCCCTCCTCCATCCGACTCCCCCGGACGGGTAGAATGGCGGAGTGAGGTCGGAACCCGAAGAACGATGCCGGCGAATCTGACACCGCAGTACCAGGCCGCGGAAGAGCGCTACCGCAAGGCCGAAACCCTCGAGGAGAAGATCGAGGCTCTTCGGGAGATGCTCGCCACGATCCCCAAGCACAAGGGGACCGAGAAGCTCCAAGCGGACATCAAGCGGAGACTCTCCAAGTCCCTCGAATTGCAGGAGCAGGGCCGCCGATCCGGAGGCCGCCGGCATGACCCCGGCCACATCCCCCGAGAGGGAGCCGGGCAGGTCGCCTTGCTCGGCCCGCCGAATTCGGGGAAGTCCTCCCTGCTCGCCGTCCTGACGAGCGCCCACCCCGAGATCGCCGACTATCCATTCACGACGAAGCTCCCGATGCCGGGGATGATGCACTTCGAGGACGTGCAGGTGCAGCTCGTCGACACCCCGCCGCTCTCCGCCGAGCCCTTCGATCCTCTGCTGGTCAACATCGGCCGCAACGCGGATGTTCTCGTCCTTATCCTCGATGCTGCGGACCCGGAGGCGCTAGAGCACGCGGCGGCGGCGCAGCGCTTTCTGACGCGCTCCCGCATCGTCCCGAAAGGACGCCCCGTGCCTGAGGAGCTTGGGATCGCCGCCCGCGTGATGCCGGTCCGCTTCGTCCTCAACAAGATCGATCTCGATTCCGATGAGGACGCGGCCGGCATGGTCCACGAGGCGATGGGGAGCGATCTTCCCATGCACAAGGTCTCGACAATCCGCGGAACGGGGATCGAGGACCTGCGCGCCGCGCTCTTCAAGGTTCTCGACGTGATCCGAGTCTACGCGAAGGAGCCGGGCAAGAAGCCCGACATGAACAGGCCGTTCGTCCTGAAGCGGGGCGCGAGCGTGATGGACCTCGCGGAGATCATCCACAAGGACTTCGTCCAGAAGTTCAAGTTCGCGAGAATCTGGGGTTCAGCGCGATTCGACGGCCAGCCCGTCGAGCGAGCCCACCCCCTCGAGGATCGGGACATAGTCGAGATCCATGCGTAGGTGCGGATGATGACTGCCGCCTCGACGATCGGCCCCCCAAGCGAGACGACCCCCGATTCCGCGCGCCCGCGAGGGGCCGCCGGCGTCGCGCTCGGTCCACGCGGCCCCTGGCTTCTCATCGCGGCCCTCGCTGTCCTCGACTTCCTGGTCCGGCTGCCGGTCGCGCTCCGTCCGATCGAGTTCATTGACGGTCTCGTGCTGCCCGACGACGCCTACATCTCCCTGACTCTCGCGAGGAACATCGCCCGCGGGCTGGGCCCCCTTTACGGCCTCGATCCGACCAACGGGTTTCAGCCCCTCTTCGTCTTCCTCATGGTCCCCTTCTACTGGATTCATCCCGTGAACCCCGAGTCCCCCGTGCACGCCGCCCTCGTGATGCTCTCGGTGTTCGACGCGGCGACCCTGGCCGTCCTCTGCATCCTCGCGATGAGGATCGTTCCCTCGCGCGCGGCGCCGCTCTTCCTTGCCGCGGCGTGGATCTTCAATCCCTATGCGATCCGGCAGAGCGTGAACGGCCTCGAGACCGCGGTCGCGGTCTGTTTCAGCGCGGGATCCCTCTTGGCCCTCGAGAGGCTGCTGGCGGCCGAGGGCCGCCGCGCCCGGGATCGAGCGGCCCTCTTGCTCGGGCTCATGGGCGGCCTGGCTGCCCTGGCGAGGATCGACTGCGTTCTGCTTCTTCTGACGGCCGGGGCGGTCCTCCTCCGGAGATCCGCCGGCGCGGGACGCACGGGAGACGCCTTGAGACCCATCCTGCTCGCCGCGGGGATCGCGATCCTCGTCAATCTTCCCTGGTGGGGATACGCCCTTCACCACACCGGGGAGATCTTCCCCGTGAGCGGCAAAGCCGTCCGGCACATGTCGCTTGCCAACGTCGACCACGCGCCGACCATCGCCAACTTCTACTTGCCCAATCTCGCGAGGGCAGGACAGATCATCATGAACGGAAGCAGGATCGCGATCGCCGGACTGATCGTTCTTCTGCTCCTGGGCGGACTCCTGGGGGGACGCGCCGCCCTCTTGAGCTTGACGCGCCCCCTCGCGAGCCTGCTTCCCGCGCTTGTCTATGTGGTCGCGCTCTGTCTCGCCTACTCCCTCTTCATCTTCGCGCCCTGGTTCTTCGCCCGATACCTCTTCCCCGGCGCCATGCTCTTCGCCCTCGGCATCGGGATCGTCGCGGGCGCCTTCTGGTTGCGATTCGCCGCGGATCCACGGCGATGGGGGCTGCTCGGCGTCGTCCTGGCCTTCATCTTGATAGGCAACATCCTCCCGCCCTCGCTGCGCGAGCTGTACACATCGCGCGACACGATCGAGTCGGGTTACATGAACGTGGGTCTCTGGGCGCGCGAGCGCTTCCCGGACGGAACCAGAATCGGCAGCTCCCAGACCGGCGCGCTCGGCTACTTCGCAGACAACCTCGTCGTGATCAATCTGGACGGCGTCGTGAACCGGGCCTGCTACGAGTCCCTGGTCCAGAAGAGGAACATCGAGTACATCCGCGAGGCCGACATCGAATATGTCCTCGGGTGGGAAGTGAACATCGCCTTCATCCGCAAGGAGTCGCGCTCGTTCAGGTCCGATGATCTGATCCCTCTGGGAAGGATCGAGGACTTCGCCTCATGGCGGCATTCCTGGCTTCTCTACCGCGTGAACGACCGTCGCTGAGACGCCGAGCGGATCGATCCGCGACGCTGACGTCAGGCGACAAGGACGCGGCCGGCGTCCACCCGGACACGGCCCGCGGCGATCAGGCCGATCGCCTCCGGATAGAGCTCGCGCTCGGCCTCCTGCACCCTCTCGGCGAGCGTGTCGGGGGTGTCATCCAAGAGAACGGGGACGCGCCGCTGCGCAAGGATGGGGCCGTGGTCGTAGTCCGGATCGAGGAAGTGGACGGTGCAACCGCTCTCGGCATCCCCCGCGGCGAGCACGGCCTCATGGACATGATGCCCGTACATCCCCGTCCCCCCGTGCCTCGGCAGCAGCGCGGGGTGGATGTTCAGGGCGGCGTACCGATCGAGGAGCGCCGGCCCGATCTGGCTCATGAAT
>Ga0194125_10002646_pt1 | contig 29371 bp, 35 predicted proteins | sample TA2KigC250mmetaG_FD_148626 | JGI IMG/M metagenome (GOLD analysis project Ga0194125, IMG submission 148626) | Freshwater microbial communities from Lake Tanganyika, Tanzania - TA2015034 Kigoma Deep Cast 250m | ecosystem: Environmental > Aquatic > Freshwater > Lake | place: Tanzania: Lake...
CTGCGGAACATGGACTTCGTGCCCGGCGGACACGGCGGGTCGCATCCCTGCCTCGTGCACGAGTTTGTGGAGGCGATCGCGCACAACCGGCAGGCGGCGATCAACATCCGGGAAGCGGTCCGTTAGTCCGAAGTTCCAGCCTCTTCGACATGCTCTCTCCATGCGCATCTTGTTGTCAAGCAACAGGGTGAACGCTTGGCGGCAGGCTCTGTTCCGTTCCGTTTACTGGGGACAGGTACATGGTATTCAAGGCACGTGGACTTGCAGCAAGCGAAATGCCTCGCACTGGTATGGGGTGGCCTGCGTGGGACGCTGGAAATGGGCGACGTGCTTGCCTTCCCCGACGCGGCAGGTGTTGGAACAGAGCGTAGCCAAGGCGCTGAGAAGTCCGTTGAAGTGCCGCAGTGGCAGACCATCGTGCGAGCGCTTGGTGTTCTTCTTTGCCAGCACGCTTTCCGAGGGGGCGGCTTGCGCCACCGGGTCGCGTACCGCGCGGGCCAGCGCCAGGTTCTCCTCCACGAACAACAGAGGGGCCAGGGCTTGGCGCATATGCCACTCGACGTAGTAAGCCAACATGCACAGGAACATATGCGCGCGGACGCGGGTTTCGAGGCGATGGTGAATAGGGCGGATGCGCAAGTCCAGTCCCTTGAGCGTCCGGAACGCTTTCTCCACATCCCCCAGTTGTTTGTATGCGCGCACCGCGTCTTCGGCGCTCAAGCTCTCGGCCGGCTCGGGCGTGCGAATGATGTAGACGCCGTCCAGCGCCTTTTCGCGGGCGATGGAGTCTTGCTTGCGCGACCAGCTCAGGCGGTTGTCGGCGATCTGCAAAGAGAAGTGCTTGGCGACCTTGTAGCGGTTGATGCCCCGGCCCACCTTCTCGCCGATCTGCGCGGCGCTCATCGGCTTGGCCGTGCGTCGCGCCACTTGCCCGGCCACCTTGCGCAGCCACGTCTCGGTTGCCTCCAACAGTTCGCCGCGCGTGCGATCCCGGTCCATGGCCAGCAGCGGGTTGAAGCAGGCAATGAGTCGTTCGCCGGGAAAATCCGGATGCACTAGCTCGGCCAGGTTCTTCTGATCAAACAGCGGCGCATCGGTTTGCCCTCGTGATTCGAGCAGCATGCGGATGTCGCTGCTACGCAAACAGGAGATCCAGCCGCAGTTTTCCACCTCGCGCAGCTTCTCGATCTGCGCCGAGGTCAGCATCCCGCGGTCACCCACCAGCACAAAACGCCCGACCCCGAAACGCGTACGCATCGCGTCGACCTGATCGGGAATCGTTGTCGGATCGCCTGTGTTGCCGGGATACACGGAAATCGCCACTGGCCGACCGCCATCGTCGGTCAGAAGACCGTAGGCGATGGCGGGCAGCTTCAGGCCGTCACGGTTGTGGCACCGCGCCGCCAGGGAACAATGCGAGCCGTAGTAGGTGCTGCTCGATAGATCGTAGAACACACGGCCGCCGGCGCTCAGATGTCGTTGCGCCAGCTTCTTCTCGATGAACGGCTGGCGTTTCAGCACCCAGTCCATGGCGGCGTAAAGCTCATCCTCGTTGGCGCCTTCGACGCCGAAGTCGCCGGCCAGGCTCGTGTCGTTGAACCGTGCGGCCGTGCCGAGTTTCGAGTCGGGGCACAGCACGCGCTGCGCGATGATGGCCAGCACCAGATCCCGTTCCCGACACGGCTTGGAGGCGATCAGCTCGGTCATAGCCAGCCGCTGCATGGTTCCCTTTACCGCACGCACATGTCCACAGGGCAGAGACTGCTCGACGACGAAGTAGTCCGTCGCCCCCACCAGTCGTTGCCCCTTCAGCACGGCGCGCAAGGCGGCTACCGCCTCCGGCGGCAGCGCGGACAGGTTAGCCAATGTCCGCTTGATGGTGCGCCCGCCCTCGCGATGGTCTTCGCGCAGCAACACCGCGGGCGGGGAACTGCGATTCGGAACGATGTCGATGTACATGGGGATACACTGCGACACATACCGCCATATGACAAGCCCAATATCTCACTATAATTCATCTTACATGGGGACATATGGAACGGGAAATGCTGCTGCTTCCGTGTGGCAAATGGGCTTCAGTCAACGGGTTGCGAGCATGACGGGAGCATCAAAGAGGCTGGAACTTCGGTCTAACACCCGTACCTCACTTCTTCCAGAAAGCCAGAACGCTATCCCTGCAACGCGTTCGACGCAAACAACTTCTTCACAACCGCGCGCTCACGAGCATGAGCTTCTCTATCTTCTCTTCACGGAATCCTGAGCCCATGAGGCGTGTGTTGTCGGTGAGCCTGAGATGTCATTGACAAGGAGCGCGGGAGGCGAAAGAGGGTGCGCGCTGACGTTCGATCAAAGGAGGAGAGAAATGAGATACATGATGGCCATAACTCTTGCAGCACTCGTCTGCGGCTGCGCCGGGCCGCGTCCTGACTTCTCGGACGTCCCAGCGAACGTCCCTCCAGAGGCGAAGCCGGTCTGGGTCATGTTTGCTGCTGCGCAAAAGGCTGACCTTTCCCGCATCAAGACCGTTTGCACTCCCGCAAAGCGCGCGGAAATCGAAGCGGCAGATCAGACGCAACGGCAGAGGATGTTCCCGGAGTTGACTCAACTCATTCCAGACGGTGATCTCAACAAGCTGAACCTCACGGTGTGCCGGGACACGCGAGACATGAACCGGCTGATGGGCTTCGCAGATACGGGTAAGAACTTCGTTGCGCGAGAGGGTTTCGCTATGATCCTGATCGCAGGGGGCAAGACCGGCTTGCCGGTGACCCTCTGCAAAGGAGTCTGGTTGATCGAGGGCAATCGGACAGATCAGAAGAAGAACTGGATCGAACAAGCACCTTGACCCGTACGCTGAAAGGCCGCCGCAGACGGCTTCCTTCCAGCGCCGGTCAGGTGTGCCGTTGTGCCGAGACGAAGATGAGAAGGACGATCAAAACGATTGCGGCTGTCATCGGTCTATGGGTGCTGGCTGTGCTATTCGTCATTCCCGGCATGCCGTCAGCAAGAGCCCGCGCAATCATCTCGGCTGTGCAGAATCAAGCCCGCCAGATCGAAGGGCGGGAAACTGAGCGTGATGACCTTATCCATGCCATCGACGGGATGAAACTCGATTACGGGTTGAACCGCTTCACCTCACACATGGCGTTTCAGGCTCCGACCAACTGGACTGTCACCCTCGTTCCCGAGAAGCGTCGAACATTCACAGACGACCATTCCTGGCTCTACAGGGTCCTCTTCTTGGATTTCAGCAGAACGGAGTATCCGGACATTGTGATCACCGGAGGAGATGCAAGGCACAACCAAGCCTCGGAGGCGACTTCGGAACCCGCGCCGGACGCGGGTTCCTCATCGCCTCAAGGCTGACGTTGGGTCACAAGGATGATGCGATGAAGACACTGAAGACAGTTCTATCCATGATCGAGGCCGATACGCTATGTGCGACGCTGGCGGCCAATGGGATCAAGGCCACCATTCCCAGCGAGGGGATCGTTGGCGCAAACCCGCTTCTTGCGAATGCGGTTGGCGGGATCCGGGTTGAGGTCGACGACGGCGATCTCCTGCGTGCACAGGACATCGTGAAATGCCAATCTGAGGCGGCATCACCGGGGATGTTTGAATGCCCCAAGTGCGGGTCGGACTCCGTGAACCACGAACGTGTGTCTCGCCGGTTCGCATACCTTTCCCTTCTCCTTCTCGGCCTTCCCCTTCTGTGGTTCAGGAATCAGTGCACATGCCGGTCATGTGGCAACAAATGGAAGGAATCCTGACCCAACAACCGCATGCAGCGGACGGAGCCCTGCGCGAGCAAGCTCGCTCCGGTCTCCGCCGCTGATGCGGCGGCCCGTTCGCTCAGGAGAGGACCGAGACGTGGCCGGGCTTGACCGATGGTACTTTGTTCAAGATCTGAGGCACGAGGGGTAAGAGGTCTTGAAGACGGTTTGAGGAAGCACTCAGCACGATGACGGCCAAGTCGAAATCTATGAGACGCTGCTGAAAGGAGAGGTTTTGGTCAACGGTAATGAGAACGTCAAACTCAGCCTCTGCTCGGCGCAGCAGTTGCCCGTTCTTGACCCCGGACCAGCCGGCTTCTGCCACCGTAACGACAGCATGCGGTCGCAGATGTCGGGCCAACCGCCTGTCGACGCACTCGTCAAGAAGAAGCCTACGCATGGGCTGGGACAAGCAGATGTTCCTTCATTTCTTCCAACACGGCGACCGCCTGTTTTTCGGTGACGGTCGGGAACCCCTTGAGAAAATCACCCAGGGAGTCGCCAGCCTCGAGGTAGTCCAAGAGCGTCTGCACCGGCACGCGGGTTCCCCGAAAAACGGGGGTCCCGCCCATGATCTGGGGATCAGAGACAATCACAGTCTTTTTCATGCTGACAGTATGGCCTCCTGACAGGAGAAAATCAAGAGAGCGAACACCGAAATCGAAGCGACTGCGTAACCCGCGCTTTGCGCGGCTTCCGCAGCGCTTCATTTTCACGCGTTCTGCGAGGAAAGAATGAAGCTGAAGAGACCAGCGTGGCATGTCGTCGTCGCATATCTCGTGTTCGCCGTGCTAGTGGTAGCCGCGTGCATGGCCGCCCCTCCGGTGCGCGGATCCAGGTGTGGACTCCTGCCGTCCATCGCACTGCTCCTTCTGTCGCCGGGTGTGATTGGCATGTTTGCCGGCCCGGTACTGGGTGTGGCCTTGGGCGTGATTGCCCTTCTCGTGTTCTGGGGAAGTACACTGTGGTTCGTCCTGCTCAGCCGGCGGCGAGTCTTCATGGTGTGCGCGTACATCATGTTGGCTGCATGGGCGGCGTCCCTCTGCCTGGCAGTCTGGTTGTCGTATGCCTTCTGCAAGGCGCTGTGAGAAGCACTTGAAAGGAGCGCAGAACACGGCGTACCCTATCGCCGCTAGCGCGGCTCAGGGTGAACGCCACGTTGTCTGGAGAGAAGAATGACAAAACGTGAAACAGCAACCCTCCGACCTTCGGGGTTAGGTCTCTAATTAGCTAAATAACGGCTTGCGCGCGGGGACACTTGTTGCTAGGAATGGGGTATGGCGCGTAAGCTGCGAGTGGAGTATGCGAGATGGAAGAACACCGCCGGGAGCTAATTAGCAAATTAGAGACCTAACCCCGAGACCCTCGTGGTACGGTGCGCCGGAACTTCGCCCAGGGGAACAACGACAGGCACAGATCGGCTGTGGTAGAGCTTCGGCCCCAACGCGCGCAGGCACGTCTGAATGTCGCGCAGGCTCTCCCGATAGGTCAGTTGCGCGAAGGCCATGACGAGAAACTGCTCGTAGCATCGCATCGAGCGCACATGGAAATCTCCCCCGTATTGCCTGGTCAGCCACACCACGCTGCAGGCGTTCCTGAAAGGACGGCATCGACGGCGTGACGTTCAAGCGCGGTGGGATCTGTTGCGGCGCTACCTGCGCCGGTTTGCCCAGTGGCAGCCGGAGCTGATGAAGATCATCGGGCACCTGTTCGGACGCGCTTCACCGAAAGAAGATGCCACCGCCTCCGCCATACCTTCGCCACCGAAATGGCACGGGCCGGCATGCCGGTGCCGGCGCTGATGAAACTGCTGGGACACACCACCCCCAAAATGACCATGCGCTACGTGGAAGTCGCCAAGGAAACGCTCTGACCAATCCCCCGGCAGCGGTTACGGAAAACGGTCGCCGATTGGCCGGTAAATGCTCCAAGGAACCTGTGAGGCGCGACTGAACACCGATCCCATGCGGCAGGGCACTAAATCCGCAGCGGAAATAGAATACGTTTGTAATCCCTATGCCGACTGGGGTACGTTCCACGTCGTGACCATATCCCACCAACTGATTGACCAACGGTGTCTGGCGTTGCATCGGGCGGTGTCGGATAGGATACGCCGGCGCCCTGACATGCTGGCGGTCGCCCGAGAGAACCTGCGACGCTGGGCCGAGATGAACGGGTTCTTGTCGCCCGCACTGGAAGAGTGGCGCGAAATCCTGGATACGCGGACGCCTGAGGAGATTCTGAGACTGCTGTGCGACCCGGGTGACGAGGCCACCCGTCTAAGACAGTCAAGCCCCTTTGGCGGCGTTCTGTCCGAGCCGGAACGTCTCCGGATACTGAAGCAGTATGAACCGCGCGCAGCTTGAACACGTTATTCGGGCGGCGACAAGCATCTGCGGCGACGACGAAGTGATCGTCATCGGCAGTCAGGCCGTTCTGGGATCCGTCCCCGACGCGCCGGCCGACTTGCTCGTATCCATGGAAGCCGACGTGCTTCCCAAGAATGCGCCGGAGCGAGCCATCGAGATCGACGGGGCCATGGGCGAGCTGTCGCCTTTTCATACCACGTTTGGCTATTACGCTCACGGCGTCTCCGAAGACACCGCGACGCTCCCGCCACAATGGAGAGAACGGCTCATACCGGTCGTCAACTCCAATACCGAAGGTCGGACGGGATTCTGTCTGGCGCCCGTCGACATCGCCTCCAGCAAGCTGGCCGCCGGCAGAGAGAAGGATCTGCGTTTCGTCACCGCGTTGCTTACCCATCGCATTGTAGCCGCCGATGACATTCTGGGGGTCATCCGGGATATGCCGTCCGTAACCCGTGCCGGTATCGAACGCCACCTCCGACACTGCATCGCCAGCGCCGTGCGCCGGCGACCGTAGGGACAGGTTCCGGCCAGGCCCTGCGCAGTAGCGCGGGGCTGTCCCAGCCCCGGCGCCGGGCAGGAAGACCGCACAAATGGCGCATGGATGGTCGAAAGGCCAGGCATGCACAACCCTACCGCAGCAGGATCAGGGTGCCCGAGGGCGGAGGGGTCGGGAACTCGTACGCCCCCATGTCCACGATCGGGGCGAGAGCAGATCCGGCCACTCGGCCCAAGACCTTCGGGGTTAGGTCTCTAGACCTTCGGGGTTAGGTCTCTAATTAGCTAAATAACGGCTTAGACCTTCGGGGTTAGGTCTCTAATTAGCTAAATAACGGCTTGCGCGCGGGGACGCTTGTTGCTAGTGTAGTGCGTCTAACGCTTCTTTACATACGGCACCGCCCGGAGGTCGGCGCCCACCTTCGGAAGTCGCCCATTTGGTGGCCCGCGACCTCCGGGCGCGGGCAGTTCCGAATGTCAAGGGACTTCTGACGCACTACACTAGGAATGGGGTATGGCGCGTAAGCTGCGAGTGGAGTATGCGAGATGGAAGAACACCGCCGGGAGCTAATTAGCAAATTAGAGACCTAACCCCGAGACCCTGGAAGAACACCGCCGGGAGCTAATTAGCAAATTAGAGACCTAACCCCGAGACCCTTATAACCCCGAGACCCTTGACCACCCCGGAGGACCGGGCAGAGGGCATTTGCCGGAGCGTGCCCGGCTACGATGTGCCTTCCAACAGCCGAAGACCTTGCGCCTGTCCATTGTCAGCACCGACAAGATTCCGGCGAACCTCTCGCTGCACTGGTACCTGCCGGAGGGGCTGTCCGTTTCGCCCAGTGCGGACGGGTACATCTGTAAATCCCCCTGGGGGGCAACGACCCTGGACTTCACCTTCACGGCTGAACGACTCAGCAATCCCTTGCCGCCGTGTATGGGGTGAAAATGGCGTCTTGCATGGATCTACAAAACGGGTATTATGAACACACGTTGGCTAAAAGAAAGGGGTGTTCGGTATGATTACTCGCCGTTCTGAGCAGTTTCTGTGGCGCTGGTATGGCCAAGCGCGCCGGAAGCCACTGATCTTGCGTGGCGCCCGGCAAGTGGGCAAATCAACGCTCGTGCGCCGTTTCGCCGCAAGTCACAATCTGACGCTGAATGAGATCAATTTGGAGAAGCATCCGGAACTGGATCGTGTCTTCCAGTGTCTGGACATGAAGCGCATGCTGTTGGAACTTGAGGGGTTGCTTGGCCGAAGGATCGAGAGCGAACGCAGCCTGCTGTTTCTGGACGAGATACAGGCCACGCCTTACGCCTTGGCTGCGCTGCGCTACTTCTACGAGGAACGACCGGAGATGCCGGTCATCGTGGCCGGTTCGCTCCTGGAATTCGCCTTGGCGAAGCACGCCTTCTCCATGCCGGTCGGACGGGTGGAGTATCACCACATCGGCCCGGTGAGCTTCAGCGAGTTCATCGCCTGTGCGGACTCGGATTTGAATCCGTGGCGCGAGGCCGCCGCCCGTTTTGAAACGGTGCCGGAATCGGCGCATCGCCGGTTGCTATCGCGGATGCGGGAGTATTTCTATGTTGGAGGCATGCCGGAGGCCGTGCAGGCGTTCCTGGATTCGGGATCCTTGTCCGATGTTCAGGCCGTGCAGCGCTCGATTGCGGAAACGTATCAGGATGACTTCTCGAAGTATGCGCAGTCCAGCGACCTTGTCCGGCTCCGCCGGGTATTCGCGCAGATACCCCGGAACATCGGACGGAAGATCAAGTACGTCAATCTGTCCCGCGAAGAACGCGCGCGAGAGGTCAAGGCCTGTGTCGAACTGCTGAGTTGCGCCCAGATCTGCCAGAAAGTCGTCGCCTCGCATTGTTCGGGCGTGCCGCTCGCGGCGGAGTCGGATGACGACACCTACAAGCTGATCTCCATGGATGTCGGCATGGTCAACTTCCTGTGCGGGGGGCGATGGAGCGACATTTCGGAGGCGAGCGAACAAGCACTGGTTAACGAGGGTTCGCTTGCGGAGCAGTTCATCGGGCAACACCTGGCCTATCTGGAGGAAGGCAAGCCGCAACTCCACTACTGGATCCGGGAGGGAAGGGCCAATAATGCCGAGGTCGATTATGTGGTTGCTGCGGGAACGCGGATTCTGCCGATCGAGGTGAAAGCCGGCGCCGGCGGCTCTCTGAAATCGCTCCAGCAGTTCGTGCTGGAGAAGAACGCCGGTCAGGTCGTGCGCTTCGACCTGAATCCGTCCTCGCGCCTGAAGGCTGCGTATCGCGCACGAGCGGAGCAGACAGCGAACAGGGTGGCTTTCGAACTTCTCTCGCTTCCGCTGTATGCCGTGGAGGCGTTACCCCTGGCGATAGGTTAACGCAGCGGAAGCAGGAACTGGTGCCGCTGGAATGGCGAATGGCGAATGGCGAACGGGGAAGCAAGTATTCAGTGGCCAGTGTTCAGTATTCAGAAGGAACGTCGACGGGGCTCGACAGGTTTCGACAGGTCTCGACAGGAGCAAAGGAGTAACGCAATGACGCAGACAGACAAAACCGCAAGAACGAAACGATCACTCACCACCGTGGCGGCCGCCGCCCTCTGGCTGGCGGGGGCGGGAGGCGGCTTCGCCGCCGACGCGCCGGCCACGCCCGCCAAGCCGCCGGCGCCGCCGGCCGCGGCGGCCGACGAGACCGTGCTGCTGGACGGAACGAATCTGTGGCGCTACTTCCCCGTGGCCGATGCCTCGCATCTGCGGCAGGCGGACGGGAGCATCATCCCGACGGAGATCGACTGGGAGGGACATCCGCTCAAGGCCGGGTGGAACCCCGCGAACTCCACGCCGCCGCCGGCGGCCGGCTGGGTCGGCCTGGGTTTTGACGACAGCGCCTGGCCGCGAGTTCGTCTGCCGCAGCCTGCGCTGCCGTCTATCGGCTTCCTGCAAGGGGCAAGAGGCGGAGTCTGTGAAATTTGGAGGCATTTCGACACGGTTCTCGCATGCCTGCGAGGGAAGTTCGAGGTCAAGGACCCCTCCAAGGTGAAAGCGCTCCGCCTCTCGCTCGACTACTGGGGCGGTGTGGTTGTCTATGTCAACGGCAAGGAGGCTGCGCGGGGACATGTCCGGCCGGGGCAGACGAATCTGACCGCCACCGTGGCGGACGAGTATCCGGAGGAAGCGTGGACCAAGCCGGACGGGAAACCTTTGGAAATGTACTTGGGCGGTCCGTGGTTTAGTGACAAAGATGACAAATTCAAGGATCGGTTTGCGTTGCGGAATCGCCGGCTCAATGAGGTCGAGATTCCCGCCGCGCTACTGAGGCCGGGCGCGAACGTGTTGGCGGTCGAATTGCACGCCGCGCCATTTCACTACAAGGCGGTATGGCCCGGCGAGGCGCCGCAATGGCGGCCGGCGTGGCCGCCGATCGGCCTGTCGTCCGTGCGGCTGGCGGTTGTGCCCGTCGGCGCGGCCACGCCGGCGGTCCCGCGCGGAATCAGGGTCTGGAACTGCGAGGTGTATGACGACGTGACGACGTCCGACTACGGCAATCCCTGTGAGCCGCTCCGGCCCATCGTGATTCACGCGGCGCGCAATTCGGTGTTTTCCGGGCGACTGATGGTCAGTTCCGACCAGCCGATCAAGGGGTTGACGGTGAAGGTGGCGGATCTCATGGCGAATGTCGGGGGGCGCATCGCCGCTTCCGCGGTGCGCGTGCGCTACGCGGTGCCGGCGACTGCGGGGAAAAGCTGGCTGCCGACGGATCGGTTCGATGGCCTGTTCGAGGCGATTCCGGCCGAGATTCCGCTGAACGAGTCCACGCCAGCAGTGCCTCCCCGGCGCGCGTTCGCGCCACTCTGGTTTACGGTGCGCGTTCCCAGGGATGCCCAGGCCGGGCTCTATGAAGGCACGGTTACGCTGACCGCCGAAGGGCTGGCGGCCACGACGGTACCCCTGCGCGTGAAGGTGAGCAACTGGACCATGCCGGATCCGAAGGACTTCCGCATCCAGAACTCCCTCACCTGCGCGGAGGAGGTGCTTGCCAAGTACTATGGGGTGACGAACTACTCCGACCGTCACTTTCAACTGATCGGCAAGTCGATGGCGCTGGCGGCGGAATTGAACTCCCGCCAGGTGCCGGTGAATCTCCCATCAACTTTACATCCAAGGGCGGCACGGGCGAATCCAACCCCGAAACGCTGGTGCGCTGGATCAAGAAGGCCGACGGCAGCTTCAAGTACGATTTCTCCAAGTTCGACAACTATCTGGCGATGGTCGCCGCGAGTGTCGGTACGCCTGGAAACCTGCAGTTGAACTTCTTGGATTTTGCCGCTCCCGGAGACGAACATGGCAGCGCCAATTCGCACCCGGTCAGCGTGCTCGATCCGGCCACCGGTCAGCTCACGCTCATGCCGGCGCCGCCGCAGGGAACGGAGGAATGCTACCGGTTCTGGAAGCCGGTCTTCGACGAGATGCTGCCGCGGATCAAGGCGCGCGGCTGGCTGAAAGAGACGACGCTGGGATTCATCTCCCAGTTCATTCCGCCACCGCCTTCGCTGGTATCCACGGGGCACAGGATCTGGCCCGAAGGCGAATGGAGCTGGGCAAGCCACGGAGCACGCCTCGAGACCTTCCCTGGCCTCGATACGAACGTGGTGGCTACGATTCGTCATGCTGACAACGTGTTTATCAGAAGGCAGGGCAGTGGACCCTCGCTCTGGTCGGACGACAAACCCCGGCGGTACACGTTTATGTCCATCGCGCGCTGTTGCCTGTCGGACAATGCGCCACTGTGGTATTTTCGGCGATACGTGGAGGCAGTACCCTTGAGCGGGGGGGCTGACGGAGTCGGCTCCTGGGGCCTGGACCTGTTCCCGCTTCCGAAACCGGTCGGCGGATACTTTGTGTCTGGTCATGGCCGCGGCACCAATTGGGGCGGGTGGTCAGGCAACCCCTTCGCACTGCTCTACCCCGGTCCGGACGGGGCGGTGGCCACGGAGCGGTACGAGGCGTTTCGCGAAGGCATCGAGCTGTGCGAGGCGATCATCTTTGTGCGGACGGCCCTGGAAAAGAAGAGGATCAGCGGCGACCTCGCCGAGCGGGCGAGTCGTTACCTGGACGGCGGTCGCTCCAGAGGTCCCCAACAGCAGGAGGAGTTCCTTCGGGCACAGTATGGCTTCTGGCGCATGCAAGCCGATGAAGACGCGAAGCTGCTCGACCTGGCCGGCGAGGTGGCGCGGGAAATCGAGGGGAAGAAATGATGGCGGATGGCGAATGGCTAATGGCGGGACGAATATCCAATATCCAACACGGAATATCCAACCGAACAAGGGAAGGGACAATGAGCAAGGATCGGAACAGTGAAGAAGAGCGCGGAAGGATACTTGGATATTGGATATTCCGTGTTGGCTGTTGGATATTGAAATGACTTCGGTTCGGGAAGAGGGTTTGAAAAGGCGCAACGCAAGGACGCAGGCAGTCAACACCACAGCAACGAAACGAGTACTCACCACCGTGGCCGCCGCCGCCCTCTGGCTGGCGGGGGCGGGAGGCGGCTTCGCCGCGGACGCGCCGACCGGACCGACCTACACCAATTCGCTGGGCATGGGGCTCGTCCGGTTTGAACCGGGCACGTTCACCATGGGCGTAGGCACGAATTTGCGGGTCGCGGATATAGACTTCAAAGCAGTGGAATACGACGAACAACCGGCGCATCCGGTGACACTCACCGCGCCGTTCTACGTGCTGACAGTACGCGTCTCCAATGCGCAGTTCCTCCAGGCAGGCCTGGGAGCGGTGCAAGGCAACGGCGGACGCGTCAGTTGGGAGCGGGCGGCGGCGTTCTGCGACTGGCTGAGCCGGAAGGAAGGGCTGAGCTATCGCCTGCCGACCGAGGCGGAATGGGAGTACGTGCGCCGGAATCCGCAGACGGTGGGTGACTTCGATCTGGAATGGGTGTCCGTAGACGTTCGGGGTTAGGTCTCTAATTAGCTAAATAACGGCTTGCGCGCGGGGACGCTTGTTGCTAGGAATGGGGCATGGCGCGTAAGCTGCGAGTGGAGTATACGAGATGGAAGAACACCGTCGGGAGCTAATTAGCAAATTAGAGACCTAACCCCGAGACCCAAGAATGCAAGCCCAATACCCGGTAAAAGTGCAAGCGATTCGTTCGAAAGGACGAACCGATCGGTTCTACGTATTCATTCCGCTGCCGCTGGCGGCGGCCATCGGCCTGGAGGCCGGAGAGGAGTTCCAGTGGTCGCTGACAGACCGGAATACGCTGGCGGTTCACCGCCTCGGCCCGGCCAAGGCAGCGACCCCTCGCACCAAGGGCAAGAAACGGTCACAAAAGTGACGCAGGGGCGCCCGGCAAGACCGTCATCGGCAAGGAAGGTTTTTCAGCGGAATCCAAATTAGAGACCTAACCCCGAGACCCTCCGAGCGTTCGCTCACGAGGACAAATGGATAAACATCAGCGTTCATGGAGAGATCTGGAGGTGGACAAGGGGCTCCGCGATAACTGGCTCGAACCCATGAATAGCCTTGCGCACTTCTCTGTCTACTCGACCTGTGAAGGGCACCGCAACCCAGAGGGAGCGGGCGGGAGCGATCATGCTCGCATTTGGCTTTCTCTGCGGGAAGAACTCTACGCATCGCTGGCACGGATGTGGCAATGCAACCGTGCAGGTTTGTTGGCCTTGATTTCCGAGCACTTCACGGACCCCAACACGCATTACGACTTCTTTCACGAGCAGAACCGCCAGACAGATCACATCCGGAACTTTGCCCCACCCAAGAGCGCTCACTGTGACGGTGCCATGGCGGGAATGCTTGACCAGATTCTGGCGTGCAGTCCGTCCCGCGATGGAATCGGCTTACACCTAGATCACAAGGAAGTGAGAAAGACCAAGGAAATGCCCGACTCTGTGGCGTCATGGTTTGACAATACTGTGCGAACGCTTCGAGCTTTTGACTCTGCACTGGCCAAAGCAGTCAACAAATGAGCGAACCAGCGCTTACCCTATCGCCGCTAGCGCGGCTCTGGGTGAACGCCAACGTTGGCGGCGAGAAAGGAAGGGAAGCAAAAGAGATGGCACCACTGAACAGGGAAGCACCACTGCCCAAGCCGTTCAACATCGGCGGCGTTCGCCTCGACCGTCGCTACACGGGTGAGGTTGTCGCAATTCCGGGCGAGTTCCCGAAATGCGCGATCCTCATGTACGGTAAGCTACTCACGGCTGAGCAGTTCCAGGAGATGATCAACTCCTTCGAGGGTTGGCACATTGACATCAAGTTCCATGAATGACCGGCGCCAACATCCGGCTGGTGGGTAGCTTCGGCCCGCGGCGGGCCTCGCACCCACAGCCGGGGCGTTCGCAGGCACAGAAAAAAGTCCGATTGATGACAGAGCAGCAAAGGGTATAATGGCCTCATGAGTACTACAGCAGAGAAGGTCATGACGGAAGCGATGGGTCTGCCACCGACGTTGCGGGCGTTTGTGGCCGAGAAGCTGATTGAGAGTCTTGACGCCCCGGAGTCTCCCCCATTGTCGGCGAAATGGCGGAAGGAAGTCCGGCGACGCTGCGCTGAGGTCGATCGCGGCTCGATCAAGCTACGCGATGCTGATGCCGTGTTCGCCAAGGCCTACGCCTCCCTCGCATGAAGGTCGTCAGATTCCATCCCGACGCAGAAGCCGAGATGATCGAGGCTGCCGCCTACTATGAGGCGCAGCAGCCTGAACTGGGCCGGCGGTTCTTGGCGTCCGTGCAGGACGCGGTCAATCGTGCAGTCCTCAATCCCCATCTCTACCCCATCGTTGAACTTGACGTACACCGTTGCCTCGCCCGGACATTTCCGTTTGGTGTCCTCTTCCCGGAACGACCGGACAAGATAGTCATCATGGCGGTCATGCACCTGCACCGCGATCCGAACTACTGGAAAAACAGATAGGCTGCGAACCAGCAAATGCTAGCGTGCGTCGCAGGAGCGCCGACGCTCAGAATGACGTTCGGGCAGAGAATGAAGCGGAAAAGGACAGTGGTCATAGCCGCGACCGCATGATATGGTGCCGACATGAGAGAATACACAGCAGTCGTTGAGCGATGTCCCCACACGAAGCTTTACGTGGGCTACATCCCCGGCTTCACTGGCGCACACTCTCAAGGCGCGACGCTTGAGGAACTGCGCGAGAACCTCCGCGAGGTTGTTCAGATGCTCCTGGAGGATGGGGAGCCGAAAATGGAAGCCGAGTTTGTCGGCACACAGGCAGTCATGGTGTAATCAACGATGGGTTCTTTGCCCATTCTGAAACCACGCGAAGCCGTGCGTGTCCTTGAACGACTCGGGTTCGTCCAAGTTCTCCAGCGAGGCTCTCATCGCCAGTTCCGGCATCCCGACGGCCGCCAGACAACGGTACCGGACCACGGCTCACGCGACCTCTCGCCTATCATCCTGAGACAGATCGTCAAGGACATTGGTCTGACGCCAGACGAGTTCCTGGACCAGCGCTGAAGAAGCCCGGACCAGCAAATTCAGGCTATCGGCGCTGGCGCGCCTCAGCCTGATTTGCGGACGTTGGCTCACTCTGCAAGAGGCTGATTGACCTCATGGTGATGTATGGTACTATAGCTATCGTAATCCATATGGAGGTTAGCCGATGAGAACAGTCCAGATGACGCTCGACGAGGAACTGGTCCAGACGGTGGACCGGGTGGCGAAGGATCTGCACACGACACGGTCAGCCTTTGCGCGCGACGCGCTGCAACAGGCGATCACCCGGATAAGGACGCAAAAACTGGAGGAGAAGCATCGCCGGGGGTATCTCCGCAAGCCGGCAAGACCCGGTGAGTTTGACGTCTGGGAGCGCGAGCAGAAGTGGGGTGACGAATGAGACGCGGCGAAGTTCGCTGGTACAAGTTCGACCGGCCGGACAAGAGCCGTCCTGTCGTCATCCTGACACGCGATTCGATTATCCCCTACTTCGGTGAGGTCACGGTGGCCCCCGTCACTTCCACGATTCGCGACATTCCGAGCGAGGTGCTGCTTGACCAGAAGGACGGTGTCGGCAAGGAGTGTGCGGTCAACTGCGACCACCTTCAGACCGTCGCAAAGGGCAGGATCGGTTCCCTCCTAACCACGCTCTCGATCTCCCGAATGCGCGAGATCCGCGCAGCCGTCGCCTTCGCGCTGGCACTGAATGAGTGAACCGGAGCCAACCACGCGTTACACGTACGATCAAAAGCCGCCGCAGACGGCGGCCTTTGATCGCCGGTACCGTAAGTCTAACGCAACGCGTGTCCCGGATGGCTGCAGGTCGGATTCGCGCCGATGGCGCCGACGGTGTAAGTGCCGCCGGCGGGACAGAGCGGCAGGGCGTTGCCCTTGATGTATTCGCAGATACCTTGCAGGGAAGCCTCTTCGCCTTCGACCTTGTTGTTCTCCAGCGCCCATTGTTCCTTGGCGGCGTCGATCATGCGCAGGTTGTTGATGCACGCGTTCTGCCGGCTGGTGCCGCGGGCCTTGACAAAGCTCGGTATCGCCATGGCGGCCAGCATGCCGACGGCGGCCGGCGAGGTAAAGGGGCTTGCCGCGATCAGATGCCGTCCGTCAAGAGAAGTGACGCCCTGCACGACCACGCCGCTCTTCCAGTTCATGACCACTGCCGAGATGGAAAGCGGCCGGCCCTTTTCGAGCAGCCGCTGAAGAGGCATGGCCACGGCCGCGCCCGTCGTGCCCCGGGCGCCGCTGCGTTCGATCGCGTTCTTCTGAAGCTCGCGCAGAAGCTCGCCCAGGCGGGGGCTCAGGTACAGCAGCGCGTTGTTCGCCATGGGCAGATCCTCGAAGGCCGTCTTGAACTCGGCCGACGCCACGAGCCCGCTTCCGCCTTCAAAAGACTTGATGCCCCGCACGACCGCGTCGGTCGTGGACCCGAAGAGGAAGAAGTTCTTGTGCTGCGCGAACGTCGGCTGCACGGGAAAGGGCGCGGGCGCGGGCGCGTTCAGCGTCCGGACAACCGTGGCGCCGATCCGTGTTTCCGTCACGGGCGCCGGCTGATCGGGTTTTGCGGGCGCCGTCTTGATCTTCTGCTCGATCGTGTCGGCAAGGAGGGTGTTGGTCACGGCCACCGCGATCAGCACGGAGGGCGTCGGGATCCTGGTCGGTTCGCCGCCTTCCGGGGAGGGAATGGCGAAGGTGGTTTCCCGCGAAAGCTGCACGGAGAAGAGCATGTCCGCGCCGAGCGAGTCGATCAGCGCGTCGAGGGGCGTGCCCAGGACCGGGGTGAGGCCGTCGATGCTCTTGCTGAACTGCGCGGCGGCTTCGGGGGACGCCAGTTCCCTGACGGCTGCCCGCGTCAGGGCCCAGAGCTGTTTCAGCTCGGCGGCGGAGGTCCGGGCGAGCGCCGTGTCGGGGGGCGCGAAGCGCAGGGCGGCCGATTCGCGCTGCTCGACGCCCATCAGTCCGCGCCACAGGGGAAGGGCGCTCGCGGACGCGTCGCGGCTGAGGAAGAGCTTGACCTTGTGCAGGCCGTCCGCGCGCGGCACGGAGCTGTAGCCCAGGCCGTCCACGGCGTAGAAACCGTTGGCCTGCAGGAAAGACGGGAGTTTGCGCAGCAACTCGGCGAACGCCGCGTTTTCCGGCCGGCTTCCGGCGCCCAGTTCCATCATGTTGATCAGGCTGCCGACGGATTCCTCGATGACGCCCTGGATGTTGGCCACCACCAGGATATCGCCGCCCTGGTCGAGGCGCGTGACGATCTTGTCGAACTGCGCTTTGGACGCGGACGGCGCGGCGGTCTGCGCCCGTGACGGCGCGCCGGCAAGCGCGAGCGCGACGGCGAAAAGAAACGGGCAAACCAGTCTTCTTGCGGCGGCCTTCTTCATGCGGATCCCCCATTTGCCCGGGAGCGGCCGTTGGCCCGGCCGACGAATTCCCGCAGCTTGGCGGGACTATGGCGCAACGCGCCGGCAATGCAATTCTTTTCGGCGCGGCGATTCGCCTCGCCGCCCGCGGCGCGCGCATGGTAAGGTGACGCCGGACATGAGCGATCAGACATTCACGCGCACGGTCGAAGTCAAGATCTGCGGGTTGACCAACCAGGCTGACGCGCGGCACGCCCTGGCGTGCGGGGCCGACTACCTCGGCTTCGTGCTCTACGCGGGGTCGCCGCGCGGCATCACGCCGGGCGCGATGCGCCGCATTCTGGACGGCCTCGGCGGGACGGCGCGCGCGGTGGCGGTATTTGTCAACGAGAATGCCGCGGTCGTGCGCAAGGTGGCGGAGGACTGCGGCCTGTACGCGGCGCAGACTCACGGCGACGAGGATCCGGCCGAGTTCGCGGCGCTGCCCGTGCCGGTGTGGCGCGCCGTGCGGATGGAGAACGGCGTCTGGCGGCCCGATCCCGGCGCGTGGCCGGCGGAGCGCTACCTGGTTGACGCGTCGGTTCCGGGCGCCTACGGCGGCACGGGGGTGGCGGCGGACTGGGACGCGGCGGCGCGGCTGGCGCGATCGGCGCCGCTCATGCTGGCGGGGGGGCTGACGCCCGAAAACGTGGCCGAAGCGGTGCGCTTGGTGCGGCCGCTGGGCGTGGACGTCGTCAGCGGCGTGGAAGCGTCGCCGGGCAGGAAGGATCCCGTGAAGGTGCGGCGCTTTATAAGCGAAGCGAAAGCCTGCGGCATTCCAGGCGCCACCCCGCCCGGCCCCCGGTGAGCACACGCGCCACGTGTCCTTCTGCTGATCGCCGCGTGCGCCGGGCGCGCCGGGGCCAAGGTCATCACTGAGGTAGGTCTGGGATCCGACCCCGACGGTGTTGTAGCCGTAGCCGCCGCACGAAACCTCGAACGCGTTCGCGCCCGGGCCGGTCCGAAACGCCGCGAAGGACGGGCATGTGCGGACGCGGCCGGAGGTTCCGAGATATGGCGCGAGCGGCCCCCGACTCCCGTCGAAAGGCTGGCTGGCGCTTTCGCGCGTGCCGTGCCAGCGCCGCAGGTTGGAGGTGAAAATGTCATCGGCGGCTGGCGCGTAGCCGCCGTGATCGTCGGCGTACATGGTGTTGGCCAGGTACAACTGCCTGAGGCTGTTGGCGCAGTGGGCGCCGCGCGCCGCTTCGCGTGACGCGCTCAGCGCCGGCAGAAGCAGACCCGCGAGCAGCCCGATCACGCCGATCACGACCAGCAACTCCAGCAGCGTGAACCCCTCGCGGCGCGCGGTCCGGGGGCGCGGCCGTGCCACGCTCCGGCGGGCTCCGTATGCCTGCCCGCGCCCGGAGGTCGCGGGCCACCTTTTGGCGAGCGGTTGCATTACCGGCTATTCAGCCATGTTGACCTTGATCCAGACTCGCAACTACCGCCTCGTCGCCATTCGCGGGCTATACAACTTCATCGCACTGCAGGAGCCGGTGTTGATGGAGCATTGCAGCCGGATCACCGCGATCCCGTCCAAGCGGCAGAACGCGATTCCCGAGATCAGCTATCTGGAGAAGACGGAAGTGGAGGCCATGCTGCGTGCGACCGATCGGAATACGTCCCTCGGGCGGCGGGAGTGATGATCGCCCGTTGTTCCTCAATCGTCATCCGAGTGAATGGGTTCAGATGTCACTGCGACGCCGCGTTCAGAACGGCGCCGATGAAGAGCACTGTCGTTTCCGTCAGCACGCTGCCGGCGCCCAGCAGGTCACCCGTGATGCCGCCAATGCGACGGCGACACCGGAATCCGAAGAGCCTTGTCATGAGCCATGCGATGAGGAGCGCAACCAAGCATACCGGCGCGCCCCTCCCAACCGCAAGAAGCAGTGCGCCGGCGACCAGAATAGCGACGAGAAGATGCTTCGGCCTGGCTCCCGCAACGAAGGGGGCGCCAGTCCCACCCTCGGCACGGGCATAGGGATGGGCCACGGCCAGGTCAACCTGCATCGTTCGCGATATGACATAGGCGACGAGGATCCATTCCAACCCGCCCGCACTTGCCAAACGCGTCACACAGACCCACTGCCCCAGGAGAACGCTCACCAGGGCAACTACACCAAACGCCCCAGTGCGTGGGTCCTTCATGATGGCCAGGACCTTCTCCTTGTCGCGTGCCCCCCAGAAACCGTCCGCCCAGTCGCCGAGGCCGTCCAAATGCAGTCCGCGGGTGAGAACGGCGCCGCCAACAACAACCAGAACACCAGCCGCTTCCGGCCAAAACAACGGGGTCAGTGCCATGGCCCCACGGGCCACGGCCCAAAGAATTGCCCCCAGCAGAAGTCCCACGACGGGAAACCAAGGCAGCGAGGCGCTCATCTTCTCCGCGTCCCGCCCCGGCACGGGAAGGATGGTAAGCGTGCGTATAGCCGTAATCAAGCCACGTAGCATATTCTTGTGCTCCTTTCCGGGGACAGGACGGTTATCAGGCAGCGCGCCCGCCGTCCTTGATGACCACCGGGATGCCGCTGACCATGAACACTACACGGTCGGCTGCCGCCGCCACACGACCATTCACAGCCCCTGCGATATCTCGAAAGCGTCTTCCCATCGGATGTTCCGGAACGATGCCCATCCCGACTTCGTTCGTCACCAGGATGATATGACACGGAGGCCGGGTAAGCGCGCCCAGGAACTCATCGATCGGTGGGAACCATGCCTGTTCCGCCCCGTAGCGGTGCATGAGGTTGCCGATCCACACCGTGAGGCAATCGATCAAGACCACTTGAATGTCGGGGGGCACGGCGCGGAGTGCCGAAGCGAGGTTCTCCGTCTCTTCCACAGTCCGAAAGGCATCGCCGCGCTCGGCCCGGTGTTTCGCAACCCGCTGCTTCATTTCTTCGTCAAATGGCACGGCCGTCGCCACAAACAGGCGTCGCGGAAAGGCTTTCGCCGCTTCCAAGGCATACCGGCTCTTGCCGCTGCGCGATCCTCCGGTTACCAGCGTGATGCGATTCATTGCGCGAAATCCTCCAGCCGTTGCAGTGACTTGACAAGATCATCTTCGTTGAAAACTTCAAGGGTCAAAACCGGCGGCGTGATGCTTCCGTACATACGTTCCATCACTTGTGCAAGAATGCGCCGGTCGATGGCGGATATATCCCGATGGTCATGTCCATCCAGCACGCCGTGCAAGTGAACAACCCGTGTGCGCGTCCAGTAGCGGTCGAGGTGCGCCGTCAGGTCATAGCCATTCATGAGAATGTGACCTACGTCCAGACATACTGACAGGCTGTTTCCGCAGACGATCTCATCAACCCACTCGAACGGATAGGACAGAGTCTCGATGCACAGGTTGTGAGGCGCCACACCTGCGGCCAGGAGATCCCTGACCGAGTCATGGAGCGCCGTTTGCCAGCGGGGAATGTCGGCGGCGGGGATGCCGTTTCGGTATGCCTCGTGGTGGAAATGGAGAACTACGGCGAGGGGCCGCACCGGTTGCATCCGATCGAGAACTCTCAGGCACTTGTCGACACTCGCGCGTCGCACCGCCCCATCGGCGTGTCCCAGACTGACGTCCATCGGCAGGTGGATCGTATAGGTCAAACGGTTTGACTCAGCCAGAGAGCGGAGTTCTTCAACCACTTCGGGATCGGGAAGATTCGAAATCTCGTCGGATTCAAAGACCACGATTTCAACGTCGTCCACGACCTTTGCCAGGAGACGAACGTTGGGCAGGATATTGTCGGGGACGATGTACGACGTGGTCCCCAACGGAAAGGGGAAACGGTCCCGGATTCCCGCGAAGGCCGACAGGGCTGTCGGCTGTTCCTTTCTCGTGAGTATCGGGCGCCGGTCCTCTGCGATCACCTGATTCATGGGGGTGACAAGATAGCGCGTTTCATAGGGCGTTGCCAGTGAGATTGACACGAAGCGAGGTTTGTCGTAACGTTGCCGGCAGTTTGACCTGTGGAAGTCGGGAAGACGGTGCGAATCCGTCACGGTACCGCCGCTGTAACCGGGGACGAACGCCGCAAGGGCCACTGTCGCAAGATGGGAAGGCGCGGCCAGTAGGACGATCCGGAAGCCAGAATACCGGTCCACAGAGGTACGTATCGGTCGTTGACCCTCGTGGACTGGGGTCTGAAGGCGATCGGTTTTGCTTGCTGGGATGGAATATCGGCATCCCGGGTCCCTTTCAAGGGGATCCGGGATGCCTTTTTCTTGGTCTCGAACATGAGCACCGACGGACATGGCGGAAATCTGAATCGGCTCGCGAAACTGGCGGGCCGGGTGCCGGAGGACATCCTCGATTTCTCCGCGAACATCAATCCTCTTGGTCCGCCCGAGTGGCTTCGGCGGCTTATCAGCGGACATGTCTCAGACTTGACCCACTACCCGGATCCCGATTGCGCCGCGCTGACCGCCGCCATAGCGAACCGGTATGGTGCGGATTCCGACAACGTGCTGGCCGGTAATGGTTCGACCGAACTGCTCTACCTGCTCGCCCAAGTTGCCGGAACTCGGCGGGCCGTGATCCCAGTCCCCGCCTATGCCGACTATGCCCGTGCCGCGGGTCTGGCGGGAATGGAAGTCGTTACGGTTCCCTTGGCAGAGAAGGAAGACTTCCAGCTCGATCCGGCCCGTCTTGTCCCCCTGCTGGATGACTCCACGATGGTCTTCCTGGGGCGCCCGAACAACCCCACGGGGATCGTATGCGACGCGGAGGCCCTACGGACGCTGGCAAAGGCCCATCCGCAATGCCTCTTCCTGGTGGACGAAGCCTTCGGCGATTTTGTGGAGGGGTTTGACAGCCTGACCCAACGCCGTCCGTCCAATGTCACGGTCCTGCTGTCGTTGACCAAGATATTCGCGATTCCCGGCCTGCGGCTTGGATGCGCGGTGAGTGATCCTGCCGTCGTCCGGTGCGTGCGCGAAAGCCAGCCGCCCTGGAGCGTCAACACGCTGGCCCAGGCGGTTGGCGTCATGGCCCTGCAGGACAGGGACTATGTCGAGCGTTCGCGCGCCATGGTAAGCGGGGAACGGGAGCGATTGCTGGCCGGACTGCACGAGTTCCGGGGCCTGACAGCGTGTCCCGGCGAGGCGAATTTCCTGCTGGTACGGCTGGAAACCGCGCTTCCGAACGCGCCGGCGCTGACCGAACGCCTGCTTCGCGAGGAAGGGATCGCCATCCGCGTATGCGATAATTTCCAATGCCTGGACGACCGCTATTTCCGGATAGCCGTGCGGACGGCCGGCGAGAACGAGCGGTTGCTCATGGCGCTACGGCGCGTATTGGAAGGCCGGCAACCGGCGGCGAAAGCGCGCCGCACCCCGGTCATCATGTTCCAGGGCACGAGCTCCAACGCCGGCAAGAGCGTGATGACCGCCGCGCTCTGCCGCATCCTGCTCCAGGACGGTTTCCGAGTGGCGCCGTTCAAGGCACAGAACATGTCGCTCAACTCCTTCGTCACCCGCGACGGCGGCGAGATGGGTCGTGCCCAGGTGTTGCAGGCCCAGGCGTGCCGGATCGAGCCGGATGTCCGCATGAACCCGGTGCTGCTGAAGCCCAACTCCGACACGGGTTCCCAGGTGATCGTCATGGGCAAACCCGTGGGCAACATGAAGGTGGGCGAGTACATCCGGTACAAGCCGGAGGCGTTCAAGACCGTCTGCCGGGCCTATGATGAACTGGCCGCCGACCACGATGCATTGGTAATCGAGGGCGCGGGCAGTCCCGGCGAGGTCAATCTGAAGCAGCATGACATCGTCAACATGACGATGGCGCGATACGCCCGTGCGCCGGTATTGCTTGTGGGCGATATCGACCGCGGCGGGGTGTTTGCCTCCTTTGTCGGCACGATGGAAGTGCTGAGCGAGTGGGAACGCGCGCTGGTGGCCGGCTTCGTGGTCAACCGCTTCCGTGGCCAGGAGTCCCTGCTGAAGGACGCGCTCGACTACACGTTGCAGCACACCGGCAGACCAGTCCTGGGCGTGGTGCCGTATCTGGCGGGGATGAACCTGCCGGAAGAGGATTCGGTCACCTTCAAGAGCCGCGCGCTGGATTCGCAACGGCTGGACGGTGCGGCGGTTGAGGTGGCCGTCATTGACCTGCCGCACATCTCGAACTTCACCGATTTCGACTGCTTCCGCGCGGAACCGGACGTTCACCTGCGGATTGTCCGCTCGGCAGAAGAAATCGGAACCCCCGATGCGCTCATCATCCCGGGCAGCAAGAACACGCTCGGCGACCTCGTCCATCTCGCGCGTTCGGGGCTGTCCGAACGGATCGTCCAACTCGCGGCTTCCGGCGAGACCGAGATCGTCGGCATCTGCGGCGGTCTTCAGATGATCGGCGGAGAGGTTTGCGATCCCGGGAGCGTGGAATCAAATGCCGGCCGGGCAGCGGGTCTGGGCCTGCTCGATGTGCAGACTGTCATGAAGGGTGAAAAGACCCTATTGCGCTCTTCCGCCTTGCATGCGCCGTCCGGCTTGACCGTCGAGGGTTATGAGATCCACCACGGCGAGACGACAACGGCTTCCGCGGTTCCGCTTCTTGTGCGACCCGATGGCGAGGCGGTCGGATTGACCACCCCTGACGGTCGCGTGTGGGGCACCTACCTGCACGGCGTGTTCGACGCCGATTCCTTCCGGCGCTGGTTCATAGACCGGCTCCGGGCCCGGCGCGGCCTGGCTCCCCTGGGGCGCGTCGTGGCCGCCTACGACATCGAGCCCGCTCTGGACCGGCTGGCCGAAGTGGTCCGCAAGAGCCTGCGCATGGACGAAATCTACCGAATCATGGGACTGCGATGACTCTGACCTGGCAAATCCTGGCGGCGGTGGCGCTTGACCTGCTCGTGGGCGACCCGCGGTGGCTACCGCATCCTGTCCGTGGGATAGGTTGGCTGGCTCAACGCCTGGAACAGCCCATGCGGCGCCTGGTTCCATCGGAAAGAGCGGCCGGCGTGGTCACGGTCCTGCTGGTCGCGGGCACGGCCGGGACCGCCGTCTGGGCGGCGATCCGGTTGGCGGGGCTGATCCATCCCCTGGCGGCGGACATCGTCGGCGTGGCGGTAATCTATACCACCGTGGCGGCGCGGGACCTCGTCCGGCACAGCATGTCCGTGTTCCGCGCGCTGGTGGCCGGCGACCTCGGCGAAGCGCGCCGGCGCGTCGCGCGAATTGTCGGCCGCGATACGGCGCAGCTTGATGAAGCCGGTGTTGCCCGCGCAGCGGTCGAGTGCGTTGCGGAGAGCACCGTGGACGGGGTGACGGCGCCGTTGTTCTTTGCGATCGTCGCCGGGCCGGTGGGCGCCATGGCCTACCGCGCCGTCAACACGCTCGACTCCACCTTCGGGTACAAGACGGAGCGCTACCTGCGGTTCGGTTGGGCCTCCGCCCGGTTGGACGATTTGGCCAACTACCTGCCCGCACGCATCACCGCGCCCCTCATTGGCGTGGCGGCGGCGATCCTCGGGCGGCGTCCGGTTCAATCGTGGCGCATTCTCCGTCGTGACGGCCGCAAGCACGAGAGTCCGAACTCCGGCCTTTCCGAAGCCGCCATCGCCGGCGCCCTTGGTGTGCAACTGGGCGGATTGAACTACTACGAGGGCGAACCCCTGGAGAAACCCACCATCGGCGATGCGACGGTCCCCTTGGCCCCCGCACACATCCCCGCGGCCAACGCCCTGATGTTCGCCACGCTGGCCCTGTTCCTGGCGCTGGGGCTGGCCGTGCGCCTTGGGCTCATGTGCCTTCTGTTCTGATCGCACGCCGCCGAAAATGCCCACGAAAACTTCTTGACGCGCTATTTGCTATAGCATATAGTGCGCCGCATGAGTTCAACAATTGCGCAAACCGTCCGGAACCTGCGGACTCGCCTGAGTCTGAGTCAGGAGCAATTGGCACAACGCCTGAACGTCTCGTTTGCCACCGTCAACCGATGGGAAAACGGGCGCTCGGAGCCGCAGGGCGCGGCGCGTGACGCCCTGCAGGCTTTGCTGGACGAGGTCGGCGAGGGCGAACTGGCCCTTCGCACGGAATCGGTCCAGGCGCAGATGCCGGCCCGCCGGAAACGCGGCACGGTCCGGAGCGCCGTGCTCTCCACGAAGTCCATGGAGCAGATGCTCTGGGACGCCGCGTGCTCGATTCGCGGCGAGAAGGACGCGCCGAAGTTCAAGGACTACATCCTGCCGCTCGTCTTCATCAAGCGGCTTTCCGACGTGTTCGAGGATGAGATCGCGCGTCTGGCCGAGACCTACGGCGACCGGGACACCGCCATGACCGTGCTCGAAGCGGACCACTCCCTGGTGCGTTTCTATATTCCACCCGAGGCCCGATGGCCGGTGGTCAGCGGCCGCGAACCGTTCGACTGGCCGCGCGGGCAGAAGCCGAAGACGCTGGGCGAGCAACTCACGACGACGATCCGCGCCATTGTGAAACACAACCAGGCCCTGAGCGGCGTGATCGACATCGTGGACTACAACGAGACGCGCAACGGCGAGCGCGAGATCAGCGATGCCGCGCTCTCCGGTGTGGTCGAAACCCTGTCCGATCCCCGCTACCGGCTCGGGCTGCGCGACGTGGAGCCGGATTTCCTCGGCCGCGCGTACGAGTATCTGCTGCGGAAGTTCGCCGAGGGCCAGGGCCAGAGCGCGGGCGAGTTCTTCACGCCGCAGGAAGTGGGCTGGCTCATGGCCTTTCTCGTCCGCCCCCGGCAGGGCGAGGAAGTCTACGACTACGCCTGCGGTTCCGCCGGATTGCTCATCAAGTGCGAGCTCGCCCTGCAGCAGCGCGAGCGCAAGGTCTTCCGGCCTTTGAAACTGTATGGCCAGGAACTGACCGGTTCCAGCTACGCCATCGCCCGCATGAACATGGTGATTCACGACATGGAAGGCGAGATCGTGCGGGGCAATTCCATGAGCAACCCGAAATTCCGCGAGTCGGACACCAGCCTCAAGCAGTTCGACATCGTGGTGGCCAATCCCATGTGGAACCAGCCATTCGAGGAAGCGGTTTTCGAGAACGATCCCTTCGGCCGGTTCGAGGAGCAGGGCGGCGTGGCCGGCGGCAAGGCCGACTGGGCCTGGTTGCAGCATACGCTCACCTCGCTCAAACCGGGCGGCCGCGCGGCCGTTGTGCTCGATACCGGCGCCGTCACGCGCGGCAGCGGCAGCCGGAACGAGGACAAGGAGAAGCGCATCCGCAAGTGGTTCGTCGAGCAGGATGTGGTGGAAGGCGTGATTCTTCTGCCCGACAACCTCTTCTACAACACAACCGCCCCCGGCATCATCGTTGTCCTGAACCGCCAGAAGCCGAAGGCGCGCCAGGGCCGGATCGTCCTGGTCAACGCCGGCGACGAGTTCAAGAAAGGCCAGCCCAAGAACTACATCCCCGAGGCGGGCATTCACAGAATCGCCGACGCGTTCATCAAGGGCGAGGACGTGCCGAAGTTCGTCAAGGTCGTCACCACCGCGGAGGCCGCGAAGAACGACTACAACCTCGCCCCTTCCCGTTACGTCGCCACCTCCGTGGCGGAGGAGTACCGGCCCATCCCGGATATCGTGGCCGAAATGCGGGGACTGGAGAAGAAAGCCGCAAAGGTCGGCAGGGAACTGAACGGGATCCTCAGAGCATTGAATCTTCCCGCAGAAGGAGACAATCCATGAAGCGCCGGCCGCTCCCCGTTGTGTCTCGCGACGCTGACTACAGTACAATGCTCGACCGGGTTGTGCGGTTGATCGAGGATGCCCGTCGCGCATCCAGTCGTTCAGTCAACACCATCATGACGGTCACCTACTGGCTGATCGGGCGGCACATCGTGGAGTTCGAGTTGCAGGGGCGACCGCGCGCAGAGTACGGGCAACAGTTGCTCGTAAGAATGGCCGCGGATCTGACCTCCCGGTGTGGCCGCGGGTATTCGCGGCAGAATCTCCAGCAAATGCGGCAGTTCTACCAGGCGTACCCGTCCGAGCAGATTTGCCAGACGGTGTCTGGCAAATCCCTGGCTGGCCGGAAGAGCCAGACGGTGTCTGGCAAATCGCAGACCGTAAACGTGTGGGTCGATCGGCTTGCGCCGCGATTTCCGCTCCCTTGGTCATCTTACGTTCGCCTGATCGCCGTGGAGAACGAGCACGCGCGGCGGTTCTACGAGACTGAGGCGCTATCATCGCTGCCGAACTTGACAGGACTCGCCGGTTGTTGGACGCGCGCAGAAGGAAACCGCGAAGACCGAGGACCGAGACGTTGCTGAGATACGCGGCGCGGAGGCAACGGAACCGGCCATGAGAAGAGCATCCAAACAGGGTGACACAGGCTCTCGTCCCGCAAAGGCTCGGCAAAGCGGGATCCAGCCTGTGGAGCCCGGGAAGACAACAGGCAGGACGCCTGTTGCGCCCATGCCCGGCGAGTGGCGTGTCAGTCGCTTGGCGGACCTGACGGGGCGAAGGATGGGAAGCATCAACCCGCAGGACTTCCCCGAAGAGCTGTTCGAGTACTACAGCATTCCTGCTTATCAGGAATCCGGAGATCCCGTCGTCGTCAAAGGCGCGACAGTCCTTAGTCAGAAGCAACTCGTGAAGGACGGAGCTGTTCTATTCGGGAAGCTGAATCCCCGCGTTGAGAAGGTATGGTTGGTTGAATCGAGGACGGACCACCGCAAGATCGCATCGACCGAATGGCTGCCGATCTACCCTGATCCATCAGTCGCGGATTCGCGATTTCTGTACTTCATGATGTGGACAAGTCATGTCATGCCAAAGGCCCAGGGTTTCGTGGCAGGTTCGACGCCGAGTCGTGAGCGTGTTGATCCATCATCGTTCTACGAGATTGAAATCCCTCTCCCCCCCCTTCCCGAGCAGCGGAAGATTGCGGCGGTGCTTGGGAAGGTTCAGGAAGCCATTGCGGCGGAGGCGGCGCTGGTCCGCAACGCCCGCGACCTGAAACAATCCCTTCTCCACCACCTCTTCACCCACGGCCTCCGCAACGAACCGCTGAAACAAACCGAAATCGGCAGGATTCCGGAGAGCTGGGAGGTGGTGCCGGTGGGCAATATTGCCCAGGTTGGCAACGGTTCAACTCCAAAGCGCACTAACGCGGCATATTGGCAGGACGGCCAGACCCCGTGGCTCACGAGCGCCAAAGTTTACGACGGCGTGATTGAGAAGGCCGACGAGTTCGTAACGGATGCAGCAGTTCGTGAGTGTCATTTGCCGCAAGTGAAGGCCGGTAGTCTCTTGATCGCAATTACCGGCCAAGGAAAGACGCTGGGGAACGTTGCCATCACAGCCGTTGAGACGACTATCAGCCAACATCTGGCTTTCGTGCAATTCGAGCGAACTGATGTGGAACCCAACTTCATAAGGTTCTTCTTGGAGGGCCGGTATGAGCACCTTCGTCAGATCGCGCTTGGCGGTGGAAGCACCAAAGGCGCACTCACTTGCGGCTTTCTCAAGAGTTACGGAGTACCCGTTCCGTCTCAGGGCGAACAAAGAGAGATTGCGTCTATGCTCCAAACCGCGGACGAGAAGATCGCCGTCCACGAAGCCCGATATCGCGAGTTACAGGACCTGTTCAGAACGCTGCTGCACCAGTTCATGACCGGACGGGTGCGAGTGGATGGAGTTGAATCCGCTATGGAGACCACGTCATGACCGTTCCGACGCCACAGGGTGTCACAGGCTTCCAGCCTGTGCAGTCCGGAAAGCCAACAGGCAAGATGCCTGTTTCACTCTGCGAGGGTGACACAGGCTTCCAGCCTGTGGCATCCGAACCGGAAACAGGCAAGATGCCTGTTCCACCCTGCACAGGCAAGATGCCTGTGACCCCTTTGAAACCGT
>Ga0194125_10002648_pt1 | contig 29369 bp, 27 predicted proteins | sample TA2KigC250mmetaG_FD_148626 | JGI IMG/M metagenome (GOLD analysis project Ga0194125, IMG submission 148626) | Freshwater microbial communities from Lake Tanganyika, Tanzania - TA2015034 Kigoma Deep Cast 250m | ecosystem: Environmental > Aquatic > Freshwater > Lake | place: Tanzania: Lake...
GGGGAGACTACCGGCTTGGCTCACGGCCCCCTTATTTTGTACGCGAGGTATGCCCTTTTTGTCCCCTCCTACGAAGCATTAGACCCTTTGGGGCCTACCTGTATGTCCCTATCGTGATACGCTCACGCCCGCCGCGATTTGCGGACGCGGTGCGATGCGGGTATGATGGGTTTGCACGCTGTCCAACATCACCGTTTCGGGAGCTATGTGATGCCCTCTATTGACCTTTCACCGGTCCGCGCCCAGTTCCCGGCCCTCGCCATCAAGGATGCCGGCCGGCCGGCGGTGTTTTTCGACGGCCCTGGCGGCACCCAAACGCCGCAGGCTGTGATTGACGCCATAAGCCGCTATCTGGCCTATGCAAACGCCAACCGCGGAGGCGCGTTTCGCACCAGCCGAGATAGCGAGTGCATCCTCGTCGCCAGTCATGAGGCGATGGCCGACTTCTTGAACGCGGCGTCTGCGCACGAAATCGTCTTCGGCCCCAACATGACCACGCTGGCTTTCACGCTGAGCCGCGCCATCGGCCGCGAGCTGACCCCTGGCGATGAAATCGTGATCACGCGATTGGATCACGACGCCAACCGCGCGCCCTGGCTGGCGCTGCAGGAGTGCGGGGCGATCGTGCGAGAGGTGGACTTCGATCCGGCCGATTGCACACTGCGCCTGGATGACCTGGCAGCCCAACTGACCTTCCGCACGCGACTGGTGGCCGTGGGTTACGCCTCCAATGCTGTAGGTACGATCAATCCCATCGCTCAGATCGCGGAGATGGCGCACGCGGCCGGCGCGTGGCTGTGGGTGGATGCGGTTCACTACGCGCCGCACGCGCCGATTGACGTCCAGCGGCTCGGCTGCGATTTCCTGGTCTGTTCGCCCTACAAGTTCTTCGGGCCTCATGCAGGAGTGGCCTGGGGGCGCTATGAACTGCTCGAACGCCTGCGCGCCTACAAGGTTCGCCCTGCCGGCGACCTGCCGCCGGACAAGTTCGAGACCGGCACGCAGAACCACGAGGCGCAGGCGGGCGTCCTGGCGGCCATCGAATACCTGGCCGATCTGGGTCGCACCTATGGCGCGGCGTTCGCGTCCCAATTCCCTGACTTCGGCGGCCGCCGGCTGGCCCTGAAACAGGCGATGGCAGCCATCCAGTCGTATGAACAGCCCCTCTTCGAGCGCTTCGTCGCGGGGCTGTGGGCAATCCCTGGCCTCAGCTTCTACGGCATCCGCGATTTCGACCGTTTCGATCAGCGCACGCCCACGGCAGCCTTCCGCTTGCGCGGTCATTCCCCCCAGGCCGTGGCAGAGCATCTGGCCCGCCGCGGAGTCTATGTGTGGTCCGGCAACTTCTACGCACTGGCCGTCACCGAACGGCTGGGGTTGGAGGGCTCTGGCGGGGTCGTACGCGCGGGCCTGGCGCACTACAACACGCTGGAAGAGGTGGACTATTGCCTGGCCTGCCTGCGCGAGATGGTGTAGGCGACGGCTGACGAACGGATGGCGTCTCTCATGAGCAATGTGAATCCTGCGACGAAAGAAGCTGACGAGGTTGCAGCGACCCCGCCCGCGGCCGTTGGCCGCGCGGCGGCTGCGCTTCGGCGGCTTGTGCAGATGGATGCCGTGGTCTGGCTGGCGTGGCTGCTGCCGATCTTCGCCTGGGCGCCGCTGACCTATCCTGGCTACTTCGAGTTTCACAGCGGGTTTCTGCCGGCGTTCAACGTCGCTGACCTGGCGCGAAACCTGGGGGATCTCAGTTGGGCGCCAACCGTCGGGCAACCCTACGATCTGCTGCGCGGCGAGCGGGTGTTGCCCTATCTGCTGGCGCTGTTGCCGCGGGCGTTGGGCGCATCGCCGGTGGCTGCGGTGAAGTGGGTTTTCGCCGCGAGCATCCTGGCCGGCGCGCTCGGGATGCTTGGCTGGGCGCGCCGCCGGCTTTCGGCATGGCCGGCGCTGCTGGCCGCGGTGGTGTACGCGTACTGGCCGCTCGGGTTGGCGACGATCTACGTGCGCGGCGCGTTCGCCGAGGCTGTCTTTTTGGGGCTGATGCCGTGCGCGCTGTGGGCGGCCGATGCGGTGCGCGCTGCGGGTCGGCCGGCGGCAGCGGTCGCGCTCACGCTGACGCTGGCAGCCGCGCTGTGGACGCAGTCCGGGCTGGCGCTGTGGCTGGTGATCGTGATCGCCGTGTATCTGGCCGCAGGGAATGGAAACCAGGTGGGCTGGATTCGAGGCGTTAGCCGGTTTGGTGGTCGGCGGCAGAGACCGGCCGATCCTGAAAGGAGGCTTCGCACAGCCTCGAGACCAGAGCGATGGGCGGCGATTTCCAGGGCAAGCGCCCATGCCGGCCGCAGCGCCACAGCAGGAGAAAAGGTCATTGCGAGGAGCGTAGTTGGCGATTGCGCTAGCATCCTTCAGGACGAAGCAATCTCCTTCGTTGACGAGGAGATTGCTTCGCAAACTGCGCTCGCAATGACCAGGCGGGCGATTTTCCGCACAGCATTTCTCGGCTGGTTGGGGGGGATACTGCTGGCCGCGGCAGGGCTGCTGCCGCTGATCCTGCGCCGCGGACCCGGCGACGGCCCGGCGTGGGTTGTCTTCGCGGACCATTTCGTCTACCCGCATCAGCTTCTCTCGAGCGGTTGGGGGTGGGGCCCCAGCATTGCCGGGCCGGCCGACACGCTCACGTTCAGCCTGGGGCTGGCGGCCTGCGGCCTGGTGATCTTGGGATGGGTTTTGGGAAGGGGCGGCGGGAGCAAACAACTCCTCATCGTACTCGTTCTCGCGTTTCTTGCATCCACCTTCGCCGCGGCCATTTGGGACCGACTGTCGTTTCTGTCCCGCAGCCTGACCTATCCGTGGCAACTGTTACTGCTGGCCGGGCCCTGGCTGGCGTGGCTGGCCGGCATGGGCGGGCAGCGACTGCTCGAGCGGCTGCCGCGAGCCGCTGTTGGACCGACAGCCGATAGCGGACCGCCTCTCACCGCATCCAATGGCGCTGTTCCGCTCTTCGCAGCATTGGCGGCCCTGACGCTGCTCGGCGTCTACGGCGATCTGGCCCCGCCGACGACCTCCGCGCTGATCCCCGATCGACCGGTCGCGATCTTCGGCCAGGATGAGATCGCCTTGGTGAGCGCCATGCCGGTTGGTACGCCGGGGCCGGCCGGCTGGGTCACGTTGCTCGTCAAATGGCAGGCGCTGCGTCCCCTAAGCCAGGATTACACCGTCTTCTTCCATATTCAGACGGCTGACGGCGTGCTCTGGGGGCAGCAGGATGCCATGCCGAAGGGGAATGCCGCGCCCACCAGCCGATGGCGGCCGGGACAGGTGGTAGATGACCTGCTCCGGGTTCAAGTGCGCGCGGCCGCGCCCATCGGCGGCGACTATCGCTATCTGCTTGGCCTCTATCAATGGCAAACTGGCCAGCGGCTGCGCACCGCGACCGATGACAAAGTGGTGGTGCGGCCATGACTGACGAGCAGAGTTTTGCAGCGAACAAACCTGAACGCGCGGCAGGCGAGCCTACTTCCCTTGTAACGCGCCGCAGCATCCTGTCACCTCGTCGCCTTGTCACCTTGTCACCCAGTCACCTCGTCCTTCTCTTCGGTCTGGGTCTGATCGTCATTGCGCCCCTGCTGCAACCCGGCTACTTCTGGGGCGCGCACGATGCGCGGCACGATGTCTATTTCCTTTTCGAGTATGACCGCGCGGTGCAGGATGGCATCTGGCTGCCGCGCTGGGCGCCCGATTTCACCTCGGGCTATGGTTATCCGTTCTTCATCGTGTACGGGCCATTGGCCACTTTCATCAGTGAGCTGTTCTTCCGTTTCGGCGGGCTGGGCTACGAAGACAGCGTGAAGGCTGTGCTGATCCTCTCCATCTTGCTGTCGGGGCTGGCCATGTATGGCTTCGTGCGATCGTGGCTGGGGCGCAACGCCGGCCTGGTGGCGGCCACCGTTTACATGGCCCTGCCGTATCACTTGGTGGACGTCTATGTCCGCGCCGCGCTGGCCGAATCGGTCGCGCTGGCCTTCTTGCCGCTGGCGCTCTGGGGCTTTCGCGAGACGCTCATCCGGCCCCGACTGGCCGCAGTCCTCGGTGCGGCGGCTGCCTACGCTGCGATCATGTGGACGAGCAACCTGGTGGCAGTGGTATTCACGCCGGGCCTGGCGGTCTATCTGCTGGCCCTGGCGTTCTGGCGGGCGCGAAAAGGAGGGGCCGGACAGGAACACGCCGGAGATGCCACGCCAGCCGCGTCGCGGCCAGACGGCCGCACGGCGTTCCTTCCGCGGCTGCCCGCGATCTTCCTGGCGCCGGCGCTGGCGGTCGTGCTTGGCCTCGGCCTCAGTGCCGCATTTTTCGTGCCGGCGTTGGTGGAACAACGCTACATCAACCAGGCGCAGTGGTTCGGTCAATACTACGATCCGGCCAACCACTTTCTCTATTTCCACCAGTTGTTCCACCCGGCCTGGGGCTTCGGAATCAGCTACCCAGGACCCGACGACGCGGCGCAGGGCGGCATGAGTTTCCAGTTGGGCGCGGTACCGGTCTGGTTGACGCTGATCGCCCTGGCCGTCGGCCCGCGATTCGATGCCGCCCGCCGTCGCGAGTTGTGGTTCTGGGGAGCGTGGGGCGCGGTCAGCGTTTTCTTGACGCTGGGCGTTTCCGCGCCGGTATGGCGGGTCGCGCCGATCATCCCCTATGCGCAGTTCCCGTGGCGCTATCTGATGCTGGCCCTTCTGCCGCTCAGCATCCTGCCGGCCTCCCTGGTGGCGGATGGAGGGCGGGGGAAGGCGGAGGGGAGTTTGGCGCGACCGGCGCTCTTGGGGCGCGCGGGCCAATTGCTGCGCTTCGACGCGTTCCTGTTGTGCGCCCTGATCCTCGTGGGCGGCCTGCCCTATCTCAAGGCCGAGATGCGGGCGCCCACGCCAGAGCAGGGGCCGGTCTCCTTTGCCGCGCTGATGCGCTTTCAGCGTTCGGCCGATGAAATGACCGGGGTTACCGCCTGGGTGGACCCCGAGCGGCGTCCGCGCTGGTCCCCGATGGCAGAGCTGTGGGTAAGCGGAAAACAGGTAACCACCTGGGTTGACTACAGCCGCGTGCCACAAAACGAGACGCTGGCGGTGAACTCGGAGCACGTGGGCAGCGCGCACGAAGAAGTGTGGTACTTCGCGGCCAAAGAAGGGCAGTCCATCGTCTTCAACCGTTTCTGGTATCCGGGGTGGACCGCCTATCTGCTGGATGGTCGCCGCGGGAAGCCGCTGCGCCAACTGCCGATCGAGCGGGAGGACAGCCCGCTGGCGCGCGTGGTGGTGCCGGTCCCGGCCGGCGAAGGGGTCATCCTGTTGCGACTCGAGGACACGCCGCTGCGCACGGCCGCCAAGAGAATCACGGTTGGCGCGTTGGGTCTGGCCGGCCTGGCTGTATTGATCAGCCTGGCGCGGCGGCCGCGGAGGGTCGGAAGCGAGTTGCCAGCCTTCTCATCCGAAAGCTGACGGCTCTGCGTTACTGAGCTTTCCAAGGGATGGGCGAGCTTATGATCTCGGACAATATGTGGCGGGGCGCAACGGTCCGCCTGACGGCGATTGCGAAGGAGGATCTGCCGGCCATGGCGCGCTGGTATCAGGATGCTGGCTTGCTGCGGCTGTGGAACGCTGACGCAGCCAGGCCACAGACCGAGGCCGAGCTGGCTAAGTGGCTGGAGGAGGAGGCCAAGAAGCCCAACGCCTTCTATTTCGCGATCCGGCCGCTGGAAGGTGAAACGCTGCTCGGCGCGATAGAGTTGGATGGCATCCTGTGGAACCACCAGGTCGGCTGGGTCGCCGTTGGGCTGGGCGATCGGGCGCACTGGGGCAAGGGCTATGGTCGCGATGCGATGCAAATCGTGCTACGCTTTGCCTTTCAGGAGTTGAACCTGCACCGCGTCCAGTTGACGGTCTTCGCCTACAACGAGCGGGCCCTGGCGCTGTACGAAAGGCTGGGCTTTCAGCGCGAAGGGGTCTATCGTGAGTTCATTCAGCGCGATGGCGCGCGCTATGATATGTATCTATACGGCCTGCTGCGCCGCGAATGGGAAGCGCAAGCCGGGTGATGTGTGGGGGGGATGGGCGGATGCCACGGATGGGCTGGCCGCGAGTGGGCGGGGTGGGAAACAAGCCCATCATGGCGAGCGATCCAAATCCTTCGCGTCTTCGTGATCCAGTCCCCCGCACTCCGACCTGGCCGATTTCCGGGTCTTGACATCCCCGCAGCACAGCGCGATAATCCATGTCAGTTCAGCGCCAATGAGCCGACAACAGACGGGCTGTGCAGGGTCTTGTACTCACCCCTCCATCAACCGCATCACGGCCGTGCTGGATCACCTGACCGAGTTCGCGCTGTTGGGGAGTCCGCTCGTCGCGCCCGCGGTCAGCGCCTCGCGGGAAACAAATGGCCTCGCGTTGCGCTGGACGCAGACGCAGGACGGCGTGGCGCGCTACGAGGCGTATCGGAGCACGAGTCCCTACTTCACGGCGGCCGCCGGGCAGAAGCTCAGCCCTGATGTGTCGCCGCCGGGCGCGGGCAACCAGGCGAGCTTCACCGACGCGGCTGCGTTCGCCGCGCCGCTGACCAACTACTACTACCTGGTGTTGGCGGTCGGTGCGGGGGAGGCGCGCTCGCCGGCGTCGAACCGGGTGGGGGCGTTCCACTTCCCGCTGACGCCGGGCGCACAATAGGCTCTCACCTCTCGTCCTGAAAATACTCGGCGCCGATTCTCACGCAGAGACGCCAAGAGGCTAAGACGCGTGGCAGAACTGAGCCGTTCTTGGCGTTCTTTGCGTCTTTGCGTGTGCTTTGTCACCTTGTCACCCCGTCACCTTGTCACCCTGTCACCCCCTTGTCCCCGCGCCCGATCTGTAGTACAATGCGTCCTGCCGGCACGGCAAGGAGCGACCTATGCGCAAGTTCTCATCCTACGGCCCAGTGGATACCGACCTGCACTACTACGCGCCGCGGCAGGCGTTGATCGAACAGGCGATAGCAGACCTGGTGGGCGCAGACCCGACCAAGGGCGGCCACTACATCACGGTCTGGGCGCCGCGGCAGCGCGGCAAGACCTGGCTCCTCCAGCAGGCGCTCCGCCGGTTACAGAGCGAACTAGAGTACCGCGACACGTTCGATGTCGTCTACTTGGCTTTGGAATATCTGAAGCTGGAACGGGACGTGACTGGAATCGGCCAATCGCTAGCCCGCCGGCTCTGCCAGGCGCTGGAATTGCCGGTCAGTGAAATCAGTCAACTCAGCGAGTTGGAGCAGCTTTTCCACCGCGATGTGCTGCGGAAACCGCTGATCTTGATGCTGGACGAATTCGATGCGCTGACCGAGGAGGCGATCGCCGGTCTTGCCGGGGTTTTCCGCAACATCTACATCCAACGCCAGACGGAATGGGCCAAGCCCACGGCCGAGAAGACGTATCTGCTGCACGGGGTTGCGCTGATCGGGGTGCGCGCGGTGCTGGGGGTCGAGAACCCGCGCGGCTCGCCGTTCAATGTCCAGCGCAGCCTGCACGTGCCCAACCTGACCTTCGAGGAAGTCCAGGGGTTGTTCGACTGGTACACGCGCGAGAGCGGCCAGGCGGTCGAGCCAGCCGTGGTCGAGCGGCTCTTCTACGAGACGCGCGGTCAGCCCGGTCTCACCTGCTGGTTCGGCGAGCTGCTCACCGAAACCTACAACCCCGACCACACGCAACCGATCGGTATGGCGGCGTTCGAGCACGTCTACGCCGCGGCGTCGCAGGTGCTCCCCAACAACAACATCCTGAACATCCTCAGCAAGGCGCGGCAGGAACCGTACAAGGGTTACGTGCTGGACATGTTCCGCACCGACGAGCCGGTCGCCTTCAAGTACGACGATCCGATCCTGAACTACCTCTACCTGAACGGGGTAGTGGATTGGGAATGGAGTTCGGCCACCAGCTCCCAAGTCAGGTTCCCCTGCCCGTTCGTGCAAAAGCGGTTGTTCAGCCACTTCGCGGGGGAGCTCTTCCGCGAAAGCGGCCGGCTCTACGACCCGTTTGAGGACATCAGCGATACGATCACCGATGCCAGCCTGGACGTGCGCAATCTGCTGCGACGCTACGAGCGCTACCTGCGGCAGAACCGTGCCTGGCTGCTCAAGGATGCGCCGCGGCGCGCCGATCTGCGCATCTACGAGGCGGTCTACCACTTCAACCTGTTCGTCTATCTGCGTCGTTTTCTTGACGGCTATGGTGGGTCGGCCTATCCGGAGTTTCCGACCGGCAACGGCAAGGTGGACATCCTGATGCGCTACGCGGGGCAGGCCTACGGGCTAGAGGTGAAGAGCTACCGCACGCCCAGGCAGTACCGCGAGGCGTTGCGCCAGGCCGCGGCCTACGGCCAGCAGTTGGGGCTGAGCGAGATCACGCTGGCCTTCTTCGTCGAGCAGGTGGACGACGCCAGCCGCCAGAAGTACGAGGTGCGTTACGTGGATGCCGTCACCGGCGTCGCGGTCATGCCGGTGTTCGTCGTCACGGGCTGACCGAAGGGGGGAGGTCTACGATGCACGACAGTCCGCGCAGACTTCGGAGGTCTGCCATCTACACGATTCACCCACGGAACGGTTGTCCCCTGCCTTACCCTCTGCGCTGCCTCTTGCCGTCTGATGCGACGCGTGCTATCATCCCTATGGCCTGAGTTGCTTTCCCAGCCCACTTCGTCGCAGGAGCCGCCCAATGCCGGAAACCGACAATCCCTTGAAGGTCCTGGTGCGCGATTTTGCGCCGGACTTCGCGGCCTGGCTGCTGGATGTGGAACCGGAGGCCGTGCGATCCGTGCGCGCTCTGAATATCGAGCTGCCCGCGGGGGCCGTGCGCAGCGATACGGTTTTCTACGTCACGTTGAGCGACGGCCGCGAGGTGTTGCTGCACGTCGAGTTCCAGGGGGAGCGCTCCGAGCGGCCCATGCCCTGGCGGATGGTGGACTACCTGGGCAAGATCGCCGAGCGGGAGCTGGACTGGCGCGCTTTGGCCCGTGTTCCACTGTGCGGCGCGGTGTTGTATGTGGGCGACGGCGCTGGTCTGCACGACACGGGCGACTACCAGATCGACTGTCCCGACGGCGGCGTGACGTTGGCGTGGCGTTACCGGGTGATCCGGCTGTGGCAGATGCGGGCTGAAGAGCTCTTGGCGCTCGGCCGGCCGGCGTTGCTGACGTTGATCGGGCAGACGCGCATCGGGGAACCGGCGCGGGTGGTGCCGCAGGCCGTGACGGCCATCGGGCAGGTGGCCGATGACGAAGATCGAGCCGGCTTGTTCACCGCATTCATCAATTTGATGCGAGATGAGGAGATCTTGAACATGGCAGAGCGACTATTGGAGGCGATGGATCAGGGCTTGTTGATGGATACCCCCTTCCTGCGGCGCATTCGAACCGAGAGTGAAGCGCGCGGTGAAGCCCGCGGTGAAGCCAAGGGCCGCAGCGAGGGCCGCACCGAAGGCCGTATCGAGGAATTGCGCCAGATCTACTGGATGTGCTTGCAACGCGGCTGGAGCCATCGCTGGCAGCCTACCGGCGGATCGAGGCGCGCGTGGCCGCGATCAACGAAGTCGAGCGGCTGCGCAGCCTGGTGCAGGCCGCAGTGTCGGCGGCCGACACGGCCGAGTTCGAGCAGGCGTTGGCGGCATAGGCGAGGGGTTGCAGTACGAAGGTTGGGATCAGGAGAGACCTTGCCGAACGGGGCGGGAGGGATCTTCAGGGCAGGAACCCAAACGGGTTGCGGTTCACGCCGTTCTGCCGGATTTCGAAGTGCAGGTGCGGGCCGGTGGAGTTGCCGGTGGAGCCGACCAGACCGATGACCGCGCCCTGGCCCACTGACTCGCCGGCGTTGACGAAGTAACGGCTGAGGTGCGCGTAGAGGGTCTGGAAGCCGTTGCCATGGTCCAGCACCACGTAGTAACCGTAGCCGTAATCGCTCCAGCCGGCCAACGCCACATAGCCGGAGTCGCTGGCCTTGACCTGAGAGCCGGTCCACGCGCCAATGTCAATCCCCTGGTGCAACGGCTTGTACCCCTGCGTGATGGAGCCGGAGGCTGGCCAGACGAAGCGGCCGGAACCCCGCCGCGCGTCAGTCGGCACAGGCCCCGAGTAGATCTGCACCTGCCGGACGACCGGATCCTTCTTGCCGGCCGGCACGATGATCTTCTGGCCGACCTGCAAGACCGGTTGCCGCGGGTTCAGGCCGTTCCACTCGAAGTTAACGATGGCGGCTGCGGTCGCCTTGTACTTCTTCGCAACGCTCTCAACGGTATCGTTCTTCTCAACCGTGTGCAGGATGCCATCCACCGGCAAGATCGCCAGCCCCTGGCCCAGACGCAAGAGATCTGGGTTGAGCTCCATGCCATTGGCCCACATCACCGTCTCGGCGCTGATGTTGTACTTCCCCGCGATATCATAGAGCGTGTCGCCAGGTTGAACCGTGTGCGTGATGATCTCGATGCGAGGACGTTCAGGAATGAGGGTGAACGGCACAGCCGCGCGCGCCAACCCATCGAAACTGGGCGCGTAGTCATCGTTATCTCCGAGTGGTTCAGCGGCGGCCGGCTGGGTCGGCCCTTCGGCGCGCGCCTCGGCGATCTCCCAATGCGGCAGTTGCACCCGGCTGAACCATAGCACCAGCACCGCGACCAGGATGACCACGAAGTGCGAGGCCATGCGCACCAACGAGGTCGTGCCTTCTGGGCCGCGCTGCCGCAGGAGGCCGCCGAACGCCTGCCAGAGCCGATAGCCAGGCCCCCAGTCAGCCGGTGGAATGGAAGACGTATCGTCGGTGTGCGAGTCGTCAGGCATGACGGATAGAGGTTGGAGATTGGAGGTTGGAGGTTAGAACGGCATCCAACGTCCAACTATATACTCTGCGACAAGGTCTCCAGGAACATGCGGTTGTTGCGCGTGCGGCGCAGGCGTTCCAGCACCGGTTCCAGGGGATCTTCGCCGCTCTGGCGCAGCATGTCAATCATTCGACGCAACGTCCACACCCGCTGGAGGGTGGCTGGCTCCATGAGCAGCTCCTCGCGGCGCGTGCCAGAGCGGACGATGTCAAAGGCTGGGAAGATGCGGCGCTCGGCAAGCCGGCGATCCAGGTGCAACTCCATGTTGCCGGTGCCCTTGAACTCCTCGTAGATCACATCGTCCATGCGGCTGCCAGTGTCCACCAGACAGGTCGCGATGATCGTCAGGCTGCCGCCCTCCTCGATCTTGCGGGCCGCGCCGAAGAAGTGCTTGGGCGGATAGAGCGCGGCCGGGTCAATGCCGCCGGACAGTGTGCGACCCGAAGCCGGCACGGTCAGGTTGTAGGCCCGCGTCAGCCGTGTGATCGAGTCCAGCAAGATCACCACGTCGCGCTGCGCTTCCACCAGGCGCTTTGCCCGCTCCAGCCCCATCTCGGCCACGCGCACGTGCGACTGGACCGGCTCATCGAACGTGGAGCTGAGCACCTCAGCCTCCACCGAGCGATCCATATCAGTCACCTCTTCGGGCCGCTCGCCGATCAGCAGCACCATCAACAGCACATCGGTGTAGTTCGAGCTGATGCCGTTGGCGATCTGCTTCAGGATCGTCGTCTTGCCGGCCTTGGGCGGCGACACGATCAAGCCGCGCTGGCCGCGACCGATGGGCGCGACCATGTCTATCAGACGCGGGGCCAGGATCGAAGGTTGCGTCTCTAGCGCCAATTGCTGGTTGGGAAAGATGGGCGTCAGCTCTTCGAACTTCGGCCGCTTCTTGGCCACCTCAGGGTCCAGGCCGTTGACAGCCTCTACCTTCAACAGGCCGAAATACTTCTCGGATTCTTTCGGCGGACGCACCTGGCCGATCACCAGATCGCCGGTGCGCAGGCCAAAGCGCCGGATTTGGCTCTGCGAGATGTAGACATCGTCGGCGCCCGGATTCATTTGCTTGTCGGCGCGCAGGAAGCCGATCCCTTCCTGGATCACCTCAAGCGTGCCGCCGCCGAAGATCAGGCCTTGCGCCTCGGTTTCTGCTTTGAGCAGGCGCATGACCAACTCATGCTTCTTCAGGCGGGTATAGCCGGTGACCCCCATGGACTTGGCAGTGTCCTGGAGCTCACCGAGGGTTTTGGCTTCAAGCTCAGCGAAATTCATGGCTGTTCTCCATCAGGAGGATAGAGCATTGCGCGCAACAATGCGGTCCCGCCAGCACGCGCAACTGTATCTGGGAGCAAGACAGGGTTATCAAACAAGGCGCTCACGCACGCAGCATGTGCGCCCCTGGATTGGGATTGCGATCAATTGGAGTGGTGTCTGCTATTCTCACTGGCCTTCTAATGCAGAAGGCGGCGATCAGGCGCTGGAACCATTGTTACGCGGAAAAGCGCGCATAACGAGGATGCTCGTAGCTGTGGTCTAACCAGGGCGTCCCACGCCAGTTATCTTAATAGGGAATCTGCGGTCTTTGGGAAAACATACGACTTGGCGAAACCGTACAGGATGCGGGGACGCCACGATGAATGTTCTTGCGCAACTACAGTATAGCACAAAGCTTCAACCACGTCAAATGCTCAGTAGGACGCAAACTGACCCCCTACTCGAATCCATCAGGTTCTCGCATCCGCTTCCCGCGCCACCCGCACCCCCTCTTCTTCGTTCAGCCGGCTGAGGACCAGCCCGCCGACCACAAAGAACAGGATGATGGAGATGATGCTCAGCCGGCTGGAGCCGGTCAGTTGGCCGACAACCGCAAAGATGAACGGCCCCAGCAGGCCAGCGACCTTGGCGCTCATATCGTAGAAGCCGAAGAACTCGGCCGTGCGAGCCTTTGGCGCCATGCTGCCAAAGAGCGAGCGGCTGAGCGCCTGGCTGCCCCCCTGCACCAGGCCGACCATCATGGCCAACAGCCAGAATTCGACCGCAGTGGCCAGGAAGTAGCCCCAGATCGAGATCAGCGTGTACACCGCAAGCGCCAACAGGATCGCATTCTTGGCGCTCATCTGCCGCGCCAGCCCGGCGAACGCGCGCTCACCGATGAGTCGTGAAAAGGCGTAGCCGATGACCTGGCTGACCAGCACAACGCCCACCGCGACCGGCCCACTGCTGATGCCCAGGCGCGGCGCGGCCATGCCGATGATCGGAATCGCAAGCGCATTGTACAACACCAGGCTGAGAAAAAACGTCTGCTGCGGGTCATCCTTACGTGCAAGCCGGCCAAAGAGGAGCGAGAAGGGAATGCCGATGAACTGCGTCAGCAGCAACGCGCCGATCAGATCGCTCTGGCCGATGCCGATCTCCGCGCCGTAGATCGTCGCCATCTTGATGATCGTGCCGATGCCGTCGTTGTAGATCCAGAAGGCGACGAGAAAGACCAGCAGTTGGCGATAGAGCCGCACCTCCTGAAAGGTGCGTATGACCCGCCGGAAGCCGCCAGCGACCGGGTTGCCGATCGCTTCGGCCGCCAGACGCACACGCGGCGGCTCGCTGACATGCCGGAAGAGCGGAATCGAAAAGAGCGCCCACCAAACGCCCACACTCAGAAAGCTGAGGCGCGATGCCAGTTCGGTCGCGGGCACGCCAAGCCGGTCCGCCAGCGTCGCAATGCCGAAGATCTGAGGAAACTGGATCCAGGCCACGTTGATCGCCAGCAAAAGGCCGCCGCCCAGGTAGCCCATCGCGTACCCGCGCGCCGAAACCATGTCAATTTCAGACGGCCTGGCCACGTGCGGTAAGAGCGAATCATAGAAGATCAAAGAGCCTGAGAAGCCGATCTCGCCCAGGATGAACAGAAGCGAGGCCAGTTGCCAGCTCCCGGTGGTCAAGAAGACCATCAACGCCGAGGCCAGGATGCCGAGCGATGCAAATGCAGCCAGGAAACGCTTTTTGGCGCCGCCATAGTCGGCGATCGCGCCCATGATCGGCGCAGCGATCGCCAGCATGACCATGCCGAGGCTCTGCGTGAAGCCCCAGGCGCTGCTGGCCTGTACGGGCGTCAGCGCGCCTTTCGCTGCCACCGCGCTGTAGAAGGTCGGCAGCACCGCGGCCATGATGGTGGTCGCAAAGGCCGAATTGGCCCAGTCGTACAAGACCCAGGCGTTGATAGCGCGACGGGATGAATCGAGTGACATGAGATCTCCGATCTGCCTATCGCCAGCGAGGACGGCGCTGGTGGCCGGCTGCATTACTTTACAAGCCACGCAAAGTACGTGACTACCGGAAACACAAATAGCAGACTGTCCAATCTGTCCAACACCCCACCATGACCGGGGATGAGTTGGCTGGAGTCCTTGATGCGCGCCATGCGCTTGAGGAGCGAAACGGCAAAATCCCCGAAGGGAGCTGCCGCCGCCACCAGCGCGCCCAGTAAAAGCCCCCACCATGGGTTCAAGCCCAGCCACCACCAGCTCAGCAACGGCGCGGCGATGAGCACACCTACTATACCGGCGATCAGCCCCTCCCAGGTCTTCTTAGGGCTGATGCGCGGCCACAACTTGCGCCGGCCCAGGACCGACCCCACAAAGTAGGCCAGCGTGTCGGTGACCCAGGTCAGAACGAGAGCTAGCAGCACCCACCGGAAGCCTTCGCCCCCCGGACCGGGTGAGCGTTCGCGCAGCGCGACGAGGTGGCCCAACATGAAACCCAGGTAGAGGGCGCTCGCCACGGTCACGCCCCAATCGGCAGTCGGGTGTTCCCCCTTGTCGTAGAGGGCCCAAATGAGCGAGAAGATGATCAGCGCGGCCAACAGCGGCCGCAGCAAGTCTGGAAAATCCCAGCGGTGGAGCAGGCCGCTGGCTTGAGCATATGCTTCGGCTATCGCGCCGACGATGAAGAACAGACCGAGGTTGCGGTCAACGGTGAAATGATCCCGCTGCAAGAGCTGGGCCATCTCGCGCCAGCCCAAGATGCCCACCAATAACACTGCCCCCAGCCAGGGTAGGCCGCCAGCGTAGATGAGCAGGAAAACGAGCGGCAACAAGACGACGGCGCTGAGAAAGCGGGCGCGTAGCACAAGGGCTCTCCGTTACGAATGGATGCGGCGAACATACCTCTGTCTCGGTTTGCGGTTTTCAACGCTGCAAGACCTTGCCAAACCTCCGCTCGCGCTGGTTATATTCGATCAGCGCATTCGCGAGCTCGGCCTCATCGAAATCGGGCCAATAGGTCGGGGTGGCATAGTACTCAGCGTAGGCTGCCTGCCAGATCAGAAAGTTGCTCAATCGCCATTCGCCGCCGGTGCGGATGATCAGATCGGGATCGGGCAGGCCGCCGGTGTAGAGATATTGGGAGATGAGGGCTTCGGTCACGGCCTCTGGCGCGTGGTCATCGCGCATGATGTGACGCACAGCGTCCACGATCTCGGCGCGGCCGCCGTAATTAAAAGCCACGTTGAGCGTGATGCGCTGGTTGTTGCTGGTCAGCGCCACAGCATCCTGAATCTGCCGCGCCAGGTGCGGCGCGATGCCTTCCAGCCGGCCGCTGTGCCGGATACACACACCGTTGCGGTGCAGATCCTCGGTCTCGCGACGAATGACTTCGCCCAACAGTCCCATCAGCCCTGAGACTTCTTCCGGCGGCCGGTCCCAGTTTTCTGTCGAAAAGGCATAGATAGTCAGGACTTTGACGCCGAATTCGGTCGCTGCGCGCAGGATCCGCCGGATGTTCTCGGTGCCAGCTCGATGCCCCGCCAATCTCGGCAGCCCCCGGCTGCGCGCCCAGCGGCCGTTGCCGTCCATGATGATGCCGACATGGTTGGGCACCCGGGTGATGTCGGGATAGCGGGCGAGAAGGGACTGTTGTTCCGGCATAGGAGTGGCTTTCGCAGAAGACCGCACTACACTTCCATGATCTCTGCTTCTTTGGCTTTACCGATCTCGTCTATCTTCTTGGTGAAATCATCGGTGAGCTTCTGGACGTCGTCGCGACCCTTGTACAGCGTATCTTCGTCAATCTCCTTCTCCTTCTCCAGATCGCGCAGAAACTCGATGGCGTCCCGGCGGACGTTGCGCACCGAAACGCGGCCTTCTTCCACCCGTTTGGCGACGAGCTTGCTCAGATCGCGGCGACGCTCTTCGGTCAACTGCGGCACGATCAGCCGGATCACCTGGCCATCGTTGCTGGGCGTCAGACCCAAATCTGACTTCAAGATGGCTTTTTCGATCACGCTGATGGAGCTGCGATCCCAGGGCCGGATGACCAGCAGCCGCGGCTCGGGGACCGTGATGCCAGCCAATTGATTCAGCGGAGTGGCGATGCCGTAGTAATCTACCTGCAGCCGCTCGACCAGCGCAGGGGACGCGCGACCAGTGCGAATGGCGCGCAGATCATTCTGCAGCGACTCGATCGTCTTTTCCATGCGCTCGCGTGCATCATCCAGGGTCTCTTTGAGCATGAAAAAAGCCTCCGAATTATGAATCGCGAGTTGCGAGTGAAGAACGGCGTCCCGACCCTCTCCGGGAGCGGGACGCCGCCGGTTGCAGACATCAGGCGGTTACGAGGGTGCCCACTGCTTCACCCAGGATGGCGCGCTCCACACTGTTCGCCTGCCAGAAATCCAGGACGATGATCGGGAGATCATTGTCCATGCAGAGGGTCAACGCGGTGCTGTCCATGACGCCGACGCGCAGGTTCAGCGCCTGGATGTAGGTCAGGTGGTCAAAACGCTGCGCATCGGAAAACCGGTGCGGGTCTTTGTCGAAGATGCCATCCACTTTCGTCGCCTTGATCAGCACCTCGGCGTTGATCTCCATGGCCCGAAGCGCGGCGGCCGTGTCGGTAGTGAAGTAGGGATTGCCAGTGCCAGCCGCCATGATGATCGTGCGGCCCTTCTCCAGATGGCGAATAGCCCTGCCCCGAATGTACGGTTCGGCCACGGCGCGCATCTCGATGGCCGTCATCACGCGCGGCTCCAGCCCGACGCGATGCAACGCATCGCCGAGCGCCAGACCGTTCATCACGGTGGCCAGCATCCCCATGTGATCGGAGACCGATTGCTCCATACCGTGATCCAGACCATCCTTGCCGCGCCACAGATTGCCGCCCCCGATCACGATGGCGATCTCCGTACCCAGGTCGCGCAGACGGCGCACCTTGGTTGCGACAGAGGTAGCCTGATCCGGGTCGAACCCGAACCCTCCCTCGCCAGCCAGGGCCTCGCCGCCTATCTTGAGCATGATTCGGCGATAGCGCAGGGTGCCCATGGCGACCTAACCGCCCACTTCCAGCCGCGCGAAGCGGCGGACTACGATGTTCTCGCCGAGCTTGGCGACGGCTGCCGTCAACAGGTCTTTGATTCTGACGGTCTCGTCCTTGATGAAAGGCTGCTCCAGCAGACAACTCTCTTCAAGGAACTTGGCCAACTTGCCCTCGATGATCTTCTCGATCACGGCGGCCGGCTTGGCCGGATCAACCTCGGCGCGGTAGGTCGCGGTCTGCTGCGCCAGAACATCGGCTGGCACATCCTCGATCCGCACCCAGGTGGGCCGGGCCGCGACGATCTGCATCGCCAGGTCTTTGGCCAGCCCCTGGAAATCAGCCGTGCGCGCCACGAAATCGGTCTCGCAGTTCAACTCGACCAACGCAGCGACCTTGCTGCCCATGTGGATGTAGCTGCCGATCAAGCCCTCATGTACTTCGCGGGTGGCTTTCTTCGCCGCGGCCGCCAATCCCTTCTCGCGCAGCAGCTCTGCGGCCCGTTTGAGATCGCCGCCCGCGGTCTCCAATGCTTTGCGGCAATCCAGGACGCCTGCCCCAGTAAGCTGCCGCAATTCCTTCACCATGCTTGCCGTGATCTCCACAGATGACTCCTTGATGTTATTCGTTTTCCTCTTGGTTGTTCTCATCCAGACCGCGCGCCAGCCGGGCCAGAATAGACGGTCCTAGATACTCATCTTCCTCAGCTTCCTGCCCGGCCGCAGAATAGCGTGCAGGCTGAGGCTTTTCTTGTTCGGCCTCTTCAAGCGGCAGCGTCGCTAGAGGCTGCTCCGTGGCCCGTTCGGCCTCATCCACCGCGCGCATTTGCAGACCTTCGACGACCGCATCAGCGATCTTGCCCGCCATCAGTTTGATGGCGCGAATGGCATCGTCGTTGGATGGGATGGGGTAGCTGATGGGGTCTGGATCGCAGTTGGTATCCACCATCGCCACGACGGGAATGCGCAGCTTATTGGCCTCGGTGACGGCCAGCGATTCGCGCTGCACGTCTACGACAAACACCAGATCGGGCAGGTGCGTCATGTTGCGCAGGCCGCCGAGACGCAGGTTCAGACGCGCCAGCTCGTGACGCAGAATCATGGCCTCTTTCTTGGGCAACCGATCCAGCTCCCCGCGCATATTACGGCGCTCGAGCTCCGTCATATACTCGACGCGCTGGCGAATCGTGCGGAAGTTGGTCAGCGTGCCGCCCAGCCAACGTTCGGCCATGAAAGGCATGCTGCAACGCTCGGCTTCCAGCTTGATCGTCTCTTGCGCCTGCTTCTTGGTGCCCACAAAGAGCACCAGGCCACCCTCGCGCACCATGTCGCGCACGGTGCTGTAGGCGGTGTTGACCTGGCGCATGGTTTGCTGCAGGTCAATGATGTGGATGCCATTGCGCTCCGTGAAGATGAACGTACGCATCTTCGGATGCCACCGGCGGGTTCGGTGTCCGAAATGGACGCCCGCCTCCAACAACGCCTTCATCGAAACGATAGACACAGTACAACACTCCTTTTCCGTTTGGTCTTCCGCCTGCGCGATCACTGGGATCCTGCGCCTTCGTCGTTCTTCCGAAGGTCAGAACACGGCCAGCCTGAACGCAGGCGTGTATGATGTGGGCCGACAGCCCGATCGGGCAGTATATCACACCACACGCGCAGGGGCAAGTTGTGGGGCCGTGGCGCGTATGGTATACTCGGTCTGCAGTGTATCGTCAATCGCTGAGCATCCATCAGCAAGGAGCTTGAAGAATGATCTCAGAAGAACTGCTCGCCATTCTCCGCTGCCCGCACTGTGTTGCCGGCTCGACTCGCAAGGCCGGCGCCGATCCCGGCCGGCTGGAGTTGGTCAAGGACGTCTGGTTGGTTTGCCAGGAAGCGGACTGCGGCCGCAAATACCCCATTCGAGATGACATCCCGGTGATGCTGATTCCCGAGGGCGACAAGTGGATCGCCACCGCGGTCGCTGACTTGCCCACGCCGCCGCCCGCGGAGTAATACGGAGTCATTCATGTCCCAGCGCATCTCTCGCCGGGTGGCAGCCGTACCGCCATCCGGCATTCGGAAGTTCTTCGACATCGCCGCCACTATGCCCGATGTGATTTCCCTGGGCATCGGCGAGCCGGATTTCGTGACGCCCGATGTTATCCGGCAGGCTGGCATCGCCTCGCTGGAGCGCGGCGAGACGCGCTACACCTCCAATTCCGGCATCCTGGAGTTGCGCCAGGCGATCGCGGCCAAGTGGGCGCAACTGTACGGCGTGGCCTATGACCCAGAGAGCGAGACGCTGGTCACCGTCGGCGGGTCCGAGGCTCTTTACCTGGCCCTCACCGCAATTCTCAACCCCGGCGCCGAGGTGATCATTCCACAGCCGTGTTTCGTTTCGTATGAGGCGGAGGTGCTCTTCGCAGGCGGCGTGGCTCTCGCCATCGCGACGGAAGCGGCGACCACCTTCCAGGTGACCGGCGCCCAGCTTGCGGCGGCCATCACGCCGCAGACTACCGCGATCCTGATCAACTATCCCAACAACCCCACCGGCGCGGTGCTCGATCGCCAGCGCATCCGCGAGATCGCCGCCGTCGCCGAGAAACACGATCTGCTGGTCATCTCCGACGAGATCTACGATCGGTTGGTCTATGACGGCGCCGATCACGAGAGCTTCAGCAGCCTGCCGGGGATGCGCGAGCGCACGATCGTCATCGGCGGCTTCTCCAAAGACTACGCCATGACGGGGTGGCGGCTGGGGTTCGCTCTCGGCCCGGCCGATATCCTGGACGCCATGCGCAAGGTACACCAGTATACCATCATGTCGGCATCTACCACCGCGCAGGTCGCCGCCATCACCGCGCTCACCGACCCCCGCGCCGAAGAAGCCGTGTTGGCCATGCGCCGCTCATACGACGCGCGCCGCAAGCTGCTGGTGGAAGGCCTCAACAGCATCGGCCTGCCCACTTTCGAACCGCGCGGCGCGTTCTACGCCTTCCCCGATGTCCGGCCCAGCGGCATGACCTCGGACCGGTTCGCATGGACCCTCCTGGAGGAGGAGCAGGTGGCCTGCATCCCGGGGCCCGCGTTCGGTCTGGGGGGTGAAGGCTACGTGCGCATGTGTTATGCCACCGCACAAGACAAGATCGTTGAGGCGCTAGAGCGGATGCAGCGGTTTGTGCGCCGGCACGGGTAAAGCGTCCCTGGGGATGGCTGCATGACGAGACTCAAAGACATCGGTGGCCGCAGGTTGTCTTTCGGCCTGGCGTTTCGCTGGAACGATACGACGATCGGCCTGGCGCTGGCGGTTTTGGGCTGCCTGAGCCGGCTGCCGTTCGCCACCCGCTATCTGTATAGCTGGGATTCTGTCAACTTCGCCCTGGGGATGCGCGGCCTGAATGTGACCTTGCACGCGCCCCATCCGCCAGGCTATCCCTACTACGTGGGGCTGGCCCGACTTCTCGATCTGCTCCTGGGCAACGCCAACGCCAGCCTGGTCGCGATCAGCATCCTGTTCACCGGGCTGACCGCGGCCGCGCTGTTTCTCTTGGGCCGAGACGCGCTGGGGCAAGAGACGGGGATCATCGCGGCGCTCTCTCTATTAGCGTGTGTGACGTTCTGGTCCTATGGGACCATCGCCCTTTCCTACACCGTGTTGGCGTTCTTCTCTATCGCGGTCGCCTGGGCCGCCGCGCGCGTGGCGCTGGCCGGCGAGCGCCGATGGCTGCCGTGGCTCACCGCCCTCTACAGCATCGCTGGGGGTTTCCGGCCCGACCTGCTGCTCTTCCTGGCGCCGCTGTGGCTGTGGGGGCTGCTGCACGCCTCGTGGCGCGACCGCGTCTGGCATGGTCTCGCCGCGCTCGCGGGCTTTTGGGTCTGGTTTGCGCCGACGGCCTGGCTCTCGGGCGGCCCGGCCGACTACCTGGCGGTCTTTCTGGCCTATCTGAATCGCGATGTGCTGGATCGCTACTCGGTTTCTCATCAGGGGCTGGCTGCGCTGGGGATCAATCTGCGCGATCTGGCCAGCTATTTCTTCTATGCGCTCTATGCCCAGGCCGCGCTGCTGGCGGTCGCGGCGGCCTGGCTCATCGGGAGCGGCCGGTGGCGTCGCGAGCCGGTGTGGGCGTTCCTGGCCGTCTGGATCGCGCCGATGGTCGCATTTTACATCTTCGTTCACATCGGCGATCCGGGCTACGTCTTCGCGGTGCTGCCGGCGCTCTGCCTGCTGATCGCGGGTTGGTTTGCGGCCATGTGGCGCCGTCCCCACGGCCGAATCGTCGCGCCGGCGCTGGCGATCGCGTTGATCATCAACGCGGGGATCTTCCTGGTCGTTGACAAGCCTTTGACCGCGGCCGGCATCCGCCGCAACGATGTGGCGATCGGCGCGAAGATGAACCACATACGTCGCGCCTATCGGCCAGAGGACGTTGTGCTTCTCTCGTATGCCAGCTACAAGCACACGCGCTACTACCTGCCCGACTATCCGCACACCCTATGGGTTGATCTCTTCACGCGACAGCACCGGCGCCATCCACTGCCCCCTGCCGCGCGCGACCTGGTCCTGGTTGACCACGAGTTGCACGGCTTGGTGCGCGACCGGGCGCGGTGGGAGGCCGTGGATGTGTCGCCAGGGGTGCGCATCTATCGGGCGCGCATCCAACGTGAGACGCACGTGGCCTATGGCGTGGCTGGGATCGAGGGCGAATAGCAGCAGACGCTTTGTGTGAAATGGCGGCTCGTGGTATGCTTGCGATATGACCCACTACGAAACGATCATCGGCCTGGAAGTTCACGCCCAACTGCTGACCGCATCCAAGATGTTCTGCGGGTGCAACGCGGCCTATGCCGCCGCGCCGCCGAATACCCACGTCTGCCCGGTGTGCATGGCGCTGCCGGGCGTGCTGCCGGTCATCAACCGCGCGGCCGTGGAGCAGACGATCCTGGCGGGGTTGGCGCTCAACTGCGCCATCGGGCCAGAAGCCGTCTTCGCGCGCAAGAACTACCACTACGCTGACCTACCCAAAGGCTACCAGATCAGCCAATACGAGCTGCCGCTGTGCCGAGAGGGGTGGATCGAGGTTGAGGATGAGGTTGAGGGTAAGGTTAAGCGGATTGGGATTACCCGCGCCCATCTGGAAGAGGACACGGGCAAGCTAATACACACAACCGGCGCCAGCCTGGTGGACCTCAATCGGGCCGGCGTGCCGCTGCTGGAGATCGTCACCGAGCCAGACATGCGCTCGCCAGACGAGGCCTACGCCTATCTGACCAGGCTGCAGCGCATCCTGCGCTACTTGCAGGTGAGCACGGCCGATATGGAGAAGGGCGCCATGCGCTGCGAAGCCAACGTCAGCGTGCGTCCGGCCGGCCAGGCCGCGTTCGGCGTCAAGGTCGAGGTCAAGAACCTGAATTCTTTCCGCGCGGTCAAACTGGCGCTGGAATACGAAGTTAGCCGGCAGATCGCGGCCCTGGAACGCGGGGAGCGCGTGGTGCAGGTCACGATGGGCTGGGACGAAGAACGCGGGCGAACGGTGATCCAGCGCGTCAAGGAATCGGCAAACGACTATCGTTACTTTCCCGAACCCGATCTGCCGCCCTTGGTCATCGCGCCCGAATGGGTTGCCGCGATCCGCAGTCGCCTGCCCGAGCTGCCCGATGCCAGGATGGCGCGCTTCGTGAACGAGCTCGGCCTCGATCCGCAGGACGCGCGCGTGCTGGCCGAGGATCGCGCGGTGGCAGAATACTACGAGTCGGTCTTGCGGCAAGCCAGCGCGATCCGGCCAGCCGGGCCGCCTGGCCAGCAGCGTGAAATCCCTTCGGCGGTGACGCCCAAGACCGTCGCCAACTGGGTGACGGGCGAGCTGTTCCGGCTAATGAACGCGGCCGGCGCGGAGATCGCCGCGGTGAGGATCACCCCAGAGGCGTTCGCCGAGCTGCTTGAGTTGGCGGCCGCCGGGCAGATCAACCTCAACAGCGCCAAGCGGGTCTTCGGCGTCATGTTCGAGACCGGCCGGCCGGCCAGGGCGATCGTGCAAGAGCTCGGTCTGACGCAGGTGAGCGACGTGGACGCGCTCGCGGCGGCCGTGGCCGGGATCATCGGGCAATACCCCGACGAGGTCGCCAGGTATCGCGGGGGCAAGGAGAGCCTCTTCAACTGGTTCCTGGGCCAAGTCATGCGTGAGACGCGCGGCAAGGGCAATCCAGCGGTGGTGAAGGATCTGCTGCGAGAGGCGCTGACCGCGAACGCCGACCTCAAATCGTCGACCGGGGGCTGCCATGTCCTTCGACGGACTCGTTGATCAGAAGATCCAGGAAGCGATGGCGCGCGGCGAATTCGACAACCTGCCCGGCCAGGGTCGGCCGCTCGATCTCGAAGTACTGATTCTTGATCTCATGGTGATTTGACGCTCAGGCCGCTTGGTGCTATGATAGCCTGGCTTGTTTGGGTCATAGGCGCCCTCCCCTGCCGGGTCGCGGTCTAAGAGGAGGGCGTCTCTTTGTCGTTGGGGCGAGGCACACAGGATGGCGGAGGCTATGCACATCGGGATCGACGCGCGACTGGTTTACTATACCCAGGCGGGCATCGGCGAATACACGCTGCGCCTGACGCAGACATTGGCCGCGATGTACGGAGATGACCGCTTCACCTTATTACAAGATCGGCGCGACGAGCGCGCATTGGTCAGCGCACCAAACGTTCAGCTGGCACGCACGCGAGTCCCCAGCCACCATCGCGTGGAACAACTGCTGCTGCCGTGGGTGGCCGATCATCTGCACGTAGACGTCTTTCACAGCCCGGATTTCATCCCCCCCCTGCGCGCCCGCGTCCCGTCCGTCATCACCATCCACGATCTGGCGTTTCTGATCTATCCGCACTTCGTCACCAAAGAAGGGGCGCGCTACTACGGCCAGATAGATCGCGCGGTGCGCCGCGCCGATCAGATCATTGCGGTTTCCGAGAGCACCCGCCGCGATTTGATCCACATGCTGGGTGCGCCCGAAGAGAAGATCACCGTCATCCACGAGGCGGCCGACCCGCAATTCCAGCCGGAAGATCGCGCCGCGGCCTTGCGCCACGTCAAGATGCAGTTCAACCTCCCCGACGATTTCATACTGTTCGTCAGCACCATCGAGCCGCGCAAGAACGTCGGCGGGTTGCTGCGCGCCTATCGGCGGCTGCGTGACGACTACAAGCTGAAACCGGCGCTCGCCCTGGTCGGCGCGCAAGGCTGGCTCTCCGATGATGTCTACAAGCTGGTGGACACGCTGAATCTGAAGTCCGCCTGCTTTTTCCTGGGCCGCGTCAGCAATCGCGATCTGTTCCATCTCTACAACGCCGCGCGTTGTCTTGTGCACCCGGCCTTCTATGAGGGCTTTGGGCTGACGCCCCTGGAGGCCATGGCTTGCGGCGCCCCCGTGATCGTCTCCAACGTCTCCAGCCTGCCCGAGGTGGTCGGCGACGCCGCCTTGTTGGTTGACCCGCAGCACGATGAGGAGATCACCGTGGCGTTGTGGCGCGTGCTGACCGATGAGGCGCTGCAGAAGTCGCTGCGGGCCAAGGGGCTGCTGCGTGCGGCGCAGTTCTCGTGGCGCCGCGCCGCCGAGCAAACAATGGCCGTCTATCGCAAGGCCGCGCGCTGCCAGACCTAGAACATGGCGCGCATCCTGGTTCTGACGCCACAACTGCCCGTTCCCCCGCAAGCCCTGACCGGGTTCTCGCAGGGAACCACGATCCGCAACTTCAATCTGATGGCCGGGTTGGCGCGACGTCATACGTTGGACCTGTTGACGTTTCTGCCGGCCGACGCCGGCCTCGCCCCCGACCCCTGTTCATTGCTCCGGCCCTATTGCCAGCAGGTGAGCGCCGAGCCGCCGCCGGTGCGCGCTCTCTGGCAGCGCGGTCGCGATACGCTGCTGAGTCATCTGCCCGACATGGCGCTGCGCCTGGACAGCCCCGCGCTGCACGGGCACATGGCGCGCCTGATGCAAAAGCAGCATTACGATGTGATCCAGGTGGAAGGGATCGAGATGGCGCCCTATGCCCTGGCGCGCAGCCGCCCGGACCCCAACCGGCCGCGCCTGGTGTTCGACGATCACAACGCTGAATATCTCCTGCAAAAGCGCACCTTCCTGACCGACATCCGCCGGCCGCGACGCTGGCCGGCCGCGGCCTACTCGTTCATCCAATGGCGGAAACTGATAGGCTATGAGCGCCGCATCTGTCGGGCTGCGGACCGGGTGATCGCGGTATCCGAGGCCGATCGGGAGGCGTTGCAGTGCCTGGCGCCCGGCCTGGATGTCGCGGTGATCCCGAACGGCGTGGACTTGGACTTCTTTCGACCTGACGCGACGCCGGCCGCGCCTGATCTTGGCCCGCACGCGCTGGTGTTCGTGGGCAAGATGGACTATCGGCCCAACGTGGACGCCGTGTTGTGGTTCGTCGAGGTCGTGTTGCCGCTGCTCCTGGCGCAGGCGCCGACCGCGCACTTCTACGCCGTGGGTCAACAGCCCCATGCCCGGTTGGCTGCGCTCGCGGGCCATCCCGCGGTCACCATCACCGGCCGCGTGCCAGATGTGCGGCCTTTCGTCGCCGCGGCGCGCGTCTTCGTCGTTCCGCTGCGCATCGGGGGCGGCACGCGCCTGAAGGTCCTGGAAGCCATGGCCATGGGCCGGCCGATCGTCTCGACGCGTTTAGGGTGCGATGGCTTCCATTTCGAGGACGGTCGGGAGGTGTTGTTCGCCGACGAACCGCGCGCGTTCGCCGATGCTGTTCTCGCGGTATTGCGCGACCCCGGCCGCGGTGACGATCTGGGCCAGGCTGGCCGCGACCATGTCGAGGCCCACTACGGGTGGGATGCCATCGTGCCGCGGCTGGAGAGCCTTTATGGCTGATTCTCGCAGGGAGTTGTGATGCCGATGTCTGTGACGCCGCTGCAGGTCGTTCTGGAGGAAGATCGTCACTGGTGGTTTGCCACGCGCACGCAGGCGATCCTGGCCTATCTGGATCGCCACCTCAGTCGGGATGGCGCGTTGCGCATTCTGGACGTGGGCTGCGGCGCCGCGAACATGACACATCACCTGCGCCGCTACGGCCACGTGCTGGGCGTGGACGTCAATCCGCGGCCGCTCGTGGTGGCGCGCGCGCGCGGCCTCGAGGCCTATCAGGCCGCAGCCGATGATCTGCCATTCGGCAGCGGCGACTTCGATCTGGTGGCTCTGCTGGACACGGTGGAGCACGTGCCCGCCGAGGACAAAGTGTTCGAGGAGTGCCGGCGGGTGTTGCGCGACCCCGATCATGCTGCGGGGCGACCGGGCGGCAAGCTGTTGGTCACGGCGCCGGCCTTCATGTGGCTGTGGTCGCAGAACGATGTCATCAACCAGCATCAGCGCCGCTACACCGCGCCAGGGCTGGCAGACAAGCTGGCGCAGCACGGCTTCAAGGTGTTGCGCATATCCTACAACAACTTCTTCGTTTTTCCCCTGGCCGCCGCCCTGATCTTGTTGCGTCGCGGCCGTGCGGAACCTGAGCTGGCCTCGCCTCATCATGACGAGGATGCCTACCAGGTCGAGATGGAACCGGCGCCGCCGCTGCTCAACGCCATTCTGACTCAAATCGGCCGGCTGGAAGCGGCTCTTCTGCGGCGCATAGATTTGCCGGTGGGAACGTCGCTGATCGCGATCGCCGAGAAGACGACACGGGGACGCGGAGACGCGGGGACGCGGCGCTCGCTGTAGCCGCTTTCCTGCTCGCAGCGCCTACCAATCGAGCTTCAGCAGCCTGGCCAGATCCTCGGCCGTATCGCTGCCGCGCACGCGCACGCGCGCCAGCTCGAAGATGTTGCTTGATCTGTGCGTGGCGCCCTGGCGCGTGGTCAGTCCTCCCCAGTAGTGCGCCGACCGAAAGACCGCGATCACCTGCGCGTCATAACCTCCCGAAGGATAGGCGATCCAGCGCGGATGCTGGCCTACGCGCGCCGCGATCGTCTCGCCGTTCCCCAACGCCTGCCACACCAGGTAGTCCACCGGTTTGCCGCGCAGGTCGGGGTGATCCCGGCTGTGGGCGCCGATCCGCTGTCCTGCGGCCGCCATCTCCGCGATCTGTTGCCACGTCAGATACCCCGGTCGCTGCTCGTTGATGAAATCCGTGATGATGAAGAAGTGGCCCACCATGCCATATTTCTGTAACAGCGGGAAAGCGTTGGTGTAGTTGTCGGCGTAGCCATCGTCGAAGGTCAGGATGACCGGCCTGGCCGGCAACGATCGGCCCTGGGTCAGGAAATAGAGCAAATCATCGAGCGTGATGACCTGGTAGCCATCGTCGCACAGCCGACGCAGGTGACTCTCGAACAACTCCGGCGCCACCGAGAGATCCCGGCGATAGACATCAGCATCGGGCGGAGGTTGCGAGATATAGTGATAGAGCAGGATTGGCGCGCGGGCAGCGCGCGGCGTCCCATCAGGGGTGGGAAGCGGCGTCGGGGTTGCAGTGACCGTCGGCGTCGGGCTGGGGGAAGGCGTGTCTGTCGGGGTCGGCGTGATAGTCGGCGAGGCCGTCGCCGATGGGGTCGCGGTGGCCGGCGCCAGCGTCGGCGATGGCATGGGCGTGGCTGTGGCCGATGGCGAAGGGCTTGCCGTCGGGCTGGGAGTTGCGCTGAGTGCGGCGAAGCGAGCAGTCACCGCGCGCGGCGGCGTCCCACAACCTGTCAATACGCTGCCAAGCAGCGCCAGCAACCCAAGCACAGCAAAGCTTCTGGCCGATCGGCCGGCTCTCACCTTTTTCCTCACTGCGCAGCTCCTCGATAATCTGATCTTGCCGGACCATGCTCCAAGCGGGTCCATGACCCGCCGGATCACGGATCCGGCCTGAGCAATTGTGATCTACTGAGCCTGATCTTGCCGGACAGAATAGCCGAGAGCAACGGTTCTGTCAAGGCTGCCCGCCCGGTAACATTATCATTTGACTTGACACGGGTTGCTCAACACAGACCTGGACAGACCGGTCTGGTTTCCGAAACCTGACGGGTCTGCCATTTCACATCGTCATCCTCGCTAATTCGAGTTGACAAGACAGACAAGCCGTTGTACAATAGCGGTCGTAATGCCACACACCTGACGATATGACAGGCGATACGTCTTCACCCAGGCCAGCCAGATCGAGAGGTTTCGGTGTCAGGTATCGGTGTGGCAAGACACCAAGTCAGCGCCGATCCTCGCCTGAGGCAGCGGCGCAACCATCCACTGGAGGGCTCCTATGTTTAGAGAAAACATCCGTAAGCACTACGATCATCTCTCGCGCAGCTATCGCCGGGTCGCCGATTTCATCTTGAGCGATTACCGGACCGCGGCTTTTCTGACCGCGGCAGCCCTGGCCGATGCTGTAGATGTGGACACGACGACCGTCGTGCGTTTCGCTCAGCGCCTCGGCTATCCTGGCTACCCGGAACTGATCGAGGACATCCAGGAGCAGGTAAAAGCTGAGCTGAGCCAGACCTATGCCGCACCCCCGGAGGAGAACACCTTGCAAGCTAAGGTGCAGCGATTCGTCAGCCAGGATCGCACCAACATCGAAAAGGCGCTGGCGCATAACAACCTGGATGCGCTGGAGAGGATTCTGGACTTTCTGCGCGCCGCGCCTCGCATCATTGTGACCGGCGAGTCGTTTGCCGTGCCGCTGGCTGAGGCGTTCGCACGCATGTTGCGCGAGGCCGGCATGCCGGTGGTCTATACCAGCCCCGATGTCTACGAGCGCGCCCGCGCCCTGGCGCACCTGGTGCGCAAAGAAGTCGTCATCGGCATGACGCCGCTGGAGGGGCCTTCGGGTGTGGCGCGCGTCCTGCGCTATGTGCGCGAAGAAGGCGCGATCTCGCTGGCCTGCACGCCCAGCCTGAGCAGCCAGGCTGCCCGCGCCGCCGAGTATCTGCTGTACGCTCCGGGCGAGACCGAGGGGACGCTGCCCAGCCTGACCGGCCTCTACTCCTTGTGCATGGCAATGGCTCAGGTGTTGGCCAGCGAACAGCCCGATTTCGCCAAGCGCGCTGACCAGACCAATCGCGCCCTGGCAGAACTGCTCTAGTACTACAACCGCAGTTTCTCAGACCCGGCGACCGAGGTCGCTGCAACCTTCGCGAAGTCGCCCTCCGGCGACTGAATTGAGCCTGCGTCGGCAGGCTTCGCCGCTGTTGCAGCGGTTGCAACCGCCC
>Ga0194125_10002651_pt1 | contig 29365 bp, 24 predicted proteins | sample TA2KigC250mmetaG_FD_148626 | JGI IMG/M metagenome (GOLD analysis project Ga0194125, IMG submission 148626) | Freshwater microbial communities from Lake Tanganyika, Tanzania - TA2015034 Kigoma Deep Cast 250m | ecosystem: Environmental > Aquatic > Freshwater > Lake | place: Tanzania: Lake...
ATCCTTTGTGCCCGTGACGGCCGCCACCCACTCCCGGGTAAAAGCCTGTGAAGGTTTTAATGTTTTGGGATCCAGTGAATTGTCCATACCTCTGTTGCTCCTTCATGCTGCGACCAGAAAAGGCCACCTTTACTCATTGCCGTGCGCCATTATGGGCGCCGTCTGTTCCGTCCCACATCCGATGATACCGCTCGATTCCGAGCAGCGCGTTCAACGATTGATAGGTCATCATCTGATCAAATCCCTGGCGCGTGTCGCCGCTTGCCCGGAGGCCCGCCATCAGCCGGTGCAGCGCGCCCGCCGTGGCCAGGATGCTGGAAATGGGATGAATCGCCACGGAGTAACCCATGGCCTTCAAATCCTCCGCGCGGGTGCGGGCCGGGGCATCTACTTCCACGATGCTTCCAACGAGCCGCCCGCGAACGCCTTCCCGGATGCGGCGGAAATCCTCCGGCAGGCTGACTCCGTCCACGAACAGGAGGTCCACGCCGGTTTCGGCGTAGAGGTTGACGCGCCGGATGGCCTCGTCCGCGCCGTTCACCCGGAAGGCATCGGTGCGCCCGATGATCAGCATGCCGCCGTCTCCGCGCGCTTCCACGGCCACCCGCAGCTTGGCGGCCATGGCCTCGGCCTCGATCAGCCGCACCCCGCCCGTCTGCCCGCAGCGCTTCGGACTGGCCTGGTCCTCGATGTGGATAGCCGCCACGCCGGCCTGCTGGTAGGCCTGCACGGTGCGATCCACGTTGGACAGCCCGCCGTAGCCGGTGTCGGCATCGGCGATCACCGGAATGCTCACGGCGGAGGCAATCAGTTCCGCCTGCCGGACCATCTCGGCCATGCCCAGGAGCTCCAGGTCGGGTCGCGCGAGCAGCGAAGCCGTGACCGCCAACCCGCTCATGTACACGGCGCCGAACCCGTGCTCTTCCGCGACACGCGCGCTCAGCGCGTCATAGCACCCCGGCGCCACCACGAACGTCCCCGCCTCCAATGCGTCTCGCAATCCGTTTTTGGCCATTCTGATTCTCCTTCTTCAGGTTTCAGGTGTCAGAGAGAGAATCAGGCGAATACTGGGACAGAGGGCGGTGGATTCGCGCGGCTCTCCCCCCTTTGGAGATTGGAAATTCCCTGTTGGATATTGGGTGTTGCATTTCAACAGGTTGCGAACGCCCTCAAAAAACAAGCACGACTCGTGGTCTCGCTGAAACCTGACACCTGACACCTGTGACACCTGACACCTGCCCCCTTCTTCCTACCCCTGCCCGCCGTCGCGCACCACCGGGGCAACGTAAGCGCCCTTGGGCAGGCACAGGATGCCGGCGTCTTTTCCGTGGAGCGTCATGGCCTTCTCGATCGCTTCCTCCACGGTCGACACCGGCACAAAGCCGAACTCTTTCACTGTCTCCTCCGGCAGCGAGGACTTCAGGAAGATCTCCGATGCCTTCTCCATCCCGGAGTGCAGGATATCCGCCATGAAGTGAACGCGTTCGCCGGCCTCGACCCGCTTGAAAAACTCCTCGAAGTCCATCCGCAGGAAGTGATCCAGCTCGTTGTCGCCGACCCCGTCCTTGCACTCGGCCACGAGGATGACGCATCCCCCGCGCTTCATCACCAGGTACGACTGCTGGTAGGCTTTGAGCGACTGAAACACGGTATCGTCGGCGGGACTGCCGCCGGCCGACGTGACGACGATCTCCGGCCGGCGGGCCAGCGGGACGGTGTAGTGCTTCTGCGCGTACCGTACTCCCTCCATCCACGCCTGGACCAAATCGCCGGCCACGGCCTTGATGATCTGAAGTTTCAGGTTCAGCACCACGTTCGCGATGAAGTGCACCCCGGCCAGATGCGCCGCCTCCAGGGCGTCGTCGTGCATCACGTTGTGTTCGATATTCCCGAAGTTGGCCCTGGTGATCCATGCGTGCCGGTGGTTGAAGTAGATCGTGTCCCGGCCCGCCACGGCGGGCAGAACGCTCTTCCGTCCGCCGGAGAAGCCGAAACTGATGATCCCGATCTGGCCGGTCAGCACCCTGACATCCGCCTGCGCGAAGATGCGGTTGATCCAGATCGCGTTGCCGCGCGACGTCATCCCGAGGAATACCAGGTTGTCCTTGTCGTCCATGTTGTGGTTGACCACCCGGTACCGCGCGGTGATGTCCTTGCCCAGCAGGCGGTCCATTTCTTCCCGCGTGCAGGGCCGATGCGTGCCGGTGCCCATGATGATCGTGATGTCTTCGTCACGCACACCGGCGTCCGCGAGTTCCGACAGGACCGCGGGCACAACCTTGTAGCCGATGGTCGGTCGGGCGTAGTCGTCGGTCACGATCGCCACGGTGTTGCCCGGCTTGGCGATCTTGCTCAGGCGTTTCGAGCCGATGGGATTGCGCACGGCCTGACGGACCATCTCCAGCTCGTCGCCGGCCTCGGGGATCTCGCCCGGCTCCACAACGGCCAGCAGGTTCGCTTTCGGGCACGTGACATTGATCTCTCCCTTGCCATAGCGGAAGGGTATTTTTGTCGTTGGCATGGTTGTTCCTTTCTCTTTCAGTCTTTCACTCTCACCACACGGTGTATCCGCCATCCATCACCAGCGTGCCGCCCGTCATGTACGACGAGGCGTCTGACGCCAGGAACACAATGGCACCCTTCAACTCGTCAATCCGGCCGTAGCGCTTCATCGGCGTGTTCTCGATGTTGCGTTTGAGCGCCTCGGGAATGACCGCCGTGGCTGCGGTCTGTTGCGTATGAATATAGCCGGGCGCCAGCGTGTTCACACGAATGTTCTGCGGGGCCCACTGGGCCGCCATACTCTTGCTCAGATTCTCGACGGCCGCCTTGGCGGCGCAGTACGCCGCGTTGTAGCGCGGGGCGATGTTGCTGATGACGTGCGCGTTGATCGAGGCGACGTTGATGATGCTGCCTCCCCTGCCGGCCGCCGCCATCCGGGACGCCGCCCGCTTGCCGACGTAAAAGACGCCGGCCAGGTTCGTCTCCAGGATCTCCCGCCAGAGCCTGTCGTCCAGGTCGGCCAGGGCGCACCCCTCCGACGGCCGCGCGGCGTTGTTGACGAGGATACGCACCGGCCCCAGGTTGGCCTCGACGTCCTTGATGAACCCGTCGATCTCGTTGCCGGCGGTCACATTGACCTTGCCGAACAGCGCCTTCACGCCCAGCGCCTCCAGTTCCCGGCGTGTCTGTTCGCCCTCGGCCTCCAGCAAATCGCAGATCGCGACGTCGGCCCCAGCCTCGGCCAACGCCAGCGCATGCTGGCGTCCCAGCCCCCGCGCGCCGCCCGTGACGACCGCCACGCGGCCCTTCAGACAAAACAAATCGAGAACATTCATAGGCACACCTCAAAACAGATCATCCGCCAGTCCACACAACCGAGCCGCCACGCGCCGCGCGTAATCCCGCCGGAACGCTTCCGGCAGGCCGTAGAAGCGGTCGCGGTGCAGGAACCGCCCTGCCTTATTGCGCCGTCCGACAAATGCGAAACTGTAGTGGTGAAACACCTGGTCCTGCGCCGACGGCTTTCCGCCGGCCTCGTCGTCCGCGCGCAGGCATTCCGCCGCGAACGCGGAACCTGCCGCCGATTCCCGCTGCGCGTAGGCGCGCGCATCCGCCCACCACTCCCGGAAGAGCCGCGGATCATGGTCTGCGAGCGTTTCCGCGAACAGCAATTGCAGCGACGGCGAGATCTTGTAGTGCAGCCGGCCGCCGGTCGCGCGGCGGATCGCCTGCCGCACAGGCCGGGACAGATCATCCGCGGAGTGCACGTCGAGCATCACGCCGAACGCGTCGGCGATGGCAACCTGCTCCCGCATTCGCTCTTCCAGTCCGCCCAATCCGTCGGGGCAACGGTAGTCCCACCCCTTCTCCTGGCCGAAGTTCGGCGCCACGTGCGTGACGGGCAAACCACGCCGCTGAATCTCGCGCAACACAAACAGGAGTTCCTCCGCCGTGGTCAGGCAATCGAAGGCAGCGACTTCCGGCGGATGCTCGTCAATCGTGAATTCGAGGTCGAACGCTTCGCCGCCCTTCAGGCGGCTGATGGTGTCCGCAAGCTCTCCCAGGGCCGCCAGCGCATCCCAGTACTTTGCAGCCAGACGCCCGATCGTCCGGTCATCAAGGGCATAGCGGCGCTTGCCAATCCGCATCGGTTCCCGGTGGCACGCCATGACCATCCTCTGCTCCACGGCCCGGCGGAGGCGGCGCTCACGGCCGCTGTAGTCCAGGATATCAGCCATATCCAGCGTGTAGAACGAATAGTAGCGCGACGCCTCCACCCAGCGCCTGGCGCGCGCGAGCCCTTCGGCGCCGCGCTTGACCTGCAAGTGATCCGCATCCGCGCCGTAGCGCACGGGTGTGCTGTTTTGCAGCGCCGCCAGCACGCCGGCAACCCAGAGCCCTTCCCAGGTGCTGCCGGTATAGCCGGTCTCGATCGTGCCGAAACCGCAGGCGTAGTTGGTCGGCGCCGGACGCGCCGCGAGCAGATCGTCGAGGAAGTTCAGTTCCCGGACGGAGTTCTGGATGGTATTGGCCGCGAAGTTCCCGCGCCGCATGGCCTCGAACACGCCGGGCCAGACCAACGTGGTCATCCGGCAGCCGATCCCCAGCCTGGGTGTCGCTCCCAGCGCGCGCGGCCGGTTCGCGGGCCGCAACACGCGGCAGTAGCGGTCTACAATCGCCGCATCGGTCGGATACGCCGCCACGCGCAGGCCGTTCTTCAGGGTCATTTCGCCCAGCGGCTCCCCGAGCGCCGCGCCGCCGCGCCCCAGTTCCACAAACACCTGCTGGCCGTCGGGCAGGCGCACGAGGTCGAAGACCGCCGCGCCGCGCTGAACCCCGCCGCCCGGGCTGGCGATGTGTCTGGCCCACTGCGCCCCAAGGCGGCGCACCGCCCGCCACGCCGCGCCGCGGTCCCACGTCGCGGTGTCCAACACCGCGGGGCTGCGGGCAAACTCCCTCAGTCGTGGCTTCATGCTCACTCCATGGCGGCCAATAATGGCCGCCCGCAGTCACTGCGGCGCGCTGTTACCGCGGTGCGCCAGTTACCGCGGTGCGCAGTTACCGCGGTGCGCCATTATTGGCGCACATCTTGGCGCACATCTCCTCCACCCAGCCATTCATCTGCAAACACCGCTCCCGCGTCAACTCCTGCTTCCGCCCGGTGTGCGTGAACGGCGAAAGCACCAGGAGCCGGCCCTGCGCGCACAGATCGAAGTAGGCGCCGGATGGCTTGTAGAGCGGCGGAAAACCTTCCGGCCGGATCAGAATGAGGCTTCCGTACTCCTGCTCCATCACGGCGTGCGCAATCTCCTTCTCGCCCGGCGAGATAAACGGCGAAACCATCACCTTTCCCCGCCACGCCTGCTCCAGCGCTTGGGCCCTAAGAACGGCAAGCTCGGCGATGGACGCACGCCGCGACACCTGCACCGGCATCATATCCGGCTTGTCCAGAAGGAACAGATTCCCAAATCCGGCCCAATCCATTCCCCGCGGCAAGCGCTCGTGTTCCAGGCGGTTGACGCGAACGAACAACTCGGGATTAGCCTTCCGCACACAGTAGCGCCGGGGATTGTCATGAATATAGCGGCGCTCGGCGCGCAACGTGTCGGCGTCCATGATCACCCGGTCGTGATACCCATCTTCCCAGAACTCCATGGCGGGGGCAGCGAAGTGCTTCCGCAACTCGGAGGTCGCGCCGCTCTTGAAGCCGCGAATCGTCTGCCCCACCGGCTTCGGCAACGGCTCCTTCACGTAGACGATACCGTGGATATGATCCGGCATCACGACAAGGGTGTTCGTCTCGACGGCCGGCCGATGCGCGGGAATCTCGTGCCATCGGCGCTGCACGATTTCCCCGGCCTCTGAAAGCCGCACGCGATTCTCCGCGCACTCACCGAACAAGCGCCGCCGCCCCGCCGTCAGGATCGTGATCATATAGAACCCGACGCGGGTGTAATCATGCACGAACATTCGCTTACCGGGCACAGTTGCTCCTCTTCTCGCCGGCGGCCAATAATGGCCGCCCACAGTCACTGCGGTGCGCAGTTACCGCGGTGCGCCAGTTGCCGCGGTGCGCAGTTACCGCGGTGCGCCATTATTGGCGCACATCTGGCGCACATCTTGGCGCACATCTTCACCTCTGCACCCGCCCCGTTGCCCCGCCGCCCGCCAGCGCTTCCACTTCCTGAAGACTCACCAGGTTGAAATCGCCGGGGATGGAGTGCTTCAGGCACCCCGCCGCCGCCGCAAATTCAATCGTGCGCCGGGCCGGCCACCTCTTCAGCATGCCGCAGATCAACCCCGCCGTAAAGGCATCGCCGCCGCCGATGCGATCCACAAACTGCATCTCGTGGCGGCGGCTCTCACAGACGCCCCCGGCATCGCAGAGCAGCCCCGCAAGCGAACCGCTGCTCGCTCCCGCTCCAGCCCGCACCGTATAGGCCACGGCGCGCAGCCCGAAGCGCTTGCGCAACGCCCGTGCGCTCGCCGCGGGCTCGCCGCCAATGTCGAACAGCGCCGCCGCGTCGTGCGGTGTCCCGATAAACACATCCACATCACGCAGAAGTCCGCCCAACACGCGGCGTGCCTCGGATACCGGCCACAAGCTCGCACGGTAGTTCACGTCCAGGCTGACGGTCACGCCCAACCGCTTCGCCGCGCGCACCCCCTCGCGCACCACCGCGCGCACGTTCTCGCCCAGCGCGGGGGCGGTGCCGGTGATGTGCAGCCAGCGGCGGCCGGACAGAATCGCCTTCCAGTCCAGTTCGCCCCGCTTGAGGGTGCGGAAGCTGGTGTCGGCACGGTCGTAGATCACCTTGGAGCCGCGCTGCGAGGCGCCGGTTTCGACGTAGAGGATTCCCAACCGGTCTCCGCCGCGCAGCACATGGTCGGTGTTCACGCCGTAACGCCGCAGCATATTCACGCACGCCTGCCCGATCTCGTGTGCCGGCACTTTCGAAACCGCGAAAGCCGGCACGCCCCACTGCGCCAGCGCCACGGCGACGTTGGCCTCGCCTCCGGTGTAGCGGGCCGCGAACGACTCCGCCTGCACGAACCGCTCAAACCCCGGCGTGTCCAGCCGCAGCAGCAACTCGCCGAACGTAAGTACGCCCGATGTCTTGCCCTTCATGATCGGCCCTCCGCCCCGCCAACGAACACCATTCTGATGCCCCACGGCTCCATGTCACGCAGCGTGATGCGTATCCCGCCGGCTTCGGGCGCCGCCGGCAGGTGGCTGCCGCGCCGGCCGATCGCCTGCACGCGCACCGGTCCGGCCTCCATGCGCAGATGCACGGTGGCCTCGGTGACGGGGTCCATACCCGCGTTCAGGAGCATCACCGCGCCGCGCTTGCGGTCGGCCGACATCCGCGCCACCGGCACCAGCCGCACGGGTTCTTCCACGCGCACCGGCATGGCGTCGCGGCTGATCCAGTCGGCCACATTCTGCAACTGCAAGCGCTTGCGGACGGATTGCAGGAACATCCAGGGCGCATAGCCCATGACCACGACGCGGCCGCCCAGTTCGTTCTCGAACGCCGTCATGCCCGGCCCGCGCGGCTTGCTGAAATAGTCCTCGATTGTCGTGAGAACGCGCACGCCGCCCGCGATGGGTTCGAGCACGTCGCCCATCCCCTTGGCGTCGCCCCAGAACTCGATCCGCGCGTCGCGCACCTCGTTCGCCGCCCGGCCGTTCAGCGCATCGTTCGAAAAACGCTCCCGCAAGCCATTGTCCAGCCGCTGGGCGAGCCGCACACCCGTCAGGTGGCCCAGCCCCCGCTCCGCCAGGACTTCGAGGGCTGTTGTATCCATGAGCACGCCGCCGGCAAGCATCCCCTTGAGTTCGTCGTCGGAGTAGATTTCCGCAATCCGTCCGCAGAGGACCACGCCGCAGCCTGATTGCTCCGCCGCCAGCGGCAGGCCGATCTCGCCCAGCACGTTCGGCACGCCGATGTTGTGGTGGGGCGGCGCCCAGCCCAGCCAGCTCTCGCCCGGCCGCACCGCGCGCCGCGCCATGAGCCGGCTGCTCCAGGCCGGCCAGAGCCCGACGACCGGAAGGCCGGCCGCGTTGGTCACCCAGCGTTCCCAGGCCGGGCGGGCGACGGGAATGGCGCGCACCCACGGGAGGCTGTCCTCACAGTCCGCCGTCATTCCCAGCATGTTGAACGCGACGCCGTTCAGCCCGTACGCCAGCGCCAGGCTGCATTCGTCCACCACCGCGGTCGCCGATTTCTTCAGGCGCTGATACGGGAAATTTTCCAGCTCGTATTGCACGTCCCGCACGGACGGCGGCAGCAGCGCACGCTGGCGGCCGCAGCTCAGCGCCTTGCCGAACATCCCGATCGGCGTGGCATCGTCGTAGAATCCACCCCCCGGCCGCGCCTTGGTCGCGCCCAGCGCGGCGAACCAGCGGTCAAATGCCTGCCCCGAATACGTGGTCCACTCCGCCCCCGCCGTCATGAGCCCGATCCCGATGCGCGGATCCACCCGGCGGATGGCCTCCCGGCACTCGGCCATCAGCGATTCGATGGAGGCGATGTTCTGCTCGACCCACAACTCGCGCACCCGCCCCTGGTCAGGGACGTCGAACGCCTTCACGAGTTCCTCGCGCGTATATGCGCGCCCGGACCGTTGCGCGAAGAGCGCCAGACAGGTCGGACAGAAACACCCCCAGGTCACGCCGTGGTGGTGCATGCGGATATCGTCATCCACCCAGATGAAGTCCGGCCGCGCCCGCGCCACCAGTTCGTACTTGGCCCGGACGTAGGTCCGCATCTCGGGGGTGTTGGGGCAGACGCAGCCGGTGGAGACGCTGCCGTCGTGCCCAACGATGGCCTGGGCCGGCAGGGGCGGCATGTAGGACCACGCCTCGTTGAGGTGGCCGATGGTGCACAGCACATTGATCCCGGCGGAACGGATGCCGGCCCGGCGGAAGGCATCGAGCCGCTTCGCCGCCAGTTCCATGCGAGGCGCATAGGTCTCCAGCGGAATGTAGAAGTGGTGGGTGATGGTTTCGAACAGGGCCACTTCGTCCACCACGCTCCGGTGTTCCCGCAGGAGCGCGAGCAACTTCTCAAACTCCGTGTCCGTTTCCCACTGCGGCAATCCGATCCGCCAGGACAGTGTCAGTTTCACTTGTTCCATGCTGTTCCGTCCACTCTGCGATTTTTGATTTTCAATTTTCGATCTTCAATCCTTCCATCCCCAGATCCTCCGCCAGCCCCTTCAAACTGGCCCGCACATCCTGCGGCAAAGCGATCCCTCCGGCCAGCGCTTTCGCGCGGTACTCCCACTCCTTCTCGCCCGGCAGCCAGATACGGTCGGCGCCCTTCGCCTTGGGCGCATCCTTGATCTGACGGATCAGGGCATCCATGCGCGACTTGAAGTCGTCGATAGGTTCAAAAGCGCATACGTTGATGGCAATGAACGTGTGCGATTGATTGACCGGCGCGGCTTCGCCGAAGACCCAGCTCCGTACATCGCGGCCGAACGCCCCGCCCGCAAGCACACCCGTCAGCACCTCGACCAGGAACGCGATGCCATACCCCTTGTGCCCCGCCATGGGCAGGAGCGCGCCGGCCAGCGGATAGTTCCCCGGGTCCGTCGTCGGCAAGCCGTCTCCATCCACGATCCAGCCCTCCGGCAGCGGCTTGCCGAGCTGGCGCAGGGCGTAGATCTTGCTCGCGGCCACCACGCTGGTCGCGATGTCGAGCATCACCGGATGTTCACGGCCCGCCGGCACGGCGTACGCAATCGGGTTGGTGCCAAGCACCGATCCGCGCGAGCCCGGCGCGGCCACGCCCGGGTCCACGTTGGTGAAGCTCATCCCGATCATGTCGTGCCGGGTTGCCAGCCAGGCGTAGTAACCCGCCGCGCCGAAGTGGCCGCTGTTGTTCACCGTGGCGATGGCGATGCCGGTGTTCTTCGCCTTGGCGATGGCCGTCTCCATGGCCCGCACCGAGGTCGGCATGGGCATGCTCGCGTGTCCGTCGAACCGCGCCCAGCCCGGCCCTTCGCCGACCAGCTCCGCCCGCGCCTTGATGTCCATCCGGCCGTCGCGGAAGTTCCTCATCAGGTTCCGCAGTTGCTTCGTGCCGTGCGTGTGCGTGCCCCAGGTGTCGGTCGTCACCAGCACCTCGGCCGTCATCCGCGCGTCCGCCTCGGTCATGCCGGCACGGCGCATGGCCTCCACGCAAAACGCCTCCAGCGCCTCGCGCGACACGCGGGCGTCGCCTGCGTTGTGGCTCATTTTTCCTTGGGTGAAAAGCACGCAACGCTTCGGTGTCGTCAGTCGCACCTCTTCACCCCCGGCATCGGCACGCCCGTCTCACGAGCGATCTCTTCCAGGGACGCCACGGTCTCCTTGAACAGCGGCACGCCGGACTTCCGAACCCCGGCTTCGTGCTCGAATTCCTTCTGCCCGGCAAAGTACACACGCTCCGCACCCTCGGCCGGCGGGCTGAGCCGCAAGTCCCGGAGCATCTTGTCCATATCTCTCCGGAACGCCTTGGGCTCACGGAACGCGCCGATCTTGATCGCCCCGAAGAAGTGGCTGACGCGGGCGGAACTGGTGGCGGTGTCGCTGACCTGCGGGCCGAACGGCGCGCCGCAGAGCACGCTGCACAGGATGTCCACCATCACGGCCAGCCCGTAGCCCTTGTACCCGCCAGAATCCTCGCCCTCGCCGCCGAGCGGGAAGATGCCGCCCCCGCGCCGGTGGAGCAGGTTGTCGATCATCGCATGCGCGTCGGCCGTGGGGCGGCCGTCCAGCCCGGCGGCCCAGCCGTGCGGCAACGGCTTGCCGAGGCGGTCATACACCTCGATCTTGCCGCGGGTGACCACCGTCGTGGACATGTCGAGCACGAACGCGCGCTCCTCGTCCGCCGGCGCCGCGAAGGCCAGCGGGTTGGTGCCGTACATCACCCGCCGGCCGAACGTCGGCAATCCAAGCGCCGCCGTATTGGTCGCGGCGATGCCGAGCATGTCGTGCTCCAGCGCCTGCATGGCGTAGTAGCCGGCAATGCCGAAATGATTCGAGTCGCGTATGCACCCGAAGGCCGAGCCGTTGGTTTCGGCCTTCCGGATGATGCGGTTCATCGTGTCCACGCTGATGGCAAAACCCATGCCGCCGCACGCGTCCACAACCAGCGAACCCGGCGTGTCGGCCACTATCTCCGGCTTCGCGTCCACCAGCATCAGGCCGGTCTTCAGCCCGTTGACATAGCGCCACAGCCGCCCGATTCCGTGCGACGGAATCCCGCGCACATCCGCCGCCACCATCACCTCCGCGGATTGTGCGGCCTGCTCCCGGTTCAAGCCGCAGGCAATGAACACGTCGCGGGCAAAGAATTCCAGGGCCCGTGTTTCGAAGTGCACATGTGTTGATTGCCTGTTCATTTCCATCTGCCTCGTCGCTCCCGTGGACATTCCGCCATCCACCGGCGGATTCCGTCCCGTGGCGTACGAACTGGCGCCCGAGACGAGGAACAACAGGGCGACGTCGATCTCATCGTTCTCATGCCGGCCTCTCGATCCGCCGGCGCACCGCCTCCAGGAACCGCGCCGCGGGGGCGCCGTCCACAAGGCGGTGATCGAAGGTCAGGCTGAGCCACAGGCGGTGGCCGATCGCCAGCTTCTTCCCGCTCACCACCGGCTCTTCCGCGATCCGGCCCACGCCGAGCACCGCGCACTCGGGCCAGTTGACGATCGGCGTGAAGGCGTCGATGCCCGCCATGCCCAGGTTGGTGATCGTGAACGTGCCGCCGCTCATCTCCTCCGGCGTGAGGCGGCGCGCCTTGGCCCGCTCCGCGAGGTCGCGGGTCAGGTCCGCCAGTTTCCGGAGTTCATACTTCGGCGCGTCGTGCACGACCGGCACGACCAGCCCGGCTTCCGTATCCACGGCAAACCCGATATTTACGGAATCCGGATAGCGGATGTGGTCGTCCTCCCAGCGGGCATTGAGCGCCGGGTGCTCCAGCAGGGCCTGCGCCACTTCCCGCATGACGATGTCGCCGTAGGCCGGAACGTTCTTCCTCCCTTTGGCCTTGGCCTTCAGCCCCTCGCGCAGGGCGACCAGCGCGCCGGCGTCAACCCGCGTGGTCAGCGTTACCGGCGCGGTGATCGTTTTGCTCCGGTGCATGCGGTCGGCGACGGTCCGGCGCAGCGTCGTGATCTTCTCGTCGCGGCCCGAAATCGGCGGAACGGCAGGCGGGGTCGGCGCCGAAGCCGCCGCGGTCGGTACGGTCTTCCCCCGAATCGCCGCCACAACGTCACGCTCCCGGATGCGTCCCCCCCGGCCCGTGCCCTGCACGGCCCGCAGGTCCACGCCTGCCTGCGCGGCGCGCCGCGCCGCGCGCGGTGAAACGGACCGGCCCGCCGGGGCCGACGGAACAACCGGCGCCGGAATCAGCGCTGGCGCCGCCGACTTGGCCGCGGGCGCGGGGGCCGCGGCGACTTCCGACTTCGGAGCCGGCTTGCCTGCCGGCGTCCCCGTCGGCGTCTCCTCGCCCGGCGCCACCAGGAAGGCCAGTACGTCGGCCACCTGGACCTTGTCGTCTTTCTTCGGCGAGTTCGGCGTCAACCGCAGAATGCCGGCATCCAGCGATTCGATCTCCTGCACCGCCTTGTCTGTCTCGACCGAGAACAGCGGATCGCCGGCTTTCACCTCGTCGCCGTCCTTTTTCAGCCATTCCACGAAAACCGCTTCTTCCATGGACCAGCCTTGCCTGGGCAATGTCACTTCAATGGCCATATTCTACTCCTCCATCAATTCCCTCACGGCCCGCGCGATCGCATCCCCATCCGGCACAAGCCGCTTCTCCAGCGGCGGACTGTAGGGCACCGGCGCGAAAGCGCCGTGGAGTCGCCGGATGGGCGCGTCCAGGTCGTCGAACCCTTCCGAGGCGACCGCCGCGGCGATTTCGCTGGCGACACTGTACGGCGCGAAATCCTCGTCCACAACCAGCAGCCGGCCGGTCTTTCGCACCGACGCCAGGATCGTCGCCGTATCAAGCGGCGCGATGGTGCGCGGATCAATCAACTCGATTCCGATCCCCTCGGTCGCCAGCGCCTCGGCCGCCTTTTTCGCGTGGTGCGCCATCATCGCGAGCGCCACCACGGTCACGTCGCGCCCCTCGCGCACCACCGCCGCCTTGCCGAACTCAATTTCGTAATCCGATTCCGGCACAGGGCACTTGAACCCGATGAGTTCCCGATGTTCGAGGAACAAAACGGGATCGTTGCCGCGCAGCGCGCGCATGAACAGGCCCTTGGCGTCGTAGGCGTTGGACGGCATGGCCACCTTCAAGCCCGGGAAATGCGCGAACATCGAGCCGTAGTTGCCCGAGTGGTGCGTCGCCGCGGAATGGCCGATGCCGATGCAGCCGCGCAGAACCACCGGCATCGCCAGCCGGCCGTTGCTCATGAAACGCATCTTGGCGATCTGGTTGATGATCTCGCCCGCCCCGTCGAGGACGAAGTCGGCGAACATGAAGTCGATCACCGGCCGCGCGCCGGCCATCGCGGCGCCGCAGGCCAGGCCCACGAACCCGCGCTCGCAGATCGGCGTGTCGCATAGCCGCACCGCGCCGTATTTCTGGAACAGGCCGGCGGTCGTGGCGAAGTTGCCGCCGCGCACGCCGATGCCTTCGCCCATGACGAAGATGCCCGGCTTGCGCGCCATTTCGGCCTCCAGCGCCTCGAGCGTGCCGCGGATGAAGTTGATTTCCCGCGTTCCGGCGGGCAGTTCCGGCGCCGGCGGCGGCGGATTTTCGTCGCACACGTGAAGCACCGCGGTTTCCGGCCCGGGCCAGGGATCGGACTCGGCCTGCTTGAGCGCCTCCGCCGCCGTGTCGCCGATTTCCTTCTCGATGGCCGCGATTTCCTTCTCCGTGGCCGTGCCGTCGGCAAGCAGGCGCTTGCGAAAAGCCCGGATCGGACAGCGCGCCTTCCACTCCTCCACTTCCTCCCGCGTGCGGTAGGTGTAGTCGCCCATGCCTTCGGCGTGCGGCCGCGTGCGGTAGGTCTTGCACTCGATCAGCGTCGGGCCCTTTCCGGCGCGCGCACGCTCCACGGCTTCCGCCGCGGCGGCGGAAACCGCAAGAACATCGTTTCCGTCCACAGCCACGCCGGGAATGTTGTAGGCCGTCGCATGCGACGCGATGTCGGGATTCCCAGCCGCGTAATTGATCGGCACTTCCGTCGCGTACTGGTTGTTCTCGCAGACGAACAGCACCGGCAGTTTCCAGATGGCGGCCATGTTCAGGCCCTCGTGGAACGCGCCATTGTTCGAGGCGCCGTCGCCGAAGAACGCCGCGGCCACTCGCCCATCCTTGAGCACCTTGGCGGCGTACCCGGCGCCCGTCGCCTGCAGAATGCAAGGCCCGACGATGCCGCTGGTGCCCAGAAGTCCGATCTCCGGGGCAAACAGGTGCATGCTCCCCCCGCGGCCGCTGGAGCAACCGGTGGCGCGCCCCAGGAGCTCGGCGATCAGCGCGCGCGGTTCCAGGCCCTTGGCCAGCGCGTGGCCGTGCCCGCGGTGCGTGCTGAAAATCGGGTCCCGCGGACGCAGGTGCGCGCAGACGCCGGCGGCGACCGCCTCCTCGCCGATGTACGTGTGGCACGCCCCGTGGATCAGCCCGCGCTGGTGCGCCCGCAAGAGCTGCTCCTCCGTCATCCGGATCGTCAGCATCGTCCGGTAGAGCGCGAGCGCATGGTCACGGCCAATGGTGACCGCTTCCCTCTGTTTACGTAGCTTGGTTGTCATTGCGTTAATGCCCCGTAACATGTGTCAGGTTCAGAGGAGCTTTATCGCGAACTTCGTCGATCCGCCGCGGCGGACTCCCGACGAAGCTCGCGACAAAGATTGAGGAACGCTTCTCATGGCTTGTTCCGTCTGGCGGCTTTGCGCCAGAGGCCCCACTCCCCTGAGTACCCTTAACCGAACTGCTTACACGATCCGGCCCACCTCAAGCCATCCATCAAGAGAAAATCCCCCGCTAATCCCGGTAGCGCCAACTCTTACTTGCTCTCTCATCTTCAATTTTCAGTTTTCAATCTTCAATCCCCTAGAAGTCCCTCGAATACCCCGCCGTCCATCCGCCGTCCACGGTCACCACCGCGCCGGTCATGTACTCGTTCTCCGGCGCCACCAGAAACAGCGCGGCGTTGGCGATGTCCGTGACCTTGCCGAAGCGGTGTAGCGGGATGTGCGACAACATCGCCTCCATCCGGGCCTTCATAATGGGATTGTTTCCGGTGAAGAGCCCTTGCGGACCTTCAATCGGAATCGAGCCCGGAGCGATGGCGTTGACCAGCACGCCGCGCTCGGCGAATTCCATCGCCATGGCCTTGGTCAGGTTCACCACGCCGGCCTTGGCGGCGACAAAGGCGCACTGCAACCGCGCCGGCACCAGGCCGAAGACTGAGGCGATGTTAACGATGCGCCCGCCGCCGCGCGCAAACAGCAACGGAACGAACGCCTTCGTGACCCGGTAGCAGCCGGTCATGTCCGTGTTCACGATCCAGTCCCACTCTTCCTGCGGGAACTGATCCAGCGTGACGCGATGCTTCATCGTGTTCACGCCGGCGTTGTTGATCAGGATATCGAGTCCGCCGAACGTCGCGCGGACCCATTGCACCGCCGCCCCGATGTCCGCCGCGCTGGTGACATCCAGCCGCCGCGCGACGCAGCCGGCCCTGGCGGCCGCGCCCTGCCTGGCGCCTTCCTCGACGATGTCTGTGTACGCCACCCGCGCGCCGTTATCGGCCAGCATATCGGCAATCGCCTTTCCGATCCCCCGCGCCGCGCCGGTGACCAATGCCGTTTTCCCGTTCAGATCTACTTTCATAATGCTCCTCTTCCGCTTGACCACCCAACAATGGCCGCGTAGTTTACCGAACCGGCAAACGATTACGGGCGACGATTCCTGAGTTCCTGATTCGTTCCGCGGTTGTTTCTCTTCCGTTTGATCCGCCAGCAGCCGGCGGTGGGGTCGCCGAGCAGTTACACGGCCCCGACGGTGACACCCAGAAGGTCGGCCGCGGCCTTGCGCACCGCATAGGCCGCCGGCGCACAAGCCGCGATGACGACTGGCCGATTCATCCTGCTATCCTCATGGAAACTCGAATCCCCGCACGGCAAAGACCTGCGGTTGACCGACCGCGCCGGTCCAATCCGACGTAAAGAAGATCGTCTTCAGATCCGGAGCCAGTTCCGGGCAATTCTCCGTGTGAGCGCCATTCCACGAACTGCGCGGATGGAGCAGATACTTCGTCTTGATGGAAACGTCCTCCGTTCCGTTCTCGATCACCGTGCCGAGATACAGGAAGGCGGCCGGGCCCATGAGACAAGGCGTGCCGCGGCCCGCCCACCCCTCGGTGTCGCACACCACGTGCGTTCCGTCCCTGTGCCAGGACATGTGGCAGACGTCGGGCCGGGTGAATTTCCGGGTCAGCTCGACCCGGCGCGCACCGGGTATATGCCTGGGACTGGTCCACAGCGCCGGATCGCAGACGACGGGCGCGGTGCACATGATCGTGCCGCGCCAGTGGGGCGAGGTGTCGAAACGTCCCGCATGGGTCACCAGTTCGTAACGCCCGCCGCGCCAGTAACTGTGGTCCACGGACTCCCCCTCGCCGCCGATGGGGAAGATCCCGATCCGCGCGCCGGATTCGTCAACGACGAACAACTGCAGGCGATGCACGTCGCTGTACCACTTCTCGGAGTAGTTGCCGTCCTTGTCCCAGTGCTGGCTTCGATTCGAGCGGCCCATCAGCAGGTGGCCGAGGTGCGCCGGGTCGTCGCCGCGGAAGTAGGTTCCCCCAACCCGCCAGTCGTACGGTTCCCATTCGAACCCCCGGATCGCGAGCGTCTCCAAGTTGATGAAGACCGGCGCGAAGTGAGGCTCGCCGTTCGCGGTGCGGAAGTTGAAACCCGCGCACAGCATCTTGCCGTCAGCGCGAAGCGATCCCCCGCACATCGCGTTGGCGGGACGTTTCCCGATTCCTTCGACCGGAGCGTCGAACACGGTCAAGACATCCGACTTGCAGGTTCTCAGCTCAACGCGCTTGAAGACGACGCCGGGCCGGGCCGCCTCCCCCGCGGGATTCGAGAAATAGTAGAGGTGCCGTCCGTCGCGGCTCAGGATCGGTATGCACGGATTCGCGTCGTCCGTGAGCCCGCGCAGCGCAAAACCGTCGTTGACCTCGCACATCACATATTGCACACGCCCGCTCATCGGGCCCGCGGTCCACTGGCGCTTGAAGAAGAACCGACTGCCGTCCGGGGAGAAGAAACCGCCGCGCGTACTGCAGGCGACCTCCGGATCGGCCGTCACCTTGAACACCTCCAGATTCGGGTCGGTGATCACCGAGAGCATCTCGGGGAAGGGTTTGGCTTCCCCGAAACGTTCGCCGACGACTTGCTGTTGTTCGCTCATCTGACGTCAACCGGGTATCGCCCCCTACACCCCCGGCACGTAGCCCTGTCCGAACTGCGCGGTCATGGGCTGCTTGAAGTCCCCGCCGAAGTGCATCAACGCCGTGGTGCCGCCGTCGGCCACCAGGGTCTGGCCGACGATATACCGCGCCGACGAGGATGCCAGGAAGACGGCGATCTCGCCGACATCACGCGGCGTGCCGGCGAACCCGCTGGGAATACACTTGCCGAACTCGCGGATGGACTTCTCCATGTCCACGCCCGGCATGGACTTGAAGTGGCTGGGGATCGGCACCGCGCCGGGCGCAAGGCCCACCACCCGGATCCCGCGCGGCGCCAGCTCGATGGCCAGGTTCCGCGTGAACGTCACGATGGCGCCGCGGGTGCCGGCATAGACCGTGTGCTCGATGTACGCCCGGAACGCGTGAATCGAGGCGATGTTGATGATGACGCCCTTGCTCTTCTCAAGATCAGGCACCAGCGCCTGGCTCATGAAGTAGGGCGCGCGCACGTTCACCGCGTAGAGCGTGTCAAACTGTTCGACCGTGGTCTTCTCGAACGGCCGGTTCATGGTGATCCCGGCGTTGTTCACCAGCACATCCAGCCCGCCCAGGAACGCGACCGCCTCGCGCGCCAGCGTCCGGATCGGCGCCGTCTCGCGGAAATCGGCCTTGAACGCGGCGGCCCTGCCGCCGGCTTCCACGATCTGCTTGACCGTCGCCTCGGCGCCCTTGGCGCTGTGCGAGTAGTGGACGGCCACGGCCGCCCCCTGCCGTGCGAACTCCAGCGCGATGCCCTGACCCAGTCCGGTTCCGGAACCCGTCACCAAGACCCGCTTGTTCTTCATGTCGCTCATGCTTTCACCCCTGGAAACGAATCCGTCACTCGTGGGTAGCCAAATGCCCCGCCAACATTCCTTTGCTCACATTTTCAATTGTCGATTTTCGATTTTCAATTCTCGATCCCCGGGTTCACCGTGAAGCCTTCGCCCGGCCTGAGCAGCATGGCCTTGACGCCGGGACACATCGCGGCGCACGCGTTGACAAAGCCGGCGGGGTCGCCCCCGCCCTGCTCGGCCAGCGTCCAGAAATGACAGGGGACGGCGTAGCGCGGCTTCGCTTCGGACACCAGCCGGGCCGCGTCAATGTGGTTCATGTTGCCGAAGACGCCGTTGATCGGCGGCAGGACAACATCCGGCTGCAGGTCGTAGAGCGGCTTGAATAACACCGGCCGCCACGACGTGTCGCCCGTGGCCATCACCCGTACGCCGTCGAAATCGAGCACCAGCGCCAACGCGCTCTCCGAGATGTCCCCATGATCCGCGGGCACGGTGTGCACGGCCAGATCGCCCAGGTCGTGCCGCCGATTGGGCTCCAGCAACACGCGGCGCGCGGCCTTGACGCCCGCCGCCTCCAGGCCCGCCGTGCAGCCGGCCGGCGCCGCGAAACGGCAGGCGGGGTTGTGGCGGGCGATCACGGGGATGGTATCCGGATCGAGGTGGTCGGCGTGTTCGTGTGTCAGGATCACCCAATCCGCCTCGACCTCCTCGGGGCGCAGCGCGGGCAGCGACAGACGCTTGAACCCGAACAGCCGCTCGCAGGAATCAGACAGGTACGGATCGAGGAAGACGCGCTTCCCCGCCGCCGTCCGGAAGGCGAACCCCGCCTGTCCCAGCCAATACATACGAATCGCCCCCGCGGGAACAGCCGCCTGTCGCAGGTCGTCAACCAGGCACTTCATGATGCAGTCCTTTCCCCCTGACCCTACGCCACCTCCGCCGTTACCGTCGTCACCTGCCGCAGGTTATCCGAGACCGGACAGCGCTCGTCCACCTCGTGCAGAAACGCCGCCTTTTGCTCGGGCGTCAGATCGGCATCGATCCTGGCCTGGACCTTGATGCCGCTGAAGCCGGCCCGATTCTGTTTCGATTTTCCCAGGAGCGTATCCACGTCCAGTTCGCCGCTGACGGTGATCTCCATGCCACGCAGTGCGATCTTCTTCTGATGCGCCACGATCCGCGCGATGGACCCGATACAACCGGCCAGCGAGCAGAACAGGTGCTCCAACGGGGTGGGGCCGGCATCCGTGCCGCCCGCCGGCTTGGGCTGATCGATCAGCACCGTGTGGCGGCCCGTCGAGCACTCGATCTTCATTCCCGCCCCCATCACCGCCCGGATTTCCACCTTCTTCATCGCCGCCATGATTGCCTCCTCGCTCTGATTTCTTCTACAATAGCAGGCGACTATCTGCGTGTCTTGACTCTTTTGGAATCTTTGTTTTATCGTTTTGTGCCATGAAGAGGGTCGGCGGGCCCGACGCCGCTACGCGAAACGTCGCGAGCGGTGAATGCGATAAGCCGAGGGCGACGGCGCGCGGCGGCTCCAGAGGACGCCGCTGTCGCTGGGGCCGGCGGTCATGTTCCAGGCGTTCCGATGTTGACGTTGTGCCTGCATATCAGCTAGCATAGTGATGTCATTGATGGAAGCAAAGAGAGGTTCAGCCATGATCGAACAGATGACGTTGCGGCAGATTCCGGACGAGGTGGGAAGACGTCTTCGGATGAATGCGAAGAAGGCCGGTCGCAGTATAAACCGGGCTGCCATCGGGTTGCTCGAAGAGGCGCTGGGAATCAGGCCCCGAAACGTCAAACGGCGCGATCTTTCGCGTTTTTCCGGCCAATGGAGCCGTGAGGAGTGCCGGACGTTCGAACGGAATGTGCGGGTGTTCGAACAGCTCGATCCGGAAGTGTGGCCGAAATGAGGGCGTGCCTTGACACCAACGCTTACAGCCGGCTGATGGGCGGGCATGTTCCGTTGACCGAACTGCTGGAGTCCTGTGAGGAGGTGCTGCTGCCGGCGACCGTTCTCGGGGAGTTGCACGCGGGATTCGAACGCGGCTCGCGTCGGGAGGCGAACCGCAGACAGCTCGCCGAATTCCTCGCGCTCCCCGGTGTCGGGACGATTCCGGTTACGGCCGACATCGCCGAGCGGTACGGCGTCCTTGTCCGAGACCTGACACGCCAGGGCAATCCCATCCCCACCAACGACATCTGGATCGCGGCGGCGGCATTGGAGACAGGAACCCGTCTTGTAACCTACGATCCTCATTTTGAGCATGTCCACGGCTTGATCGTTCTCAGCCCATGAATCGACAATAATGCCAACAGCGCTGAGACGAGGGCATTGAACATCCATTGCCATCAGTCGGGATGCTGTTGACATTCTGCACGCCGCTGCTCACCGCGCAGGTGTCCGGCAGCCAAAACAAGAACAGTTCGGGCACGCGCAGCGGGACCGAACTGCTCTTTCTAGGTTGACTCTAATCCGTGCATGCATATATTAGAGTGCAGTCGATTAAAAGCACATCAGGAGACATGGCGATGGAACGATACCTGAAAACCACGGTGGCCCGGGATCTGGAAGAGAAGATGGTCTTTCTCGGTGGGCCGCGACAGGTCGGAAAGACGACCCTGGCGCTCAGCCTGCTTGGCGACGGCGGAAACGAAACGCATCCCGCCTACCTGAACTGGGATGACATCCTGGCGAGGAAGTCCCTGTTGCGAGGCGCGCTTCCGCCGGATCAGAGCCTGATCGTCCTGGACGAGATACACAAGTACAAGGGGTGGCGCAGTCTTGTGAAGGGTTTCTACGACGTCAACAAGTCGAGCCGGCGATTCCTGATCACGGGGTCGGCGAGATTGGACCATTACCGACGGGGTGGCGACTCGTTGCAGGGCCGATACCACTACCATCGCCTGCACCCGTTCTCGCTGTACGAGGTTAACCCGAAGCCCACGCCCGCGGATCTCGAGCATCTGCTGCAGTTCGGAGGATTTCCGGAACCGTTCTGCAAGGGAAGTTCGCGGCATTGGAGGCGGTGGCAAAAGGAACGCCAGAGCCTGGTGGTTCAGGAGGATCTGGTCAATCTGGAGCACGTCAAGGAAGTCGCACAGATCGATCTCCTGGCAACGATTCTCCCCGGGCGGGTTGGCTCTCTGTTGTCGGTCAACAACCTGCGGGGGGATCTGTCCGTCGCGTTCGAGACGGCCGACCGTTGGATCACCATCCTGGAAAACCTCTATTTCTGCTTCCGGATCCAACCGTACGGGTTGCCAAGACTGCGCGCCGCCAGGAAGGAGAAGAAGCTCTACATGTGGGATTGGTCCCTGTGTGACGATGCCGGAGCCCGTTTCGAGAACCTCGTCGCCTCCAACCTGCTCAAGTACTGCCATTTCATCGAGGATGGCGAAGGCGATCGCATGGAATTGCGGTTTGTCCGGGATTCGATCGGCCGGGAACTGGATTTTGTCGTCCTCCGGAACAGCCAGCCGGAGTTTGCCGTGGAATGCAAGACCGGCGAACGGGACATCGGCCGTAGCATCGTCTACTTCGCGGAGCGAACGAACATTCGCCGTTTCTATCAGGTACATCAGGGGCAGAAGAACTGCGAGATGCCGAGGTTCCGGGCGCGGATTCTGCCGATGACCGTCCTGGCCCGTGAACTGGCAGTATAGGTGGGCAAGTCGACCCTCGTGAATCAGGTGCTGGCGGAGGTTGAGCGTTGGGCGTTGAGCGTTCCCCGCGCTTGGCGAAAAATGGGGTCAACTAACAGGAAAATGCAGGGCGAGAGAAAGAACGGTTGACGACGACGGCGACGAGAGCGGATCACGAGTAGTGTCCGCTCTCATCGTCAGCCGCTATCGTCGCCGTTCTCGTCACCAGGTTTCTACCATTAACCCTTGTTGAAGTCATTATGGCCGAGTGCTTGCATGGACACCCATCCGAGGTAGGGCGCGGCGTCTCGCCGCGCCGTGCGCCAGCCGCGCGCGCGGCTCGTCCCGGCGGGGCGGGACGCCCTACCTGGCTTCGACTGCACCGTCGGTGTGGTGCCAGCGGCAAGGTGGCCCGCGACCTTCCGCCGTCGCCCTGCGGGCTATGGCGGAAGGTCGCGGGCCACCCGGGATGGGATCAATTCACGGTTCGGCAGGAGGGAGAAGCACGGCGGCAGGGAGATCCTCGTGTAGGAACCTCCATAGCCATCGGTATCGCAGGAGATCCTTCGCTTCGCTCAGAGATGACAGAGTCCATGCCCTGCGGGTTGTGATCACGCCCGTCTTCAGGACCTCACGCCAATCGTCCACCGTAGTCGTCGCCGTGGTCAGTCGTCCGATCTTTCTTTCTTTCTTCTTTCGGTGGACGACCACGGCGACGACTACGGTTCACGAGTGGCCCTGAAGTCCTGAGGTCTTGAAGCCCTGAGGCCCTGAAGTCCCGTGGTCCTGGATCGGCCAGGGACAGACGAATTGTTTTGCGCCTCCGTCGCACGGCGCTGGCCCCGGGGACGGGGCCGCGCTACGCGGTGCGGGTGCGCCCCGGGCTGTCCCGGTAGCCCCGGCCCGTCCCGGGCCGAGGGCGGACAAGAGGGAGGACGATGTCTGTCCCCGCCCGCTCTCGCGCTTCCCTGCCCGCTTCCTACACGCTGCCCGTCCTTGGACGCGGCAATAGGCAGCTTGCGCGCGGATTTGGGTTCTTTCTGTGGAGCGCGCGAAGCGCACACTTGCACGCGATTTGTATAGACCGCCGGCAATTTTACCGTTATATTGCCGGCCATGTTTACACGACGACTCGAACTGCCCGGTCATTCGTTCTTCCTTCTCGGGCCGCGCGGGACCGGCAAGACCACCTGGCTGAGGCATGTTCTGCCGGATGCGCTATGGTTCGATCTGCTCCGGACGCAGACACTGCTTGCGCTCAGCCGCCAACCGGAGTCGTTCCGACAGCAGATCGAAGCCCGGACCGACCGCCGTTGGGTTGTGGTGGACGAAGTTCAGCGGCTGCCCGGCCTGCTGCACGAGGTGCATGCGCTGATCGCCGAACGCGGGACGAAGTACCGCTTCGCCCTCAGCGGTTCGAGCGCCAGGAAACTGAAACGCCTGGACGTGGATCTGCTCGCCGGCCGTGCCATTAACCGCCAGTTCTTCCCGCTGACCTCCTCCGAACTCGGCTTCCCCGGCGATCTCGACAACGTGCTGCGCTTCGGATTGCTGCCCCAGATTCGGGCCGAGACCAAGTACGCCGTCGATGCGCTTGAGGCGTACGTCGGCAACTACATCCGCGAGGAGATCCAGCAGGAGGCGCTCGTCCGCAATCTCGATTCTTTCGCCCGCTTCCTGGAGGTGGCGGCCCTGATGAACGGCCGGATCGTCAACGTCAGCGGCATCGCCCGGGATGCGGCCGTCGCGCGCCCGACCGTCCAGGGCTACTTCTCCACGCTGGTGGACACGCTGATCGGGGTCTGGCTGCCCGCCTGGCGGAAGAAGGCCAAGGTGAAGGAGGTGGCCAGCCCGAAGTTCTATCTGTTCGATCCGGGGGTGACCCGGGCGTTGGCCGGACGGTTGCGCGAACCGCTGGACGGGACCGAACGCGGCTTTCTTCTGGAAACCTGGGTGTTGCACGAATTGCGCGCCGCCATCGCCTTCCGGAACCTCGGCGGACAACTTCACTACTGGCGCACGCCATCCGGCAGCGAGGTGGACTTCATCTGGAGCCGCGGCAACCGGGCCGTCGGCATCGAGGTGAAGGCCTCCACCGCCTGGCGCGGCGAGTACGGAAGCGCGATCAAATCCCTGCTGGCCGATGGCATCCTCACCGCCGGCCACGGCATCTACACCGGCGCGGTGGAACTCAAGGACGGCGCTCTTCGCATCTGGCCCCTGCAACGCTTCTTCCGGGAACTGACGGATGGCGGCATCCTGGCGTAGCACGGCCCAGTGGTGCGCCTCTTGCCGTCCGATCATGTCGACTGAGCAGGTCGGTTGTACGTGCAAGAGTGCGCGTAAGTGTCTAGCCTCAATACACTTAACCGCCTTCTTGACCGACACACTTGCTCGGATACGCTTAACCGACCCGCTTACTCGATCCGGCCCATTTTCTTTCGGTGGACGACCACGGCGACGACTACGGTGCACGAGTGGTACTGAAGTCCCGCCTCTCCCGGACCTTGGTCTACGCAGTTCCCGCCTGACGGGCGGGAACTGCGCATGGCCCTGGCGCGCCGTAGTCCCGAGGGCGCAAGCACTCGGAACGAAGGCGGCCCTGGCGCGTCGTAGTCCCGGCATGCGCCGGGACGAAGGCGGCCCTGGCGCGCCGTAGTCCCGGCATGCGCCGGGACGAAGGCGGCCGTGGCGCGCCGTAGTTCCGAGGGCGCAAGCACTCGGAACGAAGGCGGCTACCGCAGCATGAACAGCGTGCCCTTCGGCGGGAAGATCCAGTTCACGTTGTTCCCGTTGTTTGCGCCGCTCATCGCGCGGAAGGCCCAGCCGTTGGTCGCGTTGCTGTCCTGCACCACGACATAGCCGACGTCCTGCGTGCCGACGCCGCCCGGCCGTTGCCGCAGATACCACCATGTGTCCGGCTGCGTGGACTGCAGCGTCACGTTGGTGAACGAAGCCACGCCGTAGACAAACTGGGTCTTGTTGGCCTCGAAGTTCACGGTCTTCATGCCCGCGGCCGCGATCGTCAGGTTGCTCCAGGTGTTGCCGCCCCAGACCGTCACCGGATTGGGGCTCGTCCCCGCGAACACCACCGTGCCGCCGTAGTTCGTGCCGCCGGTCATCGCCGTCGCCGCGTTGGACCAACTGCCGTAGGTGGTTAGCGTCCTGGTGCTGTCGATCTTGAACTTGGCCGTACCCAGCAACCGCACATCGCCCACCACGGCATCCGTCACCTGCGGGCTGATAAGGGTATCGACGCTTTCCGCTACAGCCTGATTGTTCGAGACAATGAGGAGTCCGTACGCCTGGTTTGTGCCCTGCAGATAGATCGTCCCTGCGCCGCCTCGTCTAGCACTAGTAACACCACGGGCGCCGCCTGCCGCGCTCATGGCGAGATTTCCGAACGCAGCAGAATTGGTCAACACGATGGCAAGGCGTCCGCCACCGCCTCCGCCTCCTCCTTCAGTGGGATATCCGTCGGCGCCGTTTACGTATATTCCACCGTTGCCGAGCAGTTCACCGACGCGGATATTCACCGACCCGCCCGCACCGCCGCCATTCGCCCCACCGTTGTATCCGGCGGCATCGATTACACCCTCAATCCTCGCCCTGTTACCGCGGATCATCACAATTCCGCCGCCGCGTCGGTCGCCCGTCGCGCCGCCACCGCCCGCTGTAACAGGATTCGTGATTGAACCATAGGTCGGAGTGGCGGGCGCTGTACTGTCGTCGCCATACCCGCCCTCGCCACCGTGGACGCCGCCATAGCGAGACCCGCCACCCGCGTAAGGACTGCCAGGGACATACCCCTTCCCCCTCGCCCAGATCGCGCCGCCGAGATCCACGGTGAGATCCCCGCCCACGTCCAGGGCCACGCATTTCGTCGGATCGGCGGAATGCGTCACCGTGGCATTGGTGCCGACATAGACGTCCCCATCGACCCGCAGCCAGGCCGACAAGTTCGTGGGCATATTCACGGTCAACGTGGCCGCGCCGTTCAGGCCAACCACGGTCAGGGCGGCATTGGTCGTCGCATGAGTCAGGATGGGTTGATTCGCGCCCCCCGTGCCGTCAATCATCACGACCGAACCGGCTCCCGGCACACTTGTGCGTGCGACCAGTTCGTGAGACCAAAATCCAGCGAAAACTGGGTGACACTTCCGACAATAGGTCCCCGAGAAGGGGGTCGAGGGAGTGTTACCGATGGCAACGAAGCGCAAGGGAAAGAGCGGCGGGACGGGGTCGCCGCATCGGGAGGCGCGCCCGTTCGCTCTGAAGCAGCGGGCCGTCAAGTTGTGCTTGCAGGAGGGGTATCCGGCGGAGATGGTGGCGCAGGAGTTGGGGGTCGGCCAGAGCACGCTTAACCTTTGGTGCAGGCGGTATCGCGAGCAGGGCGAGGCCGGACTGCAGGGCGTGCGGAGAGGCAAGGGCACGGTCCAAGTCAGCCCCGCCGCCAAGCAGAAGGCCGTTGAACTCAAGCGACAAAACCCCACGTTCGGAACGAAGCGCATTGCCGCGTTGCTGCGGCGGATGTTCTTCCTGCAAGCCGGGCCGGAGACGGTGCGCCGTGCGCTGCACGAACAGAGTCTGATCGAGAAGCCCAAGGCCAAGCCGAAGAGGAATCCGGCGAAGCCGCGGTTCTTCGAGCGCAGCAAGCCCAACCAGATGTGGCAGGCGGACATCTTCTCGTTCCGTCTGGGCGGCCGGGCCGCCTACCTCATCGGCTACGTGGACGACTACTCCCGCTATGTCACCGGACTGGAGCTGTTCCGGTCGCAGACCGCGGAACACGTGTTGGAGGTTTACCGGCAGGCGGTGGCGGCGTACGGCGTGCCCAAGGAGATGCTGACGGACAACGGGCGGCAGTACACCAACTGGCGAGGCAAGACGCGCTTCGAGTCGGAACTGAGCAAGGACCGCATCCAGCACATCAAGAGCCGTCCGCACCATCCCATGACACTGGGCAAGATCGAACGGTTGTGGAAGACGATCTGGGGGGAATTCCTCTCTCGGGCGCAGTTCGACAGCTTCGAGGAGGCGCGGGAGCGGGTACGGTTGTGGATCCAGTACTACAACTACAGACGGCCGCACCAAGGCATTGGCGGCTTGTGTCCGGCGGATCGCTTCTTCGAGATTCAGACCCCGTTGCGCAAGGTGCTGGAGCAGGGCGTGGCGGAGAACGTGCTGGAGCAGGCGCTGCGCGGCAAGCCGCAGGCGCCGTTCTATCTGGTGGGACGGGTGGGCGAGCAGTCGGTGGTGATCCGAGCGGAAAAGGGCAAGGTGCGGATGTTGCTGGAGGGGCAGGCGCCGGAGGAGTCCAAGGAGTTGGTGTACAAGGTGGAGGGTGGCCATGGAAACGCAGGAGGGCGCGGCGCGGAAATCTCCACGCCGGAAAGCCCCGCGACACGACGTGAAAACGAAGTGCGAGGCGGTGTTAGCGGTCTGGTCGGAACGGCGGCGGCCAGCGGAGATCTGCCGGGAGTTGGGCATCCACGGGGCGGCGCTGAGCGCTTGGCAGAACCGGGCGTTGGAGGGCATACTGCAAGCGCTGGCGCCGCCGCCGGCACGGGCGCAGAAACCCTTGGCGCTGAGTCCGCGGCTGGAGCGGCGCTTGGCGCGCCGAATGGCCCTGAGCGCGGCCAGGGCGGGGCGCGTCCAACAGCGTCTGAAGGCGGTGGAGAGGAACGCGACGGCGCCGGAGCAACTGAAGGAGTAGACCATGTACAACCCCTCGCCGCGGGAGCAGGCCCGGCAGCGGGCGGAGATGATCCTGAAGGTCCGCGGCGGACAGATCACGGCGCAGGAAGCCGCGCGGGGCTTGGGGATCAGTCGCAAGACGTACTACAAGTGGGAGCAGCGGGGACTGGCGGCGATGCTGGACGGGCTTTGCGAGCGCAGCTCGGGCCGGCCGGCTTCGCGGCCCGATGGGGAGAAGGAGAGTCTGCAAACGACCGTGGGACAGCTTCAGATGGAACTGAAGGAACAGGAGCAGCGGCAGCAGATCCGGAATCTGCTGAAGGCTGACGGGGGGAAAAAAGGCTGAAGGCGTGGCCATGATACTGCAACACCTAGAGCAGCGGCGAGCGGCGGAGGGGCTTTCCTATCGGGCGCTGTGCGCCCGGGAAGGAATCGCCTATGCCAGCCTGATGCGCTGGAAGAGCCGGCTGACCGATGGGGCGACACTCATCGGCCAGCCCGGCCCCAAGAAGGTGGAAGCGTTGGACCTGGCGGCGTTGCGGGCGCAGATCGCTGCGTTACGGCACGGCCGAAAGCGGACTGAAGGCATCGGAGCGTTATACGGCCAATACCGGGAGAAGATCGCGCGCCGCGATCTGCGGCAGATGGTGACGGAGCAGCGGCAGCAGAAGAACGCCGAACGCAACCGGGTTTACCACCAGGTGATCTGGAAAATGCCCCGCCTGATCTGGGCGATGGACGATACAGAATATCAACCGGACCCCGCCTATCCGAAAGCCTACTTGCACAACGTGCAGGACGTGAGCTCGCGGTACAAGTTCGAGCCACTGGTCGGGATGAGGTTGGCGCACGGGGAGGAGATCGCCGCGCATCTGAACGAGCTGTTCGAAGCACACGGCCCGCCGCTGTTCATCAAACGGGACAACGGAAAGAACCTCAACCATGCCATCGTGGAACAGCTGTTCGAAGCCTTCATGGTCATACCGATCAACAGTCCCTGCTACTATCCGCAATACAACGGCGGGATCGAGGTCGCCCAGCGCGAAATCAAAGCGTGGCTCTCACAGCGCCCGCCGATGCCCTCCGCGTTCCTGGCCATCCAGGCGGACCTGGACGTCCACGCGCTCAACCACCGTCCCCGCTCTTGCCTGGCCAACCGCACACCGTGTCAGATGTTCCTGTCGGGTCAGGATCTCGCCCGAACCTTCAACCGCAGAAAACGAAAGGAGGTCTACGACTGGATCGCACAGAAAACGATCGAACTGACGCAGCAACGATGCTATGACGATGACGCTGCGTGGCGCCTGGCAGTGGAAAGGTGGTTACTCGACAACGGCTTTATCGCCTTGTCACAAACTGGAAAAGTGTCACCCTATTTCCTCGAAAAACGGTCTCACCATTAGCTGGCCGGCACAAGATTGCCGCCCTCCCGAACGGAAATCAACCAGGAAGCGCGGCTCAGGCTAACGGGCTTGTGCAGTCATCGGGCGGTCATTGACAGTCCGACTGGTGATCGGTTAGACTCTCCCTGTTGTGCCCGCGCCGGCGGCGCCGGAGAAATGAACATACCGCGCACACACCTTCTGGTCTATATCGCCGCTCTCGCGCTCGTGGGTGTCAGCGTCCTGCTCGGCTACGCCTTTTTCACGACGCTCGAAAACGCCTCTCTGCAGCCCCTGCCGGCCACGCCCGCGGCGGTCCGGCCCGGGCCGCTTCCCGCCGCCGGCGCGTCGCTTCCG